>Ga0209985_10000405_pt1 | contig 47908 bp, 24 predicted proteins | sample NOAtaG_FD_187305 | JGI IMG/M metagenome (GOLD analysis project Ga0209985, IMG submission 187305) | Freshwater lake microbial communities from Lake Erie, under a cyanobacterial bloom - NOAA_Erie_Diel6S_1000h metaG (SPAdes) (version 2) | ecosystem: Environmental > Aquatic > Freshwater > Lake ... | reverse complement strand
TGTTGCCGCTCGTACCCGCACCGATCGTCACCGTTGTGGTGGCGCCGTCCGAGTTACCGATCACGGTGTTCTGCGTGCCCGTAGCGTTGATGTTCGTCGGACCCAGCACGGTGATCGTTGTGGCCGATGTTCCGATCGCCACAGCGCCTGTACTTGTACCCGTATTGATGCTCGTCGTGAACGCGCCGCCGTTGTCGTTGATCGTCGTGTTCCCGTCCGCATTCAGCGATCCGAGGACGTTGGTTGTCGTCGAGCTGCCGCCGATAGCGATCACGCCGGTACTCGTACCGGTATTGATGCTTGTGTTGAAGTTCTGATCATTGTTGATCGACGCTGCGCCGCCGGTTATCGTCACGCCGCCTGTACCGGTGATGAGCCCCGTCACATCCAGCGTACCACCCATCGAGATCGCGCCCGCACTGGAGACGATCATGCGCGTGAGGCCATTCGTGGCAAGACGGAAGTCCTTCGCCGTGCTGGTGCTGCGCGTGCCAAGCCACGACCCGACCGGAGCGGCATTGAGTGCGCCGGAACTGATGCCTAGATCATTTCCGGTAAGTGCCCACGCCGTTGCTGCCAGGAAGTCCGCCTGTGTGATGCGTGAGACCCGATCAAGGGGGCTGATCAGCAGCACATCGTCGTTGGTAAGCGTCTGCGTTGGCAGGCCGGTGATGGTCAGTCGACCCGTGTTGCCACTGCTGATCGTCACGGCGGTGTTGGCGCCGGTGTTGCCGATGACGGTGGCCTGCACGCCTGTGGCGTTGATGTTCGTCGGACCCAGCACGGTCACGGTCGAGCCGCTATTACCGATGTTCACGGCACCGGCGCTTAGGCCGCTGTTGATGTTGGTCGGCTGACTGTTGTCGACGTTGATGTTGACGCCGCTCGTGCCCGACTGGATCGTCGTGTTGCTGCTGCTGTTGGTGCTGCCGAGCGTGACGTTCTTGATGGCTGCTGCCGAACCGTTCGTACCAAGATTGAGCGTTTGCGTTCCAGCAGTTGAAGCACCGGAACCGACGGAGATCGTCTGCGCTCCTACACCGCCAATGGTCACCGCGCCGGACGATGCACCCGTACCGATGTTCGTTGCACCTGTTGCAGCATCGTTAATGTTCACCGCAATGCCGCCGCTGACGGTTGTTGTCGCGGTTCCGTTCGTGCTACCAAGGCTCACCGTCTTGGCACCATTGCCAGTGCCAATTGTGATGGACTGCGCGCCGTCGCCGCCGAGGGTGATCGCGCCTGATGATGCTCCCGTGCCGATACCGATTGTACCCGTGGCCGTGCCCGAGCCGATGGTCGTTGCACCTGCACCCACGCTGCTGAGGTCGACGTTGCCGTTATTCGACAGCACCAGCTGCGTAGCCGTGCCCGTGTTATACGTCAGCGTGCCGCCGGCGCCCGTGCGCACGAAGCGCGACGTGGTGATGGCGTTGTCACCGTCAACCGAGTTGCCCAGGCGATACTGTCCCGCACTGTACTGCAGACCTTCGTTGGCCGTGCCCGACAGTGACGTTGTGCGCACCTGGTTGCTGCCGTTGAGCGTCAGTACTGATGTTGCCAGAGGGTCTGCATCGACGCCGTTCAGGACGATGTTGCCGCTCGTACCCGCACCGATCGTCACCGTTGTGGTGGCGCCGTCCGAGTTACCGATCACGGTGTTCTGCGTGCCCGTAGCGTTGATGTTCGTCGGACCCAGCACGGTGATCGTTGTGGCCGACGTTCCGATCGCCACAGCGCCTGTACTTGTACCCGTATTGATGCTCGTCGTGAACGCGCCGCCGTTGTCGTTGATCGTCGTGTTTCCGACCGCATTCAGCGATCCGAGGACGTTCGTCGTTGTTGATGCGCCACCGATCGAAAGCGTACTGGTGCCGCTGCCCGTGTTGATGTTCGTTGGCTGATTGTTCCCGGCGTTGAGGTTCAGTCCACCCGATCCGGAGTTCAATGTGGTTGTGCTCGTGCCGTTGGTGCTTCCCAGGCTGACCGTCTTGTTGGCTGCGCCTGTTGCAATATCGATTGTCTGCGTACCTGCACCGCCGATGGTCACCGCGCCTGATGATGCTCCCGTGCCGATACCGATCGTGCCCGTGGCCGTGCCCGCTCCGATGGTCGTTGCACCTGCGCCCACGCTGCTGAGGTCGACGTTGCCGTTATTCGACAGCACCAGCTGCGTAGCCGTGCCCGTGTTATACGTCAGCGTTCCGCCGGCGCCCGTGCGCACGAAGCGCGACGTGGTGATGGCGTTGTCACCGTCAACCGAGTTGCCCAGGCGATACTGTCCCGCACTGTACTGCAGACCTTCGTTGGCCGTGCCGGTGAGCGACGTTGTGCGCACCTGTCCGCTTCCGTTAAGCGTCAGTACGCGTGTTGCGTCAGCATCGCTGATCACTCCGCCGAGAACAATATTCCCCGTCGTACCGGCATTCAGCGTTACCGTTGTAGAGCCCACGTCGGTATTACCGATCGTAGTATTCTGCGTTCCGGTCGCATTGATCGTGGTCGTACCAAGTAGCGTCAGCGTCGTTCCGCTGTTACCAATGTTTACAGCACCCGTACTCGTTCCAGCGTTGATGCTCGTGCTGCTGTTGATGTTATCGTTGATCGACGTTGCACCGGCCATCGAGATGGCACCGGAGCTCGAAATGATCAGACGCGTCACGCTGTTGGTAGCAATGCGGAGGTCTTTGGCCGGACTCGACGCGAGCGTTCCGAAAAACTGTCCGGTCGGTGCCTGATTGAGATCTCCCGCGCTTGCAGGGATGTTGTTGCCGGAGACCATCCAACCTGTTTCAGCCGTCAGCGGCGTGATCCATGTGAGTGAACCACTGGTTCCGTTGAGCAGGCCGAGAACCTGCCCCTGGGTGCCCCGCAGCGACGGGAAGGTCAGATCGTATCCGCCACCGGTCATACCGATGGACGAGAACAGCGTTACCCCCTGATTGCGGGTATTGACGCTATCCTTGAGCGAAGGGGCAACGATCGTAATACCGCGCACGCGCGTCGGCGTCAGACCGTTCTGCGTCTGGGCATAGGAGGTCTGTGCCGACAGAAGTGCCAGCAGACAAAGGAGCGATATGGTCAGGTGACGCATCATGGGGCTTGGCATCATGGATCGTTGACCGATCGCCTGAGTTCATACCATTTGTCGAGGATCCAGATCAATTCCATCGTATCGCCATCCTCGAGGTTCGCATCACCGGAGATGGTAAGGTTCTCATCACTCGAACGAAGAGAAACACCATAGGTGGACGCACCGGGAAGCTCATTACCGGAGGGGTTACCACCCTTCACAATGATGATCAGACGTTGCCCGTTGGTCACACCGTTCTTCAGGATGACACGACGCTGACTTGGAACATCATCGCTGAAGAGATAACGGAACGCACGGTTCCCGACGGCAACACTGTCAACCGTGGTGTCCATCACAAAGAGGTCGCGTGAAATGTCAAACACAGCAGCAAAACCACCATTGACTTCAAGCGAGAGCTCTACGGGCAATTCCGCTGCAATCGGAAGACCGACGCGCACATTGCCCGCAGAAGTAATGCGCATGCGCTCGAGACTGTTGGTGCGGAACTCCAGACGCTCCGGCGTGGTGGTCCCGACGAAGTTGAGTCCTTCGGTGATGTCATTTCCAACCAGTGCCCAGGCATGTCCCGCAATCAGCTCTGCGCGCGTGGTCTTGGTGACGCGGTCACTTGCGTTCAGGAGCAAGACATCATCGGCCACAACTCCGGCAGGTATACCCTTCAGCGTCAGACCACTGGTAGCACCGGTGGCGATCGTCAACGCCGATGCGGCCGATGTCGTACCGATCAACGTTATGGCATTGCCGGTGGAGTTTATGAGTGTAGGTCCGGTGATCGTTGCGCCGGAATTACCCGTGATGAGCCCCGTTACTCCAAGCGTTCCGCCAATGGTGCTGTTGCCCGTGGCGCCGAACGTACCGGTCACATCAAGGTTGTTTGTTCCGCTTGACGAACCGATTAGGACGAGGCCCGTCTCCGTAATTCGCAATGCCTCATTGTTGTTGGTGCGGATGGCAAGGGGCTGAGCATCCGTTGTACCAAGGAAGTTGGTGAGCGCAGACGTACCACTGTTACCCACAAGCGTCCACATGGCATTGTTCGGACTCGTCCAGTAGAGACGTCCGCTACCATCCGTGGTCAGCAGGTCCTGACTGATGCCGGGGGTAGTAGGAAGCGTTAGCACGTATCCGCTGGTGCCCGATGACGCGACGATGGAGACCGTAACGCCGGTCTCTTCCTGAAACTTCATGTCGCGCGTCATGATAGGTAGCTGCGCATAACCGATGCTCGTCCCGACCATGAGTATGGCAAGGACGACAACGGCAGCACGGATCCGTGTTCGATATGGTGTGAGATTTGTAATGGTCCCTTGTTTCGGCTCTTACCCCTCGGGGCGATCCGAGGGCATGGACAGCAGTGCGCGCACAATGTGCGTTCTACCGCTACCCCATGCCCTCGGCGCCCGAGGAGTAAAGGTCGAGGATCAGAGAGGGATTAAGGCTGCGACTTAATCACCATGTAGTTGTAGGCACCTGTGTAGGCAGCCGAGAATGTGACGGTGAATGAGGTCGCTGTTCTTGCAGTTACTGTCGGAACGACGGCAGTTGCTGAACCCTCCATCGTAATGACGATAGCATCATCATTTGTGAAATTGACGATCCCAGTGACTTCATCGGTCAGTGCATCGCTCAGACTAGCCCTGCGACCGATTTTACGGATACCGATAGCGTCGTTGAGATTCTTCCATTGTGGCGTGTTGATCGCTCCGCTGGAGACCAATACGTCACCGGCAACACCCGGACTATCTTCCATTTGGATCTGACCGGAGAACTTCGTGTAGTTATTACCTTGTGAGCTACCAATGCTGGTGAGGCCTGAAGGTGTAGTACTGGTGTTGATGTTCGTTGCACCCAACACGTTCAGCGTGCTAGCAGCATTACCAATCGCGACCGTTGAAGTACCGGACGTGGTGTTGATATTGGTGTTCGAAGCAGTAGCAACGTTGATATTGACGTTACCCGTACCACCGAGGATGTTCGTAGTACTTCCAGTGTTGCTGCTACCGAGGTTGACGGTCTTCTCACCGGCACCGTTACCGATGCTGATCGTCTGTTGTCCCGTTCCACCGATCGTGACCAAGCCCGTCGTGGTGCCCGTACCGATATTCGTGACGCCTGCGCCACCATCGTTGTTGATAGAAGCATTCACAGCAAGAACAGTGACGTTGGTCGCGGCAGCATTACCGATCGAAACCGCTCCCGTGCTTGTTCCGGTATTGATGTTTGTGGCTGAGTTTACACTTTCATTGATGTTAACTACGCCTGCTCCCGAATTTATCGTTACGTTTCCGGTGCCCGAACGAATAGTTGTTGAACTTGCACCCGAAGCACTACCCAGACCGAGAATCTTGTCTCCTGCCTCCGTCCCGATAGCGATTGTTTGTGCAGTGGCATTACCCGTGGCACCGATATTTACTTGCCCAGTCGTCGTTCCCGTACCGATGTTCGTGACGGCAGTGTTGTTATCTGCATTGATCGTCGTCGTGCCTTGGATGTTGGTCGTTCCATTGATAGCCGTGATATGGCTGTCCGTTGTGCGACCAATCGTCGTTGTCACACCACCAGTAACAGTCGTGTTGATGCTGATGTCACCGTCACTCTCAATCGTCATGCGATTGAGGTTGTTCGTGCGGATGTCAATTTCAGCGCCCGAGGTTGTACCGAAGATCCGGCTAGTGGTCGTACCGAAATTGTTACCACGGATAGACCAGTTCGGGTTGAACTCCCCATCCGGGTCAATCCACTCGATGACACTGGTCGTTGCGTTCCACCGTGGAGTCCAGCCAGTTGCCTGAGGGGCATTGCTCCATGCAAAAGAACCTTCACTTGTGTTTGTGACACTCTGAAGGAACATGAACGAACCCGGACCTGCACCGATTGCCGCGGGGTAGGTCAGGTTATAGTTCGTTATTGGTGTAAGAGGTAGTCGGAATCCAACGGCCTGCCCCGATGAAGCCCCTTGCAACCTCAATTGACGCGTCTCAATCGGCAGCTGAGCGAAAGCGTACTGCGATGCGAGTGCGAGCATCGCAAACAAAATGACGGCACCCTTATGGCGTGCCATGGTCGAAATGCGCATTTGCGCCTCCCAAAAAAATTGTGGAAAGAGAAAGAATGGTGGACATGTTGACTTGCGTCATCAATTTCGTTTGTAGGGTATGGCACGCCGCTGGGCGGAGGCCATAGGAAAGGGGCCAGATGGTCTGTATGCGATTCATCACAGGTTGAGCACCATCCAGCTGATACTTGCACGTGGGGGAAGGCCGCCGGCGAACTTGACGCGGAAGCTGGTGTTCGTGCGGTTTGTTACCGTGTAGGCCGTTGTGGTTTCGGTGTCGCCTGCTTCCATGGTGATCATGATGCGTGCCGTTGGTTTCAGCGATGCGAAGCTGACAGGTTCTGCGAGGCGGATGTCAAAGTCGGGCGTTTCGTAGACATACGTCGACCCGGTATTCGTATAGCGTCCGCTGGCAATTGGCAGGAGTTTGCCGATGTCCGTAGACACCACAAGAGAGTCGTTCCGCTGGGATACAGATATGCCGTCCGTACCAGCAATCGTGGTGACGCGTGGTGCGCCCCCTGTCCGTCCGACGATCAGCTGCTGATCGCCGAGTGCATCGGACTCAATCAGCTTGCCGTTTCCGGCGGTAAGCATCACACGATTCGGCGTGAAGTTCTCCGGGACACGCGGGATGCTGACGCGATTGACGCTGACGATACGTCCGTCCCTGTCGATGACGTACTGCGGGATCCACATCGAATCGCGATCGTATCGGATCCTGCTGTCTTGCAGGCTCGCGTCACTCCGCGACAAATACTTTTTCGTGATCGATTCATCCTTAAGGCCCACCTCAATGATCGTCTTCTCATCTCCAGTGTTCGGGTCGATCACCTTGCGGCGCCGAATGTCGATCACGGCAGAGTCCGTAGGAATCAGGTCGATCATCTCCAGAAGGTTCGTTGCGTCGATGATCACTTCATTCGAGTTTGCGTCTTCGACGATCGTCACTCCGGCGCCGGCCTTCAGGTTGACGTTGCCCTGAATACCATTCAAACTGAGCACGGCTCCCGTGGCATTGGCAGTCAGTCCTCCGGCCACTACGGCGCTCTGAGCCATAAATGCATACGGCGCTGTTGTCAGCTGCGTGCGCTTGGAAAACGGCAGGGCATCCGGTGCCTGGATATCCAGCCAGAGCTGCTTGGTGAAGTCCACACCGTCGAGCGGATCGGTCTCTCCGATGATCATATTGAACACACCGCGCACCACAACCACCGGCATCGTGGTGGTGTAGACGCGGTTACCGCCGGTTTCGGAGTCATACAATTCGACGGTGACGTTCCACGTACCGTCCTGGAACAGCGTACCGTCCTTACGCAGAAGGAGGCCCTGGAAAGACATCCGCATCGGGATCTTGACCTCGCCCGGCTGCGCCAGAAGGTCCGTGCAGAGGCCCGCAAGCAGGAGCCCCATCGTCACAATGGCATGAAGCATGCGATATGGTCGCATGTTCTTCATCAGCGTGACCTCATGATCTTGGCTGAAAAACCAACGCGGCTACTGCTGCCCGGCAGGCGTGCAAGGAGTCGCACGACGTACGTGCCATTGGCAACCTCTGCGCCCGCGTCGTCGAGTCCGTCCCAACGGAAGTCAACAGCCTGTTCGTCCGAGGATTCCTCGACCAGGCTCGTAATGCGACGACCGTCGATTGAATAGACCTCGGCGTCGATGTCCTCAAACTCGCCCCGGGCTACACGCAGGCGCACAACGTCTCTAAAGGGATTCGGCCACACAACAACCGTGGGTCCGGTACGCACCGGGTTGTCATCGTCGGGGGTTGACGCGATAACATCGATTCGGAACCAGAAGCCCAGATACCTGTATGCCGAAACGACATCGCCGCTGGGGTCGCGTCCGGAGAGCGGAGCATCAGCATCCGTCAGCGTCTGACTCATGTCGATGGCCGTCAGGCCAAGCGTGCCATAGAGGTATACAGAGTCGCCCGGGCGGAATGAGGAGGGGGCGTAGGTGACGAGCTGCGAGCGGCGGCGCACGGAGTCGACAAGTACCGTATCGCCATTGGGGTTCACGACCTTTACTTTGTCGGTGTAGAGCGAGCTGATGCTACCATACACTTGGAACACCCGTTGAACGGCCGGAACGAACTGCGTTGGCAGCGAGTCCGGGCTAGGGGGCTCGCCTACGTCCACTTGCGCCAGCATGGACGGCGCGTAGCCGGCCACAATGGCACAGGTGCAAACAAACAGCAGTCTATGTAGCAGCGCCATGGGTGCGATGGCCCGTACAGTGAGAAAAGTCGACTAGGTTCCGAGGAAAAATCGTACGGTCAAATGTCGGCCGTATATTTTTCGGGTCGCAAATATCGGTTAAAAGATGTCATGAAACTGTCATAAAATGTCAGAGAAGGGATTTTTTTTCGGTGTTAAACACCATCATTATCCACAACTACTATGTAATACTACGTACTTTAAGATGAGAAGGTATCGTCGGCAGCCCTGGTTTATCCACATTTCCATTTTCCGATATCGGCGTACGGAATCCGGAATGGTAAGGAAATCAGCATCCTTCGGGCCGTTGTAACGCCGTATATTGCAAGGCTGTTTCACGACGCATATAAGATGTGTCGTGACGCACCGACTTTGTCAAATTTGTACCGGATAGAATATGCGCCGATTTGTTCCTCTTTTTCTCCTGCTGATGCTGTGTGCTGCCGATGCGTGGTCGCAGCTGATCGAAGTCGTCGAAGCGACGAACCGCTCGCCCCGTGCCATGCCCATCCTGATCGACTCGGCATTTGTGGTTGTGCGCGACGCGCAGGTGCCGTTCAACCCCGTCAAGTTGCGGCTGAAGCGCTGCGACAATGGCGCGGACGTGCCGTTCTGCCTCGACCCATGGACGCCGGGCACGGACAGTGTGATGATCTGGTTCCGGCTCGACAATGTGGCGGCACAGACAACGGTGGTGATCCGTGTGGAGCTTGATCAGACCATTGCCACGTCGAGATCAGATGGCAAGGCGGTGTTCATCAACTACTCTGACAGTCTTTCGGCAGCCGCCGGGGCGGGTCCGGCCGGACCCTGGTCGGGCACATCGACGACCACCCCTGCCGCCTTTGGAAGGGGCTTCATCATCGATGCCCGGATGACGGCAACGGCGCCAACGGGTGGTTTCCTGTGTTACTACGGCACGGATGCCATTGGCAGCAGCGGGTACTCGGTCAAGCACGACGCCCGCGCAGCCAGCACGGAGGCCGATCACTGGAGTCTTGCCAGCGGATCGGCCACAGACATCTCGGTAGCCCCGAAAAACTTCATCTGGAATGCCAATGAGATGGTGCGCTATTACATTGTGATGAACGATTCGCTGAACCTGGTATCACGCTACAGTGAGGCAGACCGTAATCGCCGTCACTTCGCTCGCTTCAACCGTCCTGCGGGTCAGCCCTGGACGGTCTTCGGGGCGGCCTCGCTGCCATCGGCCAACGGCGACCTGCGCGTGTCATACATACGGATGCGTCCGAACTACGACATCCGGCCCCGCACCACGCGTCGTGGCGCGCTCGTCCAGGCAGCCCCCTCCAATGCCGTGATCTGTGACGGGGTACCCGTCATTCTGTCGATCACCGGCACCGGCTGGCGCACAATCACCTGGTCGAACGGGGCTACGGGGCCCACGATCTCGGTAACCACGCCCGGAACATATTTCGCCGACCTTACCGATGGCGCCGGATGTTCGGTGCGAACGGAGGTCATCACCGTTGGGTCCGGCAGTGCGCCCAAGGCCGGTAACGACACCACGTTCACGCTATGTCTGGGCCGTCGTGAGACGCTCTCGGTAAAGTCTGGCTACGACAGCTACGAATGGTACCTCTCGGCCGGAGCAAACCGCGTAAAGCTGCCGTTTACGGGTCCGACCGCCGAGGTCGACTCTGCCGACGTGTATCGCTGCTTTGTCAGATCGGCCAGCGGCTGCCTTGACACCGTGCGATTCATCGTCAATCGCGTTTACGACACCACCGGCCGCATTGTAACGCCGAGGCCCAATCCGGCCATTTGCGAAGGCGACTCGCTTGTGCTCACGGCCGAACCGGCCGGCAGTGCCGAGTACCAGTGGAGTCGTGACGGGGTGATCCTTGGAACGAATTCAAACCGCCTTGTTGTGCGCGACTCCGGCAACTACGCCGTGCTGATCCGTCTGGGAACGGGCAATAACGGCTGTCTGTCGCTGGCCAAGGCGCGCGTTGACAAGTCCTTCCCCGACACGCTGCGGTTTCTGCCGAGCTACTCGTTCTGCGAGGGGGACTCGGTGGTACTCGATCCGGGCCGTTTCTCTACCGGCGAGTGGTGGAGCTACCGAGGCGGCCGAAAGACCACGCTGCTTTCATCCAACCGATCGTTTGTGGCCAAGGTCTCCGATACGGTTCTGTGTATTGCGTCGAACGCCGGTCTGTGTCCGGACACGGCCATCATTGCTCTTGAGCGAAAGGACGCTCCGGCTAATCCGATCACGGTTGTCGAAGGCAAGAAGTCGATGTGCCGTGGTGAGATCCTGACGCTGCAGACGCAGCTCAAGGGATTTGGCTGCACATGGATGCTCGACAGTACGCGACTTGATGCAAGCAACCCTGATCCGGTCGAGAACAAGACTGATTCGGCGGTGATCCAGATCCGCGCGCCGGGAACGTATTACGTGCTGGTGGACTATCGAAACGGATGTATTCGCAAAGACAGCATCGTCATCGACAACGGTATCGCGCCGCCGGACATTGTTGCGCCGGATGGGATTGTGATGTGTCCGGGCGACTCGATCCGCCTGACAACGCTCGGGAAGTTCACGACCTATCTGTGGAGTAACGGTCAGACCAAGGACACGATCTACGTCACCCAGCCTGGCAACTACTCTGTTACCGTCACGCTCTTCGGCTGCGAGGCAAAGGCCTCCATCCGCGTAGAACTTGCTGATCCAAAGGGTCCTGTCCTTGCCTTCCGCGACTCCACCATGGTGTGTAATTCGTTCCCGTGGGCACGCCTGACCTTTGGTAACTCACAGGGGGTGCCTCGTGAGTACAACATTGATGTGGTTGACAAGACGCAGTTCGAATCCAGTGCCACACGTTTCGTTGTCAATGCAAACGACACCGGATCAGTAGGCTTCCGCTATATCGGGAACGACCCTAATGCGCGGTTCCTGACCTTCCGTGTGCGACTTTCCGATGACTGCGAATGGAAGCAGGAGGTCATACTGACGGTGGAGATCAAGGAAAAGACAGTTCCACTGGCGATCGAGTTTTCCAAGCCCCCTGTTCAGCTCAGAGCGGGTGACAACTTCACGATCCGGCTTGCTGGCTCTTCCCGAGCAGGGCTCCCGGACTTTACCAGACGCGATACGCTGTGGATCGAAACCAGTGTTCCAGCGGACCTGATGCAGATCACGGGAACGCGCGCCACATGCGGCGACCCGTTCACACAGATTCATGATTCTACCGGCAAGGTTCGGTTCGCACTCGCCGACTGTGCTTCTTCCACAGCAGATCCACTGGTAGAGCAGCAAATCTCGGTGCTCGTCGGTGAAACGCTGCGGGCGTTCATCCAGATCGACACGATCTACTCCTCCAGTCCGTGCATTACCGCCCCGCTTGCGGCGCGGAGAATCGAGTTTGATCTGCTGCCGTTTGGTTGCGAGCTAAAGACCATTACTCGCTCGAGGTCGCTCATTCTTGGCATCGGATCGGCCGAGCGCGGTTCCGTCACGGCCGTTATCACCGAGTCCAACGGTCCGGTGATCGTGCGTGCCGTGGATGTCCTTGGACGTGTCATCGACGCGGCAACCATCCCCGACGGCGAAGGCGCACGTCAGTGCACGCTGAACGTCGATGCCATCGGTCCGGTGTACATCACAGCTGTCGACGGAACCTCCGTCGTAACGGTTCCTCTGGCAGGAGTCGCACGATGAGAACCACACTCCGACGTTTCCTCCTTTCCGCGGCGGCACTTTGTGCGCTGGCACTTCCGGCAACTGCACAGCGGTTTGATCCCGATGAGATCTGGAATCTTGCGCCCGCTCCTGACACGACATTCCGCAAGCTGTTCTTCCTTCCGCAGTTCGGAATGGGATTCCACAACGCCACCGATCTTGAGTGTCTCGAAGGCGGCAACTGTAAGCCATTTCAAGGGGGCGACGGTTCATTCATGAGCTTCGCCGTCGGCGTCGAACAGCGCTGGCGCGAGAACATCGATCTCGTGGGCATGCTGAGCTTTAACATCTGGGATGCCTCGATGATGGTCACCGACGGATCTGCACGCGTGCGAATGCCCGACGGAAGTGTGACCAATATCATACGCGAACTGACGATGCAGGCCAAAGGCATGACGCTCGGCCTGACGGTGGGTGGGATGTACCGCATGGGCGCGCTTGGCTTTACGCTCGGACCGACGTTTGAGTTTGCTCTCGGTCCGAAGTGGTCACAAGACGGACGCATCCTGTCACCGGACAACATCCGGTATCCAAATGGTCTGTCGTCGTCTGAGATCGTTCCCGAACAGGCCATTCCCAATGCCGCTGCACTACGCTTCGGCATCAGCTCCACGGTCGGATACGACCTTGCGGTTTCGGATAAGATCAGCATAGCCCCCTCGCTTACATTCCAGTTCATGCCGTCTGCGATCCAGAGCGGCGCCAGCTGGTCAGATATGCGCCTGATCGGTGGCATCAACATCCGCTACGAGTCGAACGACGTACCGGACACGGCTGAGCGTGTGCGTGAGTACCGCACGATCGACACCGTACTGGCCAGTCGCCAGGGCGACCGGAATGCGACATTCCTTGTTGCCGGTGTGGCGTCAACCGTTGCCGACACTGTCAGCAAGGGGCTTCTGCGTCAGATCACCTCGCGCATGCGACGCACCGATACACTGCTGACACTTGAATTGAACTATGACGAGCGCATCGCCGAGGAACGTCGCGTGGAGGCCGTTAAGCTCGAAACAGCCCGAAAGCGCGATGCCGAGGCCAAGGCTGCGCAGGTTCGCGCCGCCGCTGCAAAGGCAGCCGAAGAACGTCGCCCGAAAGTGATGATCAACGTGGGTGGGAAGAAGATGGCTCTTCGGGCCAAGCCAAAGGTGCGGAAGAAGGACGCGAACGGCAATGATACCGATGAGTTTTACGAAGAGACCTTCTACATTGATGAAAACGGCGACACGGTGGACCTCCTCAACCGCGACATCGCCGAGGAACTGCAGATCCGTCTGACCTCCGAAAAGCAGGAACTCACCTTCATGGTGCTACCATCGGTGTTCTTTGATTCTGCCACATCGGCCATCCCTTCACGCTATCGTCAGCTGATGATCACCGACGGGTATACGCCGGGAACGAACATGGCTGATCAGCATCTGGTGAACCTCGACATCCTGAACATCTTCGCTCACCGTATTAAGAACGGCACCGTGAGCATGATCATCCGCGGTTATGCCGACGAAACATCAGAAGGCGCGTCGTGCGTGATCGCTAAGGCACGGGCGCAGAACGTGGCCAACTACTTCACGAACGTCTGGAAGATCGACCCAAGCAGAATCCGCATCGAGGTGGGCAGCGGCAACTGTGCTCCGAACCCGGCCAGCTCCGGCGCTACGGCCCGTGGACGTCAGGAGAATCGCCGAGTAGAGTTCTTCACGGATGATTACGAGTACTTCAAGCCGGTGCAGGATCAGAAGGTGCTTGTTAAGCCGGAGTGGGACTTCACCGCTGCGAACATCTCTATCTCCGACGAGCAGGACCCGATCACCTCGTGGATGACGTCGTTCCGTCAGGGCGATCGCGTTTTCAAGATCAATCGCGGTCAGGGCGTGTTCACCAACACGGCCATTGCGCTTGACGACAGCACGCTCCGCACGCTCTCGCCCGAGGCCGTTATCGTGTCGATGAAGGTCTTCACGCAGAGTGGCGACTCGATGGAAACGGACATGGAGATCCCGGTCGGCCAGTTCAAGAAGGACATCAAGTTCTCCAGTCTGTCACTGGCCATGTTCTCGGTGCGAAGCACGGAACTCGGCAAGCGTGACCTTGAGCTTCTGAAGACCTTTGCCAGCCGCCTGGACGCGGGAGATCGTGTTGCTGTGATCGGATATGCCGACGACCTTGGTGATGCGGCTAAGAACCAGCAGCTATCGCTGGGTCGTGCCAATACGGTTGCCGACCAGCTCAGGATCCTTCGACCGGACTGCGTAGTGACGCGTGTTGAGGGCATGGGTAGTTCCCGCTTCCCGATCGGTGTTTCTTCGTACGACACGCCGGAACAACGTTTCATGAGTCGTACGGTGCAGATCGTACTGGAGAAAGACTGATCCGCGCTCAAAAAACACGGATCTGTTTTTCACGTGATTTGACATACATTTCTGTCGTTTGACAGAAATGAACTCGACGGGCACCCGCCTCCCACGGGTTAAACCGCCGAAAATGAGTCGAGGTAGAGATGCCTTTTCGCAATCTGCCGATTCTCCTTGTTGAAGGAGATGAACTGTTGCGCTACTCATTCTTGGAGCACTTGCAGCGTCAGGGATTTTTCATCCTCGGCGCTTCCAGCGCTGAGGATGCCGTAAGGATTCTGGCTGATCGAAGTGTGCGCATGGCGATCATCGACTTTGATCTTCCCGGTGGACGCGGACATCTGCTGGCCGACCAGCTGCATGTGACCAATCCACAGATCCCGATCATCGGGCACTCGTCAGAAACCGACCTGGATGCGCAGCTTTCTGCGTACTCCTACGGGATCGACGAACTGTGGATGAAGCCACAGCCGCTGTCACTTGCAATCGCAAAGTGTCGGGCGATGCTGCGACGCACGCTGGCAGAGGCTCTGACCGATTCTCCTCTGCAGCTGGGTGACGTCACCGTCGATCTTCGCAGGCAGATCGTCATGCGAGACCATGAGCCCGTAGCGCTGAATGAAAAGGAGCTCGGAATCATCCGCACGCTGGCCATGGAGGAAGGGGCTCCTGTGCGACGTGAGACCCTTCTTGCTCATGTCTGGGGGTTCGACACACGCCCGGCCGTGCGGACGGTGGACAACTACATCGTCTCGCTGCGGCGCAAGATCGAGCGCGACCCATCCGAACCGCAGTATCTCATCACCGTGGGTGGGATCGGCTACCGACTGAATTTCTCGTTGCCAATATTGCGTCGAAACGGCACCATGAGCACGTGAAGTGAATCGCCGTGACGCTCCACGAGGAGCGAGTGAAAGGAGCTGATCGTTCGCCGGGAGCGCGGCGGCCCCACATGCGCATGGCGGAGCTCATCGTCTGCCATGAGCTTATGTCGCGGGGCGCCCCCTCCTCCGGCCACGATGAACCGCCGGCCCTGAACGACGAAATGCTCAAAGGCGTGACTATGTCCGCTGAGCCATACCTGCGCCTTGGAATGCCGCAAAAAAGCCGGCACGAATTCTTCTCTCACGAACATGTTGTCGCTCACATTCATCGAGTTGGTGAACGGCGGATGATGTCCGCACACCACAACGCAGCGAGATGACGGATCCTTCTCAAGTGCCTGCAGTGTTGAATCGTACCAACGCTTCTGAGCGTGTCGCATCTGCTGCGTAAGGCGGTTGTGATTCGTGTTGATCATCACGAACGTTACCGAATCCATCGTTACCGTGTACCAAGTGGAACGCACCGACGGGAATCGAAGACGCACGTTGCGCTCGGCCGCACGGCTACTTCGCAGATACTCATGATTGCCGTAGATCGGATAGACCGGGATACGGGCTTCCGCCACCGGCTCCATCAACAGATCAAAGAACGCCCAGTCGTCATCGTCCGCTCCGTCAAACACCATATCCCCCAGCAGCACTAGCGCATCCGGCCGCCCGGCCAGCATATCGCGCACCACATCCGCATGCGCCCCCTTCCTCTCCCGCCATATCTCATACCTGCTCGTGCGCTGCTGATCCCCGATCACCGCAATACGCAGCCCCACCCCTTTGGGCGGCTCACCGTTGAACCGCACCGGCACGGGGCGAACTCCTGCGCAGGACGCAAGGAGAAGAAGGAGGAGAGATGATGACAGATGACCGATGACAGATGACCGATGACGGATGACAGATGACGGATGACCGATGACGGATGACCGATGACAGATGACGGATGACCGATGACCGATGACCGATGACCAATGACCGATGACAAGGTAATGTATTTAGTTGTGTGCCGCGCGCAGCGCGCTTCCCTCCTATCGGAGCTTCACCCCGACCTTTGTTGAAGAGGCACCGATAAACAGGCCGATACCGTCGCCGGAGAGGTTAAAGTATGGGTTGACACCGCTGAAGCCGAAGAGACTCCCGCCCTCTGCGAAGGGAGAGCGCAGGAAGCGATCGTACACCGGATCTGCCGAGTGTAGTGAAAGCGTGATGGAGTCGGGTACGGCAAATGACTCAATGCCGAAGGCGATGAACGAATAGCGGGTACGTGGTGAGGTACCGTTGCCTTTGACCACGTCTTTGAAGCCATAGCTTGACATGGGGCGCGTAATGCCGTTGAAGGTAGTGTAATTGTCACTTACCCAGACAACCGTACCCGTGTCGGCTTCTATGTCGACGAAGAAGTACGTTACTGGCACGCCGTAGACCGACGTACTGTCAACGACGCGTGTTGAATGGATCACCGGACGTTTCGGAATGCGTGTTGCGGCCGTTGCTGTTTTACCGAGCCCCGTAACCACGAGGCGCGCGGTTCCATCATTCCATGTTGCCGATTCCGGCGGAAGGGAAAACGTTGCGCTGTCGCCATTCCGCACCAGGGGGTAGGTGGTACCATTCCATTCGATGGTAGCCGACGCGTCGGGCACGATCATGCGCGACACATCAACTCGCGCCAGAGGGGGCAGGGTGCGAAGAACTCGCAGCTCGGTCTGATCGACCTCGGGGCCGATGAATCCATCTACTACGAGCCGTTCCGTGTGCGGCAGGTCAACGTCGACCGAGACCTCGCACGAGGTGAGGGCGACCAGAACCAGCAGAGCGGAAGTGATGCGTTGGATCATGAGGATCATGATGTGCCCCTTAAAATGAGAACCGCAACCCGACGGTTGGGATGATCGGGAAAAGCGTTATCTGCTTGAACTTCTTCACGTACTCACCTGACGAAGGATCCTGCTCCATGCTGGTGTAGAGCGCAAATGGATTTCGTCGGTTGTAGACATTGTAAATGTTAATACTGAACTCCCAAGGCAGATCAAACATTTCGAACTCGTTGATAAGGTTCAGATCCATCTTATGGAAGGCAGCGATGCGGAACGCGTTGCGTTCTGTGAAGTAATCCTGCGTGTTACCCCATCCGAGCTCACCCGTGAGGTACTGTGCTGACGGTACCGTGTAGGCGGCACCCGTTGCGTACTGCCAGGTAGCGCCAAGACGCCATGTTTCGCCGATGCGGTATTGAAGGGCGATCGACACGTCGTGACGTCGGTCATAGCGCGGCGTAAAGGTCTTTCCACCGTTCAGCTCCGGGAACGTCCGCTCCGTCCAGGCCAGCGTGTATCCGATCCAGCCCGTGAGATCACCCAGCTGACGCTGCAGGAAGAGCTCCAGTCCATAGGCGAGGCCACTACCGGAGGTGAACTGTGATTCAAGGGGCACACCAAGTGTGAACTCGGCGTCATCGCGGTACTCATAGAGATTCTCCATGGTTTTGTAGTACGTCTCAGCCGTAAAGCGCCAGGCATTATCCTCGAACGTAGTCTGATATCCGAGCACACCCTGCACCGACCTGCTTGGCTGGATCTGACTTGTCGAGGGGAACCATACGTCGGTTGGGAGCGACACGTCATTACGAACGATCAGATGCAGGAACTGATGCGCGATGGCAAATGAGCCGGTAAGACTGGAAGATTCTGTAAGGTCATAGGACATCGAGGCACGTGGCTCGAAGCGCACCCAGCCCCCTTGCTGGAACCAGTACAGACGTCCGCCAAGATTCGCCCGCAGCACATCGGAAATGGTCCACTCATCTTGCAAATACAGAGCAGCATCAATACTTACGATGTCGCCCGCCCGGATGAACGACGTATCGATCTCGATCAGCGAGCCCCCTACCGAGCTGAGGAAGTTATGTCGGGTTACATCCAGACCGGTTTTGACCAGGTGATCACCAGAGGCTGACCATTGAAGTTCTGAGCGCAGGGTCAGATCACGGATGCGGCTGCGCACGCCAAAGGATGTTTCACGGCTTGTCTGGAAATCGCGTGAACTAATCTCGGTACCAAACGAGTAGTCGGTATAGATCAGGGACGTCGACGTAAACATTTCCGGGTTGATGATGTGCGCCCAGCGGAGGTTAGCCGTTGCATTCCCCCAGCCGATATCGAATGATCCGGTGGTATCTGTGCCGGAGGCGAGTACGTCTCGTCCGAAGTATCCACTGAGAAACAGCCGGTCGTTCGGTCCGAGCCGTTTATTCAGCTTCATGTTCAGGTCATAGAAATAGTATTGCGGAATGTCACCTTGGTCCGAGAAAGCCATTGAGGCCAGACCCACCAGCAGATCAAGGTAGAACCGACGTCCAGAGATCATGAACGTCGTGGTCGAATCAATCGGACCGTCGATCTGCAGGCCCGATGCGATCATACTTACGCTTCCGGATCCTTTGATACGCTCTGCGTTGCCTTCTTTCATCGTGATATCGATCACACTCGAAAGACGTCCGCCATACTCCGCAGGGAAAGCCCCCTTCATGAGTTTCACATCGCGAAGTGCATCTGCATGAAAGGAGCTGAGGAATCCGCCAAGGTGAGACGGATTGTAAACTGTGACACCATCAAGCAGCACGAGGTTCTGATCGGGCGATCCGCCGCGGATGTAGAGTCCGGCCGACAGCTCCGAGGCCGACTTCACGCCCGGCAACAGCTGCAGCACACGGAACACGTCGACCTCACCGCCAATGGCGGGCATTTCTTTGATGAAGGAGGGGGCGATGGTGATCACGCTCTGACGCTCGAGCGCCGTGGACGCGCGTTCCGCCGTCACGACCACCTCCGTGCCTCGGATGTCCTTGGGTCGCATCTCGACATCGATACTGGTCTGCTGCTCCTCATCGGTAACTGTGACGGCCGTGACGTATGGCGCGTACCCGACCGACGTGACGATGACGGCGTAGGTTCCCGGCTCTATTCCACTGATCGAGTAGAAACCATATCTGTTTGTGTACGCCCCACGCACCGGCTTACGTCCCGGCACGAGACTGTCACGGTGCAATGCCACCGTAGCACCAACGACAACCTCTTTCGATCCCTTCTCGACGACCGTACCGGAGATCGTTCCAGCCGGCAACTGCAATGCCGAGAGAAAGAGCAAGATGAGCAAAGCAATCATCTGATGTTTCAAGTCCACTCCCCCATTCATGAAAGCGCCCAAATTTACAGGGTGTTTGACTCGAATCGGGGGTTCGGGTTTCGGGTTTCAGGTTTCATTTCCGCGAAAGCGGGAATCCATCTGCGTCATATAAAGAGCCAAAAATCCGCTTCATGCGATCATGTTTTTTCCATTAATAACGATCGTATTGATGCCGCGTCGACCATTGCGTACCCACGGTTCCCCGGTTCCCCGGGCCACCTAGGCCGTTGGCCTAGGCTGGTATAGATCGCGCCGTTGGCGCTCTTATCGTCATGCGTGTCTGTTGTATCTCGTGCAATTGGTTAACGCATTCCTGCACATTCGTAAAGGGTATAGATCGCGCCGTTGGCGCTCTTATCGTCATGCGTGTCTGTTGTATCTCGTGCAATTGGTTAACGCATTCCTGCACATTCGTAAAGGGCCAAAGGCCCGCTCCATATCAGCCTAGGCCGTAGGCCTAGGTATGTGTCGCGCATATCACGCCCATGCGATCATGTTTTTTCCATTAATAACGATCGTATTGATGCCGCGTCGACCATTGCGTACCCACGGTTCCCCCGGGCCACCTAGGCCGTTGGCCTAGGCTGGTATAGATCGCGCCGTTGGCGCTCTTATCGTCATGCGTGTCTGTTGTATCTCGTGCAATTGGTTAACGCATTCCTGCACATTCGTAAAGGGTATAGATCGCGCCGTTGGCGCTCTTATCGTCATGCGTGTCTGTTGTATCTCGTGCAATTGGTTAACGCATTCCTGCACATTCGTAAAGGGCCAAAGGCCCGCTCCATATCAGCCTAGGCCGTAGGCCTAGGTATGTGTCGCGCATATCACGCCCATGCGATCATGTTTTTTCCATTGATAACGATCGAATTGATGCCGCGGCGACCATTGCGTACCCACGGTTCCCCGGGCCAAGGCCCGGGGCTAGTAAATCCATGATGTGCGAGGTTTCCGTAATCCCGTAATCCCGTAATCCCGTAATCCCGTAATTCCGTAATCCCGTAATTCCGTAATCCCGTAATTCCGTAATTAGCTCCATGCTCCTTCTCCTTCTATTTATCAGTTCGTTCTACCTCCAGGCCCAGGAGCTGACGCGCGATGTGGATCCGATGACGGGGACAGGGGGCGTGGGGCACACGTATCCGGGGGCGACGCTACCGCACGGGATGATGCAGCTGAGTCCGGATACGCGGCGTGACGGGAGCTGGGAAGGATGCAGCGGTTACTACCACAGCGACTCGCTAATCTATGGCTTTACGCACACGCATCTGAGCGGTACGGGATGCTCCGATTATGGCGATGTTCTCGTGATGCCGTTCACCGGTCCGCCAAGCTTTGATCCCACCGCCTATGCCTCACGATTCCGTCACGAGGATGAGATAGCCGAGCCCGGGTACTATGCGGTAACACTTACCGATGAGAACATCCGCGCGGAGTTCACCACGACGCAGCGTACCGGGATGCATCGATATCGTTTTCTGAATTCATCATCAAGTTCTCGTCAGCTCCTTATCGACCTGAGACATCGAGATAAAACGCTTGATGCGAATCTCAGGTTCGTCTCCCCAACTCGGATCGAGGGATTTCGTCGAAGCGAAGCATGGGCCAAGGACCAGCATATCTACTTCGTGATGGAGTTCGCTGAACCGTTCATCACCGTTACACCGGGCATGCGTGGTAAGCCCCTTACTATCGGCAATATCATCGAGGGAGAGAATGTCGCTGCGTCGCTCTCGTTCGCTGCAGGCACCACGCCGCTGCTCGTGCGCATCGGCATCTCCAGCGTCGACATTCAGGGGGCGAGAAAGAACCTTGAGGCCGAACTGCCGCACTGGGAATTCGATCGCGTGCATGCGGATGCCTCGCAGGCGTGGGAGAACGAGCTGGGGCGCATCCGCGTGCGTGGTGGGAGTAAGCCGCAACGGACAAACTTCTACACGGCGCTCTATCATACGATGGTGGTTCCAAATGTGATGTCGGATGTCGATGGACGCTATCGTGGTCGAGATGACAGCATTCATACTGCAATCGGTCACACGCAATACACCGCGTTCAGTCTGTGGGATACCTTTCGTGCTGCGCACCCGCTCTACGCGCTCATCGACAGCGCACGGACGCTCGATTACATCAAGACCTTTCTGAATCAGTACCGTCAGGGCGGACGTCTTCCGGTGTGGGAGCTAAGCGCAAACGAGACGGATTGCATGATCGGCTATCACAGCGTACCGGTCATTCTTGATGCCCTCGTAAAGGGGATCGATGACTTCGACACAACGCTGGCGCTCGAGGCGATGAAGGCCAGCGCAACATGGGATCATCTCGGTCTGCCGGCCTATCGCGAAAGGGGCTACATCAGCATAGAAGACGAACACGAGTCCGTATCGAAGACGCTTGAATATGCCTACGACGACTGGTGCATTGCCGAGGTAGCACGCATGCTTGGTCGCACGGAGGACATGAAGACCTATTACCGTCGGGCCGCTTCCTATCGCAATCTCTACGATCCTGAAACAGGCCTCATGCGTCCACGACGTAACGGTAGTTTCATTGAGCCGTTCGACCCACGTGAAGTGAACAATCACTTCACCGAGGCAAACAGCTGGCAGTATTCATTCTTTGTACCGCAAGACATCCCCGGACTCGTCAGGCTCATGGGTGGACCCTTGAATGCGGAACGTAAACTTGATGAGTTGTTCACTGCGCCGACGGCTACGACAGGAAGGGAGCAAGCCGACATTACGGGGCTCATAGGACAGTACGCCCACGGCAATGAGCCAAGCCATCACATGGCCTATCTGTACAACTACATCGGCAAGCCGTGGAAGACGCAGCGCCTGGTTCGGCAGATCATGGACAGTCTCTACAAGCCCGGTCCAGAGGGATTGCCGGGCAACGAGGACTGCGGCCAGATGTCGGCATGGTACGTCTGGAGTGCTCTGGGTCTCTACCCTGTCACGCCCGGCAGTCCATACTATGCTATCGGCACGCCGCTCTTCGACACGTCCGACGTGATGATCGGCGACCACCGTCTGCGCGTTCTTGCAGCACGCACATCACCCGGATCGTTCTATGTCGATGATCTACTCATTGATGGCAAGCCCCTTTCCGGCAACCTCATCACGCATGGGCAGCTGACATCGGCACGCGAGATCCGATTTCAACTTACTGACAAGCCGAACACACAGCGCGGCACTCTTGTCGAAGAGCGTGGTGCCTTGCCCGACGTCGACTTCGTCAAAGCTCCCACCATTTCTTCGTCGGCAGCGCTCTTCTCCGACAGCACTCGCATACACATTCTCGGTGATAACGTTCGGTACGGTATCAACGGCGATTCCAATGCGCTGCCGCTCGCCTACACCGCGCCCATCAGCGTTACGGCTACCACGCGGATCTATGCTCGCTCTTATCGTAACGGCGATTCCAGTGGCGTCACCAGCGCCGTGCTTCGTCGTATTCCCGCCCGCTGGCGTGTTGTGCTGCACAGTGCGCCCCACCCGCAATACCAGGCCGACGGCGCTATCTCGATGATCGATGGCGTGCGTGGTTCGGTGATCTGGAGAAGGGGCGAGTGGCTCGGCTTCCAGGGCAAGGACTTGGACGTGGAGATCGTCATGGACACCCTCAAGGTACTCCGCAGCGTCAGTGTTGGCTTCCTTCAGGACGTGCGACCATGGATCGTCTACCCCTCATCCATGCATGTAGAGACCTCACCAGACGGCATCAACTGGACAAGCGTCGGCTCTGCCCAGCCCCCTGCTCCCGTTACGGACATGTCTGCGCAGACCACCACACTCACCGTGAACTTCTCGCCAGTGCGCGCACGTCACGTACGCATCCGCGCCACCAACTTCGGCCCCCTCCCCGCATGGCATCCCGGCGCCGGCGGCCAGGCATACGTATTCTGCGATGAGGTTCAGCTTCGCTAGGTTTCGGGTTTCAGGTTTCAGGTTTCGGGTTTCAGGTTTCAGGTTTCATTCCCGCGAAAGCGGGAATCCATGCGTTTAAATGACCAATGACCAATGACCAATGACCGATGACCAATGACCAATGACGGCGTCATTTTGTGATCTATCATTCTGCGATGGTGCAAAGCGCTCGCAACAACTATCCCTACGACCAGTCCCGACGCAACACATCGTGCAGTGACATTGCATCAATGGTTGACGATAGCGCGTATGACGTACCTGCCGGCATGATGATAGAGGCTCGATCAGCTGTGATCGTATCAATACTCTCGAGAAGGGATGGAGTAATCTTTGGCGAAAGAGTCCGCTTGATTTCAATAGCGTGAGTGCGTCCATCGGGGAACGATAGCACAAGGTCCACTTCGGCACCTGCGTGCGTTCTGTAGTGACTTGCCACTACACCCTTGGGAAGCGCGTTGAGTATCTGCTCTGTGCAGTATCCCTCCCAGGAGTGCCCACATATTGGATGCCCCGTAACCTGATCAAGGCTGCCGAGCCCAAGGAGCGCATGGACGAGTCCTGAATCTCGCCATTGGAACTTTGCAGCTTTTACCAGACGCTTACCGACGTTTGTGCTCCACGCGGGAATCTTCCGGATAAGGTATAGTCCCTCCAAGAGTTCGATGTAGGTACGCACCGTTTTGCTATCGAGTCCGAGAGCATTTCCCAACTTCGTGAAGTTCACGGTAGCCGATTGTTGGTGGGCCAGCATTGTACAAAATCGACGCAGCTGCTGTGGCGTTGCCATCACACCCAACTGCGGGATGTAGCGCTCCACATATGCCGTCAAAAAGTCGTCGCACCATTGCATGGCGATTTCATCCGAGTCAGACAAATAGCTCTCTGGGAACCCACCGCGAAACCAGTGCTTGTTGATGCCGTCATCGGGTACTTCGCCTAGCTCTCGCAACTGAAATGGTGAAAGTTCGAAGTAGCTGATACGTCCAGCCAGTGTTTCAGACCCCTGACGTAGCAGCTCGGGCGTGGCTGAGCCGAGAATCAAAAAATGACCTGCGCGCTCGCCCTGCTCCCTGCGTTCATCGACCAGCGAGCGTAACAACGGAAACAGATTGGGTAGACGTTGAATCTCATCGAGCACAACCAGCGAACCCTTATGGGCTGTAAGAAACAACTCCGGATCTTCGAGCTTCGCGAGATCCGACGAGCGCTCTAAATCTATGTAGACAAGGGGCTTATCTACCTTCACAGACTTAGCAAGCGTCGTCTTTCCCACCTGTCGTGGCCCCAGGAGCGCTACCACAGGTACGGATGCTATCCGCTTCGTAAGTTCTTGCTGTATAAGACGTTGCACCATGCACCTTGAAATTACGGAATCCATTCCGGTTTTTCAAGACAGACGGACGGCTGCTCCGCAGGTTTCAGGTTTCGGGTTTCAGGTTTCGGGTTTCAGGTTTCAGGTGTGAGGTGTGAGGTGTGAGGTTGATACTCGCGCGTAGCGCGTTTCCCTCGCGCATAGCGCGTTTCCCTCGCGCATAGCGCGTTTCCCTCCGTTTCGGCTTCCCTCGCGCGAAGCGCGCGTTATGTCAGCGTAGCGGGATTCGAACCCACGACCTCCACTACCCCAAAGTGGCGCGCTACCGGGCTGCGCTATACGCTGATTTCCCTCGAAAGGGGCCGCAAGTTAGCAATGTTCGCGGGAAATCACGGGACCACGCAGCCGGCAACCTGGCCGGTAGCGGTGGTGATGACGGCGGTGAGCGGACCGGTGCTTGCGTGCGTGGATGGGCGTGTGATCCGCGTGAGTCCGGCTGGCAGATCGATGATGCTCTGGGCGTGACGCCGGCCCTCGAGATCATACCACGAGAGCGTAACCGAAGAGCCACTGACTGCCATGAGCTCGAGGTACGATGCGCCGCTGACGAGGACTCCGCGGGCAGACACAGCGGCCGATGCAAGCACATCTGCGCGTTCGGCGACGTTGGTCGTACCGGTAATCGTGAAGTCCCAAAGCCCCCTACCATACGTGCAGAAGCGGAAGATGTCAAGGGGCTCCACACGATCTACATGCCAGTACACCTGATCCGGCGCACCAAGGTCCGTGATATCAGTCCAGGCCTTCGTGGCGGTGTCGTACACAAACGCTCCGACGTCGGTTGCAGCCGCGATATAACGTCCGTCGCGCGTGCTAGCCAGCGACATCACGAGACACGGTGGCAAACCCGGCAGTGGCGTAAACGTGGCACCTGCATCGTTGCTGACGTAAACACCTGGACCATCATACCCGGAGCCGCCAATGATCACCCGCGCGGGATTGAGCGGCGCTACACAGAGGGCATTCCCCGAGAAGTAGTGGCCCGTGATCTTGTCCGGACGTGACAGCTTGGTCCACGTCAGCCCCCTATCGTTTGTTCTCCAAACACGTGCAGCCGAGGTCACAACGTAACATACGTTATCATTTGAAGGGGCGAAACTCAGAGCCGTGATCCGTACATCCGAGACGCCCTCACCAAAATCATACGGCAGAGAATCGATCGCGAGTTCTCCGCCTGAGGGTCGATACTGATAGATGTAGGCCCCCCTACCACTGCGCGTTCCTCCACCCAGCCAGACTTGGTCGGGCTTGGAACTGCCGACGGTAAGAGGGGGCAACCAAAGATGATTCCTGTGCGGAAACTCCAGCCCAGCGGGCTCCCAACCATCTTCATGATTCGGGATGTACATCGTAAAGCCCGGGTACACCGTAAACAAAGAAGCTCCTCCATCACCGGAGACGAGACTCGAGTAATCTCCACTGATCATCTGCTGGAATGAGCGCACACCTCCACTATCGACACGGCTGCGCTGAAAACCCTGATCCTGTGAGCCGGCACTGACAACCTGGATGTTATCGCGACTGGTAAAGGAACTGTAGTACTGACTGATGTTGAGATGACGAAGCGAGATGTTGCGAACCTTCTCACCACCCTGACGTGAGATATACAACCCACCGTCGGTACAGATAAACGTAACACCTGACGAAAAGCCATAGATGCCCGGCACATCAGCATGGAGCATGTTGATTGGATCGGCGTAGTACTGACCCCAGCCGTTAACCAGGAGCCATGTCTGAGCATCGTCGCCCGACATGTACGTGTCGACTCCGCCAAACAGCCATTGACCGTTTTCATACGCATAGCCGAACGACTGCTGATCGAAGGGACCGAATCCCACGCCCCCTCGCTTGCTCCATGACCGTCCACCATCCACACTCAGAAAGAATGTCGTGGTATCGGACCGTGAGCACGCCGCCATCACATAGTCTGCACTTGGTCCGGCAAACATGACTGATGCAATGTTCCCGATGGACGCAAAGGGTCGGACACTGAGCGTCGTGAGCGTAGCGTCCGAACCGACGGCCGAGACCGTGTCATCATGATAAAGCCCGACGTCCTTGACGCCATCCGTCCAGAGCTGCACTCTTCCATCGATCCAGCGCATGCGCTGGAAGGACTTTCCAGAATCAACACTGCGGTACCAGACTTGCCGCGCCTTCCATGCCGGGGAATAGTCCCATTCGTTACCAACGGCGTGGATCTCCAGACGTCCCTCGCGGACGCAAGCGACAGCGTTGTCGAACCATCCCCATCGCTGCATCTCGGTCAGCCCGTCTGCCTGCGACCACTTCTTGCTGGCAAGGTCGAACATCCACACGCGACACGCGCGCGAAACAACGACCAGGTATTCTGTATTGTCGGGCCGGCGCACCAGCTTTAGCAATTGTGGATCTTCAATACGACGCGCATCGGTATGGCACGTCCACATCTTGCCGGTGGTATCGCCCGACCATATCGTGCCGCCCGCGCCGGCAAGCCAGACACGTCCGGTAGCGTGATCATACTCAACGGCCACCACACGCCCAGCCTGATTGACACTTCCAACCTCACCCCAGCGTCCGCTTACGCGGTCATTGAACGGCATGCGCTCGGCGCCGTTCATTCGCTGCGCAAAGCGCGCATCGCGCACCGCATCGTTAATGACGCGCCAGTTCATGCCCGGCGGCACAACGTGAAGGGATTCGAAGAACGCCTCTGCCTGACGTTTATGCTCAGCCCCCTCCCTCTGCCATACGGGCGTCTGAGTTTGTGCTGAAAGCTCGAGAGCGATGAGGAAGACGACCAGAAGAGGAAGCATAAACGACGATGATTATTCGATGATAAATGTTCCGCGACGCGAGATCATGCCGCCGGTAGCCGTGATCATGTAAACCCCACGAGGAAGTTCCGCCAGAGGGCGCGGCAGCGCACCGTTGGCCAGGTCCATCATCTCATCGATCACAACAGAACCTTGCATATTCATGATCCGGATCTGCGTCGGACCCACGAACTCCGCATCGAGACGAAGTATCTGAGAGGGGGCCAGCGGATTCGGATAGAGTGATGTAAACAACGGTACGTCTTCGACGCTGGTTGCACTTTCGACCTTGATTTCAACTGGCTCGAGGAACGTCCAGTCATCACCATTATCAGGACCGCCATTGCCATTCACCGCATTGGCCACCGCCTGCACGTAGTACGAACCCGGGGTCACCGGCGCCGTCCACGAGAAATTGAATGTCACTTGTTTATCGACGATTGTCTTGGGAGCCGCCTGGGTGATCTCCTGGCCGGTCCCGGGTGTGCGCACGCGAAGTCCGCTGCCCGTAGCAGCAACCGATAGCGTGCCTACGGCACCCGTTGGCGCCGTAGGCGCTGAGCGAACCGTAATACTGATGCCGGCAGAGCGCGCAGATGCGTGTCCGACGACGACCGAGAAATCGACCATTTCGCCGGGCTTCACACTTCGTGGTCCGTTGAGCGTAACCGTAACCGCAGCCCCAGCGTTGCCGCCATGACAAGTGCCGCAGCCAGTACTGGTCTTGGAGGTGAAACCAGTCTTACCACTCGGATCGGCCAGAGCCACAAATGATGATAGAACGAGCAGCGTGAAAAGTCGGATCATGGTGTGGCTCCTGGTGAGAAATAAACGTTGCGAAAAATACGAAGCGGCGGGTGACCGATTACTGATGACGCCCGGTGCATATCGCTTTCGTGAGGTCCCTCGTCGCCTGCGGCTCCTCGGGATGACGCTGTGGCGCTGCGCGCAATGGCGGAATGACGAAATGACGCGAATTACAAGTGACAAGTCACCTCCGTAACTCCGTAATTGTGCGCAGCGCCTCAGCCTCATCCTGAGCCGCGCAGGTGTTAGGTATGTGGTGTGGGGTGTGGGACCACCACGCAATGGATTTACTAACCCCGGGGGGTTGGTATTGTTTACGGCGTACGCGATTCGCGATACGAAACCATGAACGATCAATCATCAATGCGTAAATCCGAATTGGCCATCGCGTTCACCCCGGGCCAAGGCCCGGGGCTAGTATTGATCGCCATCACGTTGCAACGCGTCTATAATTCGTACGCTGTTACCCATTGCCAACCCCGGGCCAAGGCCCGGGGTTAGTAATTCCATTGCACGCCGCTATCTAATCGGCCTTTCGTCCTCTTTCATGATGCATCCGCTGGCTATGGATGTAGCGAACAACACCATCGAGATCCCGATAAGAAAATGTGAATGCTCCGTATCCAACTTGCCATTCAAAGTCTTGAAAGCCAGGAATTGACTCTCGAATCTCTCGCGTTGCAAGATTCTTGAGCTTTCCCACAGCTCCGGCAACATTGATGGAGGCAGGAATCGACAGTGCGACATGCACATGATCCTCGACGCCGCCGACAGCATAAGGGTGCAGGCCGATACGCAAACAGATTTTCCAGAGGATAGACCATACGATCTTCTCTACTGCTGGCTCGATCAGTAGCGCACGATTCTTGGTGGCAAAAACAATGTGATAGCAGAGGTCTGTGTGTGAGTGTCCCATGGGGTATGTATGTGCACGATCTCACCCAAAACGTGACGCGAGCTAAGAACTCAGCATTATGGATTTACTAGCCCCGGGCCTTGGCCCGGGGTAGGCAAATGGCCCGGGGTAGGCAAATGGCCCGGGGTTGGTATTGTTTACGGCGTACGCGATTCGCGATACGAAACCATGAACGATCAATCATCAATGCGTAAATCCGAATTGGCCATCGCGTTCACCCCGGGCCAAGGCCCGGGGCTAGTATTGATCGCCATCACGTTGCAACGCGTCTATAATTCGTACGCTGTTACCCATTGCCAACCCCGGGCCAAGGCCCGGGGTTAGTAATTCCATTGCACGCCGCTATCTAATCGGCCTTTCGTCCTCTTTCATGATGCATCCGCTGGCTATGGATGTAGCGAACAACACCATCGAGATCCCGATAAGAAAATGTGAATGCTCCGTATCCAACTTGCCATTCAAAGTCTTGAAAGCCAGGAATTGACTCTCGAATCTCTCGCGTTGCAAGATTCTTGAGCTTTCCCACAGCTCCGGCAACATTGATGGAGGCAGGAATCGACAGTGCGACATGCACATGATCCTCGACGCCGCCGACAGCATAAGGGTGCAGGCCGATACGCAAACAGATTTTCCAGAGGATAGACCATACGATCTTCTCTACTGCTGGCTCGATCAGTAGCGCACGATTCTTGGTGGCAAAAACAATGTGATAGCAGAGGTCTGTGTGTGAGTGTCCCATGGGGTATGTATGTGCACGATCTCACCCAAAACGTGACGCGAGCTAAGAACTCAGCATTATGGATTTACTAGCCCCGGGCCTTGGCCCGGGGTAGGCAAATGGCCCGGGGTAGGCAAATGGCCCGGGGTAGTCAAACGGCACCGGGGGATCATAAATTGGCGCGTGCCGATATTCCAAATCATTTTCATTACCATGCTCGCTGCCACCACAATTGCGGCACAGGATTACACCGTTCGTCATGGATACATCGGCCATCGCGACCAGCGGATGACGGTCGGTGCAGGGTGGGGCGGTGTGCAAAACATGGTAGCGCGCAACGTGCTGGAAGATTCGACGCTGAGCTTTCTGGGTCCGCTCTGGGCCAGTTACATGGTGACTCTCGACAGCGTATGGAGCGTTGGAGCTGAGGTCGGGTATCATGAAGCAAAGGGGCGATGGCTGTCGAATGATACTGATCCGCCGCCGGGCGTACGTGCCATACCGGTCCCCTACAAAAAGCACACCGTGCACCTTGCGGCCTGCGCCGAGCTGGTTTGGTTTCATGGACGTTGGATCACCCTTGCGAGCTCTGGTTCGCTCGGCATTGCCCTGACGGGTCATGCTGGAAACAACCTGCCCCTTGCCTCGACGGATATTGCCTACCATCTCGGTGTGGTATCGATGCGCGTAACTGGCGATGTTGGCTTTCGCCTTGAGCTTGGTTACGGCTACCGCGGCATGATCAACGCCGGTATGAGCTTCGTGATGTAAGCTCGCCTGCGGGGCTACGAACGCATAGAGCGCCGACGCAGCAGCCACGCCAAGCCACCTGCCGCCATCATCGCAGCGATCGCGTAGACGTTCTCCAGCGCCAGCGATGGATAGAAGGCGATCATCATCCCGATGCCGGCAACGGTCCCGCCAAGATGCGCCTCGTGTCCGATGTTATCATACCCCCTGCCGGAGACATAGGCCGAGTAGAACACAAACAGGCTTCCCATGATCCAGGCCGGCAAGGGCACGGGAATAAAGAGAAACATCATCGGCAGATCCGGCAGAAGCACCGTCGATGCGGCGATCACGGCACATACGGCACCCGAAGCGCCAACGGCTCTGTAGGAGGGGGCGCTGCGGTGCACAATCAGAGATGCAAATGAGCCGACCACGGCTCCCAGCAGGTACAGCAGGCCGAAGCGCCACGAACCGATGATATGTTCGAACCAGCGTCCGAACATGAACAGAGAGAACATGTTCAGTGCAAGGTGCATGTAGTCGGCATGGACGAGCGCGGACGAAGCGATACGCCACCATTCGGTGCGTGGACCAAGCACTTCGTCGACGCTGAAAAGCAATCGACCATACAGAGCCCGATTCCGAAACGAAACGATCGTGACCGCCACGGTGGCGATCACGATCGTTACTGTCAGCGGCGATAAAAACAGCTCGCTCACGGCGCCAGCATCATCGTCATTTGCGGGGCCAGGCCGAGCTTCTCGCGCAGCCCCATGATCGTCTGCTGCAGGTCATTAGCGGCCTGCTGCATTCCACGGTCACGCGCGGTGGCCAGATTGTACTTGCCTTGCAGACCTTCGGCGATCTTCAGGGCCTTCTGATAATCCTTTGCTCGAATTGCCTGTGCGATCGGGATCTCGTCCAGCTGATAGTCGAGCTCGGCGGAGACTCCCTGTCCAGCCCCAACTTCCTTCAGATACCGGGCCGAGACATCCCACTTGCCGGCGATCTTGGCTGCGTCGGCAGCAAGCACGCGCGACATTCGGATGACGGCTTCCAGGATCTCGGCGTCGCTTCCTTCACGCGGCACAGGGAACCCTTGTTCGGCCGTGTACAGTCGCGGGTTCGCAATCAGACGTCCGGCATTGGTGATCGCGCGATCAGCCATCGCCGCTGCCTCGACATTCATTCCACACGTCTCGTAAAAACGAGCCGTCTGCAGCTCGAACATCATACTCATTGGGAACATGTCCAGCGATATAACCGTATTCATCCGCTTGAGAACTGCACCGGCTCGGGCAGTATCCTTCTTCTCGTAGAGCAGCCACGTTGCGTACTTGTAAAAGACGTTACGATAGCTCAGGATGTAGCCACGGTTCACGTCATCGTAGTACACATTCGGGTTGTTGAGATTGCGGAACTTCAGACCAAGATGCGGCTCGGTGTGCACCTCATCGTGCCCCATGTCCTTGATGATGGTCTTTTCCATCACCTCTTCGTTGACGCCTTCTCCGATGGCCGAACTCTGCGGAGTCGGGCACACACGATAGGCCATGCCCTCAAGGCGCACGTAGCCATCAAGACCGCAATACTCATCGGCATACTGCGGGTCACCGACCGAGGTTGAGAAGTAGATCGGGCGTGTGAACTTGGTGGTCTTGAGAATGTCGGCCACCAGCTTGTGCTGCACACCAATGAAGTAGGTGGTCTGACCTGTTGTTTCATCTGGACCGCGGGAGGTGCCCTTGAACTGCCATGTCATCGAGCCGCGATTGATCAGAGCCGTATCGGTAGTGAACCTGGCCAGGATTGCCTTATCAACCGGGATGGTGATCGTGGTAGCAGGACCGAAGTCATATGAGAGTGCCCGGGGATCATCCTCCGGCACCGTCAGCTGCTCGTCGCTGAACGACAGCGGTATCTTTTGCGCGCCCCATGGGGCTTGATTCTTCAGCTGCTCGATGTACCATGTTGTCTGTCCCAGCGACAGGTTCACCACGCGCACGTCGCGTCGCACGCCAGCCACGTCCTGCAGGTACCACACCGGGAAGGTGTCGTTGTCACCGTTGGTGAACACAATGGCATTGGGCTCGAGCGACTGCAGAATGTTATACGCGTAGTCAAAGGCCAGGTAATTACCCGCCCGTGAGTGCGTGAACCAGTTCAGCCGTGCCATGTTCACCGGGACCAGCGCTATCACTGCGGCCATGGATGCGCCGACGACGGCGGCGTTCTGACGAAGTCGTTCCATCAGGAAGAAGGCGCCCATGCCTGCCCACATGGCGAACACCATGAAGGACGACACATAGAAGTAGTCACGCTCGCGCGGCTGAGGGTTCTGCTGATTCTGCTGAATGGCTGCCAGCACACCCGTCATGAGGAACAGCACGAGGTACACCCACGCCATGCGCTTATCGCGCACGAAGTGGAAGACCAGCCCGAACAGACCCAACAGAAGCGGCAGGGCGAAGTAGTTGATCGGATAATGATCGGAAAAACCCGTCTTGTAGGAATACGAATCGATGGTTGCCTTCGACGTCAGGGGGCTTGCAGCCGGCGCATCCTGAACGTCGCTCACCCGCCCCATGAAGTTCCAGAGGAAGTACCGCAGGTACATCTGATCGATCTGATAATCCCACATGTACTCAAACTCGGCCGAGTTGTACCGTGAGCGGCCGTCGGTCTTCCAGTTACCGAAGTCCGGACGGGAATAGCGAGCCCCATCCTTGCGTTCTACCGCTTTGATCGGTGGCTGCACCCAGTTGCCGTACTTGAGGTAGTTGTTCACAAAGCGCGACTCGCTCTGGTAACGTCTCGGCCACATTGGGGCCTCGCCGTACTGCTCACGACCGAGGTAGCTGACAAGCTTTGAGAAATTCTCCGGCTTGTTTTCGTTCATCGGCGGATTCGAGTTCGCGCGCACCAGGATATGTCCGTAGGTGGAGTACCCGAGAATCAGAAGAAGAAATGCCGACGAAGCAAGCGTCAGAACGCCCTTCTTATTGCGTGTTCCATACCACGTACCGTATGCGCCAAGGGCTATGAGTCCGAAGCCCACAAGACGGAAGAGCATGTTGTCTTCGATGCGGAACTCACCACCTTCGGTCTTGAAGAACGGCAGGTTGCCGGCAAACAGCGCCGGGAACTTCATGATGATGACGTTGTAGATCAGCACGAACAGCACAAGGCCAACGCCCATCGTGATGAGCAGACTCTTGACCGAGAACGGGTACTTGCGAAGGTAGACCAGCAGGACCAGCGAGAACACCGTAAGGATCGACAGAAGGTGCACACCGATGGACAGGCCGATCAGATAGGTGATCAACAGCAGGTACTTCTCGTGTCCGGCCTCATCGGCCTTCTCATTCCATATCATCATCAGATGGACAATGATGGCCACGAATAGCGATGATGCGGCATACACCTCTGACTCAACAGCGTTGAACCAGAACGTGTCCGTGAACGTGAATGTGAGCGCGGCCACAAAGCCCCCTCCATACACCGACAGGGCATTACCCAGATCGTCGAGACTCTCGGTAAAGAAGTTTCGGATCACCCGGACGGTGATGAAGTACAGAAGCAGGACGGTAAATGCGCTCGACAGCACCGAAACGAGGTTCACGCGCCAGCCTGGATCGCCGAATGGCAGAAGGTGGAACACCTTGCCGATCATCAGGAACAACGGGGCTCCCGGTGGGTGCGGAACCTGCTGCTGCACGGCAGCAGCAGTGAACTCGCCGCAGTCCCAGAACGGAACCGTCGGTTGCACAGTCAGGAGATAGGTGATCAGCGAAACAGCGAAGGCAATGCTCGCGAACGCGTAATGAAGCGTCCTGTTTGAATTCTGCATGGACCTACGGAACGATGGTGGTGGAAAGAACGTAAAGTTACGACATCACCGAGCCACGACAGCACGTCCGACGGCCGCAGCACCGACCAGTCCGGCGTGAGCTCCGAAGCGTGCCGGAAGCACCACAGCATGAGCGGCAATGGTCGGGATGGCACGATGTTTTATCGTTTGCTCGATGGATTCGATGATGTAGGGGGCCTGCGACACTCCTCCGCCGACGATGAGCACTCGCATGCCGAGAACGGCCATGGCCGTGCACATGCCAAGGCCGATCACACGTCCGGCCTCGCGGAGCACATTCTCATCGGTGATCTCCGCCACCGAGTGCACGTCATGTCCGGCCTGGCGTGCCATCTGCACAATGCCGGCGTTGCCGACATGGTCCTCAAGCACGGCCGTGCGGAACGGACGCGGATCTCTGGCCCCCTCCCTGGCCCATGCATCCATGATGATGTGGCCGATCTCACCGGCATCGCCATGGGGTCCACGATAGAGTCTTCCATCGAGAATGATACCGCCGCCGATGCCGGTCCCGAGCGTTGCATAAAGGAAGTTCGGATGCTCAGTTCCGGCGCCCATGTGCGCCTCGGCCAGCGCCGCGGCATTGGCGTCATTCTCAAGGTCAACAGGCTTGGACGTTGCCTGACGGATACTCGCCAGCAGATCCACATCGTCCCACCCCGGCAGGTTAGGGGGCGCCTGCACGTGCTTCGTATCTGGGTCGACGATGCCCGGCACTCCTAAACCGATGGCCACGACATCCGGAGACCGCTCTTCGATCCTGCGCACAATCTCGCATATACGTTCCACAACAGCCGGTCGTCCCTGGTCGGCCTGCGTCGGCACACTCTCCTCCCAGACAGTCTGCCCCTTCTCGTCGACCACACCATACTTGATGCCCGTTCCGCCGACGTCGATTCCTGCGTATGTGTTCATATCGGAAAATACATTGTGCTGCGCATAATCAGGCGCGACACGCGTGTTGTACCCCGGGGCGTTGTTGTCATCGGTCATCCGTCATCCGTCATCCGTCATCCGTCATCCGTCATCGGTCATCCGTCATCGGTCATCCGTCATCGGTCATCCGTCATCCGTCATCCGTCATCGGTCATCGGTCATCCGTCATCCGTCATCCGTCATCGGTCATCGGTCATCAAAAAAAATCCTCGGCCCGAATGAACGAACCGAGGACTGCTTTTTGACAATTGAGGAGTTGCGCCTTCGCAACCCAAAACCTAAAACCTAAAACCTGAAATCAACGAGAGTAATACTCAATCACCAGCGGCACTTCGCAGATAGCTGGGACCTCTTCGCGAGGGGGCAGGTAGAGGAACTTGACCGAGTAATCGGCCTTGCTCAGGTCGAGATATGGTGGCGGGCTGGCCGAACGGATGGCTTCCTGGATGGCTTCAACCTTGCGACTCTTCTCGCGAATAGCGATCACATCGTTTGGCTGAACAGCGTATGCCGGCATGTCGACCTTCTTGCCGTTCACCGAGATGTGGCCGTGGCGAACATACTGACGCGCAGCATACATAGAGCGAGCAAGGCCCGAGCGGAACACCAGCGAATCGAGACGCTGCTCAAGAAGCTGCACCAGAATGTCCACCTTGTTGCCCTGAATTCGAGCAGCCTTGGCGATGTAGTTGGTCATCTGACGCTCGTGCAGGTTGTACTGCAGACGCAGACGCTGCTTCTCGAGAAGCTGCTTGGCGTAGTCAGAAAGCTTGGCCCGCTTCTTAGCGGCGCCGTGCTGGCCCGGAGGGGCCGGATTGCGATCAAGATACTTGCGCGACTTCGGCGTCACGGAGAAGCCGAGCTTGCGCGAGATCTTGACCTTTGGTCCATTATACTTCATGTCGTACCTCGCTCCCATCGTAATGGGGCAACATTGTTAGAGATTCCCACCCAGGGGGTACTTCCCATGGGTGAGTTTTACAGAGCCACGAAGATACGAAAAATCGGGTACTGGGTACTGGGTACTGGGTACTGGGTACTAGGTACTGGGTACTGGGTACGATGAAGATGTCACGTTTGTCTGCAGTTACAGCACAAAGCTGGTATGAGCGAACCAGACCATATCTACGCAACCCTTTCAACTTCACAGCTGCAAAAGCTATCCGTAGACTTTTCACGAGCTGTTCGAAGACTGTTTCTCAACCTCGTGCGTTCTTCGCCGGACGAAAGATCCGCCTGCGTGCAGCTCTATCGAGCTGGTTCGTCTGTCGGTGCCAATGTTCGTGAAGCGAAATACGCCGAGTCTCCAAAGGACTTCATCCACAAACTCAAGATCGCTGAAAAGGAACTTGGAGAATTCTACTACTGGCTCGGATTTCTCTGCTCCAGACCATCGGTGATTGACCAAGAAGCTCGAAAAGAGGTCGAACTACTGGCATCTTCAGTGGGAAAGCTTCTCACTGCTACGATCGTTGCGATGAAACGCAAACACGGTACCTAGTACCCAGTACCCAGTCCCCAGTACCCCGTCCCCAGTACCCCGTCCCCAGTACCCCGTACCCAGTACCCAGTACCCAGTACCCAGTACCCAGTACCTACTCCAACGGAGTCTCAATCGTAATGATCACCGTGCGCGAGTACAGTCGCCCTTCGGGCGAATCGTTGTCGAACAGCTCGTCAGCGCTTCCATAGCCGACTGCGCTACCGGGTGGGAGATTGAGTCGGGATGCAACGGCCTGGGCGCGACGTTCTGACAGGCGCAGGTTGTAGTCTGGTGCACCGACGCGGTCCGTATAGCCCTCCACGGTGACCTTGGACTTTTCGGTGATGCGCGGCCGTATGGTGGCGATGATGCGTTCGTGCTGCTTGGTAAACTCCGACTCGTTATAGCCGAAGATGATCATGTTGAAACGTTCGAGTCGCTTGTCTTTGCGGTAGAGCTGGTCGACATCATAGCCACGCGTGCTTGCCGTGCTTGTTTCACCCGTGACGTCATTGACCGTCATCGCATAGGTAAGGGGCTCCTGCGTACGCGGAAACACGTCCGTGCGATCTCCGATGTTCCAGGCAATCGGACTCGGCACAGGCCCCGATCCGCTGATGGCATCGAGCCGACGAGCCCCCTGATAGACCTCAAGCTTCCAGTCCTTCACGGTCGTGTCGGTCGCCACATCAGCCTTGAGGGCGATGGACGCCGCATTCATGGTGCGCACTGTATCAGTGAAGAAGATCGGATCGAGGAGACGAGACTCCTGGCTTGTGATCTCAACGCGCCTGTTTTCAGCGGTCCCATCAGCAACATTAATGTTCGACGGGTTCTCCGGCAGATCGCGCGCCTGCACTTGCATGCGAGAGGGCTCGATGCCCCATACACGCAGCAGATACTCCTGAATGTTGTAGGCACGCTGACGTGAAAGGTCTCGATTGGCCTTCTCCGGACCGCTATTCGAGTTGCATCCCGTGATAGTGATCTTGTCCGCCGGATTGCTCCTGAGCTTATACCCGATGATGTTCAGAATGTCCTGATAGATCGCCACCGTTCCGGCACCATTGAGATGGTCGAGCGTGTAGGAGGAGACCTCGCTCGGATTCAACCTTCTGTAGCGTGACGGTATCTCGGCACTCATCTCATCGAAAAAGATGTAGTTGAGCAACGCGTACAGATTCAGCGAAACGATATTGCTCACTGCGAGCTTCGGGGCTGTAAGGGGCTGACCCGACGCGTCAAGCAATTGCGCTGTGATGCCCCGCACGGAGACCTTCGGGACACGCTTCTCGGGCTCCGGTGGCCTGATCTCGGCCACCACGGTGTCACGCACCGGCGGTGGTGGTGGAGGCGGAGGGGGCGGCGGAGGTGGTGCTGGACGTGGCGTGCTCCGCTCTGTGTAGTTCTGCCAGGCAAGGCCAATACCGAGGCGGATCGACGTCATGCTCCACGGCTGCGCAGACTGAAGATTTGAAAGTCCGATGTTCGCTACAAGCTCGGGTTCGATACGCCACTGCTGGTCCGACGAGATCGGAATTGAGTATCGGACACCAAGCACGGCGGCAACGCGCGTTGAGGCAACACCCGGAATTACGGCCGAGTCGAAGGCAAAGCGCGTGCGCGTCCCGTCCTGATAGACAATATCCGTGGGCGAAACAATGAATTCGCGCTGTGAGAACGATGATGACAACAGGAAGCCCAGCCGGAAACCGCCAAGAAGACTGAGTCGCGGCGCAACATCATAGCCGGCCACCGGTGCAATGCTGAGGAACGATCGCGCCGTCGAGAGCTCATAGCCGATGAGTGCAAGCTCATCGATTCCTTCCGGAGCGATCACCTGTGTCTGCTCGGTGGAAAGCATTGCCGAGTGATAATCAAAGCCGAGACGAATCTCTGCTCGAAACACGTCGGTGAACCGCATGTGCCCCATCACATCCACTAACGGCATCACCGCTGAGGCAGTCGAGTACTCCGGACAGCAGCTCGGAACATCGGGCAGACCGCGAATGGGGGCACTGTGAAGATCAAGTCCGCCACCAATAATGCCGGAGACTCCATATCGCGAATCGTAGTATCGAGCATCAGCACTATCAGGCTGAGCCATGCACGCGGCCCGCATGCTGATGGAAACAAGCAGCAGGAGAATCAACGAACGCAGTAGGAGCATGTTCACGGTGAGTTATTTGCCGATGATCACGGCTCGTGAATGCGTCTCCTGTCCGTTCATCAGCACAACAAAGTACTGGCCACTCGGCAGGTATTCAGATGGAAGTGCGATCTCGTGACGTCCGGCAGTCAGCTCTCCTTCATATAGGGTGCGAAGAGGGCGCCCCATGGCGTCAACCAGAAGGACATTATACTGGGCTTGCTGCCCCGCGCTGACTGTGACAAACGCATCGCGGACAATCGGGTTGGGATAAACGCCGATGATCCCGGTCGCATTACTGCGCTTAATCAGGCGTACCGTGTCGCCCTCGCGGCACAGACCAAGTACCGTGAATTCCCCGTTCTCCTTGACAGCCCGGATAAAGCCACCACGCGGCCATTCGACGGAGATGATCTCAAGGGGGCTCTTTTCCACTGTGCCCAGAGCAACCAGGAACGGCAGTTCAGCGATGATCCCCACGGAGTCCGTGACCGTTGCTCTGACAGTCATAACCGCATCATCACCTTCAAAACGAACAGTCTGATTCCCCTTGTGCACCAGGACCGTTCGATTGTAACGAAGTGTAACAATGACGTCACGTGGACCATCCCGCAGAAGATTGCGCGAGGTGGCAAGTATGACCGGTACTGATACGGTCGTTCCGATATCGCCTTCCGTGCGCGGGACGATCACTCTCGTTGTGGCCTTTGGCTGCCGGTACCAGAAACCGATCCCCGTCTCGACATTCGTCTGCCGTGCCATGCCAATGATGCCCTGCCCCAGCGAGCCCTGTATGGTCGCATTCGAGCTGCTTCGTGCATTTACCGCGCCATTGCTGATGACCGACCTGCGGAGCTGCTGCCCCGAGACCGTGGTGATCGCAAGAAGGATCGCGACGAAACAGATATGCACCGGGTTCCGCATGATCATTCAATCACCGTGACGTAGAAGTCCTGCTCAACAGGATCAATGGCTGCATTGGTCACGTTCTGAACGCGGAACACAACGTTCCCGGCTTCAGCTCGCGCCCATGCGATGATGAGGCCATCGTTCAGGTCAGCAACGGGGCTGATCATCACGGACTGACCCACAGCGGCATTACCAAAGGCAACCGTCACCGTCAGTCCGGCATTTGCAGCCACGTTGGCGATGTTGACGGTGAGCGTGCGTTTGATAATGTTGGTGATGGTGTTTCCATTCGTGCCGAAGCGTGAGGTCCCGCGAACATCCAGCTTTGTTGTCGGAGATGACGTATTGATGCCGACGTTGACATTATCACCGAGAACGATGGCGTTGCTGACGTTCACCGTCGCACCGGAACCAATTGCCGTTGCATTTGTCAGTGCGCCGCCGGCTGTCGTATTCTCGCCGATCAGAATGACACCCGTGGCGTTGTTCAGATTCTGTCCGGCACGATAACCAATCAGAATGTTCTTATTCGACGACGACCCGAGCATGTTGTTACCGGCCTGATAACCGATAAACGTATTGTGATCACCGCCGGCATTCAACATCCCTGCTTCGGTACCGACAAACGTATTCGCAAAACCGAGATCTGTTTGTTCGCCCGCAGACTTACCGACAAAGACGTTATCGTTTGTGTTGTCAAGTTTCGCTCCGGCACTGCTACCAACGACCGTGTTGGCGGTTCCACCCCGCAGCACGCTTCCAGCCTCAAATCCCAAGAGTGTATTGTCATTGGACGTGCCCAGAGCCCCCTCTCCCATCGCGTTGCTTCCAACGATGGTGTTGCGCGATCCGCTCCCCAGGGTTGCACCGGCAGCGTTACCAACCATCGTGTTGTCGGCACCTCCGATGGAAACACCGGCTTTGAATCCAAACGCTGAATTGCGGCTGCCCGAGACGTTGCCGTTGAGAGCTCGATATCCGACTGCGACATTCGCGCTGCCGGAAGTATTCTGCTTCAAGGCTTCAAAACCGACGGCTGTCAGTCCATTCACGGTTGTGACTGCGCTTCCGGCAGCCGAGCCGACAAACACGTTCTCATTTGAGGTCATGTTCAAGCCAGACTGGTAGCCGATGGCGATGTTATCGGAACCTGAGACAATGGCAGCTGCGGCATCGCGACCAACCGCTACGTTTCGCGCTCCACTAGTGAGCGATGGTGCGACATTTGAACCAACCATCACGTTGTTTGCCCCGGTGCTGTTGAGACTTCCGGCTCCACCAACAAACACGCCCGAATTCTTTAGTCGAAGCACGGCCTGATCATTGATGGCGTAGAACTTTCCGTCACTGACGTTGATGTTTGCGTTTGAGCGAAGACCCCATGCCACCCCGTTACCGGTGACGTTGGCTTCGAGTGTGAGAGCCGTAGCATTGAAACCGCCGATTCTTGCTGAGGATATGATCCGCGCGCCTTCAGCATTATCACCGTTTGCGTTAACCTCATCGTAGCCGACGTCGAAGAGGCGGCGGCCGCGATTCATCGCTCCCTGGCCGCTAGTGACGTCGAACTTTACGTATGTACCTTCTGTGGCAACGTCAGACCATGAAACGTTGGTACCGTCTGTGACAAGTGCTTTGCCATCATTCCCGGTCTGTGCTGGCAGCAGCGCATTGCGTGCGGCCTGGGCAGTTGCTGCGCCCGTACCGCCGCGGTTGATCGCCAGTGTTCCGGTCGTGCCAGCCCCATTCAAAGCGGTCATGATATTTGTTCCGGCGCCGGCAGCAATGGTCGGGTTCGGATAGTTGCCGGCCAGATCACCGCCTGCCGCGCCTGTAGGTGCGGCACCGGTAATGGTCGTGCTGACGGCGTTGGTGATGCGACCTTGCGCATCGACGGTGATGGTGGGCACCTGCGTAGCGGAGCCATACGTACCGGCCGTAACAGCTGTATTTGCAAGCTTGGCAGCCGTGACAGAACCATCAACGAGCTTAGCCGTCGACACCGATCCGTCGGCGAGCTTGGCAACCGTGACCGCGTTATCAGCCAGATCAGTCGTGGCAATTGTTCCATCCAGGATCTTGGCGCCGGTGATCGTGTTGGCTGCGATATCGGCATCGAGGATCGTTCCGTTCAGAATATTCTCGGTCTTGACGGCATCATTGGCGATCGTCGGATTCGGGTACGATCCCGAAAGGTCGCCACCGGCAGCACCCGTCGGGGCAGCTCCGGTGATGGTAACCGCACCGGCATTGGTGAGTCGGCCCTGGGCATCAACGGTGAAGGTAGCAACCTGTGTGGCCGAACCGTACGAGCCCGGTGTAACGCTGGTAGCAGCAAGCTTGGACGCTGTCACGGCACCGTCGGTGATCTTGGCCGTTGTCACGGCATTGTCTGCAAGCTTCGCGCCCGTCACGGCAGCATCGTTGATCTTTGAGGTCGTCACAGCGTTTGTGGCAATGCTTGGTCCGGGATAGGTACCCGTAAGGTCGCCACTTGCAGCGCCTCCCGGAGCGACGCCGGAGATGGTCGCATTCGCGGCGGTTGTCAATCGACCTTGAGCATCAACGGTAAACGTTGCAACCTGTGTGGCCGAACCGTAGTTGCCGGAGGCAACTGTTGTGTTGGCGAGCTTCAGCGCCGTCACGCTGCCATCAGCAAGCTTCGACGTCGAAACTGAAGCATCCGCGAGCTTGGCCGTTGTGACCGAAGCATCCGCAAGCTTGGCCGTTGTGACCGAAGCATCGGCAATGCGATTGGTCACCACGGCATTGAGCGCGATCGTCGGATTCGGATAGGTGCCGGCAAGGTCGCCCCCTGCCGCGCCCGTTGGAGATGTACCGGCGATGGTGGTATTCACAACGGAGGTGATACGACCCGCTGCATCGACCGTAATGGTGGGAACCGTGGTGGCGGTTCCGTAGGTGTTGGCTGCAACGCCTGTGGTCGTGAGCTTAGCGCTAGCGATCGTATTGTCGGCAATATCTGCGTTGACGATCGTCGCATCGACGATCTTGGCCGAGGTGACGGAGTTATCGGCAAGCTTCACGGTGGTGACCGCGTTGTCAGCCAATCGGTTTGTTACCACGGCTGCGGTAGCGATCGTCGGATTCGGATAGGATCCCGTCAGATCACCGCCGGCTGCTCCACCGGGAGCGACGCCTGAGATCGTCACGTTCGCTGCGGCTGTGAGTCGACCCTGCGCGTCCACCGTGAACGTCGGAACCTGCGTGGCTGAACCGAAGCTACCTGCACTCACGCCTGTATTCGCAAGCTTCGCCGAGGTCACCGCCGCATCAGCAAGCTTTGGAGTTGTCACAGCGCCATCGGCAAGACGGTTGGTGACGACGGCAGCGGGCGCGATGGTTGGATTCGGATACGTTCCGGCAAGGTCGCCACCGGCGGCACCAGCGGGTGCTACGCCTGAGATTGCGACGTTACCGGCGTTGGTAAGCCGACCTTGAGCGTCGACCGTGAAGGTTGCAACCTGGGTTGCCGAACCGTACGACCCTGAAGCGACGCCCGTATTTGCAAGCTTCGTCGCCGTAACACTGGCATCCTGCAGCTTGGCTGTGGTGACCGCACCATCGGCCAGTTTGGCTGTGGTGACGGACGCGTCGGCCAGCTTCGCTGTCGCGACGGATGCATCGGCCAGCTTGGCTGTCGTTACCGACCCATCGGCCAGCTTGGCCGTCGTAACGGCGGCATCGGCAAGACGATTCGTCACAACGGCTCCTGTGGCGATCGTCGGATTCGGATAGGTGCCGGCGAGATCTCCACCAGCACTGCCTCCCGGAGCAACACCGGAGATCGTAACACTAGAGGCGCTTGTGAGGCGACCCTGTGCATCGACGTTGAAGGTTGCTACCTGATTCGCCGAGCCATACGCGCCGGCCACTACTGCGGTGTTGGCAAGCTTTGTTGCCGTGACGTTACCATCCTGGATCTTCACGGTCGTCACAGCTCCATCTCCGAGCTTGGCCGATGTTACTGCAGCGTCGGCCAGCTTCGGTGTGGTCACCGATCCATCGGCAAGCTTCACTGTTGTCACGGCTGCGTCGGCAAGACGGTTGGTCACAACTGCACCCGCCGCGATCGTTGGATTCGGATATGTGCCCGTCAGATCGCCCCCCGCACTACCGCCCGGAGCAACACCTGCGATCGTCACGTTTGCGGCAGCGATCAGCCGACCCTGCGCATCTACCGTGAAGGTTGGCACCTGCGAGGCCGAGCCATACGCACCGGCCGTCACCGCAGTATTGGCAAGCTTTGATGCCGTGACGTTACCGTCGGCGATCTTGGAGCTTGTCACGGAGTTATCGGCGAGCTTCAGCGTTGTGACCGCGGCATCGGCAAGACGATTCGAGACCACTGCACCAACATTGATCGTCGGATTCGGATACGTGCCGGCAAGGTCGCCCCCTGCCGCACCCGTTGGAGGAAGGCCTGCAATGTTCGTATTGCCAGCTGCCGTAAGACGTCCCTGAGCATCCACCGTGAAGGTTGCCACCTGTGTGGCTGATCCGTAGGAGCCGGCAACCACTGCAGTATTGGCAAGCTTTGGTGCCGTGACAGCGCCGTCGGCCAGTTTAGCGGTCGTGATCACCGAGTTGGCGACAACCGGATTTGGATACGTTCCGGCAAGATCCCCACCGGCATTGCCCGAGGGAGGTCCTCCCGCAAGGGGCGTTGTGGCCGCCGACGTGATACGTCCCTGCGCATCAACCGTGATAACGGGGACCGTTGTTGCCGAGCCATAGGATCCCGGGGCAACGGTAGTGTTAGCAAGCTTCACAGCTGTGACGGAACCATCAACAAGTTTAGCGGTCGTGACCGAGTTGTCGGCGATCTTCCCCGTTGTTACCGCACCAAGAGCGATAAGGGGATTGGGATATACGCCCGTGAGATCGCCCCCTGCCGGACCCGTTGCTGTGGAGCCTTGCACGTCGACCTGGGTGGCATTGGTTACGCGACCTTGCGCGTCGATCGTCAAGACACCGATCTTGGTGGCCGAGCCATACGTTCCCTGCGTGACGCCGGTGTTTGCAAGCTTCTGCGACGTGATCGCACCATCCTGCACCTTGGAAGTGACGATGGCATTATCGGCAATATCAAGCGTAGCTATCGATCCGTCGCGGATCTTCGCCGACGTAACCGCATCCGAGGCGATAAGGGGCGCGGGGTACGTACCCGTAAGGTCGCCACCTGCCGTGCCTGTAGGTGACGCGCCCGTGATGGTGACGTTCGATGCGGTGGTGATGCGGCCCTGCGCATCGACCGAAAAGACGCCGACCTGCGATGATGAGCCATAAACTCCTGGAGAAACTCCAGTTGTGCTCATCTTCTGTGAGGTTACCGCACCGTCGAGGATCTTGGACGTACTCACTGCATTGAGTGCGATCGTCGGATTCGGATAGGTTCCCGTTAGATCGCCGCCGGCAGTCGTGCCCGTGCGTAGTGCCTCGAAGGTTGTTGTTGTCAGAGAGGTGACGCGACCGTCGTTATCGACCGTGATCACCGGAATGAAGTTTGGACCGCCCACCGGCGTTGTCGGCAGACCCGAGATGTCTGCGAGTTCAGAGCTTCCGACGGCACCCGGCTTGATCTGCAGATTCAGATTATCGAGCGTACCCGTCATCCCGATATCTGATCCTGAAGCATCCTTCGGATCAGCGACACGATTTGCGTTGATCTTCAGCGTTGTTGCCGGACTGTTGATGACATTCACAATGTTGTTGCCGGCCGTAGCCGAGATCGTCGGATTCGGATACGATCCTGTAAGATCGCCCCCTGCCGGACCACTGATACCGGGCAGACGCAGCGAAGCACTGGCTGCCGACGTAAGACGTCCCTGTGCATCCACGGTAATGACCGGTATGGTTGTATCGGATCCATACGAACCCGGCGCAACGCCCGTGATGGACATCTTGGAGGAGGTAACGGCGCCGTCTCTGATGACAGGATTCGGATATGAATCACGAAGGTCGCCCCCTGCCGGACCTCGTGGAAGCACATTGACGGAGTCGGTGTTTAGGGAAATAGTCAGCGTACCGGCACCTTCGGCTACTGTAATACCTTGCGTGCCAATGATCTTGAGACTGCCCTGCAGAGAATTGATCGACAGGACCGCACCGGTCGCGTCGGCGGCAAGCGCCTTTGCTTCAAGCGCGCTATTGGCGCTGAAGGCGAAAGCCGACGCTGTCACTTCTGCGCGCGGTTGAAACTCCGGATCGGCTCCTAGCGTGACGCCCACCCAGTAGCGGCGCGACGGGTCGAAGGAAAGGGGCTGGCGCTTACCCAGTACCACGTCGAACACGCCGAGAACTGTCGTTACCGAGTGCTGTTCGCTCCATACGGCTGTGCCGGAGGCGCTGTCCGTATACAATGCAACCGTAACGGAGTAGAGTGCATCCGGAACCGGATCGCCCAGCGGTGTTGTCAGTAATCCTTGGAAGGACATCGTCGACGCCGGCTGGGCAAATGCCGCTGTCCACCCCACGACAAATGTCGCCGCGATTGCGAATAGTACGCGTACGTGTGCCATTGAAACATTCCCCCTGCGTCGATAGTAGCTTCTCCCGATTTCTACGATGCTGGAAATGACCGCAGAAATGAACGGGCTGAGGGTACGAATCTGCAAAAATCGGGCCGATTATCAACAACATATCCACACCAACCTAAGCGCATACCGTTTTCTACGCAAGGGGGCGAGTCGAGCTAACTTCGTTGTATATTTGGCACTTCGTCGGGCCCATGGCTCGACGCCAGCATTTACAACAGGAGGAATGATGAATTTGACAAAACTGGCCGGTGCGGTCACAATTGCTCTGGCCGTCATTGGCTGCGCCAAGGGGCCAAGCTCTGAGGAACTCGCGTTCCGAAGCGAGCTGTATCGCGACATGAACAACATAGCCAAGGCTGAAACCTGGGCACGCAAGGCAATCGCCGCTGATGCTTCTGACGCAGGAGCATGGTACCAACTCGGCGAGGTCTGGATGCGCAAGAACAACCTCGATTCAGCGATCGCGTCTTTCGACAAGGCAGCTGAACTCGGCCCTGAGAACATGGATGCGCTCTACGCACTCTCAAACACCCTTTCGGCAAAGGGCAACTACGACCGTGCGATGGAGATCATGCGTCGGGCCATCGAGATCAAACCCGACAGTACGATCGGCCATAACAACCTCGGTGTGATCCTTTCCGCGAAGGGCCAGAACGACGAGGCCGTAAAGTCCTTCCAAAAGTCGGTTGAGCTCGATGCGAGCAACATCAGTGCGCATTTCAACCTCGGAACGGTACTTGTCAAGCTCAACCGTCTGGATGATGCGACAGCATCGTTCAAGAAGGCCCTTGCTTTGAACAGCAATTACTCTCAGTGCTATGTCGAGCTGGCTAACATCTGTCGCTTGCAGGGCCGCAATGAAGAGATGTACAATAACCAGGGTCTTGCCTTCCTGACGCAAAACAACCTCGGTGGTGCAATCCTTGCGTTCCAGAACGCCACGAAGATCAATCCGAATTACGCCCTCGGTCACAACAACCTTGCCTACGCCTACCTACGCGCCAACCAGCGCGACAACGCGATCGCCTCCTACAAAGCCGCCGCCCGCCTCGGCTACGCCGATGCCCAGCGCCTGCTTTCACAAGAGAAGATTGATTGGAATAAGTAGGCTGGGTACTGGGTACTGGGTACTGGGTACTGGGTACTGGGTACTGGGTACTGGGTACTGGGTACTGGGTACTGGGTACTGGGTACTGGGTACTGGGTACTGGGTACTGGGTACTGGGTACTGGGTACTGGGTAC
>Ga0209985_10000404_pt1 | contig 47952 bp, 37 predicted proteins | sample NOAtaG_FD_187305 | JGI IMG/M metagenome (GOLD analysis project Ga0209985, IMG submission 187305) | Freshwater lake microbial communities from Lake Erie, under a cyanobacterial bloom - NOAA_Erie_Diel6S_1000h metaG (SPAdes) (version 2) | ecosystem: Environmental > Aquatic > Freshwater > Lake ... | reverse complement strand
ACAGCACAAATCTTGCCCTTGGCAGACCAGTCATGGAACCGTTTAAAAACTGTATTCCATCGACCGAACTCTTGAGGCAGATCACGCCAGGGACATCCGACTCTCAGTTTATACAGCACGCCTTCGCGTGTCGTGCGCAAATTCGATTTGTCATAGATGTCTGACTCCAGCATAATCGGCTTCAGCTTCGACCAATGCTCATCCGTGAGCAGTAATCGTGGCATGGTAAACTCGCTATTTTGTTTTTCGCAAAACCACAATACGAGTTTGTCCACACTTTTCAATCACTTATCTCAAACGTCAACAGGCCCTACTCGATTTCTCACCGGTCCATGAAGAATTGGATTTTCATGAGATGTTTTTGGCGAAAATGCAGGCGAGTCCAGATGTTCGAGCTACAACAGCTGCTGTGCTGACCGCTATGATCGGTGAGTCATCACTGACCTTTGATTTGAATGCCGTTCAGTTGCCTCGAGAATTTCAAGTTCAGCTGGGACACAAAAAGCTCTATCTCAGCCTGACCTATGCTCCCTTACTGAAAGATGATGTGATCATAGGGATTCTCGTCACAGCCGCTGATCTGAGTGAGATGGTAAGGGATAAAGAGCTTCGCACCAAGAATGAAGCCCGGATCCAAGATCTCATGGCTCTTTTATCATTGGGGCGCGAGAGAGGGGAGATGGGGATCACACTTATCGACGATCTCACCAACCAACTCAATGCCGACTTTTCTGATCTAAAAAGGGGACTGCAGCAGCGAAATTATAGCTATGGAATTCAAGCAGCTAAGCTTCTTATACCCTTGCACACGATCAAGGGCAATGCTAGAACGCTCGGATTTAAAGATATCGCTAACCTGTGCCATCAGGCCGAAGAAGCTTTACAGAACTTGCGAATTCCAGTTCTCACAGCTGCCACAAGCGAATCGGGGCAACTCAATCAGTTCAGTAATCTTCTCTCGCTGCTCACAAGTGCGGTTCAAGAAACGAAGGATGATGCGGACCTCCTGGGGTGGACTCGCAGGGGGGATGTCGTGATGCAACGCGGGCTCTTTAAGCAAGCCATGGCATATACCAGTTGGTTTGAAATCCGCCAGCATATTGAGGCTGGCCTCGATCGTGATGGCCGTCTAGCGACCTTTCTAGCGCCGTGTTTTGTACGTCTATCGCAGTTACCTCAGCAACTCGAGATCGCTCTGCTTCACGCGGCAAGAATTGCAGAGATCGAGCAGCCCCATATGCTTTTTTCTGGAAAAGATTTTTGGCTGGATGCCGAAGTGTATGAAGTGTTGGTGTCGGTGATGCCGCATATCCTGTCCAATGCAGTCGATCATGGTATCGAGTCAAGCCGTGAACGGACTCTGCTTGGCAAACCCGTTCGCGGCACGATCTCCCTTACGGCACAAGCTGCAAGTTCCCATGTATGCCTCACCATCAGTGACGATGGTAGGGGTATCCAACCAGCTTCCATCGCCGAACAAGCGATAGCGGGCGGTGGCTTAAGCCCGGAAGCGGCTGCTGCAAGCTCCGCGGAGGATATGATCCAGTGGATCTTAAAGCCTGGCTTTTCGAGCAAGAAGGTGGCAAGCGAACTTTCTGGTCGAGGCATTGGACTTTCGGCAGTCCGCGAGGCGATGCGCTCGGTGCATGGTGACTTTCTCGTCAGACTTGGTACCGAACTAAGTCCTGGGACATTCACGTTAGTTTACGAGTTTCAGCTGCCGACTTCGGCCATTTGGGCATGAAAGAAAGCGACATTCCCGATCTCTCTGGAGGGGGGCGCGCCCTGCTGCTTGGCCCTCTTTATTGGCGTAATGAGTCCTCAGATCCCCGCGAGACGTCCGTTATCAGTGAGATTCTCTAAGATCCCAACCTTCCTTCTGCCTAAGCGGACGAGGACTTGCTCATGGCGAGCAGGAATTCTGTTCAAGCGATGCGATAAGATGTCACGAAGATGAGCGCTTTGTATTTGACCCTGACTTGTTTGGTTCAGTAAAGTCCGTGCAGAACATTGCGACTCAATAGACACCCTCATCGACAGGACATACCCGTGGACAAGAAACGCTCCCCGCATCGGCTCTCCCGTTCGCTGTGTGTCGGCCTACTTCTCAGTCTTCTCCCCTCTTGTCAGAGGGCGAGTCAGACGCCGCGTCCCGGGGCTGAGAAGGATCCTGCCGGACTTATCATCCCGACGCAGCCATTGCCTCCAATCGGCTCTTCAGGCAACGAGGTGAAATGGCCCAATGGGCAGAGCTCCTTCACACTCCGAATCAAGGATCGTAACTACGTTCAGGTCCAGGGTCTCATCGCACCTGCGGCCTATGCGCAACTCGTGGAGCAAGGTAACCCCTTGAACAACGGCGAGGTCAAACGCATCCTAGCGGCCGAGCTGGAGCGAGGGCTGGCTGAACTCGAGTCTAAAACGGGCGAAAACTTTCTGTTGAAGCAGATCGTGCCGGAGCTGGGTTACTATACGATGTGGATTCCTTATAGCGAGACCACATGGAGTAAGTTGCAGGCGATACGAGAACTCCCAACACCCTTGACACTGGAGGCTGTCGCCACCGATCCCGAAGAGCTCTCTCGGATTGTAAGGCAGTCAGATGCCATCAACAGCCTTATCGTAGCTGCGAATGCTAAAGATAGTACAGACGGCTTTTCCGGATTGGTCCGAATCGGTGTGACCAACGAGTGGCTCAAGTCTCTCGATGCGGAACTGGGTGAACGTGCGGACGGTTCACTCGTGAAAGTCGGTATAACCGACACAGGGATCACCTACAACCATCCCTCGTTTTACGATGCCAATGGGGTCTCACGCATCACCTACATGAAGGACTTCACGCAAGAAGGTAAGGTCTACTTCCCCGACACGGCGCAATTTACCGTTCGATCTGCAACGGCGAGTGAGGCCCTAGGCCTTGGTTTGCCTGAGTCGCAACTGGTCTATGCCGAAGACGTTTCTGCTCTTGTGCAAACAGTAGCCGCTCTGCCTCCTGCCGACGGAGAAAACCTGGTAAAAATTCCTAAGGGTACTCCGCTTGTTCTTCCTGCTGACGTTCGTAAAGCCCTCGACGAAGGTGCGAGCGTCCGGCTCGGCCTGCTCGCAGAAACCGCCTTTCTTAGCACACGCAATGGTGCATCCTTCGACCTCAATCGCAATGGCAAGAACGATGAGCTTATGGCGCTGATCTACGTGCTGCCGAAGAATGCTGCGTCCCCTCTGGACGGCACCGCCTACCTCGCACTGGATGGCATCGGAAGCCTAGGCACGACAGGTGCTGCTAAGCTCAATAACACCTTCGATCTCCGCAAGGCGATTGCCCTGCGCGACTTCAATAGCAGTCGCAATGTCGCGCAATCCTTCGCTGAGAAATTCGGGCTAGCCTTCGAATCTCTGACCTTGAAATCAAGTCTCGACGGGCGTGACGTGCCGAGCGTGGCCATCGCTTTAGTCGGTTACGACACTGGGACCCATGGTTCCCATGTCGCAGGCATCATCGGCGGACGCAAGACCTTGCTGAATGATAAGGATCTGACGCTCGCTCGAGGGGTTGCACCCTTGGCCGAACTTTACTCCAATCGGGTGTGTGCGAATACTCGAGGCTGCTCCGCTTCGGCTGCGATCATCGATCTGGCCCTCAACGCGAAGGTCGATGTCATCAACATGTCCCTCGGCGGTCTGAGCAATCAAAACGATGGCTACGATAGTCAGTCGCTCCTCATCGATCGTCTCAGTCAAATCACCAATACCATCTTTATCGTCTCCGCAGGCAACTCCGGACCCGGACTGCAGACGGTGGGATCTCCCTCGACCTCCCGGCTCGCCATCAGTGTTGCCGCGACCGCGTCTTCGGATATCATGGGACGTCAGAGCCAGATCGGCGTTGGTACTGATGTTGCGGCGCAGGACCAAGATTTCGTCCTAGATTTCAGCAGCCGGGGTCCCCTCAGCAATGCGGGTTTTAAACCCAATCTAAGCGCTCCTGGCACTCAGCTCTCCGCTGTGAGTCTCAACCAAGCAGGCCGCTCAGGCACCGCGATTTACCAAGGGACGTCGATGGCTGCTCCGACCGTCGCCGGAGCTTACGCTTTGCTCCTGGACGCCGCACGGCGCTACAACCGCAAGTATCCTGAGGCTCCTCTTCCCACTGACAATATGACTCTTCGCCGCGTGCTGGTCGGCAGTACTCGCGCCTTTGATGCTAATACCTTCGATCCTGTGCGCAAGCTCCGATCGACTGGCCAGTACACCTGGATTGATCAAGGAACTGGGATACTCGACGTGCCTGCGGCGTGGCAGGCCCTCAAAGCCCTCGCGCGGCAATCAGTCCCGACGGGTATCAGCCTGCGAGGCAAAGACGTTCAGCCGATCTACGAAGCCCGGACAGTGCTCACGAACCGATACGGAAGAGTCTACGATGGAAAGCCCGACCCGACGAGCAACATCGCTGCTTATGGAGCAGGGCTCTGGATTGATGCGAATGCGCCGAGACCGTTCTACTCCGTGGGCGTAGCGAGGCGCCTCCCCCTGGCTCCTGAAGCATCGCAGACACGTGATGAGCAGGGTGATCTTTTCGCGCAGCTCGTGGGCAGCGCAGAGTTCTTCAAGCTGAAGATCGAAATTCACGGATCCGACAGTGAGTGGTTGAAGGCCAATACCCTGGCTGCAGCCAACAGTAGCACAGGGGAGCGCTGTGAGGCGGTTGCCGGTAGCGATCGGCTGACTTTGGTGGGACAAGGTGCCTTAGATACCCAGGGCGCTGGAGCTGTCGCAGGGACCCAAGAGAGCGTGATCTATGTTTGTGTGGATCGGCAAAAAATTGCCTCGTTACCCAAGGGCGATCACGGTGCCCTGATCCGAGCGTACCGTCAGTCAGCAGACGGCAGCTTTACAGAGGCGACTCCCGCCTTCATTATTCCGATCTATCTGGCTCTCCCCCACGAGACTTTGAGCCAGGGGCGCGCCTATACCGTGGCCCAGGGGCAGGTGAAGTCTCTCGGTGTGAGTCGGAACTATGTCGAAGTCCCAGCCGACACAAGTAGCTTAAGGGTCACGCTCAGCGTGAACAAAGCCGACGCAGATGCCTTCGGTCAAGGGCGTAATTGTTCGGGTGTCAACCTCAGCGTCTATGCCGGGGACAACACGACCAAGCCAGCCGAGTTTGCGAACAGTCAAGCGCTTAACTGCACAGGTCCTGGCTATTCGATCGGTCCTGACGAGGAACAGCGTTCTCGAAGTTCGATCGAAATCGTGGCGCCGAAACCTGGACTCTGGGACATGCACGTCGGTGGTCTCGCACGGTACCCGACGAGCACCTATCAGCTCCGCGTCGACTACGTGAAGGCGACAGCACAACAGAAATCGATCGCGGGATCGCTCGAGGCACTGGTGGGTAATCTCAATGTCGAGATCAAAGAGACATCCGCGAGCTCCACAGTCAATGCAAGTCGCTCGACCTACGTTCTCGATCAAGCGATTCAGACGGTCACGGCTGTCGCACGCAACGCCGAGCAGATCATTGTTCCCAACCGTAGCGGTGCGACTCTGCGGATCTATCCCGCTATTGTAAGTCGGGTGAGTGTGAGCACGGGTGGAGCTGCGGCGGGCACAGATCTCGATTTGAATGTCTCGGAGTGTTCGCTTGATGGTACGAACTGCGTCTCAGTCGCCGCGAGTGGTGGCCCCACGGATGTCGAGAACGCCAGCTTTGCTATCAACCCGGGTAAGGCCTATCGCTTTGAGGTTGAGGGTTACAACGTTCCCATCGGAGAGAGCAGTTTCACCCTCAACGAAAGTCTCGCGATCAATAAGGGCGCCGTCGGTACACTTACGGCTAGCCAACTCGGATCCGCGAAGTTCTGGAATGTCAGTTACAGCCTCGACAGGAACGATCCCTTCTTCCAGAACGAGCTCTTTAGGAAGGACACGTCATACGAGGTGATTGGATCGATGGTGATTCGTTCCGATGAACTGACCCTTGCCGCCGTGCCTGTTCGTATCCGTCTCAATTGAGGCGGTGACTCACCGAGCACGATGCCTCGGTGAGTCGATCAACTGTCCGACGTACTCCAGCCGCAAGCTTTCCAGAACCGGTGAAAAAATGGAAAGCTTCCGCTGAGGTCAGACGACTCAGCTATCTCCCCTCTTGGATATGATTCAAGTTTCTTCCTTGATTTGAAGACGAGTCTGCGTCCAGACCTAGCCTCTAAACGACCTCGTGTAAAAACTCTCTGGTCCTCAATGAACCGCTCACAAAAACCTATACAACGCTATGCATAGTGTTTTCGCGTGATTCGCTCTCCTTTGATGTCCGTTTCCGGCGTGCAATTGGAGTCCTGGAGGCCTATGTAGACAACGGTCTCTGACATACGATGCGCCACGCATCGGGACCATGGCTGAATGTATGAACGGTGGATTTAGGACCGACACGAGCTCGAGCGGGTAAGGGTGTCGATCGGGTGTCTGATCGATAGAGGCTGAACCAATGAAGAGCCGGACCATCGATCACGATGGTCCGGTTTAGCTTTTTCTTCGTTAGGATTATTCCTGGATGTCACGTCGTCGATTTGCTTCCGATCGACGCGAGCTCGTGCCAAAAAGAAGGAACGAAGCTCAGCCAGCACCGACCAGCAACACCCAGTAGTTTCGATAGGGAGCACTGCCTCGATAGTAATGAGCAACGCCGATATCGCGTGCATAGGGAGCGAGAATATTGCCGCGGTGGCCCTGAGAATTCATCCAGGAGCCTACCATCTGCCAGGGCTCGTAGATTCCTGCGCCGATGTTTTCCCTCAGCATGAGAAACGAGGGATAGCCTTGTCCATTGGCTCTCATCTCGGCCGACCATCCTTCTGGCGTGTAGTGATTGAAGTAATTCCGTTCAGCCATATCCCGGGCGTGAAAGAAGGCGGATCGCATCAGCGAATCGGAAACGTAGAGCTGACCCAGTCCGTTTTGGTAGCGTGTCTGATTGATGGCGTCAATCATTTCTTGAACGATGTTACGTGATTGAGCTGATGCAGGCAGCGCGATCAGACCGATGAGCAGACTGCATAGACGCAGAACAAACAACATAAATACCCCCTTATTATGATGAATGCTCCATACTAAATCACAATCCCCAGGCTCCGTAAATAGTCCAATGGCTCTACTCCCGGTCGGAGTGAGCCGTTGGTGGGTGTGATCGAGAGGCCAGGTCTCAACATGTCGCTCAGGTCGGAGACAAAAAACCTCTGTCGCAGGCAGCAGAGGTTTAGCTTGTGCACGTCTCGCAATAGCCTACAGGTGTTGCTTGCGCAACACCCCTCAGTTTCTTATCGACCCCATGTCCAATCGGAATCTAGGAACTTTCTGCGGCGAGCCTCTAGGCCATTTCTGAATGCATAGACAAGCATTTCAGGACCGACATCCGCTCAGAAGATCTTGTGGTCTCAGCCGTCCGACAGGCCTGGATCAGCACCTTTGGATTGACTGGGATCATCATTCTGTGTGGGCCAGTCACCTTGGTTAGGTTCTTCGGCCTTGGGTGGCTTTTGGTCCCAGCAGTCATCTGACCAGGATTCTGCCTCTTGGCTTGCGTCGGCCCAGGCACCCTCGCCCTGATCCTCGGCATAGGGATCGGGACAAAGCTCCTTGTCAGTACTCTTGCCAAGCTTGCCGGAATCAACTTTGGCCAAGACAGGTTCTTCACTGGTCGCTTCCTGTTGAACGTCGGCTGAAGCCTTGGACTCAGCCTGCTCGCCGACAGCTTCGGTGAGCTTGGCTTGTCCCGTCGACTCGGTTTGGATCCCACCGCAGGCAGTGAGAATTGTGACGAGCAAACTCGCTGTCATAAGATGCATCATTCTGTCCCCTCCTTCATTCCCAAGCTAGACCCGAGGGCCATCGGCAAAGATGGGGGATTCTTTAAATGGAATAGGAAGCTTAAATGATTTCTTTGAGATACCAAAGGCTCAGACCGATCCCCTCCCTAGGAGGAGAGGCATCGCAATTTTTTCCCTACCGTAAGAATCGTTCGAAGCCACTGCTTTGCGCCAGCTTTCTCGCTCAAGCCGTGCTTGAGGGATAATTTTTTCGCATCTGCCAGAGGAGATGGCTCAAGTACGGGCGCCGTTTCTCACCCGTGGCCACCATCAATAGCTTGGTGATTTTCAGATCCTCTGGTTCGGCGAACAGCAGGAGCAGCATTTCTTTGATGTAATCGGTACCAAGGGTTACATAATTGTCTGTGCCAATTCCGAGGTCGACTCCCTTCTTTTCCCACCAAGAAAAGGGGTGGTCTTTGAAGCCTGGAACCACCGTCGTCAGCTTTTGATTTGAGGTAGGTAGGGCCGTGACAGAGACTGATTTATCGAGGACACGATTCAGAACATCATGCTGATAGTGCTCCACTTCGCGAGCATGATGGAACTTCACTTTGACGAACTTCGATACGCTCTCTCTTCCCAATTTTTCCCCGCGCATAAGACCTGCAAGGATTGCATCATGTCCATCCCACTTCATGTCGTGCAGCTCGCGTCCGACGATCGAATGTGCGGTGATGGCCTGAGCAGCCTCATTTGCTGCGAGCGCCTCCTCCATGATGAGTTGATAGTAATGATTCGGATTGATACCAAGGGAAAGACCGTGCTCAAGGGTATCGATCCTCCAGATATTCATGGCATTATCGACGGCCTGTATCCCGCGTTTGAGTGTATAGAACGTTTCACCATGGTGGCTGCGGATGGAAAAGCCCCGAGCTGCTAACTTGCGGAGTCCTAGCTGCATCTCCATGAAATGTTCCTTGCGATAGAGTTGGCGTTCATCACCCACCGTATCAACTTCGTTGAGATAAGATGCTAGCTCAGGATGTCGTTCGAGCAATCCTAAGATTTCGTCGACTTGGGCCTGAAAGTGCGCCTGTTTTGAGGCAAAACTAGCGTCGTAAAAGCTAGGCTCCTTGCGAAAGCAAGGTGACAACGCGAAGTTAAATCGAGGATGCTCCCGTTGGAAGCTGCGAAATCCTTCGTAAAGTCCCAGGAGACTATCCTCACCTGTCAAGTGCTCTGCACCAGGAATCTGTTCGCGCGGGTCGGTCGTCAGGCGCGAATAGGTGAATTTGAGGCGTAAGAAGCCGACGTTATAGTGTTCGTAAAGTGTCTTCGCCATATGATAGGCAGCGGCTTGATGGGAGGCACGATCGATCAGGACTAATTTAGGAAGATAAAGGACCTGGAGATAGCGTTCGAAGCGCTCACTTTCTCGTAAGGTTAGCATCCGCTCGACATCCTGGATGCTTGCAAGTTGCTCTGCTTCCGCCCCGTAGACCGAGCTTAGCTTCTGTCGGCAGAGGTCGCCCTCCGGCCCGTTCAGTCGCGCAAGGAGGAGAGGATGTAGGAAACTAGCCTGCAAGGCACCTGTGAGGTGGGTGTGCTCCTCACGATAGGTCAGAGGGAAAGTTTGGAAGAACGTTCTCAGCGACTGACTGATAGGGTGCTGCAAAAGTCGCGTGACTTCCCCCCGACCCTGATGATAGCGATAGATCTGCTCACGAAAACCGCCGACGAGTTGCTGCAGTTCGGGCTTCCGACGCAGTCGCCGAGACTGGAAAAAGAGATCTAGAGTTGGCAGTAGGGCCAGACCGTTAGTCTCCGCAAGGAGTGAAATCAGCTCGGCGTTCAGCAGTTCCTGCTCAGCGATCGTACCTGTGTTTTGTGACATAGCGATGTTCCACTCCCTGCACTTATGGTATGTGTCGGTATCTGTCCTGAAAGACTCGTTCCAGCGGTCCCACATGGTCCCGAGACTAGGCACATAACGTACCGAAGCTCCGAGTGGACATGGGGTCCCTGAGGAGCTGAGGGCTTTTATGCAGCGCCCCCTCTGGGCGATGACTCTGGACGCGCACGAGTGGGTGCATTGTAGCCGCCCCGCTTTGATCCTTGAGTCGTTGTCTAAACAACCTCGCTTGCCCACCCACTGCGCGTCTGCCAGGGGCTTTGAACACTCAGAACTTTATGCAACGGCCCATTGGAGTCTTTCCGAAGGCTTCAAGGCCTGTCAGGACCTCAACCAGTATAACGGAACGCGACAAGGTCTTTACAGGGCGAAAACCCGCGGGTAAAAGTGCATGTCGAGCTAGCGAGCGAAGCCACTCTAGATCTCAGAAAACAGGAGAGTCCCTTCATGTCGGAGAAGAGCTTATGGAACGCCTTGAGCCACAACTTCCTGGGCCACTCGCCCACCTGGTATAAACGGAGCATTCTGGGTCTCCTGCTGCTGAATCCTCTCGTTCTCTGGTTGTTTGGGCCATTTGTGACAGGTTGGCTCATCACTTTAGAGTTTATTTTTACCCTCGCCATGGCTCTCAAGTGCTATCCTCTCCAACCCGGTGGACTCCTGGCCTTGCAAGCCGTTTTGCTCGGCCTCACGACCCCAGGCGCAGTCTTTGCCGAGACGACCAGTAACGTGTCCGTGATCCTGCTGCTCATGTTTATGGTAGCAGGCGTGTATTACCTGAAGGACCTGCTGTTTCTGGTCTTTTCTCGCCTGTTTTTAGGCGTGACATCGAAGCCCCTCCTGTCCTTTCTCTTTGCAGCATTGGCGGCGTGTCTTTCGGCCTTTCTCGATGCCTTGACTGTTACGGCCGTATTGATCACGGTCGCCGTCGGCTTTTACAATGTCTATCACAGCGCTGCCTCCGCGCTGGGACAGGACGACGATCCCGAAAACGATATTCGTAAAGCAGACCTGGAACAATTCCGGCGTTTCATGCAGGGCTTGCTCATGCACGGAGCCGTCGGGACAGCCTTGGGGGGCGTCTGCACCCTCGTGGGAGAACCTCAGAATCTCCTGATTGGGACGGTCGCAGGCTGGGACTTTCAAACATTTTTTCTCAAGGTGGCCCCGGTGAGTCTACCTGTCTTGGTTGCAGGACTCACGACTACGGTCCTGCTCGAGAAGTTTAAGGTCTTCGGTTATGGAACACAGATGCCCACTCGCATTTATGAGATTCTGCAGAATGTGCAGACGAGCCAAAGGCATCAACGTAATTCGGGAACAACGATCGCCTTGATCGTCCAAGCGATCGTGGCGGCTGGGATCGTGGTCGCGCTCGCTTTTCATTGGGCCGAGCCGGGTATTATCGGACTCACCGCTGTTGTTCTTCTCACGGCATTCAATGGGATCGTCGAAGAACACCAGATTGGGAAGGCTTTTACCGAGTCTTTGCCGTTTTTGTCGCTGCTTGTGGTGTTTTTTGCGATCGTGGCCATGATACACGATCAGCATCTCTTCAGTCCCGTCATCGACCGTGTGCTGGCTCTCCCCATGGATCAGCAGCCTGGTATGCTCTATATTGCCAACGGTCTTCTTTCTATGATCTCGGATAATGTCTTTGTTGCGACAATCTATATCAGCGAAGTTAAGGCTGCTCTTGATGCCGGGTTGATCACCCGCGAGCATTTTGAGACCCTAGCGATTGCTATCAATGCAGGTACGAATTTACCTTCGGTAGCGACCCCGAATGGTCAGGCTGCATTTCTTTTCCTTCTCACCTCAGCCATTGCTCCTCTGGTCCGACTTACTTACGGCCGTATGGTGTGGATGGCTCTGCCCTATACGATTGTCATGGGCACCTTAGGCTATATCTTGGTCGTCAACGCGCTCTGACTTCACTCAGAGCTGAAGGGCATCTCGACTGGTTTCGAGAAAACAGACCGGCTTGCGTCTTTGACGCAATGTGCTCTGACTTCGCTCAGAGCTCTTTCTTGCGTGATTCAGCCGCTATCGATAGAGGTAAGGGGAACTTCTGAGAAACAGGGTCTCAGTGCCTCTAGACACTCTCTGATGGCACATAGTTATCCCTCACCGCTAGCGGCCGCATCACGTGATCGCGGTCGACAAGGTTGGGCCTATGCGAGACCCGATAGAGTCGCCGTCAGGTCCCGATCACACCACCGTCATCACGTGTGATGAGTACGGTGGTCGAACGAGGACGGGTGACGCCATCACTAGCAGGGTAGCTGAGCGTCGGATGCTGCACATTGACGAACAGGACGGTCGAATCGGGATTTGAGGTGACTCCTGTAATCTCACAACCTTTAGGTCCTACGAGAAAGCGTCGGATCTCGCGACCGACCGGATCAGCAGCAAGCATCATGTTGAGTCCGATACTCTTGGTGTATTCCGGAGTGGAATCGTCAAAGTCGGTTTGGATCCAAAGGCGTCCAAATTTGTCGAACCAGAGGCCATCAGGACTTCCGAAAAGGTCGCCCTTGATGTTACCCTGCAAATTGCTTGCCTCAAGACTCGGGTCACCCGCAAGAACGAAGATCTCCCAACGGAAAGTTTTGGCAGTCGGGTCAGCTGCATCTTCGACGATCTTCATGATATGGCCAAACAGATTTTTAGGTCGAGGGTTAGCCGCATTGATAGCGTTTCGATCGGGATCCAAACCGCGGTTGCTATTATTGGTCAGGGTCACGTAGACATCACGAGTGAACGGGTTGACAGCAACCCACTCTGGCCGGTCCATCGGCGTTGCACCAACATGGTCAGCGGCTGAGCGCGTGTTGATCAGCACATCGCCCTGGTCTTTGAAGCCGTTGACGCGAGTCAGTCCATTGCGACCATGTTGTAATTCTACCCATTCACCGCTACCGTCTTCGTTGAAAACTCCGACGTAAAGGGTACCTTCATCGAGTAACTCTCCTCGGGTGACGCCCGCCTGATATTGATTTCTAGGTACGAATTTATATATGTATTCGGCTCGTGCGTCGTCGCCCATATAAAGACCCATGCGACCGTCTTCGGTCATCGAACAAGCTACGTTCTCATGAGAAAAACGGCCCATGGCTGTCCGCTTCTTGGGAACCGAAAGTGGATCGAACGGATCGATCTCGACCACCCACCCGAAACGGTTGACCTCGTTCACATAGCCTTGCTCAGGCAGATCCAATCGAGGGGTGACGTTGAACCGTTCTTCGACCGTCTCCCAAGCATAGCTGGAAGTGGTCTTAACCCCCATCCGGCGATGCTCCCGTCGAGCCTTGAGGTCCGTAGGGTCCTTGTTCGTAAAGACATTGTAGAAATTTTCCTCGCAGGTGAGGTAAGTACCCCACGGCGTGCGACCGCTGGCGCAGTTGTTCAGAGTGCCCAGCACCGTGCGACCCTCGGGGTCTGCAAGCGTCCGCATCGAAGGATGACCAGCGGCAGGTCCAGTGATGTCCATCGGCGTCGTGCCCGTGATTCGCCGACCGTAGGGCGAATCTGTAACGCGCTCCCACGCACCTGCCGCATTTTTCCTGACTTCGATGATACTCACGCCGAGCGCTGCCAGTTCTTTTCTGACTTCGGCAAGGGGACGCAGTCCACTCGAGTCGATCGTGGGTCCTGAAGGGTGCAAAGTCAGGGGTTCGAGGTCTTCATGGTTGACGGCCAACAACCCACGATCAGGCTTGTCCTTCATAGGGAAATAAACCATACCGTCGTGACTTTGACCGGCCTGAAGCTGCTGATCGTCGGCTGTTTGCGAGGCGTCAGCTTGCCAGCTCGGAGCGCCTGCGACCACAGGATCTCCCCAAGAAAAAAAGGGACGAGCGGCATACCCTGGTGGCACAGCAACAGCATCGAAGGTCTGATCGAGTATGGCGGGTACGCTGGTAAAAGCAAGGAGAGCTGCAGATGGTAAGGTACTGATTGTGTCACTAAAATTGGGCGTGAGTTTGCCTCGAGTCATGTCAGTGGCAGCCGGCTTGGGGGTATCTTGACCGCATGAGGCAATAGAGGCGCCCAGCAATCCAGTCGCGGCCAATCCGAGACTGCCACCCAGCATCTGCCTACGACCCATTCGGCTGTGGATCATGTCCTGCAACGTCCGTCGTGCGGATTGCTCAGCGCGATCTCCTAGGCCCTGTTCGAGATGACTCATAGGACAAGCCTCCAGATTGACAATCGTTGGGCGTCGTTATAAAGGTCCCACATGAGCCCGAGTTAAACGTTCGATGAATTTTTCGCGAAGATGTTCTCTTCTCGACCGCTGCCATCGGTCACACTTTCCCCTGTTTGGCACTCATGTACGTCCTCAATGCAAAGGAGTTCCCGTGCTGCAGACCTCGTTATCCCTCTCCCGCTCTTGGCTCCTAGGGCTGAGTCTCACTCTGTCCCCCGTATCAGCTTTCGCAGCTGAAGGGCAGGCGCCTGTCCTACTTGAGCAGTCCACCGCCGTCTTGCGAGCGAAACAGGTTCAAGATGTCCATTACGATCTCGATGTTCGTCTTCCAGAATCCGATCAACCCTTCGAGGGTCTTGTCACGGCGGAGTTTCGCTTCCAGGCTCAGGGCGAGCCTTTGCGCATCGACTTTGCTCGCGGGCTGGTACAGTCGGTGACGGTGAACGACCGTTCTGTGCCTTTCGTTTACGATGGGGCTGCGATTCGGATCGAAGAAGCGACTTTGAAAAATGGAGCCCGCAATCAGCTGCGTATCTCCTTCAGTCATCCCTACAGCAAGGATGGCAATGGACTTTACCGCTTTAAGGATCCAGTCGATCAGAAGGTATATGTCTACACCCATTTCGAACCTTACAAAGCCAATAGCTTCATTCCCTGTTTTGATCAACCGGACTTGAAAGCAACCTACAAAATGCAGGTTACAGCCCCTGCCGCCTGGCAGGTGGTGACCGGTTCGCGGGAAGAAACGGTGCGTGAGCAGGGCGACCAGAAGATCTGGAACTTCGCTCGCACGGCGAAGTACAGCACCTACCTGCTCTCGCTCCATGCAGGACCCTATAAAATCTGGGAGGATAAGAAGTTTCGCTATCCTCTTCGGTTGATGGCTCGTCAGTCGATGGCCCAGTACGTGCCCGTGCAGGAATGGTTGGAAGTGACCCGCAAGGGCTTCGATTATTTCGACGAGGTCTTTGCTTATGCCTATCCTTTCCAAAAGTACGATCAGGTCATCGTCCCTGACTTCAATGCAGGGGCTATGGAAAATGTGGCGGCTGTCACATTCTCCGAACGTTTTCTTGTCCGCGGTGAGCGAACCAAGGCCCAGCGTGAGGGTCTGGCCAATACCGTGCTGCATGAGATGGCTCATATGTGGTTCGGCAATCTCGTCACGATGCGCTGGTGGAACGATCTTTGGCTGAACGAAAGTTTTGCGACCTATGCAAGCGCCTTGGCTATGTCCAGCTTGCCGGAATACCCTGATACTTGGCTCGGTTATGCTCGCAGCAAGACCGGTGCCTATTATGCCGATCAACTCGTGACCACTCATCCCATCGTCGCCGAGATCCCTGATACCGAGGCCGCGATGAGCAACTTCGATGCTATCACCTATGGTAAGGGTGGAGCGTTCCTGCGACTGACTCACTCTGTGATCGGAGATAAGGCTTTCCTCAAAGGGCTTCAGGACTACTTCAAGAAACATGCTTTCGGCAATACCGAGGTCGGTGACCTGATCACAGCCATGGAGCGTTCCTCACAACGGTCCTTGCAATCTTTCACCCACGATTGGTTACATACCGCTGGGCCCAACACCCTACGGACCGAGTTCGCCTGTGAGGCAGGGCGCATCAAACGTTTCGATTTGATCCAGACGGCTGATCCGGAGTATCCGACTCTGCGTGAACACAAGGCGGTCGTTGGTCTCTACCGGCGCGATGCCAAGACCGGTTTGCGGCAGCTGTTCCGCGAGGGTGTTAGTTATCAGGGTGCACGCACGGCTTGGACCGCAGCTATTGGTCAGGAATGTCCGGATCTGGTCTTCCCCAATGAAGACGATTCTGACTATGTGCGGGTCCAACTGGATGCCGAGACTCTACGTCATGCCCAGGAGATCCTCCATCGCATCGACAACCGCTTTATTCGGGTGATGGTCTGGAATAGTTTGGCCCAGAGCGTCGAAGACACGCAGATTTCCCTCCAGGATTATGTGCGTTTTTTTTCTCAGCAGTTTGCTAAAGAACGAGATTACGAAGTCCTGCGTACGATCGATAGTCAGCTCGACCGGACCTTGATGCCGTATCTAGAGTTTGTGCAAGATCCCCAGTTGAGAACAGCTTTGTTCGAGCCACTCCGGCAGCAAATCGAAGCTCGTCTGGCCGATCGTACCGCAACACGCGATAGCAAAATGCTGTTCTTCGATAGTTATGTCACACTCCTGACGCTGGATAGGCAGGCCGATCCTCTACTTGCTCTTCTTCATGGGAAGAAGAGCTGGCCAGGTCTGAAGATCGAACAGGACGAGCGCTGGAGTCTGATCCAAGGCCTAGCTGCGTTGCGACACCCTGAGGCAGTTGCCTTGCGAGAAAAAGAAAAAGCACGCGATCCGAGCAGTCAGGGTCGGCGACAGTACCTTGCGGCACAAGCGCGAAGTGCGACCTATGCTGAAAAACAAGCCCTCCTGAAACCGATCGTCGCAGCTGAAAGTCCTCTGTCGGCAGCCGATCGTTCCACCATCGTTGGCAACCTCTTTCCTGCCGTCCAACGTGAGCTGAAACAGGACTACGTGGCAAGCTACGTGCAGGAGATTCCCACGGTCGTGAAGCGACTCGAGAGCGGTGTGGCGCGCACCTACGTCATGAGTCTGCTCCCCTTGCAGTGCTCCCCCTCCGGCGTTCCCCTCGTCGAGCAGCTTCTGAAGGCTCACTACTCAGATGCCATTCAGAAAGGTCTACTGGTGGCGCGGCAGACCAACGAACGTTGTATGAAAGTCATGGCTCGCCTCAAAACAGCGTCAAGCTGATCCTGACTCGGAGCTTGGCGGCTCTGGGTGTCCACTCTTTCCTTTCTGGTCCGTCTGTTTCATAATAGCTATTTTCGTGGATTGGACCAGAAAGGGAGTTTGGCCTATGGAAGCTTTACTGACCAGCGAGGGATTGCTGAGCCTCGTGACTTTGACCGCGATGGAAATCGTGCTGGGGATTGATAACATCATCTTCATTACGATCCTCTGTTCGCGTCTCCCCCCCGAGCAGCAGGAAAAAGGCCGTAAATTCGGATTGATGGGCGCGCTCGTGACTCGATTGGCCCTGCTGGGAACGATCTCGTGGATTGTCGGACTGGTCAAGCCGCTCTTCACCGTAGGCACCTTTGAGGTTACAGGAAAATCGATCATCCTATTTTTTGGTGGTCTTTTTTTGATTTGGAAGGCGACGAAAGAGATTCACCACAAGCTCGAGGGCGATGGACACGATGCTCTGACTGAAGTGAAGGGTAAAGTCACCCTCAAAAGCGTTATGGTACAAGTGGCTTTGCTCGATCTCGTTTTCTCGCTCGATTCTGTGATCACTGCGGTCGGTATGAGCAATCATATCAGTGTGATGGTGTTGGCTAACCTGATAGCACTCGCTGTGATGGTCCTGACCGCAAAATCGATCGGTGACTTCGTGCAACGCCATCCGACCGTCAAGATGCTAGCTCTTAGCTTTTTGATCATGATTGGTCTGGTTCTCGTTGCGGATGCGACTGGTCTGCATGTTCCAAAGGGCTATATCTATTTTGCGATGGGCTTCAGTATCGGGGTGGAATGTCTCAATATGCGAGCACGCAAAGTTGCTAAGCCCCGATAAATGCCACGAAGGGGAGGTGAGCCCGTTGGCTCACCTCCCCTGTGTCCTAGCGCATGGAGCGGGGCATGTGATGATTCATCACGGGATGACGAAGCGATTCCAAGGCGAAATCAGACTGCCACCGCCCGTTGTATCTCGGAAGCGGACTTGCACATCGTAGTTCCCGGGAGCTAGATTCTCCCAGACAAAACTCGCGGTCCGTGGCGCGGAAAGAGGCACGGGTGTCCACTGGGTATCGCCGAAGAATCGATATTCTGCCCACAGCACCGGGCCACCTCGGAAGCGAGACGTTTGAGGACTCTGCAAAGTCAAGGTCGCGCGCGAGCCGTCCACGACAATCGGCAATTGAGCTTCAATGGTTCGATCGTATCCGGTTTCGCTCAGACTCACCATGGTGACTGCGTTACGAATCGAGGCCCAACGCCCCCGCAGAAGGTCGATATCGCTCTGCTGTCCCGTGCGTTCGACTGCTGCATAGAGCGAATTCATTCCCGTGGAATCCGCGCGCATCTGTTCTTCCGAACGATAGAGCTCGCCTTGTGTCATGGCAAAAACTGTTCGTTCGAGCTGGTCCAAAGCAGCTCCCATCGTCTTGGCCTCATTCGACTGAAGGGCCTCGGTTCGCGACGGCAAGAGAAGATTGTCTGAACAACGATAGATCTCGGTCCAAGCGAACGTATCCTGGCCGGTATCCGCCAAGCGACATTCGATTCGCTGATTATCAGGCTCACCGTCAAGTCCCCGACACGCTTCGGGTGTAGGAAAGATACGCTCATAGACCTGCTGCGCATCTATCATAACCGGTCGGGTTCGACGGTCGGGGCCTGTTTTTTGGAGCAACCAGCGACCGCCCTCAGAGAGCACATAGGCCATGTGCACCGGTGCCATCGCCCAACTTTGACCCCAGCGGCCGGTTGAGAGAGTCTTTCTTTTGAAGTAAACCAAGTCACCCTTCTGCATCGTCGCGCCGCGTGGCAGCTTCTGGCAGGACTGGAGCAGAGCATCGACTTCAAAGTAGTCTAAGTAACGAGGGACAGGGAGAATGCCCTTCGTGTATAACGCTGTTCCATAGCAGTTGGGGCCATGGAGGATCGTCTGGTAACCGTAGACGGAGCGAGCGCGTTCCGGAAGAAAGGATGTGACATCGGCCTGGATCAAGCCATCATCCCGACGAATCCAGTCAGGGTTTGCGGCTTCATTCCCTGCTAGGGCGCGGTATTGCCTCAGCAGTTCGTCTTGATCGCGACTCTCGACCAAAATACGTCCATTGTCTTGCCGGGCTTTGACGGTCGCAGCGTCGAACGCCTGCTTTTCGGAATCATAGATATCAATTTGCTCGCTTGGGACAAAATTCGGAATGGAAGCGCTGAGAAGGCGATAGTCGGGAATCGCCGTGGGGTCTGGAGCATCCGACTGCAGTTTGGTAGCCTGTGGGGAACCACAACCAAGAACGAACAGAAGCAACAGAGAAATAGAACGCATACAACTTCCTCTAATGAAACAAACATCGTCCTGTCCTGCCGCGACGGTGGCAGCGACTCAGTGTCCGGTAAGGCTTGTGTCCCAACCGTTCCAGACTTTACGGCAAATTTCTATATTTTTTAAATTGATTGTTGCAATAGGAGCAATCATTCTTGTGAATGCTAAAGGCCTTGCATGAGCGATCTGCTTGTGGCCTTCGATCTTGCCGTTTTTCTTGCTAAAAGGCTTCCTCAGGGCCCACCTGTTTTGGTGTGTTAGTTCTTGGAACGACCCTCTGTTCGCGACCCTTCTTGATCCAATGCCCGCGGCTGATGGTCACATGCGGGGCGTTGGATCACTTGTGTGGTCTCACTGTCCAAGAACAGAGGAGGCAGTGAAACTCGATCATCCAGCATCCTCTGAATGACGTTGAGGTCCGTGGTTCTTTCGATGTTCCAGTGCCAGGCTGAGTACTCCGCCCGCAAGCGAGTCGCAATATCAGCAAAGCTCATGTCGCGGTTGCCTTCGATGTGGTAGAGACCTGGATCGCTGTGGGCTAGCCCCCAGAGACTATCGATGGTGTGCTCGAGTCTGGAACAGGAGGGTATCCACAAGGAGCTGGCGCGGATGCGTCCTGCGTTGCGACGGGCCTCTTCCTCGAGATAGCGTCGCATCGTATTGCTGTACGGGCACGAATCAATTTGCCAACCGATCCTGGCGATTGTTACGCTCGTATTGTGTGGACTGACCGCAGCCAACATGTTTTCATCAGCTAGACGCTTCTGTAGACCGTAGCCTTCGGAAGCAGTTGCTGGGGAAAGCACGGAGTGTGGCCCAGCCCGGTTTCCGTCAAAGACCATGACAGAACTTGTGTGCAGCAAGCGAAACCCAAGTTCCTGACTCGTCTGTGCTAGCCAGACAGGGAGATCTACGTTGATCCCTTGAGTCTCACGTGCAGTGCCATGTCCGGCAATAGCAAAGTTGAATACCAGCCGGGGACGCAGCAGTTCTAAGACGGGTCGTATTGCTAGATCGAAGTTCGGAAGACGGTCGTCTGCTGTCAGTAGATCCTGTTTTTGTCGGTCCCAGAGATGCACCTGATGCCTTAGGCCGAGATGATCGAGATGCTGCAGCATACGACGTCCCAGAGTTCCACCCGACCCAAAGATAAGAATGCCACCTTGCTCTGCTTTCATGTTCTCTCGTCTCCTTGCATAGTAACCCTCGCGTAAAAGTCCAATCGGGGCTTTTGGTCTGGAATCCTCTGTTTCATGTCTGAACGCTTCAACCAGCCTCTCAGGCTAGACGCAACTTAATACACCTTGTCTCGGGACTGCCTGTCAAGGCAGAGGGGGTCACTGCTGAGGAGATGCTATGGTCAAGAGCAGTGCCTCGCGACCTGGAAGCTCGAGATCAATGCGTCCGTTGCGTACAGTGTAGCGTGTTGATGAACTGAGCAATTGACCGGTTCTTGCATCAAAACCTAAGGGGATCACCTGCAGATGGTCACCGTCCTTAAAGTGTCCTCTCAATGGCAAGCTCAATGGACCTGATGATGCATCGCCATTATTGATGATAACCAAGACGGGCGCATGTGTCCGATCAGCTTCAACTGTCGAAGTGTCCAATCCTCGGGAACCTGTCCGCACGTAAGCCCATACATTCGGTGACTTGGGATGGCTTTGCCTCCAAATCTCATCAAAGTCGCTGCGGCTCAGGGCCGGGTATGCGCGACGAATCGCAATGAGACGTTGAAGATGAGCCCAGATCACTCCTGGTTTCTTGACGAAGCCGGGTCGATCGGCCTCATGGAAGTCTGGCTCGAAGGCCCAATCAGGCATCATGCGACGGTTGTCTGGGTCCGTGCCACCATACATGCCGACCTCGTTGCCGTAAGTCAGTTGGGGAATTCCGGGTAGTGTAAGCAAAGCTGTCAAGGCAAGCTTGTACCGTTGGTGCACGTGCTCAGCTGTCCAGTTTTTGGGAAACTCTTCCATAAAGCGTGGAACATCATGGTTGTCCAGCAGCGTCACAAGCCAACGGCTCTGCTCCTGTCCAAACAGTCTGAGCATCTCGCGGACACGCGATGCCACCACGTCCACAGAGGCGCCTTTGGCAAATGTATCAATGAGTGAGCGTCTGAGGGGAAAGTTAAAGAGTCCTTCAAATCCAGCCTCCAAGTAAGGATCAAAAGCCGAGTAAGAGCCCTCGTCGAGTAGTTCACCAAAGATAAACAGCTCCGCCTTCGACTGTCGCATACCCTGAATCCAGTCACGAAAATACTGAGGTTCGACGTGCTTCACCGTGTCCATGCGAATTCCATCCAAAGCGAAGCGCTCGGTCCATTGTTTGTGAACCTCCAGGAGATAAGACGCGGCATCAGGATGTCTTTGATTGAAGTCCGGCAGTCCAGCCAGAGGACAGAAGATATCGGGAGGTCCGAGCTTGCTACAGTTCCAGGGTTCGTGAAACCACTGAGGGCGCTGTTTGAGTAGAGGTGCTCCGTAACCACTATGGTTGACCACCATATCCAGAATCACGCGGATATCGCTCCCGTGTGCCCCTGCAATCACCGCATCAAACTCCGACGCGGTACCAAAGCGTGGATCAAGTTCAAGCTCATAAGGTTCGGAAAAAGCCGCCCAGTACCCAGGAAACCCACAGTTCGCGCCAGCCTTACCAGGTACTCCCTTGTAAAGTGGGGTCAACCACAGAGCGTTCGCGCCTAATGTGCGGATGGCAGGGAGTCGCTGTCGGAGTCCATCAAGGTCTCCACCTTGGTAAGCATGCGGGTCGTTAGCTCGATTGCATACGGGATCACCATATGCGCGATCGTTGTCTGTGCGGCCGTTCGCGAAGCGATCGACGAGCGCGAAGTAGATGATACGATCGAGCCAGTCCTCGTTACTTTTGGCAAGAGCCTGGCTTGTCAGGATGTGGATGCCCATGATCATAAAAGTCAGTCGAGTTTTTAATCCGATTCTCAGGCTGGTTCTCTTGGTTCGGACGTCGATTGCTTTGGGTTTTCCGTGTGACGACACAATTACTCTCCTTCGTTCGGGTATATCGAAAGTTCCACATCCATCATGCGAGCTAAGGGATCTTGAGTCTGACCCGCATTGCTCTCGGGTGAGCAAAGCGGGCTAGTTCGGCTCATGGCCCACAGGCGGCGATCTCAAGAAGTCTCAGGTCCCCACGGACCCCCAGTCCACTTGGAGGTCGTGGGACCTCATAGCTCGCATTACAGGGGCTTTTGAGGTCGGCTGCAGACGAGTCCATCTTGAGAGACGCTGACACCTCGATATGCTATCGTGATCGCATCTTGATCGCTGTTCAGACTCACGCGCATGCCCTCACCCCATTGACCATCGGGATGAATGACCAAGAACAAACCATTTCCATACGCGCCATCGGAGGGGAGGCTCAATTGCAAGCGATCGATGATGAACTCTCCATTAACTCCGGACGGCTTCGTCGGTCCTAGTCCTGCCTGACTCAGCTTGTGCACGAGGTCCCCCTGCACAACTATCTGGGTCCGCTGAGCCACGCTATCCTGGGCATAAACAAAGTAGCGGTCGAAGCGAATATTGGTGTCCTCGTTCTCACATGTAAGAATGTTTTCATAGGCGATACCCTGTTCAGCGTAGCTTGAATCATTCAGCATCAAAAAAGCAAAAAAAGTCGCACCCCATCTTGTCATCATATCGATTCCTCCATTGAAGCTCATGCGTCTCGAATGATCCCTCTGCGTGATTGCCTCGTGCGCGCCCAAAGATAGCCCCCAAGGTCATCGTTGCATAAAAACTCTCAGCTCCTCATCGACCAGATGTCCAACCAGAGCTTCGGAACTTGATGCGTCTAGCCTCAGGGCCATTTCTGAGCGCTTCATCGGGTATGTCGGGTCACTCGTGCGAGACCATGTGTTTTAGCATCTCACAGGGACCATGAGAATGTGGGGAACCTCCGTTGTCTTTAGTCAAACCGTCAGGCCCATGCACACCCTGGAAAAAACCGGGATATGCTTCCAGTGATGGCACCTAGGAAGACGATCATCTGATCGGATTCGGAAAGTCTTTTAAAATTTATTTCTTCTACGTTATCATGATGGATATTGAGGAGATGAAAGCGATGCTCAACAAGGAAACTTCATTCTTGGTTCCAGGATTTGGATGCTCCTACTACCAGGAGTGTGACGAGCTGAATTCGGTCCCGCCTTTTTTGTTGAAGTTCGTTAGTTTAACGGAAAGTTTCTCGTGGAAGCAGCAGCATCCGGGGGCTATGTTCCTTCTTGAGGCTGGGCAGTGCCGGATCAAAATTCGTCAGCTCGGTTCCCGTACGGTCGCTGCTGAAAACCAAGCAATTGTCTCTCATCAGCAGTGGGTCCTACTTCCAGGAGATAGCCTGTTTGAGCTCAAACCGGAGACGCTCCTGCTTAAGTTTGCTGTGCTTGACTTCACTGCGGATGATCTAGTCCATTGCCAGAAAGACTATCATCTACGGCAAGCAGATGTCCGCTCTGTCTTAAAGACCTTACGGGTGCTCCCCAATACAGTATGGATCTCCGAATTATGTCATCGAGCCATTTTCGAAAGAATCACGGCAGGAATGCCGGCCTCTTTTGCCAGTATGTTTTGCAGACGGGAGTTGATCAAAGAAGCTGTTTACAAGTACCGAGAGATGCAGACGAATGAGGCATCTGAGTCTCCTCGGAAGCATGAGCTATCGCCTCCCTTGCAAAGAATCTTACTTCATATTGAGAAGCATCTGCATACATCGATGTCCCTAGAGATTCTTTGTAAAAAAGCCGCAATGAGTGAATCCAGTCTGCTACGGATGTTTCGGAACGAACTCGGAGTCACCCCCATGAAGCACATCTGGACCCGAAGGCTGCAGGATGCCCGCCTCTTGCTCAGGACGGGACGTTTCCGAGTCTCGGACGTTGCGTCTTATGTTGGCTACGCCGAGGTCTCTTCATTTTCACAAGCGTTTAGCCGGGAGTTTGGGGAGCCTCCTTCAGTGAAAGCGAATCCACGGACGAACAACGCCAAGCATAAGACTTGATCAAGAGCCATAAAATATTAGGCTTCCAGTGTTCCCAAGCAGCGTTGATAGACGAAAATAACCTGGTCGGACTCACGCTATCTCGAACTCTGGTGTCTCGCGGTCTTTTTGTCTCCTCGTGCGATAGTTCCGTTCCTCTCTGATGGGATTTAGCCGTGTCGAGAGTGTCATGGGAAAGTTGCTCATGCATGAATTCAGTCTTTCGAGTGAGTACCCCCAATCGTGGGGACGAACAATCCTGGTGCATAAAGGATCCTGAAGAGTTGTTAATTTTTCAAGCAAGGGTGACATCCGTCATCGCTGTTGTGCTGAGCTGTGATCCCTTGTTGCTGTGGAGTGAAACATGAAAAGATTCCGTGCTACCGTTATCTCGTTTGTCGCCTTATGGTCCTGCTTGACCGCTTGCGGGCCTGCCACTAAGGGGCCAGACTCCGAGCTTAAGAGCAGGCGCCAAACGGCCCAAAATCTCGGATTTCTTGCCGATTTGCCCCCTCAAAAACCTACCGACGTCGTTGTACAGCTATTCAATTGGCCTTTCGATCGCATCACGAATGAAATGCCCTTGCTTGCGAGGATGGGCTATGCACAGATTCATGTGTCGCCGCCGAATCTAACAATCGATTCGGATCAATGGTGGGGCCGTTATCAGCCAGTCGATTATCGAAAAATTGAGGGACCTCTGGGCGATGAAGCCGCATTTAAGCGCATGATCGATGCCGCGAAACGGAATGGAATTCGTATCATAGTCGATATAGTCTTCAACCACACAGCGAATGAGCGTTCACCTCTGCCCGCTTCGGCTGAGGTCCTCAATCGCACCCTCGGTCCCCTGTTTTCTGCCCAAGACTATCAACCAGCCTTTTGCATCTCCGACTACAATGATGTGTATCAGGTCCGTAAAGGCCGTCTCTGCGGGGGGGCAGGGGATAGCGGTCTACCCGATCTGGACCAGAATTCTCCCCGCGTGCTGCAGGTGCAACAGGATTTCCTGCGGTATCTGGTCGGTCTTGGGGTCGACGGCTTCCGCCTGGATGCTGTGAAGCATATGGAGCCTAGTTATTTCTCACAGTTGCTGCGTAAAGACATCGTCGGCGATCGCTTTATCTTCGGTGAAATCATCGCTGACAATGCCACTTTTGATCGTGATATCAGTCCCTATCTCCAGGCTTACCCGATGAGCCTCTATGACTTCCCCCTGCGCAGCACAATTCAAAGAGCCTTCTCCTTCGGCGCCAATCTCTCGGAGCTAGTGAGCCCCGATCTCGTGAATCAGCGGAAAGCCTTAGCCTGGGACCGAGCTGTGACATTTGTCATCAATCACGACATCCCCAACAATGATGGCTTCCGTTTTATGATCATGGATCCCACGGATGAAAAGCTAGCTTATGCCTTTATTTTGGGTCGTTCCGAGGGTGTGCCCTACGTTTACTCGGATCTCGGAACAAGGGGGGGAGCTGGCCTACGGGACGATCGCTGGGCCTTTGCCCATCGCTCTGCAGACCTCGCACGGATGATTTATTTTCATAATCACGTGCATGGTACCTTGTCGAAGGTTCTTTATGCGGATGCCTGCCGTATCCTAGTTGCACGGGATGGCAAAGGTATCTTCGGGATCAACAAATGTCTGGAACCTTTTCAGGGGCAATTTTCTGACGAACGTTTTCAAGCAGGAAACTATCGTGAACTGCGGAGCGGGGCTAATGTGCGAGCAGAAGGATCGAGTTTGTCGATATCTCTGCCACCACGCTCCTATACGCTCTTAGTGAGGCTGTGACTGCGTCGCGCCCAATCCGAGCCCCGCCACATGGAGAGCGGACTCAGATGAACTCTCTATGAACGTCGTAGCTTGAGAAGGCACAAAACCGAGAGGCTAGACAGCATGTTGCAGTCCGGCCCATGGGAGACGTGAATACGCGGTGGTCCGCCCGTCGTCGCGCTGGACCACTCGCTCATCCTCAGTCAGCAAAGTTAACTTGGAAGTTGTGGGTGCCATTGATCGGGTCGACCAGCCACTGACCGTTGATCACGACCGCAATTTCGTTTCGGCAGTAGGAAGGATAGCGCATGCTGGAGGTCGAGACGATCGGCTGTTGATCGAGTGCTGCGTACTCGATTTTTCCGCTCAAAAATACGGCGGAGCTACCTGGAGTCGCGCGAGGTTTGAGGTCAACGATCCAAGCTGGGAACTCGTAGGAAGCTCCAGTTGCACTCAGAACACACTTTGTCAAAATTACGGCTTGGCCGTCCGATTCCAGATCCTGAGCGATCCCGTTATAGAGATCAATTCGTAGGAAATTTACACGTTTAGTCTGTCCGCCTGACGAATTTGGATTTTCAGTCGCGGTCGAGTAGGTCAAGTTGATCTCGATCTGTTCCTGGCTTTTCAGGATGATCGGTTGCGCGGTCTGCGCTAGGATTGAGCTGGTAGAGAATGCTGCTAACACACTGAAAAGTAAAGTTAAAGATCTCATCAAGTATCTCCTGCTATGAGCGGGTTATGGATCCCTTGGGGCCTAGCTCAAGGGTGATTGGCCTCGCTGGCGAGGTTAGAAGTGCCGAAACGACTGCCTAATCGATATGTAGTTTTATTACAACATAGAAATACTTATAGCAAGCCCTTCCTGCGCGACGACGTACTTTGGGTTTTGACGGGTGGAGACTAGAGTGATGCTGTTAGTCATCATTGTCGAGGAAGGAAGCCCTTTTCTTGTTCTCCGAACGCCGATACCCTAGCGCAAGATCGATCCACTTGCTGCGGAAACTGGATGATAGCTTCAGACTCTGTCGCGATCAGGCGACTGACTTTCAGTACTTCTCGACACTCGAGATGAGATGATATCCCATTCATCCAGAAAGTCCTTCTCTACAATAAACCAAGCCTTGTTCAAGTCGGGAGTTGAGCAGGATGACTCTGCTGCTAAGAGTGTGTTGGTTGCACTTAAGGTTTGTAGAAAAGTGAAAGTAGCAAGCCGCTTAATCCTTTGCCTGGGATAAGAGCTGACTGATACCCCCGGTCAGGTCAATCGATTGCTCGATGCAGCTGTGAAGCAATGACAATAGGTCTTTGGAATGGAAGATGCATATGGAAATGTCGCAGTGCAGTTCAGGAAAATTCGGTAGGGTCGAACTTAAGAAGGATCTTCTGGTCCTTGGCTTATCCTATGTCCTGCTTGGGTCGTGGTGTTCTGCAGGTTCTCATTTTTTTCTAGCTAGCCTCTGGGCTTTGCCCCTAACCTATGTAGCAGCACTTCTGATTTATGCTCAGTTGCATAGACACTACCATGCCTACTCAAAGAGTGCGTTTGTTTATCACCTTATTGGTATCGCTTACAGTGCGATGGTTGGTTTGAGTTGGGTTCTCTATTGCGCCCATCATGCCAATCACCACCGCTTTAATAATGGTCCGGGCGATTGGTCGAAGACAACGGACGCGCGTGGGCATGCGATCTTAGGATGGAAGTATCTGCTGGGGAAAGCATTACGGCCTTTTTTGCTTCAACTTGTGCCCTTTCTATCCCTGCTGGGTATGAAGGCAAACAAACGTGGATCTCTCGCTGCTGCTGATGAATGTATGCGCGTTCTGCTCAGATGGCTCGCTCTTGCTGCCTTTGGCCTCGAGGGGTTAACAGCCTTGCTACTCTGGCAACTCGTTTTTATCTGTACTATCATGTTCCTCAATTATCTTCAGCATTTTGGTGTGCAAGAAGGCTATGGAATTGTCTGGGACCAAAGGCTATTGAATCGATTGACTAACCGGCTCGGTTATCATGATCAACACCACCAATTTCCCTCTTATCATGACAGACTCCTTCCGGAGATTGCGTCGAGAGTAGTGGTCCGGAGGGGCACGGGTCTCTTTAGTATAAAAACGATGTGGCTGTTCCTTTTTGATGGAAGAGGTTTATCGCGATGCCTAGCCGGCGAGGATCGATCTCAATAAGGATCCCTGGCTGTGCGAGCACTCCAGTTCTTCGATTTGGATCGTTATGCTACGCTCGATGCCTGGTAGCTTTGCCGTCAAACGCATACATTTTTTTCGTCTGCTCATGACGCTTCGACTCGAAGACACGTTGATGACGCGAGAAGGAGATGGCTATAGCCGGCTGAGTCCGCTAGAGTGGGGCGAAGGAGTTACGGTCAGGGCGAACCTTCAGGGGCGGCAAGGCCGGAGAAGCGAGATCAAGACTGCGGATCAGATATGTCATTTAAGCCTAGAAACTACCAGAAAGCAGCCGTCTGTTCCGTGATCGAAGGCTACCGGTCCGGCAAGCGGCAACTCTTGCTGAGACTGCCCACGGGCGCCGGCAAGACAGTGATATCGGCCTTGATCATCGAAGAGCTCTTAGGGCTTTTGGGTCAGCAGCGGATCCTCTTCCTAGCCCATCGTCGCGAAATCATCGATCAGACGGCCGAGACAATCGCCCGACAGATCGGAGCGCAGCGCGTGAGCATCGAGCAGGCGGAACGGAAGGCCGAAGCTGCAGCACAGGTCGTAGTCGCCTCTGTGCAAACCTTAGCTGGACGCCTAGATGAGTATCCTGCAGCCGGATTCGGTGCCCTGATTGTCGATGAGTGCCATCATGCCTATGCCAAGACTTGGATGGATGTCATCAGTCACTTTGGAAGTTGTGCGCAGACGCTCCTGCTTGGTTTGACTGCGACGCCTCGGCGAAGTGATGGCCGCTGTGTCGGTGAGTTGTTTAGGGAAACAGCCTTCGAGATCTCCTTGGGGGAATTGCAGGAGCAGGGGTATCTGGTGCCGATGGCTTACTACACGATTGAGGCTTCACTTGGCCTCGGTAGCCTATCGCTTGACGCCAGCGGCGAGTTCCAGGCGAGCTTCCTAGCCAAAATCATGAATAGTTCTGAGGTTCGCGAACTGACAGTGAGGGCCTGTCTGGAAAAGGCCCAGGGCCAGAAAACGATCGCGTTCTGTGCCTCTGTCGAGCATGCCAAGGACTTAGCGGGTGACTTTGCTGCTCGTGGTATCCCCTCTGCATTTATCTCGGGTGAAACTCCAGATCGTAGCCAGCTGATCGAGCAGTTTCGTTCGGGAACTCTTCGTTTTTTGAGCAATTTCGGGGTGCTCACGGAGGGTTTTGATGATCCTTCTATCGAGTGTGTGCTACTCGCCCGTCCGACCACATCACCGCTAGTTTATAGTCAGTGTCTCGGGAGAGGTCTCCGAAGTCATCCTGGGAAGCGAGTCTGTACTGTTATTGATATCGTTGATCGCCAGCGGCAGCAGCTGCAATACAATGCCTTTGAAGCAGCTGGATTAAAACGATCCTGGCGAGGTTCCGGCAAGGATCCACTGCGCGAGGCTGCCGCTATCGCCAGAATCCGTGTGGCCGATCCATCCGCTTTTCTGAGGCTTCGTCATGCGCTGTCTCTGCACGAAACTCAAGAGATCCTGATGGGGCTGGATCCCCGTCTGGTGTTTGCAGGCATTGATGGTATGCCTATGGTTCGTTACGAGCGGCTCGAGAAGGGAGCCGTTCTGGATGCTGTGCCTTGTGAAGAACTGGCAGCAAAAATCGCGCGGGAAGCAGGAATCGCATCTGCAGAGATTCGTCTGCATGACGGTCTGCTGACCCTCACGCTCACCGATGGGACGGATGTTCAGACATCACCCTATCTCGCCTGGCATCTCGAGCAGGCTACAGGCTGGAATATTCAGATCGTGCAGGCACCGCAGGTGATGCCCGAGATCTCAGCACCTCTACCTTCGCCTGAGCCTCTCGAGCAGGAGCATGTAGCGCCAGCAGAACCGCAGCGAGAGTTCGAGTATGTTCGAGAAGATTGGTCATCGTCTTCTGATGATATCGGCTGGGATCAGCAGGCAGATGATATCGACCACCCCGCGGCCGAGTCTAGCGCTGCGCCACCGAGCAAGCGAACTTTGGGTTTGAGGGATCGCCTTGAAAGGCTTGTGCAAGAGTCCCGTGAGCTCGCGCCCCATACGCCTTTCGAACAAGATTTCATCGAGGAGATTTTTGTTTCCACCGAGGATCCTTTGCCGCAGAATAGCCAGAAAGATAAGAGGCGACTGTCTATACAGGAGCGTATGAGGGCTATGAAGACCGAAAGTATGCGGAATTCGTCTTCTTGATGATGATGTTCCTGCGAAAAAACGGACAGCGAGTTGACCACATTTTGCAAACAGTCGCTGCTCATAGCACTTCGGGCTCACAAAGCCAAGATCTGAATGGCTTCGCTGTCTGTTATAGTAAAACTCGACATTTGGTCCCGATGGTCGCGAATGAAGGCATACTTTACTTCGGGATCTCCACAAAGTATGCCATTGCCTTTTTTAAGCTCTCGCGCTTCATCGTAAGGCGCTTTACCTGCTGTTCGAGCTGCCTGATCTTCTCGTCTTGACTCTGCAAGTTGGTATTCCCAGGTCTAGTATTGTGGCAGCCTTGCTGGGGCTCTTTGACCCATGAGCCCAGAGCTGGTTGGAGTATCCCGAGGTCCTTTGCTACCTCAGAGACCTTCATTCCCTTCTCAACTACTAGCTTCACAGCCTCGACTTTAAACTCTTTGGCATACCGTTTCTGCTTTTTCTTTTCGGCTACTTAGCGCCTCGATGTCTGGGGCATCTACCCATTATACATTCTAGGTGTCCGTTATCTTGAGGAGCTTCAGTCAGCGGACTTCTGGGTTCAAAAAGTTTTTGACTATCTAACCAGTTACCGCCTGGAGTCATTTCTTACTTAAATTTTCCATGCTCTTTAGCAAAGCTTTCAGCCAGTAGCATAGTCCTTTACAATTTCTGATTCTATTGCAGCACTCATTGCCTTGCTTTCAGCAGATGAAGCAAAGCTAGATCCTATGTTAATCAGTTTTTCAGATGCTGCACCCGTCGCATATTTTGCAAAAACACTCCGGATATCTCCTGCGCCATTTGCTATTGCGGTTCTCTTTAACTCGCATTATGCGCGAAAATCTCGCCTACCCAGGAATCGCTTGATCCCCAATGCCTACAAAGCAACGGCATGCTGTAGAGCCATTCTCAGCAGGATTTCCTGTCTTTTGCGTCCTCCGCACTGAGTCTTGGCGGCTATGATTTTAGACAAGCGATCCTCCCAAGGTCCTTTGTTAACAAGGTGTGTGAGCCTTCTTTGCTTTTCCGTGAGGCTTTCCGCATCAGGAACCTCGAACTCGTGAAGCAAGAGATAAGCACAGTATACCCAGTGGATATGTGCCGTCAAAGCATCAAAGTCTTCGACACCTGCATCAAGAAGGCCGAACTGATTTTTCGTTGCGCGATGAAAAAGCTCCACCTGCCAACGTTTGGAATACGCACGAATCAAAACACCCGCATCAATTCCTGGTCGAGAGCAAGCATAAAAGCGTTTCCCTGTCTTTCCAGACTTCTCCGAGCAAACCAATGCTACTTTGCAGGTAATTCCCCTGATGTAACCTTGGAGTTCGCGCACCCGAAATTTTCTTCGCTTTTTTCTGCCATCCGTTTCAACACGGATAGTTTTCCACGGTGACTGCTTTCTTGTTGCCCAAAACAGATCATCGATACGACGGTATTCAATCGATTGATTACTGGAACTCGCAGCTCGACTTATTTTTAGCGTAGTTAGAAAATCCCAGCCTCTCGAAATTATGACATTTTGAAGGCTTTTATTATCATAACCAGAGTCAGTGAGAACGACAACCTCATGGGCTTCGCAGCTTCCAACCACTGCCGCAAGGTTCAGCTGTTCGAGATAAACTTTAAGGCGATCATGCTCGGTTTCGTAAGGCACGCCGCGTCGCTTGCATTCATTTTTCGACCAAAACGGAATGGGCGGTAGCGGAATAATGCGCTCATTGATATTCACGACGATATTGGTCCATTGATGGCCGATGACAAAGCCCTGGCCATGATTAAAACGTTGAGCTTTATGCACATGAAGGGACGAACGCGGATGAAGAGTGGCATCTATAATAATGGCGATGGTCCACGGCGCCCCTGCCGCGAGCGCTTGTCGTCCCGGTTTTGCCAGCGACCTGCCTGTCTTTTGGCCAAGCGCGGTGAGCGAGCTCTTTGCCAGGTCTTCGTGTCCGCTTAAAAGCCGAGAATACTGTGACTGATTGCGATCCCCATGGGTGGACGCGGAAGTCTGCGTATGCTTGGGTGACTCAAGCATAAGGCTCATAAGATACCCCGAAACAACATCTGTTAAGCGAGCGGGAATTTACAGATGCGATCCCACAAGGTTTTTGATAAGCTCTTTAGCAATCATGGCACCTTCCGCGATGTTCCTGATGGATTTCAGGAACTTAATCACGGAAGATCTGCTATGGGCTATCTCTTTTTTTCAAGCTGCTTAATCTCCCTGGCATCAAGACTTCCGCGATGGCTATCCCGCAAAATACACACTACAGTGGCATTACGGTAGATGAACCACTTCAAATAGATGCAGCTCAAGAAATCGGGGCCTCATTCTTAAATTCGCGCATAATGCGAGTTTAAGCTTCTTAATCTGCTCGTAGAAATCCAGCTGCGCCCCCTGCCCACCTTCACCGAGTTTCTTGTGATCGAGATACCAGTTGCCATCCACGATGATCCACCCATACTGACCATTGCCGATCAGTAGACGAATGGGCAATTGCTCGGCCCCTTCAAAGAGTACAAAGTGAAAGCGTAGCATGGATCGACCATCACTGTCGCAGTACCCAAGGCGCACCCCAAGCTCGTAAGCATTATCGCGCAAGGAGCTTACAAAAGTGGGACTCTGCGTCGTGAACATTGAGCCGGATCCGTCCTCCAGCCATCGTGGGTCGAAGCCATAGCGCGCTGCAAACCGCTCAAGTAATCCAAAGCTCGCCGGGGCCTTTGCCAGGAGCAGGTCTTCAAACGCGGATGTTGTCTCAAGGCCAAGCGTCCGGGCTATGCCTTCAGGTGAGACCGGATCATCAGAGCGCATTCTCGACTTGGGGAGAAAGGGTATTCTCCCAAGAAACTGCGGGACAGCCTTGGCATGTCATAAATACAATTCTGAACATCAATTCCTCGCTTAGAATCGGCAGGCGGTGCCGCCGCAACACCACACTGTCCCTGAAACTCGCGTCAGATCAGAAAAAAGCTTCGCAAGATCGAATGGTTAAGAAAGGGTCCACTAGACTAAGCGTCTTGCCTCAGTTTTCGCAAGAGGGGAAAAAATCATTTTCTGATCTGCCTCTGCAATATCACCTACCCCCACAGCATCTTTCCTGTTGCCTAACGAGTTTCGTGCAAAGCACAAGCAAGAGAGACGTACAAGGCTCAGCTGCCTCTGTGAGACCAACGGAATAACAGGTGTCAATCGAGCTTGTTCGATAGGATTTGCCGCTTTTCGCTTGGGTTTTGCAGGCAGTATCGCGCCAACCTATTGTAGTTATGTAAGTCTATAAAAGGATCATACTAATGAAATTTCTTCTTCCCACTTTTCTGCTCGCGTTGTCTGTTAGCACAAATTCCTTTGGCATCATTGTCTCCAATACCTGCGATGTCCCCGGTGTTGGCATGACGACGGATTTTGCATGTGGCCTTCAGGGCATCGATACGATTTTTACCGACCAGCGATACAACGATCGGGATAAATGCGCAGCTGAACCCATCACACTCAACGAGTGCTACGAAGAAAACATCTGGGCTTTTAATCAAGGCATCATTACCGCAGAAGATTTTGGATACCTCAACGTAAACAACGCCGTCGTGCTTTTTGATCGCCACAATTCGATCAAAGGTTGGTGTAAGTGTAAGACGGTCCGCGACTGAACTTGCTCAAGGAAAGCTGCCCATGTCAGGTATCAACAGTAAAAAAGTCATTTCGATAGGGTTCGCTCTTGTTATCTTGGGCGGTTTCGCGTTTATGCTGAGCAAAAGCCTCAGAAAGGCGCCTGAGAGTGTCGCCAAAGCGCCTAACAAGGTCCTTGCGCCCGAGTTTGTTGAAACTCACGACCGCAAGGTCAAAGAAGACTATCAAAAGGTACGCTACACGCAAGAGAAGCAGAATTTGCCGTTCTCTGACCGCTTTAAGAACACTGTGCTCTACCTTAACTCACTCAATAATTACTTCAACAAAGATGCAGTAATAGCTGAGCTCATCGCAGAAATGCTGAAGGATCCAAGGACTGTGGAGACCGCGGCGCAGACACTTAGCAATCACGATCAAGCACAGACTTGGTGCGGAGACGAGCAGGCTATCTGTCGTGTGTTTTCGATCAAGATCCTGAAGCAGGTAGCCCAGACAGGCAACCTGGAACCCATTGAATCAACTGTGCAGAATCTGAAGGATGTTCTAGACAATCCCCAGCATGTTGAAGTCAAGGGTCAAGATCGGGATCTTGAGGATCTCATCTCAGCTTATGTGTCTGTGCACGATCCTGAGGAAATCTTAAACGATATTCCCCAATTTTATGCAAAATTAGGGCTCACTGACCTAGTGAACACCAGCGGTAAAGTGCGGGAGATCTTCGATGATGCTGTTTTTTTAAGTCTGCAGCGAAAAGTTGACAGAAAAAAATTACGAAATAACCTCGCCCAATTTTTTGATGGGAAATAATTAGATGAAACAGTCCACTATTTTAGTCTTGGCAATCAGCTCGTTACTTACCTCGTGCGATAACGCTAAAGCCGATGTCACAGTAGAAGGAGTTTCGGCGCACCAAGCTTCACTGGAACAAGAGATTTCACAGCAATTGACCAACGATCGGAACTGCAGTGATAGTCCGGATGCTGATAACTGCCAACTCGTAGAAGTTCGAGCCAGCAAGACCCATGTGCCGCATGGCGATCGCATCCTTGTCCTCGATTTTGGTGGGCTGTTACCCAGCCTGACCAGCTATCGGAAGCGCGTTTTCACCTACTTGGCGGTCGACGAAACTGGTCAATACCGCGAAGCGACGCCCTCCATTCGTATTCCTGAAGGTGCAAAGACCATTCTGCAGGATATCATCGGTGGATCCGAAGAGCGTGTGAAGGCTTCGGGCTTTTCCTCGGACCTCTCTTTGGAATTCGAAGAGAAATATGGAAGCAGTCTGGAGAATTTCGTTTCGGATCATGGAACATGGTCATTTACACTTCTAGCCGAATATGCGCCAACGGCAAATTTTGCATTGGCTCCTGCGCTTAAAATTCCAAACCGTATGCTTTGCTCGTTCGATCATGACGGGATCAAAAAATATGTTGAACGCTCGGCGACGTCCCTAAAAGACTTCATCATCGACCAGAAGATCGAGTACATCAATCTTTCGGCAGGTGAATCGATTCCCTATTACCAGAGGGTATGGCCCCAGCTCTGCCCAGGGAGCCGGGCCTCTATATCTGATCTGAAGAACGTGCTTGCGATCACTGCAAACTACTATAAAGCTTTGGCCAACATTCCAGGCGTAACACTCGTCCAGGCTGGTGTAAATGGTGACGTCAACGCCGACACCTATCCCATCGACTGCGAAGCTCAAGCCTATCCGAATCGCATACGCGCTAACTATGTAACCGTCGTGGATTCCAAAATTGACGCCGAGGGTTTCGCCAACTTCGATACAAAAAGCCTAATCGATCCGGCGAATAGAAATTCCCTTTCTTGCAATGACGTATATATCAATGCTGGATTCAATGACTCGAAGCGTCCATTCGCATATGGAGACTTTCCTTTAATGGTTACGGACACCGGCCTTGGGAGCTATCGCTACCCCAGCAAAATGGTGACCTCTTTTGCTGCCCCGGTGGTGACATCATTCGCCATCTATCTGCGACATACTTTCCTGGGATCCAGGCCGGTTCTCGATCCCCAACTCCCGCGTCGCATTCGGAACATGATGAATAGCGATTTCGATGCCATCGTGCAGGATCCTCTGAAACATAAGATGTTTTACCAATATTGAATAAAGGAAAATTCAATGAAAACTATGACCTGTTTGATAGGTGCTTCTCTCCTCATGATCCTAAGCGCACGCGCAGCGGCGGAAGAAATCATTTTTACCGACATTGGGACGAAATATAAGTTCCATGTTGATGACTTCGTCAAAGAATCTGGCGAAGCCATTGATGGAGGATGGGGACTTACCCGTGCGGATGTGTGGAGAGGTCGCTGCTTTGTCCATACCCCAGCGGTCGTTCTCAACAGCACTGGCTCGCTGTTCGTGTCGGTGTCGCATGTAACCAATTGGCACGGTGAGCTTGCGAGCCCCGAGGAAGCCTGGGACACTGAGCTTTTTACAATTAAAGTTAGTTACACAACGGCTGACAAGCAGCGCAAGCTCGTCAAGAAATACGTCTCCCTGGGCGATCTTCCCAGAATCAAGAAGTTGCTCGATATGGAACATGAAGCTGACTACTACCGTGGTGAAACTATCGGCGTCATGAGTTCGAATTTGGACAACGCCATCCGCATCGATCAACTCGCCACAGATATTGAAGTTTCGGTATGTAACGTAGCACCTGGAACGCGTCTTGCGATCCGAGACATTTCTGTTGAAACAGACGGAGAGATCAGTCAGTAGTTTTTTTATACCCATCATTTATGTAGGATATTTATTATGATCAAGACAATCGTTGGACTTTTCTCTCTCGTTTCTATTGCCTCCTCAGCATTTGCCGTAAACCGCGTGGAAGATCCAAAATACCGCGTCAAATTTAGCGCTTGCGGCCCGAAACCTTCCTATGAAGAGTGCCGGGATGATCGCAACTACTATCTTTCACAGGGACTGATAACCGCCGAAGAGTACGAATTGATGAACGCGGTGAGTCTATACTCTCTTCATTCCAGAGATGGAACTTTGCGTGGTTTCTGTCCCTGCGCAGGTGACGACGACCCTTCCCAAAGCGATTGATGAAGGGATCTTCCAGCTGACACATCTGTTCGCGTTCGTCTCACATAGGGCTTTTACCGATCGTCACCAGCATTGGATGCTTGGTTGGTTATGTCCTTGTGTGGGCAAAAGATGATCCCTCCCATGTTTCAAGTGAAATTTCGGTCCTAACGTTAGGTCCTTCGCGCAGTGCAATTGACCTACACAAAAATTAAAGGAGATTGATGTGTTAAAGATTCTTTTCTTTTTAGTTTCGTCCCTCGTCTTTGGGAGTGCCGCGTTCGGTAATCGCATTCTCGATCCAAAGTACAACGACCCAGGTCGTTGCGCAGCAGAACCTATGCCACCGCAGGAATGCGCGGACGAACAACAGTATGTGTTCGACCAGGGCTGGGTGTCAGCTGAAGAATTGGCAACGCTCCGCGAACGTGGCCTTTACTCTATGCACACTCGAAACGGCACTCTGAAAGGCGTGTGCCCCTGTGGTTGCTTTGAAGCATCCACGAAAATTCTGACATTGGATAACGAAGGCCGTGAAGCCTATAAGAAAGTCAAGAATGTACAACGCGGTGATAGTATCGCATCGCTGGAAGACCAATCCACACTGGACAACCTAGTATGGTTCGGTCGCGACATTCACTATGCTACCAAGGGCCCTGAAACCGAAGCTCTATACGTGTTCCAAGTGTCCAACGGCTCCCGCGTAGCTCTGACTCAAAACCACGCGGTGCTTTTGGCATCCGGGAAGGTTGTAACAGCAAAAGACATTTCCGTCGGCGACCAACTTGTTAGCTACAAGGGCGGCCCAGCTTTCGTTCAGAAGATCTCGCGCCGTTATACCAAGGATAACGTGTATAACTTCGCAATCAAAGGCCAGTCGAAACTGAACCACTTTGTGGTTGCTGAAGATCTGGTCGTTGGCGATATCCTGTGGCAGAATACTTTGGGTTCTGAAATCAACAGCATCGCCATCAGGCAGAAATGAAGTTTGTCTGGTAGCCAAATTCCTGGAGATTTGGCTTCCCAAAGCCCCCAAAAGTTGCTAAAACGACGCAAACCTGGCACCCTTTCGTGCCGGGTTTGTGTGCTCTTCCTCCACATCGAAGGTTCTAATATGACATATAAGACCATGATTATCTTGACGATCCTTGCCTCTCCCCTTCTTTCGAGTGCTTGCAATTCCAAAGATTCCGAGGATTCGCCAAAAAAAGTGGAGGACGAGACCCTTAGGAGTGAATGGAAATTGACTGAGAAAGCTTCCAATGGCCGGGTCTGGACTCAGTTTCTCTATCTGTCGCCCGAGCGGAATTTTGTGCAAATCTTTCTGGCAAACGATGAACAGTCTCCCGCTGAATTGATGGCGGAAGCCGAGATCGATCTCCTGCCAGCAGGAGGCAATTCACAGGATCTTCTGGTGAAAGCCAGAAAGGTTATCCTTGATCAGTATCAAAGCAATGCCCTGCCCGTCATAGGCAATGAAGAGGTTCGTTGGGCTATACTTCAATCCGATGACAATCGCATGCTCCTCCAGGTCGAGAACAAGCATCCAGGCCTTGTCTTCGCCAGCGAATTCGGAAAGAGCTGCGCACGATTCAACACATGTGGTGGCCAAGTGGAATTTGAAGCTGCGAAATCGGGCGATGTCGAAGCAAACTTGAAACCCGATGGCTTTGATCATCACGCCAAGATCCCGGTATCGCCTGAACATTACTACTGTGATATGTCCACGAATATAAGTTCCGAGCAGCTGGCAGTTGCAAAAAATGGCCAGTGGCTCACCTACGATGCGACAGGCTCAACCTTCAAATGCCGCTTCGTCAACCCCAACTTCATGCCCAACATCTAGCCGAGCGATTTCGGCTGAGTGGGTCATTCATTTGCTTGAGCACATAAAGCCTTGGTTTATTGCCTGAGTAGCGGCATTTTCCTTAGGATCGGCTCATCCGGGGAGATCCCTCCAGGCACCTGAAGGCTTTCCAGGCGCTCGAAACCATCAATCCAATGCAATCCGACTGGGCTATCGAATTTAAAGTTAGGGTTCCGCTCTAACCGCTTTTCAAACAATGCTCCAGCACTTTTACATTCCAATAGGAGATCAAGCTTGTCTTTCGGAGAAAGCAAGTGATCTTCGGAAACAATGTCCAGCAGGATGGAATAGACAAGGCCGGCTGAGCGGGCCAGGGGCCTTCGGCAAAGAGTCTCAAAATCACTACTATCGGGTTGTTCAGGACCGTCGACGCGTTTTGATTTTTCAATCCAGGAAATGTAGGGGTCAACGAGGGTGAGGACCACATCGGGGTTTTCGCAGCTTAGGTCGGGTCCTGTGAGCAGATCCATCTTGCCCGAAACAATTCCAACGAGTCGCCATACGCCGTCTTTCCAATGAAAGGCTGGACCGCCGGAATCCGTAAAACAAAGCGTTTCAGGCTTCACAGACACGACCAAAAGATGGGGAAGCCAGATGCCGTTGATGGCCTTTAAAAGCTTAGCTGTATGCTCTTTTGCAGCACAGGTTTCACACGCTCTACTGTGACCCCACACACTCAACTCCATCCCTGGCTCGATCCCGGCAGTTGGAAGAAAAGCGAGCGGCTTGAGCATTTCGCTCCGAATCACGGGCTTGTCCAGTTCCAGCATGAGAAGGTCGCCTGCTGGGAAAAGATTGGAAGGGGTCGGGTGAGACAGTATGTTTTTGACCGAGTAACGGCTGCCCCAGCGTACCCGGACACGTACCACGGGTGCTTCAAAATCCTCAAGACAATGACTGGCGGAGAGCACGGTTCGCTCGTCGAGGAGCACACCCGTACAAACCACCGCGCCTGTGCGCTCCAGAACGATGGATACGACACGATCCTGCAGCTCCTCGTTACGTTTTCCATGAAACAATAGAATCAGGACGAGAGCAGTGACAACAACAAAGCTTCCGCCTTTGAGCAGGTTTCGGGTGCCCCGCATTGTTGATTCAACTCCTTCAACGCATCAGCTGCCATTTTAGGATCTTCCGGGCGCCGGGCGATGGCGTCAAGGATATTCATGGAAACCGAAGGATCCTTCTCATTGAGGAACGCTTGGCTCAGAACGGGAAGCGCTGCCGATGAAACCTTTCGCTGGCCCAAATAAGCGGCCGCATCACGGCGATTCGCCTGCTCGGCATCTGTACTGAGGGCATTCAGGAACACTGTCTCCACCTCCGCAGCGTACTGTCCCTGCACGAGCCTTAACAAGGCCAGACCCTGGTTCCGCTGATCAGCTCCTCCGGCCTGCAGAAGTGCCGAAGCTTTATCCCAGTTTTGGCTATGGCCAGAGTTGCCAAGACCGATTACGGCCGCGCTGTAGAGTGCGGATGATCCTGGATTCTCAAACTGTGCCTCCAGGATATTATAGATACTTTTCCCGAGATCGGGCTGGTTATCACTATAAATCACGGATCCCGCCAGCTGCACCATCAGCTCGAAGGCCGGCGACTGGACATCAAGGTCCTGCAGTTGCTCGGCAAAAAACTCCAGTGTCTCTTCGCTCGGTCTGTCGACCAGCGATAGGTGAAGGCCTATATTCCTTAGGCCCTGGAGGTCCTCCAGCGAGTCACCCATCAGATCGACCAGGGCTTCCTGGGCCGCGTCGCTGCCATGGGTAGCGAGGAGGGTGACAAGCATGTCGGCCCGGGGGTCCGAGCTACCGAACTCCTGGATGAGGTCTTTGAAGTCATCGATCAGGTCAGGATTCAGCGCAAGATGTGCCTTGAGCTTACGGTACATATCGACCTGATCGGCCGCAGAAACCCGGCTGGCATCTGCTTTCAATTCGCCAACCAGATCTGAGAATGCCTGTCCAGCGACCAGCTTGCGGTTCATCTCGGCTTCGAGCATTTCCAGCTGCTCCCGGGCATCTGCATATGATTTCTGTCCTTGAATGCGCATCTGCCAGCTGCTGACCCAGTTACGCTGAGAGGGGACCGCCTTTGAAAACGTAAGAGTGAGTTTCAGAGTATCATCAAAGTGCAGATTACCGTCCTTGACGGCTCGGATTGTACGTTCGCCCGCCACCGACTCTATCGTTCCGCTCTGAACATCGAAATCATATTGGAACGAACCTGAAATGGTGGGCTGGACTAGACTGCCTTTCATCCGATGGTCCTGAAAGATTTTTTTAACGGTGCCTCTGGCATCCTGCTCGTAAAGAACGAAGGACTGCCCTTGGGCACTGTCCTCCCAACGCTCCCCTTCCGCGTCAGCAGGAATAAAATGCTGAACGATCTGTCGGAGGAGATTCTGAGTCAGAATCGTCTGGGCTTTGCCGAAATAGAAGGAGCGAATTTCCCCGGACTCGGCCAGATCTGCCAGGAAAGGCGTATGAAGCTCGGACTTTAAACTTTCCATGCCTTGAAGGTTCACCAAAGGCGAGTCGACGTGAACGGCTGCCACGTCCAGGCGGAAGGAAAGTTCCATGCCGCTGGCGTTTTTCGTAAGCACTTCGACGAAAAGCTTGCCACTTTCTATGGTCACGGCGAAGTTGCTCCTCGGGACATGAGACCTGACATTGGGATCAGTTGGCAACACCATGCGTCCCATGTCAAAACTTGAAAGACTTTCCATACGAAGGTCATACACGTAGGTCTGGCCACTGTGAAAGCCCCGCCAGCTCTTATTCGTTGCGTCGCGCCATGGATTCATAAGAAGCGTTCGATTCACGAAACAGACTGCCAATAAAGCGATCCCTAGAAGCAGACCTACGACTTTTTTCATTGTCCAACAACCTCCCTCAGTTTTCTCAGGGCCTGCATGCGGTCCCTTTCCAAGACTCCGAAAGCATTCGTCAGAGCTGAGTTGGTCGCAGGTACGTTCTGAGTCTCGGACGCCTGAAGGTAACCCGCTGCTGTTTCGAAGAACATGACAAAATCGCGATCGATCCGTGCCTCTTCCATCGCGACCTTTTGTTCGCGAATCTTGAGGTCGACTTCCTCCTCAATCCCCTTCATCTGTTCCGGACTGAATGCCGCGATATCGCCGCCATATTCCTTCCCGTCAGAACCTATGAAAATCTTGTAATTCAGAAAGCGATGATTGTTGCTATAGCCAGGCCAAGTGATGAGGTCCTGCTGGTAGCGTATCTTGGTTCCGTTGACACTGAGTCCATAGCCAACTCCGGCGGTGGCCGACTTTTTAAACAGCTTCTTTTTGCCCGTCAACACCTTGCCGATATTCTTTCCGGCTTTGCTGATTTCATTGCCGACTTTCCTGGCCAACTTTTTCCCTAGGTCGGAGCCTACGGAATCCAGATAATTGATCAGCTTTTGACCAGCCTCGCCCAGATCCTTGATGCCCTGGACGATATCTTCAAGGTACTCACCCAGAGGACCCATGACATCAATCATGGCATAACCGTAAATTGAGCCGTCGAGAGAGCGAATCTCGTTGCTTCCGACCAGATTCCCGGTGATGAAGGGTGCTCCAGAATCCGAAGAGGCGATCAAAGCCCCGCCTCGCAAAGTCGTGGTATTCTCAACAATGGTCATCTGACCACCAGCACCCGCTTCGACAAAATCCTTGAGGCCTACAGCGCCTTCGGCAGCCGCCACCGCCTTCACTTTGCCTTTCACGCCACCATCAATAGTCACGAGCGTGAACGCGAGGTCCCAGTCCGCATAAGCGGACGCCACAACCATGGCCCGCAGGACCACCGGAATAGGACCGATAAAGAACTGCTGCGCATACGGAAAGTCCCAGCTTTCGTCCAGAATCTTGTCACCGTATTGCCAATCCTTGGCTTCCTTATCCAACAGCACTTTCTTCACGCAGGCGCGCAGAAGGCAGGATGTGACTTCAGCCTTGGCTTTTTTGGGCGCGATGCTGCTGTCGAGTTGAGCGACGAAAACGTCTACCGGATTCGACAGGAAGACAAAGCCACCTTTGCCTTCGGCCTGAAACGCCTGTTCAGTATCAAAATCGCTGGGAGCATCAGCTGATTTCCCGGCCCGCAGTTCGGCCCAGGCATCGATATTCACCTGAGCTATTTTCGGATCGCCCTCGTGGACACCTTTCCAGTTATAGCGTTTCTTCAGCTTCAAATCGGTCCTTTTCACCAGTTGCGGGGCTTCCACTCGGGGAATATCAGGCAACTGCAGAACCGGGTCAATGGCACCGGTGCCCATCTGGGCCAGGTTGTAAATCAGCTCGGGCGTTGGGTTCCTGATGGCTTCCTGGATTTCTTTGATCTGTGCTTTAATTTCTTCCGGGTTCAGCGTCTGAGCCCATTGGGCGATCTGAACCAGACGATGGTTTTCGTCGAGATCAAGATACTGCATAATTTCAGCACGTCGTGGCAGAACTTCGCTGACAAGAGCGCCCAGATCATTGATGTCGTCCTGTAACATTGTATAGCCCAGGCTACAAAAAAGCTTCTGTTGCTGATTGAGCTGCGGAATAAGATCCCTGATCTTGACATTCAGGCCACCTTTGATATCGACGCGCTTATCTAAATCGCCGGCCAACTGTTCAGCTTTCAAGAGTGGACAGACCTCCAGGCTGTCCTGAACCCCCTGCAGAAGGGCCTCTTGGCTTAAGTTCAACTCATTCGCCAGCTGTCGATAAAAAATCTCCGGGTTCGCCAGCGCATTGACAAGTATACTCGGGTCGTTATTACGCAAGGAACGGCCGATCTGCGCCAGAAGATTTTCGGAGCGATTCAGCCTGTCCAGGAATTCCTTAACAGTGATGGGCTCCACCCGCCCCAGCTTCGGGATTAGCACGTAATCGTAAAGGTTGTAGTCTTCGCTAAAGAAGTCGTCCTTGGTGAAGGGTTTGAACTGCGTGACCTTTGCGTCAAGATTAAGCAGAAGATGGGTCGGCAGATCTCCCGGCGTGAGCTTCCACGATTCACGCTGCTGCGGAGGGGGAGTGGATATCGCATCGGTTGCTGTCTGGGCATAAGCTTCAGCTCCTAGCAAGGAAAGCAAAAGAAAGAATCGTTTCATGGGAGCTCCCCACTGCACGCCGGAAACCACCCGCCACCATCACGATGCCGGTTCTTGATGAAAACCATAAGCAGACTCTTCTTGTCACACTTTCTCAATGTTTGACCGCTGCGGTTGCTGGCGGCTTCCACTTGGTTGATGACGGAGAGGATTTGGCCCGCCGGGACCATCTTTGCACCTTCCGCGAAGGGGACAACAAGCAGATCATCCTGATTCATATCTGGATCACCCATCAGCTCATACATCGTGAAAGGCCGTTTGGGCATTTTGGATTTTTGTTTGGGACCACTCTTCAGATACTCCAGGGAACTGTCTTCCATCCCGATGCTGTAACGATTTTCAGCGGTATCACCGTGCGCATGATCATGGAATCCTGCCTGAGCTTTGCAGGCGAGAATCAAAAGAGTCAGTACGTATTTCCTCATGTTCGATCCTTTCTAACGGCGATCAGGTTCTCTTCCAGATGCTTAAGCTCACCATCGCTCATGGCTTTCACTTTGGGCAAATCAAGCTGTACTTGGTTCAACACCCTCAACATTTCACAGTTGCGGATTGGAATCATATCGCGACGTCGGCAGTCCGCGGACAAGGTCCGGCGCTGTGTGGTGAAAAAATTATAGAACATGGTATGCTTCGTTTGCAGGCCCATGACCGCATTCCACTGCGCCTGGGTCGCATCGAGGCTGGTCTTGATTCGATTCAAATACAGACTTGCATTCCTGGTGCCATATTTGCTGTCCGTTATGCCCTGCTGCAGTTCTGCGGCCAGTGCCTTGACGGAATTGAAGTTCCTTTCGGCCGCGAAATAGCTGCCAAAGGTTAGCGCGCTTCTCGCTGCAACTGCGGAATGTTCGTAGGCCGCGATCCTGCTGCCATAGGTGTCCATCATGTCCATTAGAAGTCGAGTTTGTTCCATGATGGCTTCGAGTTCGGGATACTGGACCACGATCTGTCTGATCCTGGTCAGCACCGTGCTGCGGAAAACGGTTGCGGCCTCTCCCAGAAGTTGGATGCGATCGGACTGGAAATTTCGCTCGAGGGTGGAGTTCAGCTGCTGAATCTGATCGCGATGGCGATTGAAGGCCTCGACATGGGCCCTATAAGCTGGCGCCACATCCAGAGGCAGGATCTGCAGATCCGCAAGCTCAACATGAATGTTCAGAATCTTCTGATTAATATCAGCAGCGGCGGCTTCATGCTCGGCGTATTTCTTGTAGAAATCGTCAACGACCTTTTCAATCGTATTCGCTGAATCCTCGACGTTATTGCTGTTAATCGACTTCAGGGCTTCTGTAAGAGTGTCCCATTGGTTAATCCAGCTCTTCACGCCATTGATCCATGTCTCCGAGCGTTTGACAACGCCCGCTTCCCCTCCGATGGCGTTGTCACGGAGGTATTTCGTCCGGGCAAAAAACTTATTGAGCATTTCAAGATTGCGATGTTTCAGGCGCAGGGCGTTTTCCCGAATCTCCAGCGCCTGACGACGTTCGCGATTGCTATCGATTGTATTCAAAGTCTGAGCCGTATCGGCCAGCAATCTTCCGGAAGCCACGAGAATAAGGGCGGCAACGGCAAGCTTTTTCATGACGGATTTCCCTTGATGAGAGCGTCAAGGTCACTGATGTTCTTCTGAAGCTCCTGGTCGAAGCTCGCTGCGAAAGGTTTGACCTTATCCAGAAGCTTGCGCGCCTGGGTTCTTTGCCGTTCCAGTTTGCTGCGGAAGAATTTCGTCAGATCGGTTTTGGAAATCGCAAGGGCTTCCTCGATGGTCTTGTCGGCTCCCGCGATAATCACCGGCAGCACATTGATGTGGGCATAAAGGCGATGATAATCGGCAAAACTGCTGTTTTCCACCAGGACGATATCGAGTTCGTCCTGCTGCTCCTGAGTCATCTGCTCCCGCGAGAGAAGAGTGGTGCAAGTCGGGTCGGTGAACTCGCATATTCCCAGTGGCAGGGAGACGACGCCAAGGGTATTGAGGTCCAGCAAGACTTGATTCATCATGCTCCAGATAGCCTGTGAAATATTTTTCACATCGCCGCTCAGAACTGAGGCCAGCGACGTAAAGGAATCTGCCAAGATCAGGCCATCTCGCGCGTCTTTTATATTGGCGACCAGCACACTGGAATTCGCTTTCCAATCCAGAAGCACGTCCATGGTGGGGGCAGCGCTGAGGGAGTGAATTTTCACGGAGCATTCGCCAATCAGAGTCGCACGTCGTGTAGTGTCAGCATTCAAATCCTTGAAATCCAGAGGGCCGGGGCCCTCGACGGTGACGACTTTTTTCGCCTCTGAAAATTCCAGGGCCTGCGAGCCTCCCCGGAACGACCAGGCCAGTCCCACGCGATGGCCCCGGCATGGGAAACTATACTCGATATCGAAGCGCATCGGGAAACTGGTCACGCCATAGAGATTCGCCGTTTGAGAAAAAGTACATTTGGTTTTGGCGCTGGCTGTGGGGACGCAATCTTCAAAGCTATATGTCCTGGGGAAACTCTCCGACTGGGCTGATGCGCGCGTCGCCAATGCACTTATCGCGAGAGGAATAAGGATAGTCAGGAAAATCTTGCTCATACGATTTACTCCGTGCATTTAAAGTTACCGACCGTCACGACAGTCCGCTCCTGCCTGTTCGTGTAGAAATCCTTGGCAAAGGTCAGGAAACGGCTCGACCCATTGAAGAAGTCGGACATGGCGTCGGTTACGCTCATGGCGCCTGTCATCATCCAATGAACGTAGACAAGGTACGCGGTTGTCGTGTCCGTGGCCGCGCGTGCTTCAGGTTTGATTGGCCCACCGAGGGGGCCAAGCTCGCTAATGAAGTCATAGCTGAGGGCATGTTCGCAAACGCCCGGGACTGCTTTGCCATACTTGCAAAACCTATCGAGCGACCAGACCCGATACTTAAAGAATTGCCGATCATCGACATCGGCTGCCGTCGATCGAACCGTATGGGCGCGTGAGAAGCTGTCCTGAATCGTGTGCGTAACGCTTCCGATAAGCCGCATGCCTTCCTGCTTGCGTCCGGCCTTAACCAGCTCCAAGCCTTTGCGGGTTTGGGTCTCCATCACGTTGCGAATGGCCGTGCAATTGGCCTCGCGATCGAAGAGACTGCGGGGATTATTATCGTCCACGGTGAAGTTCACGAGCGAGTGAAACATCTGCCTCGCACCGCTTTCGTGCCAGGATTCCTCACGGCCTACGCCGAAGAGATCGGCATGCCACTGAGCAAGGTCGAAAGTTTCGGTATAAATCGGTTTGTCAGTGGAATAATTGCCGATGACAAGGTCGTCTTTGGAACTATCGCCACCACTTCCAGTCGCCAGCTCGGCCATCCCTTGGGTATAAAATTCCGAACCGGTCATAGCATGGGCTCGCATTTCGGCGATGCGCAAGATATGCTCGTGGCCGACTGTTCCGATCAGACAGCCTATGGTTTCGACAGCGCCTTCAGTGATGGGACCGCATTCGGAAGGGGAAGCACCACCGACGCTAAAATCGGGTTGAGATGTTGCTTCAGGTTCCTGATGACATGCGTTTACCACGGTCAACGTCAGGTATAGGGCCCAGTTATGTTTCATCATGGGAAGACTTCACTCCAAGTTGCACAAGACAGGGAGATGCTTGGTTCTGCTTGTCCTGTCTGCCTCACTTTTTGAACGAGTCAGAGGACACGCCTCTGGACCGAAATGCCTTAAAAAGAACGTATCTGGCTTCTCAAATCTCGCGATCGCAGTCCCGGAATGGACTGCTTAGTCAAAAAATTATGGCGCATTACGTTGAGCCTGAATGAAAGGTCAATGTTGTGCCGAAGAATATTGCAGATAATGCGAGTCAGAATCTTTCATGGCTCCGAGAGCACAGGATCAAGAGAATCCAGGAACTGATTGACCTGAATATCCAAACTTCCGTGAAGCTGGGCAACTTCCTGTACTTTCCGTGTTACATCAAAGACCTTGGGGTTCTCCAAATGCCCTTCGAGTTCCGCAAATGCCTGCGCCAAGCGCTGGGCCGCTGACGCTTCCATTTGCTCCAACATCAGGATCCGATCGATTTTTTCATCGTCGAAGTAAATGATGCTTCGAATCTCGATGCCTTCATTGCGAGTGAGATGC
>Ga0209985_10000401_pt1 | contig 48188 bp, 35 predicted proteins | sample NOAtaG_FD_187305 | JGI IMG/M metagenome (GOLD analysis project Ga0209985, IMG submission 187305) | Freshwater lake microbial communities from Lake Erie, under a cyanobacterial bloom - NOAA_Erie_Diel6S_1000h metaG (SPAdes) (version 2) | ecosystem: Environmental > Aquatic > Freshwater > Lake ... | reverse complement strand
GACCCGCACGCCGGCCGGTACGTGCGCGAAACCACCACTGGAAGTGGTGGCACCCGTTCGGGCTGTCGACTCCTGCAGCAACCCGCTCGGGCTACGCCCTCGACGAGCGCGAAGCGCGAGCGACGAACCGTCCGGGTCGTCAGCCCAAATGGGTGCCACTACTTCCAGTAGTGCGGAGTCCCTGTGGCCCCGACCGATACGCCTGCCGCTACGCACGCGAAACCACCACTGGAAGTGGTGGCACCCGTTCGGGCTGTCGACTCCTGCAGCAACCCGCTCGGGCTTCGCCCTCGGCACCACTTCACCCCCGCAGCTTCGGCACGAGAAGCCGCAGCGCGTTCCCGCGGTGGCTGCGCGCGTTCTTCTCTTCGCTCGACAACTCCGCGCTCGTGCGGCCGTCGGGCAGCACGAGCAGCGGGTCGTAGCCGAAGCCGTTCGCGCCGCGCGGCGCGTGGCCGATCGCGCCATCGAAGGTGCCGCGCGATTCGGCGAGGATCGTGCCGTCGGGCCGCGCGATGCACAAGACGCACACGAACCGCGCGGTGCGCCGCTCGTCCGCCACGCCCTCGAGCGCCTTCAAGAGCTTCGCGTTGTTCGCGGCGTCGCGCTCGGCGCGTGCCCCGCCCTTCCCCGCGTAGTACGCGCTGTGGACGCCAGGCGCCCCACCGAGCGCATCGACCTCGAGCCCCGAATCGTCGGCGAGCACCGTGCGCCCGAGCGCCTTCGCGTACGCCACCGCCTTGATGCGCGCGTTCTCCTCGAAGGTCGCGCCGTCCTCCTCGGGCTCCGGGATCCCAGCATCGCCGAGCGGCAGGCACTGAATCCCAAGTTGTCCGAGAACGGCGCCGATCTCCTCGACCTTGTGCGGATTCGATGTGGCGATGACGAGCGATTTCATGCGATTGGCTCCGACCTTCTTGCGCGCGCCGTGATCCGCGACAAGGTATCCGAGGAGGGCCTCGCCTTGAGAGGGATCGCTGTAGCCATCTTGACCGTTTCGCTCGCCGCGCCCATCGCGCACGGCGACCTCGTGTCGATCTCCGCCTCGCGCGACGCCACGCTCTACCAGTCGACCGATGGATCTCTCGCGAATGGCGCAGGCCAGTATCTCTTCGCGGGGAAGACGAACCAAGGCCTCGCGCGCCGCGGCGTGATCTGGTTCGACATCGGCGCGCTCGTACCCGCAGACGCGACGATCACCTCCGTCCGCCTCGTCCTCAATGTCACGCAGGCAAATGGCGGCAACCGCACCATGACCGTGCACCGCGCGCTGACAGCCTGGACCGCAGGCGCGAGCGACCCCGAGAGTACGGAAGCGCTCGGCGCACCCACGCTCGCAGGCGACGCGACCTGGCTTCACTCGAGCGCGGACGGCGCGGGCGGCGGTCTCCTTTGGCAGAGCGCAGGCGGCGACTTCGCGTCCGCAAGCGCGTCGCTCCTCACGACGACGACCGGCCTCCAGACCTGGACCTCCGCCGGCCTCGTCGCCGATGTGCAGTCCTTCCTCGCGAATCCATCGGCCAATCTCGGCTGGTTCATCCTCGGCGACGAATCGGCCGCAGGCACCGCGCGCCGCTTCGACAGCGCCGACAGCGCCGCGTTCGGCGGCATCGTGCCGCGCCTCGAGATCGAGTTCACGCCGATCCCGACGCCCGCAGCGGGCGCGTTGCTTGCGCTCGCCGCGTTCGCGCGCACACGCCGCCGCCGCTGACCGGCGAAGCGCTCAGGTCTGCAGCACGCCCGTACGGTAGACGCCGCTCTGCTGCGCAGGCGCTTGCGCGGCCACCGCGAGCGCAAGCTCGAGTTCCGCGCGCGTCTCCTTCGGATCGATGATGCGGTCGACCCAGCCGCGGCTCGCGGCGTAGCGGATGTCCTGCTGCTCGTTGTAGCTCGCGGTGATCGCGGCCAAGAGCTGCTTGCGCATCTCCTCGTCGATCTTCTCGCCCTTCCGTTCGCGCGCGGCGAGGTCGATCGAGAGCAGCGTGCTGGCGGCCTGCGCGGCGCCCATCACCGCGAAGCGCGCGCCCGGCCACGCAAGCGTGAGCAGCGGATCGAACGCGCGGCCGCACATCGCATAGTTTCCGGCGCCGTAGCTTCCGCCCACGACGAGCGAGATCTTCGGCACCACGCAGTTCGACATCGCGTTCACCATCTTCGCGCCCGAGCGGATGATGCCGCCCTGCTCGCTGTCGCGGCCGACCATGAAGCCGGTCGTGTCGGTGACGAAGAGGATCGGCAGGCCCTTCTGGTTGCAGTCCATGATGAAGCGCGCGCTCTTGTCGGCGCTGTCGTCGTAGATCACGGCGGGCATGTTGGTCGCGCTCGACGGACCCGCCTTGCCGCCCGGCATCTTGCGCTGCGTCAGCTTCTTCTGGTTCGCCACGATGCCGCACGGGAACCCGCCGATGCGCGCATAGCCGCACACGAGCGAACGGCCGTATTCCGCGCGGTATTCGTCGAAACTGTCGCGGTCGACGAAGCACGAGATCAGCTCGACCATGTCGTACTGCGCACCCGGCTCGCTGCGGAAGACCTTCGTGATCTCATCGGCGCCGCGCGCAGGCGCAACCGCCGCAAACGGCGCGCGCGCCTTCGCAGGCGCCGTGCGCACCGCGCTGAACACGCGCCGCAGGCGCTCGATGCACGCGGGGTCGTCCTTCTCGCGGAAGTCGATCGTGCCGGAGATCTGCGCGTGCATCTCTGCGCCGCCGAGCTCCTCGCTCGAGACCTCCTGGCCGATCGCAGCCTTCACAAGCGCGGGGCCGGCGAGATAGAGGCCGCTGCCCTCGGTCATCAAGAGCGTGTCGCACAGGACCGGCAGGTAGCCTCCGCCCGCGACGCAGTTGCCCATGATCGCTGCGATCTGCGGGATTCCCTGCGCGCTGATGACGGCGTTGTTCCGGAAGATGCGGCCGAAGTCGTCGGTGTCGGGGAAGACATCTTCCTGGAGCGGAAGGAAGACGCCCGCGCTGTCGACCAAGTAGAGGAGCGGCAGCCGCGCGCGCTCGGCGATCGCCTGCGCGCGGATGATCTTCTTGCAGGTCATCGGGAAGAACGCGCCCGCCTTCACGGTCGCGTCGTTTGCGATCACCATCGAGAGCCGGCCGTCGACCTCGGCGATCGTCGTCACCACACCCGCGGCCGGCGCACCGCCGTACTCCTTGTACATCCGCCACGCGCTGAAGAGCCCGCACTCCATCGAGCGCGTCCCCTTGTCGGCGAGGAGCGCAAGCCGCTCGCGGGCCGTGAGGCGGCCGTTCCGGTGCTGGCGTTCGATGCCGGACGCGCCGCCGCCTTCCTCGATCTTCGCCGCTTCGGCGAAGTACTCTGCGGTGGCGGTCTCGAGCGGCGTCTTGGTCGCGGTCATGCGGTCCTCGGATCGAGCGTGGCGGGGCACGGAGAATAGACCATCCGCGCCGATCCACCGCAGCCCTTCGCCAAGAAGGTTCCGAGAACCTTGCGGTGCTGCAAGCCCCTGTCGCGTCCCCCCTTGCGGCTCGGTGGCGGGTTCCTGTATCCTCTTCGATCCTCACTCACCCGTAGGAACTCGGGCGGCGGGAATGCCGCCATTCTCAGGAAACCAAATGAAGAACGCCATCGTCGAAGCAAGCCGTCATCACGCGAAGGACACCGGATCGACCGAAGTGCAGGTCGCGGCCATCACCGCCCGCATCACGGAACTCCAGGATCACTTCAAGACCCACAAGAAGGATCACGCGTCGCGTCGCGGCCTCCTTCTCCTCGTCGGCAAGCGCAACAGCCTGCTGAAGTACCTCGCTTCGACCGACCGCGAGAGCTACCTCTCGCTCATCAAGCGCCTCGGCCTCCGCAAGTAACCGTTCGCGCGCCGCGACCGCGGCGTGGCGCAGGTGCCTGCGTTCTGCCCGTAGGGCATCCATTCGGCCCCGCGTCTTTACCGCACTCGCGGCGCAATGCGCCGGCGCTGTGGCTTTCCCTCGTCGGGACCGACCAGCGCCGCGCGCCACCAGACCTCTTTTCATTCCAGACAGGGCGCAGGGCGCCCGAAACAGCCGCGATTGTCGCGGCATCAGGAGATTCAGATCATGGCAGTCACCATCGTTGAGAAGGTCATCGGCGGGCGCACGCTCCGCTTCGAGACGGGCCGCGTGGCCAAGCTCGCCAGCGGCGCCGTCATCGCCAGCTACGCCGACACCTGGGTCCTCGCGACCTGCGTCCGCGCCAACCCCCGCGCGGGCATCGACTTCTTCCCGCTCACCTGCGACTACCGCGAGAAGACCGGCGCCGCGGGCAAGTTCCCCGGCGGCTTCCGCAAGCGTGAAGGCCAGCCGAACGAGAAGGAAGTCCTCACGATGCGCATGATGGATCGCCCGATCCGTCCGCTCTTCCCCGAGGGTTTCTGCGACGAGATCCAGCTCCAGGCGTGGGTCATGTCGCACGACGGCCAGAACGACTCCGATGTCCTCGCGTGCACCGCTGCGTCGGCCGCGCTCTACATCACCGACGCCCCCTACCTCGGCCCGGTCGCGACCGTCCGCGTCGGCCGCATCATCACCGAGCAGGGCGAGCGCTTCGTGCTCAACCCCACGCAGGCGCAGCTTGAGTTCAGCGACCTCGACCTCGTGCTGTCCGGCCACAAGGACGGCATCAACATGATCGAAGTCGGCGCCGCCGAGGTCTCGGAGGCCACCATGGTCGCCGCGATCAAGTTCGGCTACGACGAGGGCATCAAGCCGATCCTCGAGCTGATGGAAGAGCTCCGCGCGAAGTGCGGCGCCCCCGCCGTCCGCATGGGCGAGCTCAACACGCCGAGCGACGAGGTCATGAAGAAGTGCAAGGAAGTGGCCTACGACCGCCTGGTCGAGGCCCGCAAGATCAAGAGCAAGAAGGAGCGCAACGACGCGGTCGATGCGATCAAGGGCGAGGTCATCAAGACCCACTTCTCCATTCCTGCCGGCATCCCGTACTCGGATCATGTCGAGGCGGAGAAGAAGCAGAAGCAGGCCAAGGAAGCGCTCCGTCTTCTCGAGAAGAAGATCACGCACTACCTGGTCGCGCAGCACTCGATCCGCGCCGACGGCCGCAAGCTGAACGAGATCCGCCAGCTCGACATGGCGGTCGAGGTCTTCCCGCGCACCCACGGCTCGGCGTTCTTCCAGCGTGGCGAGACCCAGTCGCTCGTCACCTGCACCCTCGGCACCGTCAAGGACGAGCAGATCGTCGACGGCCTCCTCGCCGAGTACGCGAAGAAGTTCTACCTCCACTACAACTTCCCGCCGTTCTGCACCGGTGAAGCCGGCCGCATCATGGGCCCCGGCCGCCGCGAGATCGGCCACGGCGCGCTCGCCGAGCGTTCGCTCCTCGGCATCCTGCCGACGAGCGAGGACTTCCCCTACACCATCCGCCTCGTCAGCGACATCACCGAGTCGAACGGCTCGTCGTCGATGGCAAGTGTTTGCGGCGGCTGCCTCGCGCTCATGGACGCCGGCGTCCCGATCCGCAACACCTGCGCCGGCATCTCGGTCGGTCGGTTCACCGACACCGACGGCAAGGTGACGCATGTCACCGACATCATCGGCGAGGAAGACTTCTTCGGCGAGATGGACTTCAAGGTCTCGGGTACCCGCGAGGGCATCACCGGCATCCAGCTCGACCTCAAGGCACGCGGTCTCTCGGTCGCCGAGATCGAGACGATCTTCGAGCAGGCGAAGGTCGGCCGTCTCCACATCATCGCCGAGATGGAGAAGGTCATCGCCAAGCCCCGCGCCGACATCTCGCCGCTCGCTCCGCGCATCACGATCGTCAAGATCGACCCGGAGAAGATCGGCAAGCTCATCGGACCGGGCGGCAAGACGATCCGCGGCATCCAGGAGATGACCGGCGCCACGATCAATGTCGAGGAAGACGGCACCGTCTTCATCGCGTGCTCGGACGCCGCGAAGTCGGCCCAGGCGCGCGCCGCGGTCGAGGCGCTCGGCGCCGAGATCAAGGTCGGCGCGGTCTACACGGGCAAGGTCGTCGCCATCAAGGACTTCGGCTGCTTCGTCGAGCTCGCCCCCGGCACGGACGGCATGGTCCATGTCAGCGAGCTCGCGCACGGCTATGTCAAGAATGTGACCGAGCAGGTCAAGGTCGGCGATGTCGTGACCGTCAAGGTCATCAACATCGACGACAACGGCCGCATCAAGCTCTCGCGCAAGGCCATGCTGCCCGCGCCGGAGCCGACGGCGGGCAAGGCCTGAATCGCGAAACGGGCGTAAGTCTTGGTTCTGCAAGCACCTTCAGGACCACGCACCTCCCGTCCGTGATCTTGTTCAAGCCACTTCGACTCCTTTGAAGTACCCCCGCGGGGGCGGCGAAAATCGCCGCCCCCGCGCTCATTTTTCAGCGTTTCCGCCATCAAGATTCCGTTGTGCTTGCGCAGCCCCCGAACCCGAAGCACAATGGTGCTGCGGCTTCGTCACCGCAGTGGTCCCCTCTCCCGCGGTTGCGGGCGAGTTCTCGTTCTCTGGAGTCCGATGATGGCGGATGCGCAGTCACTCAACGACATTGAAGGGGTCGTCAAGTGGTTCGACGCCCGCAAGGGATTTGGCTTCATCGTCGGCCCGGCCGGCCAGGACATCTTCGTGCACTTCTCGGTGATCGAGCAGTCCGAGGGATTCCGCGCGCTGCGCGATGGCGAGCGCGTCAGCTACTCCGCGAAGGAAGGCGACAAGGGCTGGACCGCCACCAAGGCGAAGTCGCTTGGTTCGCGCGTGCCCCCCGCCGAGCGCCCGGCGAACCGCAGCCGCACCCCGAGCTGAGCCAAGCCCAACCGAACACCCCCGCACGACGCCCCGCACAACGGGGCGTTGTTCTTGGTTGGACACCGCTTCCCTGCCCGAGGCACAGGGCCCGACTGCTACTTTGTGCGCAATGGACTGGCTGAGCGTCATGGTCGGAGTCATCGTCGGAGGCACCGCGGCGCTGCTCGCGACCTATGTCGCGCTGCGCCGCCGCGTCGTCCGGCTCCGCGCCGCCGAGGAGCGCGCGCAGCGTCAGGAGCGCCTCGCCGAACTCGGCGCGCTCACCGGAGGCCTCGCCCACGAGATCAAGAACCCGCTCTCGACGATCGGGCTCAATGTCCAGTTGGCGAGCGAGGCGATCGTCGACTCGGGCCTCCCCGACGAGGACAAGGCGATGCTCGTGCGCCGCGTCGAGACCGTCGAGCGCGAGTCGACCCGCCTCGCCAACATCCTCAACGACTTCCTGCGCTTCGCCGGCCGCATCAAGCTGGCCCCCGTCGACGCAGACCTGCGCGAGGTCGCCGAGGAACTCGTCGACTTCTACCGCCCCCAATGCGACCAGCACAAGGTGGTGCTGCGGGCCGACCTCCCCGCAGGCCCCGTGCGCGCGCGGGTCGACCCGGCGCTCGTGAAGCAGGCGCTCCTCAACCTTCTCATCAACGCGACGCAGGTGATGGCCGCGCAGAACGCCGGTTCGCGGGAGCTGATGCTCCGCCTGGTCCCCGCGGCCGACTCGAGCGCGAAGGGCCCGCGCACGGTCACGACGCGCGAGGTCGCGATCCATGTGATCGACACGGGGCCGGGCATTCCCCCCGAGAAGCACGCCGAGATCTTCCGCCCGTATGTCACGGGCCGGAAGGGCGGCTCTGGCCTCGGCCTCGCGGTCACGCGCCGCATCGTCGAGGAGCACGGCGGCCGCATCGAGCTCTTCAGCGAGCCAGGCAAGGGAAGCGACTTCGTGATCATGCTGCCCGTCGACGGACCCGCCGACTCCTCGCGCGCCGCTGCCGACGACGACGCGCGCAAGACGGTCCTCGACCGCCTCTTCACACGCGCCGAACGGCAGGCGTGATTCGCCCCCCTGTCGACATCGAGACTCTCACCGAAGGGTTTCCACGGAAGGGTTCTCACGGAGACACGGAGGCACGGAGATCACGGGAAATCACACGCCTTCCGCAAGGCAAACGCGAACAAGGATGAGGAAGGAAGGAAGGAAAGAAAGAAAGAAAGAAAGAAAGAGAGAAGGAAGGAAGCAATCCATCCACTCCTCCTCATCCCCTCACAGCACGAAACAACTGGAAGACCAGCCCTCCGTGCCTCCGTGTCTCCGTGAGAAAAAATCCATCACCCCTCGCGGGCAATCACTCAAGCCAGTCCCGCGCCTTCAGCCGCTCGTCTTTGAGCGGTCGCGGCTGCGGCCGCTCCCTCTGGACGATCGCCGCGCGAGTGAATCGCGCGGCGATCCGGAAAGCAACTCAGCCCTCGCGGGCAATCACTCGAGCCAGTCCCGCGCCTTCAGCCGCTCGGGGACATAGGTTTCGGTGACGTACGAGATGTCCTTGGTGATCAACGACTCGACTTCCATCTTGAAGCCGTTGGTGAGCAGCGCGTTGATCTCCTTCTGCCAGCCTCTGTGCGCCTCGAACCACGGGTAGGCGGCGATCTCCTTCGCGCGCTTGATGTCGTTGTCGGTGAGGTCGATCTTCACGGCGTCGTCGAGGCCGCACTCGCGGAAGTCCTTCGCGCGGATGCCGAGGAACTTCGCGTCAGGAATCGCCAGGCGCGTGCTCTCGAACGCCAGCGAGATCGAGCCCTGCTTGATGACGCTGTAGATGTAGTGCCCCCACGGATCGTTGTCGAGCACGCAGATGATCGGCAGCTTCAGCTCCTGGTTGAGCCGCTGCAGCAGGCGCCGGCACCCGCGCGGCGGCTGGCCCGCGCCGTGCGTCAGGATGCAGTTGTTCTTCTCCCAGAAGCGGTCCTCGTTGAAGCGGTTCCACACCGTGCCCTTCTCGACATGAAGGACGAACTTCGCCTCGCACTTCTTGAACTGGATGATGTCCGGCTCGACGATCGACGGCAGCGCGTAGCCGCCCGACCCCATGCGGCGGCAGTCGATCTCGTCGCCCTTGTCGACGATCGTGATGTTGCCGACCATCGAGCCGCGGTTCTCGGCGAAGACATGCAGCTCCTCGCGCAGGGCGCCGAGCGCCACCTCGAGATCCTCGAGGATCGGGTCGGACTCGTCCTGCGTGTCGAAGGTGTTCTCCTTCGTGCCGGCGACCGTGTGCTTCGCCTTGTAGAAGACGCCACGGAGGCTGCTTGTCTTCTGCGCCTCGATGAGGTCCTTGATCGTGCTCGCGTGCAGCATCGTCTGCATGAACTGCTTCGCGGTCTTCAGGTCGAAGAGCGGGCGCTCAGCGGTCGCGTCGCCCATCTCGAGGATGCCCTTCTTCTTGTTCCAGAGCGTGTTCGACTTGGTGCGCGTCGGGATCTCGACGATCGGCTCCTTGCCCTTCAGCGATCGCTGCGCGATGTCCTCGGCGAGCGTGAGGATCTTCTTCTGGGTCGCGACATCACGCTCCTTCATCCGCTCGGTCGGTCCTCGGCCGCCACCCTGTTCAGTCGTCTTCTTTGCCATGGTTTGAGTCCTTCGCGCCTACTGCGCGGGCGTCGTGTCTCAGAGTCAGAAGAGGCGCGGGTCGTCGTCGGTGAACGGCTTCTTCTTCGGCGCAGGCTTCGGTTCGGTCTCGGTCCGCGAGGAGAGGTCCTTCTTGGTCACGATCGCCGGAGCGCCCTTGGGCGCCGGCTTCGCTGCAGGCTCGGGCTTCGCAGGCTTCGCGTCCTTCGCGGCCTTCCCGTCCTTCGGCTTCGGCGCGTCGAACACGGGCGGCGCGATGGGTGCCGCGCTCTCGATCGGCGCAATCGCGCTCTCGACCACGATCACGCCCTCGCCGAAGTCATCCTCTTCGTCGTCCTTGACGACCTTGCCATCCTCGTCGAGCTGCTGGTCGGCGACGGCGGTCTTCCTGCGCGCCTGCTCGAGCAGCGCGTCGTAGATCCGCTTCGCGTCCTCGCCCGTGATGGCGTTGAGCGCCTTCGCGATCTCGCCGATGTAGCGCTCGAACACATCGCGGCGCTCGCCTTCGCGGCGCATCTTCTGGCGCTTGCGCAGGTAGGTGCCGAGCTTGCGGCCGCACTCCATGAGCGCGAGTCGCATCTCCTTGCGGATCTCGTCGTAGTCGGCGATCGCCTCCTTCGACTCGCTCGTGAACGGCACCCACACGCTCGCCATGTGGATCATCACGACGAGCGGCCCGACCGGAAGGCCTCCGCGCGGCTGCTGCATCGCGTAGTTCTTCCACGGCGTCTCCTCGACCGCCTTGAAGCTCGAGCACGCGCTCTGCTGGAAGAGAAGCGGCACGCGGTTCGCGAAGCGGATCACGCGCGCGGCCTGGTCGCCGGGCAGGTCGCCGCCAAACGCGATCGCGGCCTCGATCTGGAACGGGCGCCCGCGGTAGACGGCGGCCTCGCGGGTCGACGCCGCGTAGAACTCGGCCTTCACGCCCTTCAAGAGACCCGCAAGCAGCTGTCGCACGCCGATCGGCGCAAGGCAGTCGGTCGGCGGCGGGGCGAGCTTCTCGTCCTCGAAGACCTTGAAGAGCTTCTCGACCTGCTGCGGCTCGATGTCGCCGGCGCGCGTGCGGCTCGTGGCGCCGATCGCGCTGCAGAACTTGCTCGCAGTGTTCGCCGACACGCGGCAGAAGCGCGTCTGCAGGAAGTCGTAGAGGCTCCCCTTCTCGCTCGCCTCGTAGTCCTTCAGCATCTGAAGCAGGATGCCGAGCTCGATCCCCTTCGGATGCGGCTGGATCTCCTTGGTTTCAGGCGGAAGTTCCGCCACGCCGCGCGGGAACACCGTCACGCCGCCGGTCTCGGTCGTCTGCGCGGGCGCGTCGGACTTCGAATCCTTGGACTTACCTTCCTCCGCAGCCGCCGCGCTCGTCCCGGGAAGGAGATCGTCGACCTCCTCCTGCGCCACGCGCGACGGCGGCACGAACACGATGCGCGCGTGCGGATTCGCGATCGCGGTCAGCTCGAGGAACTCGTCGACCGAGCCGCGGCCCTTCTGGTACTTGCCCTCGAGCTCGATCGACACGCTCGTGCCGGTCGCGAACACCTCGGGCGAAAGGAACACGCCTTCCTGAGACAGCTGCTTCGTCCCTGCGGACAGCGCACGCAGCCGCTCGGGCGGGAAGTCCTTCGTCTCCTTGTCGAGCGTGACCTCGGCGCGGTTCGTCTTCGTGTTCATCGCCAGCTCGATGTGGTGCGCTGGCTGCTTGGCGTTCGGCTTCGTGTAGATGAGCATCGGGCGGCCGGTCGTGATGAGACCGTTCATGCCCGCCGCGGAGATGCCGATGCCCTGCTGGCCGCGCGACATCTTCAGGCGATGGAACTTCGAGCCGTACAGCAGTCGGCCGAAGATGTTCTCCACCTGCTTGCGCACGATGCCCGGGCCGTTGTCGACGATGGTGACGCGGTAGCGCGACTGCTTCGCGGTCGCCGGCCGCTTCGGCTCGAGGTCCTCGATGATGACGGCGATGTCGGGCATGATGCCCGCCTCCTCGCACGCATCGAGCGAGTTGTCGACCGCCTCCTTCACCGTGGTGAGAAGCGCCTTGCGGGCGTTGTCGAAGCCGAGGAGGTGGCGGTTCTTCACGAAGAACTCGCTGACCGAGACCTCCTTCTGCCGCGCCGACATCTCTTCGGCGGTGGCGCCTCGACGCTTGGTGCCTCCCTGCGCGGACCGTTCCTTCACTGCACTCTCCATCGTGTTGGCTCCCGGCGTTCCGTCGCCGCTCAGACCCGACATTATCCGAACCGCGCCTGCGGCGACGCCACGGCACGGATTCCGCAGGATTTCGACCAACCGATCGGGTTTGCGCTACACTCTCCGCCCTTCAATCGAACCCCAAACCCGAGAATCCACATGGAAACCACCCTCATCATCCTCAAGCCCGACGCCGTCCAGCGCGGCCTCATGGGCCGCATCATCAGCCGCTTCGAAGACAAGGGCCTTCAGGTCGTGGGCGCCAAGCTCATGCAGATCAGCCCCGAGCTCGCGGCCACCCACTACAAGGACCACCAGGGCAAGGGCTTCTACAACGGCCTCGTCGGCTTCATGACGAGCTCGCCCGTCCTCGTGCTGGCCGTCCGCGGCATCGGCGCGATCACCATCTGCCGCGGCATGATGGGCGCCACCTTCGGCTCGAAGGCCGCCGCCGGGACGATCCGCGGCGACTTCGGCGTGTCCAACTCCTTCAACCTGATCCACGGCTCGGACAGCCCCGAGGCCGCCACCCGCGAACTCGGCCTCTTCTTCAAGGCCGGCGAAGTCCTCGACTTCCCCCGCGCGTCGGACCGCTGGATCTACGACAGCTCCTCCGGCAAGCCGGAGTGACCGAACGCAACCGACCACGCCCCCGCGGACCCGCCGCCCGGCAGGTTCGCGGGGGCGATTGCTTGCCCAACGGCCTCCCGCAGTGAAACTTTGATCCCGCGACTGCGTATAGAGGGCCGTTCACGGGTGTTTCAATCGGATGTGGACGGAAAAGACGATCAGCGGCATCCCTGCCCTTGGTTTGGTTTGCGTCGCTTCCGAGGTCCGAGAACAATTCGACTTGGTGGAGTCGCGACGGAGCGAACGAGTTTCCCGCCGCCGCGAACCGCCCTGCAACGGATGACGCGCGAATTGGAATCGGAATCGCGAACTTGAGCGAAGTGAAGACCGTTTCGGAAGTCTTCACCCTCGCAGGGATTGTCGGATTGCAGGTTTGACAGTCGAGCATGGGGACGGAGCGCGAAATGGCGGTTTCTTCCCGCTTTCGAGCTGCTCAATCCCCCGTTCTCATAGGCGCACGCCTTGCGGTGCGCTTTGCCTCGCAGGGTCTCGGGCTGGCCGGGTGGCCACCGGCTCGAGCGCGGTTCAGGGTCCAGTCGTTCGCGACTGACCCCGAGCTGCCTGCGAATGTGTGAAGGCCGCCCTCATGCGCGGGGAACGCATGAGGAGTGGAAAGTTCCTTGATCTAGCTCGAATTGCATCGATCATATGCCTTTCTTGCGAGATCAACCCGCCTGGAGACTAGATCGCCTTGCCCAGTGATCTGGAATCCGAACTTGGAGGGTTCAGCCATGCGTGATCTCACTTCTCGTAACCGCCCCAACCTCAACCGCGCAATCGCCAAGAGCGATTCGCCGCTCGCCCGAGCGCGCAAGCGCTCCGGCGTCGCCGTTCGGTCGAATCAGTCGGCCGACGCGGATGCTACGCGGGCGAAGCCGTCGGAAGTGTCGACGCAGAAGGAACTTGCGCCGCTCACCCCCGTCGAGGAGCGCATCCTCAAGGGCATCCTCGCCGAGCCGATGGATTACATCGATCACCCCGACTTCCACCTCGCCGGTGCGGTCGAGCGGATCTACGGCATCGCGGAGATCGAGCGCCCCGATGTCACCTGGTACCGCCCGCTGATGGACGACTTCATCGCGGCCCGCAGCCGTTCGGTGCGGACCCCGAAGTCGCAGTCCACCATCCTGCTGACCGGTGCGCAGGAGCGCATCCTGTTCATGAAGTACAACTTCGCCCGCTTCAGCATCTCCGAGATCCAGAAGCGCGCCGCATCGCGCGCCCTGACCCTCGGTGAAGCGCGCGAGGTCCTCGGATGGCACGCCGTCGCGCGGCAGTACCGCGAGCAGCTCGCGGAAACGAACCTCGCGCTGGTGCTTGCCATGGCGAAGCGCGTCCGTCTGTCCGAGGTCGACTTCGCCGACCTGATCGGCGAGGGCAACATGGCCCTGATGCGGTCGGTCGACAAGTTCGACTGCAACCGCGGGTTCAAGTTCTCCACCTACGCCTGCCGTGCGATCCTGAAGGCCTTCAGCCGTCACGGCATCAAGGTCACCACGCACAACCGCCGCTTCGGCGCGGAGTACGACCCGGCCCTCGAGCGGTCCAACCACCTCGAGACCGTGCGTGCCACGCACGAGCGCGAGTGCGCCGACGAGGTCAAGCACATCGTCACGACCAACAAGGCGGACCTCTCGGAGATCGAGATCAAGGTCATCAGCCACCGGTTCGGCATCGACGCCTCCAGCGCGCTCGCCGCGCTGGGCGCGAAGGACCTCTCCCCTGTCGAGAGCGAGCCTGCCCAGGCGCTGACCCTCGAGCAGGTCGGACAGGTGATCGGGGTCACCAAGGAGCGCGTGCGCCAGATCCAGAACAAGGCTCTGGAGAAGATCCGCACGGCGCTTCAGGCGGCCAACCCCGATGCGGCCACCGAGATGGCGGCGGACATCGCCGCCCGCGAGGGCCGCGCCGAGCCGAGCGCCAACTGAACCGGGCACACGCCCTGCACGCAACCGATCCGATCGGGCGCCCACCGCGGGCGCCCGATCGCGTTTTGCCGTTTCCACGCGGAATTCCCGCACGATTCGCTACACTCCGCGGCCCCGATCCCGGGGCATTCCGAGGAGCCGCCGACCATGACCACCGCCACATCGAAGCACACCGCGAAGAAGGTCTTTCCGACGCCCGCTGCGGCGCTCGAGGGGCTGACGCGCGACGGCATCACCGTCGCCGTCGGAGGCTTCGGACTGTGCGGGATCCCGGAGCAGCTGATCATCGCCCTCCGCGACTCGGGCGCGAAGGGGCTCACCGCCGTGAGCAACAACGCCGGCGTCGACAACTGGGGCCTCGGCCTTCTGCTCCAGACGCGCCAGATCCGCAAGATGGTGTCGAGCTATGTCGGCGAGAACGCGGAGTTCGAGCGGCAGTTCATGTCGGGCGAACTCGAGCTGGAGTTCAACCCCCAGGGCACGCTCGCCGAGCGCATGCGCGCGGGCGGCGCCGGCATCGCGGGCTTCTACACCCGAACCGGCGTCGGCACGGTCGTCGCCGAGGGCAAGCCGACGATGGAGTTCGACGGCGAGACCTTCGTCCTCGAGCGTGGGATCCGCGCCGACCTCTCGCTCGTCAAGGCGTGGAAGGCCGACGAGTCGGGCAACCTGGTGTTCCGCAAGACCGCGCGCAACTTCAACCCGATGGTCGCCATGTGCGGCAAGGCGTGCGTGGCGGAGGTCGAGGAGATCGTTCCCGTCGGCAGCCTCGATCCGGACAACATCCATACCCCCGGCATCTATGTCGATCGCATCGTGAAGACCGTCTCCGAGAAGCGCATCGAGCAGCGCACCGTGCGCTCCCGCTGATTGATTGGTTATCAGACCACGGTATCCCGCGCGCGCCGTTCGTGCGCTTGCGGCGTTCGGGTCGATGAAGAGCGGCTCGTCGATGGAGAAGCCGCCCGTGACGGTCGATCATGAAGGGCCGAGGCCGAAGCCTCGGAAGTGGCTTGGGTTTGTCGCCCAAGTCTCGCATCGCGCTGCATGAGATTCGCTTCGAGTTCGTTCAGCAACCTCTAAATCGGCAACGCGCCCGCACGCTCGATGGAACAATCCCAGTTCCGCGGCGCCCCGCCTCTCGAGGCCGGGACGAAGTGAAGCGCGAACCCAACCCGCCCAGGAGATTCCCGTGACCCGCCTGATCCCCACCTTGAACCTCACCAAGCTCCGCAACCGGATCGCGCTCGCCGTGCTCGCAGCCGGCTGCGCCTTCGCAAGCGTGCCGACGGCTTCGGCCCAGTTCGGTGGCCGCAGCGGCATGGCGTCGATGTTCACGCCCGACTTCCTCCCCCGCGACCTCCCGATCTTCGTGGACGCGCTCGCGCTCGAGGAGTGGCAGCGGCCGGTGCTCGAGGTGCTGCTCCAGGACTACGACACCAACTTCAACACCGCGGCCGATGGCGTGCGCGCGAAGATGGCGTCCTTCAAGGATGTCGCCGCCGGAGCGAACGCCGAGCGCGTGCTCGAGATGATCTCCGAGCCGCTCGTTGCATGGACCGCCGAGAAGAAGCGCCTGCGCGAGGACTTCCTCGCCGGCGTCCGCGGCACGCTCGGCGACACGCAGGTCGAGAACTGGCCGCGTCTCGAGCGCGCCCTCCGTCGCGAGAAGAGCCTGCCGCTTGGCGAGCTCTCGGGCGAGTCGATCGACCTCACCGTCATCGTCCGTGAAGTGCAGCCCTCGCCGCTCGCGCTCGACGGAGCACGCAATGCGATCGAGCAGTACGAGGTCGCGCTCGACGCGGCGCTCGCCGTCCGCGACGAGGCGCTCGACAGCGCGATCGCGCCGCTCCTGCGCGCCATGAGCGCCTCGGACGCGAACAGCGGCGTCGCCGCACAGGAAGCGATCATGCAGAAGCGCGTCGTCGTGCGCGGCGCGCAGGAAGCCGGCATCGCGGCGATCCGCGACGCGCTCGGCGGCGAGTACGGCCCCGCGTTCGAGCGCCGCGCGCTCGAGAAGTCGTTCCCGCAGGTCTTCCGCCCCGATCCGGTCACCCCGCTCATCGAGGGCGCGCAGGCGCTGCCCGACCTGACCGACGACCAGAAGACCCAGCTCAGCGCGCTGAGCACGCAGTACGGCTTCGACCTCAACGGCGTGCGCTCGGCGCTCGTGGACGCCTACAAGGTCGCCGAGCCGTCCGAGCCGCGTCGCCGCACGGAACTCGCCCGGCAGAAGGCGGAAGGCCAGACCGTGCGCCTCACCGACGCGCCGCAGGTCGAGCAGGCGAAGAAGGCGCGCGAGGATCTCTACGAGAAGTACCGCAATCTTCTCGCCGGCATCCTGAGCCCCGAGCAGCGCACCGCCGTGCCGGGCTTCGTGAAGGAATCGCCCGGCGACGCCGAGAAGGAAGCGGCAGTCCGCGAGGAAGCGCGCGCCATCCGCGCGGCCCAGGGCGGTGGCGGCGGCGGTGGCGGCGGCACGCAGGGGCTCCGCGGCGATCCGAGCGGCGGAAAGCCCTCGAACGAGAAGCCACAGCAGCCGGGCAGGCCGGCGGACAGCGGATTCGGAGCGAACCCTCCGACCGTCCCGCCGAAGTCCGTCGATTGATCGAGTCGCGTCGCGTCGGCTGCATGCCGACGGCGTGGCAAAGGCGGATGGGCGTGCGCGGCTGCGACAGCGCGCTGTCCACATGAAGCGCGCGACCTGCAAGTCCGACACGCAGGTCCGACATGAAGTGAAGGAACTCTCTTGCAGACAGGAACGAACGGCATCAACGGCACCACGACGGTCACCGAGCTTTCGCGCGACGCGAAGGCGACACCGACGCCCGCCTCGCAGGACGCAGCGGTCCGCGAGCGCTGCACGCTGCTCGGCATCCAGTGGCTCGAGAAGGCGCCGAGTTCCGATCCTGCCGCGGCCGAACTGCTTGCGCCCGAACTCGCCGTGAGGCTCGGAGCCGTTCCCGTCTCGATGGAAGGCGGACGCCTGCTCGTGGCGATGCTCGATCCGCTCGACACCGCCGCGGTCGACGAGATCGCCGCCGTCACCTCGCGCCCCGTGCGCCGCGTGGGCCTCGAGGCGCCTGCGTTCCGCGAACTCATGCGCGACCGCTACGGCACCACCGCCGCGCGCATGGCCGAGACGCTCGCGTCGGACGACGGCCTCGTCGCCACGCCCGACAGCGAACACAACCTCGACGCCATCGAGGCGGACGATGTCCACCGGATGGCGGAGCAGCCGACGCTCATCAACCTGGTGAACCTCATCCTGCTCGAGGCGATCCAGGGACGCGCTTCGGATGTCCATGTCGAGCCGTTCGAAAGCGAACTGCGCGTCAAGTACAGGATCGACGGCGTGCTCGTCTCGCAGCCGCAGCCGCCGAAGCACCTGCAGGCCGCGCTCATCGGCCGCATCAAGATCATGGCGGGCATGAACATCGCCGAGCGCTATGTGCCGCAGGACGGTCACATCACGCTGCGATTCGAGGGCCGCAAGGTCGACATCCGCGTCTCGACCGTGCCGACGCTCTACGGCGAGTCGGTCGTCATGCGTATCCTCGACAAGAGCTCGCTGCCGCTCGACCTCGTCAGCCTCGGGATGAGCGAGTCGCACCGCGCGATCGTCGACCGCATGATCGAGAAGCCGCACGGCCTCGTGCTCGTCACGGGCCCGACCGGCTCGGGCAAGACGACGACGCTCTACGCGGCGCTCTCGAAGCTCTACGACCCGCGCAAGAAGATCATCACCATCGAGGACCCGGTCGAGTACGAGCTCAACGGCATCAACCAGATCCCCGTGAACGCGAAGCGCGGACTCAGCTTCGCGACCGGCCTGCGCGCGATCCTGCGCCAGGACCCCGACATCGTGTTCGTCGGCGAAATCCGCGACACCGAGACCGCGGACATCGCGATCCGCTCGGCGCTCACGGGTCACCTGATCTTCTCGACGCTCCACACCAACGACGCCATCTCGTCGGTCGGCCGCCTCGTCGACATGGGCGCCGAGCCCTACCTCGCGGCGAGCGTGCTCGAGGGCCTGCTCGCGCAGCGCCTCGGACGGCGCCTGTGCACCGCGTGCAAGGAGTCGCGTCCGGTCAGCGAGGAGACGGAAAACCGCCTCACTCCCGAGGAGCGCCGCAAGTTCGACGGCCGCCAGATGGTGGGCGCGGGCTGCGACAAGTGCGGCGGCAGCGGCTTCCGCGGCCGGCTCGGCTTCTACGAGATCGTGCGCATCAACTCGGCGCTGCGCGCCGCGATCGCGCAGAACCGTCCGATCCACGAGCTCAAGGCGCTGCTCGACCCCGAGTTCATCACCATGCGCGAGGACGGCATGCGCAAGGCGGCCGCGGGCATCACGACCATCGAGGAAGTGCTGCGCGCGACGCAGGATGTCGAGGACTTCTCGGCGGAATTGAAGACGCCTTCGGGCGGGAAGAAGGGCTGATCGCGCGCCATGCCTTCGTTCCGCTACCAGGCCATCTCTCCCGACGGTTCGGTCCAGGCCGGCACCCTCACGGCGCCTGACCGCGCGAGCGCGCTCAAGGCGCTTTCGCTGCGTGGCGAGACGCCGCTCGAGATCGAGCTGAGCGCCGCCGACGCGGCCGCCGCGGAGGGACGGCGCTTCAAGCGCCCGACGATCTCGCGCGCGGAACTCGCAGACCTCGTCCGCGAGCTCGCGACCGCGCTCGAGGCGGGCCTGCCGCTCATGCAGGCGCTGCGCACGGTGCGGCGACAGGCCGCGAGCAAGAACCTGCAGGTGATCCTCGACTTCCTCATCGAGCGCGTCGAGGCGGGCGTGACGCTGCACCAGGCCGCGAAGGAATACGGCTCGCCGTTCGACGACATGACGACGGGCATGCTGCGCGCGGCCGACGCATCGGGCCGCAACGCCGAGATCATGCACCAGCTCGCCGACCTCCTCGAGCGCTCGGTCGAGCTGCGGCGCGAGGTCGTCGGCGCGATCATCTATCCGCTGATGATCGCCGGCCTCATCGCCGTCAGCGTCGTCATCCTGATCGTGTTCGTGTTGCCGCGCGTGATGAAGCCCATCATGAACGCGAGCCTCGAGCTGCCGATGCCGACGGTCGTGCTGATGAACATCTCCGACTTCCTCGCGTCGTGGTGGCTCGTCATCATCGGCGCAGGCGTGATGCTCTTCGTCGCGGCGCGCAACTGGCTCGCGTCGCCCGACAACCGGCTGCGCTTCGATGCGTTCGTGCTCCGCACGCCCGTCGCGGGGCGCCTGGTGCGCGACATCGCCGTCGCGCGCTTCACCCGCACGCTCGGCACCCTCGTGTCGGCAGGCATCCCGATCCTGTCGGCGCTCAAGATCGTGCGCGACACGCTCGGCAACTCGGCGCTCACGCAGGCGGTCGACCAGGTTTCCGACAAGGTGACCACGGGCCAGTCGCTCGCGGACCCGCTCGAGCGCTCGGGCCACTTCCCGCCGCTCCTCGTCCAGATCGTGAACATCGGCGAGCGCTCGGGCCGCCTCGAGCAGATGCTGCTTCACGCGGCGGGCTCGTTCGACCGCCAGGTCAACAACTCCCTCAAGCTCTTCACCCGCATCCTGCCCACGATCCTGCTGATCGTGATGGCGCTGATCGCGAGCTTCGTGCTCGCGGCCATCCTTCTTCCCATCATCGAGCTCCAGAACGCGGTCGTGTGACGAAACCGCCGCACCTTCCCACCGAAACGCCCGTACACACGAGCATGACCATGACGAACCTCCGCTCCAACTCCCGTCGCGCACGCCGCCACCTCCGCCGCGGCTTCAGCCTCATCGAGGTGATCGTGGCCGTCACGATCATCGCGCTCTTCGCAGCCGTCATCGCCCCCACGCTGCTCGGCCGCGTGGGCACCGCGAAGGTCGACAAGGCCCGCGTCGAGGCGACCTCGATCGCCAACCAGATCAAGATCTACCTCACCGAGAACAAGTCCTCCACGCTCAGCAGCGACTTCACGCTCGACATGCTCGTGCCGAAGTACATCGAGTCGAAGGACGACCTGATCGATCCGTGGGATATGCCCTATGTGCTCGACCGACCGGGCCTCAATGGCCGCGACTTCGATGTCGTGAGCCTCGGCGCCGACGGCGTGCGCGGCGGCGAAGGCGAGAACGCGGACATCATCCACGGCAAGGAGAAGAAGTCCTCGTGACGCGCTGAGAGGCGCGCGATCCGACGCGCGATCCGACACGATCCGACACGAGACAGGCCAGAGGAAGAAACGCACGATGGCGAGCACGCACCGCGAGCGATCAACCCCGAGCAACCCGCGCCGAACCCGGCGCGGGTTCTCGCTGCTTGAGGTGATCGTCGCGGTCTCGATCCTCGCGGTCGTCGGCACGCTCGCGCTCCCGCGGTTCTTCGTGGTCGAGTCGCAGCGCGAGGAGAAGGCGATCGTCGGGGTCGAGGACCTGCTGCGCATGTACGCCTTCCGCAACTCGGCGGGGCTCCAGCAGGTCAGCCTGCACTACATCCGCGACAACTCCACGCTCACGCTGTGGATCATGGACCTGAATCCGCTCGATCCCGAGGGCCCGAGGGTCTGGCAGCAGGACCGGCTGAGCTCGCCGATCGAGTTGCCGGACGAGTTCATCATCGAGAGCGCGCTCGCCGACGGCGTTCCCATGTCGAACGACGAGTGGACGATCGCGACGAATCCCGATGGAAGCCGGCCGCGCATCGAGCTCTTCCTGCAGGGCAAGGACAAGCGCGCGCAGCTCGTGCTCGAGAGCTACACCAACTCGCCGGTGCGGGCGGACGATCCGCGCGCGCGCGTGCTGCAGCCCATCGACCTCGATGCGGAGGGCGGAGCGTACGACCCATGGTGAGCGCCCGAACCATCCTCGTCGGCTCCGCCGCGCGGCGCCGCTGCGCACGGCGCGGCGGCTTCGCGCTGATGGACGCGATCATCGCGGGAATCCTGCTTTCGATCGGCATGGTCGCGGTGCTGTCGGTCGCGGGCCAGGCGCTCTCGCTTGCGCGGCGCGGGGAGGTCGATGTGCGCGCCGCGGCGGCGATCGACGAACTCCTTGGCAAGGTGCTGACCGAGGGGCCCCGCGACTTCCCCGAGCTTCATCCGACCGCGGGCCCGTTCGAGGAAGGCTCGCCCTACACCGACTTCGAGTACGCGATCCGCATCGACCAGGGCGGCCCCGGCGTTCCCGCCGAGGTCGAGGTGGTGCTGACCCACGCATCGGGCCGCTCCTACACCGTCGTCACCCGCATCGCGGAGAAGCGCGGCGAGGAGCCGGACCCCATCCGCTACCCGTCGGAACCGATTGATCGACAGGCACGCATTGCTGAACAGGAGGCACGCCGTGAAGGCCAACCGACAGCGCCATGAGCCGCAAAGCCGCCCGAGCGGCTTCACCGTCATCGAGCTGGTGATCGCCATCGCCGTGGGCGCCATCGTGGTGGTGACCATCGGATCGGTGCTCTCGCGCGTCTCGCAGACGCGCGACATCGCGCGCGCCCAGCTCGACGCCGTGTCGCGCGCGAACGCCGCGCTCGACGCGCTGCGCTCCGACCTCGTGTCCGTGATCCGCGACGAGGACCTCTACAACAGCCGCGTGCTGCTGCTCGACGGGACCGGCTACTCGTCGCTTGGCCCGGCCGACCGCGACGAGGTGCTCGTCTACAACAACCGCCTGCGGCCGATGCGCCGCGACGAGTACCAGGGCGAAGGCGGCGAGTACGAGTCGCAGTACCGGCTCGACACCAACGAAGGCGTGCTCTGGATGCGCCGCGACGCCGTGCCCGACCAGAACGGCGAGGGCGGCGGCATGGCGATCCCGGTCGTCGACGGCGTGGTGGGCGTCTCGATCGAGGCTTACGACGGCGAGGCGTGGTACCCCGACTGGGATTCGGATGTCATGGGCCTGCCGTGGGCGCTGCGCGTTTCCGTGACGGCCGTCGGAGGCGAACTCGACAACCCGAATGTCGATCCGCCGACGGTCACGCTGCGCACGCAGATTCCGATCGACCGCATCGTTCCTCCTCCGCAACTCAGCGAGGAAGAGGAAGCGGCGCAGGCTGCGGACGGCGATCCGAACGCAGCGGCCGCCGATGTCGACGGCGACGGCACCCCTGACGGCGCTGCCGCAGGTGGCGGCGCGGCAACCGGCGGAGGCGCACCGGGCGTTCCCGGCGCCGGCGGCCCAGCCACGGGTGGCATGGGCGGCATGAACGGTGCTGGCGGCGGTGCCGGCGGCGGCATGGCTGGCCCCGGTGGCGGCAATGGCGCTAGCGGCGGCGGCGGCGCAACGACCAACGCGCCGAAGCCGCCCTTGGGCGGAACGCCGGGCCGAGGCCGCGGCGGTTACCTCAATCAAACCTCGGGCCCCGGCATGGGCGCCACGCGGGGGTCGCGCGGTTGACGGCTGTTCGAGCCCATCTCCACCTTCGGCGAGCGCGCTCCCGCGGATCCGTGATCGTGATCGTGATCTGGGCCGTTGCGATCGCGGCGGTGCTCATCGCCGCGGCGCAGATCCTTGCGTTCCGCCAGGCTGCGATGGGCCGCGAGGCCATCGCGCGCGTCGAGGCCCGCTGGGCTGCGCGGGCCGGCGTCGAGGAGATGATCGCGATCCTCGAGTACCACACCGAGACGCCGACTCCCGACGACGCGCGGCAGCTCTTCAAGGATCTCACGCTCGCTGCGACCGGCGATCTCGGCTCGGGCAGCTGGGAAGTGAGCCATGTCGAGGACGGTGTGCGCTTCCTCGGCCCGCAGGACGAGCACGCGAAGATCAACATCAACACGGTGACCCGCCTGACGCTGCTGGAACTCGCGAACATGAGCCCCGATGTGGCCGACGCGATCGTCGACTGGCGCGACGGCGACGACAACGCGGGGATGATGGGCGCGGAGTACGAGTTCTACGAGGGCCGAAACCTCGGCTACCAGCCGCGCAACGCCTCGTTTAGGTCGGTGGCCGAGCTCGAGCTGGTGGCGGGCGCCTTCCCGCGATTCGTGCGCGGCGAGGACCAGAACCTGAACGGGCAGCTCGATCCGAACGAGAACGACGGCGCGCTGAGCGATCCGCCAGACGACGCGGACGGGCTGCTCGATGCGGGATGGTCGGCGGTGCTGTCCGCGCGGCTCGCCGGGTCAAAGATCGCCGCGAGCGGCATCGAGAAGCTCGACCTCAAGACGGCAAGTCCTGAAGAGATGATGTCGCGGTTCGGCGTCACCGCCGAGCAGGCGGCGGCGCTCTCGCAGTTTGCGAAGGGTCCGAACGCGAGGCTCGAGCAACTCTTGACGCAGGACCTCGGATCGCTCGCGCCTCAGAACCAAGGCAACCGTGGCGGTGCGTCGGGCGGAAGCGGCCTGGGCACCCAGGGCACGGGCGGCGGTGGACGCCGCGGTGGAGACCGCGGTGGAGACCGCGGCGGCAGCGGCGGGGTCGACACCGGCGGCGCTGGTCCGGGCGGTGGACCCGGTGGTGGAAACGGCGGTGGAAACGGTGGTGGCCGAAGCAACGGCGGAGGCAACCCGAGCGGCCGGCCGACCCGCATCACGCCCTCGATCTCGAGCATCGAGTGGACCGACGGCGCGCCGCAGTTCGAACTGGCCTCCATGCAGTCGGGCACGCGCTCGTCGGGAAGTTCGCAGCAGAGCGGGCGTAGTTCCGCAGGAATGGGCGGCGGCAGCGGCGCGAACTCGCGCGTGCAGAAGCTCGACATGCTTCAGATGCGCCGGATCTTCCAAGAGGGCATCATCTCGCAGGGAAACGCCAAGCCTGTCGGTCGAATCAACCTCAACACCGTGTCGCCGGCCGTGCTGCGGGCCATGCTTCCCGACGATCCGATCAGCGCAGACGCGATCGTGTCGACTCGGGCCGCCAGTTCGACGGGCCTGCTGGCGGTATCCGACCTGCTCGAATCGAATAGGATTTCCCCTCAGTCCCTCGCAGCCATCGCGCCCTATGCCGATACCCAGAGCTATGTCTTCACCATCACGAGCCGCGGCCGATCCGGCTCGACCGGGCTCGAGGTTGAAATCACGGCCGTCGTGGATCGTTCGGAACTCCCCGCGCGCATCCTCGAGTATCGCGAGCAATGAAGTCGAGCAGTCAGTCACGCAACGAGCCACCCAATCGTGAAGCAGCAGCCAACAATCTCCTATGACGAATCGCTCTTCGCCGTTGCGGAGCGCGCGTCGGACCGTCTCCGGGTGCTGCTCGTGCGGAAGGGCGCGAAGCCGACCGCGATCGATTCGCGAGCGTTCCCGATCCAGGACGCCACCGCGCTCGCGCAGTGGCTCGACCTCAAGCTCTGCAACGACCTCCGCATGATCCTGCCCGCCGCGGGGGTCATCGTCCGCTCGACGACGCTCCCCGCCGCGAGCCAGACCCAGATGCTCACCGCGCTTGCCCTGCAGGCGGAGAGCTTCTTCCTCGGTTCGGTGCCGCAGCATCGCCTCGGCCTCGCCGTGCTGGCGGAAGGCTCGGCCACCGAGCGCCGCGGCCTGATCGTCGCCTGGCCGATGAACCAGGCCGCGCCCGACATCGCGCCGCGGCTCGAGGCGATCACGACCTACCTGCCCGAGCCTGCCGCGCTCATGCCGCTCGCATCGGGCGACCTCCCCGCCGTGTCGGCCGACCGCCGCGTCGGGTCGATCGCGATCGCGCTGCGCACCCAGAACGGCGTCGTGCTGCGTTCGGCGCGCGAAGACGGGCTCGGCGACGCGTGGGCCGATGGCTTCCGCCGCGCCGTGGCCGAGACCGCGCTGAACGCGGGCGTCGAACCCGCCCGCATCGCGGCGGTGGTCGCGAGCATCGAGTCGGCCGCGGAAACCGACGGCGACCGCGTGCTGGTGCTCGACCCCGATGTGCGCGGCACGCTCGGCGGCAAGATCAGCGTCGAGGTCGGACAGGAATCGCTCGACCCCTCGTGGTGGCGCACCCATGCGGTGCTGCTTGGCGCGGCCGTTGCCGCGTCGGGACCGCTCGCCGATCTCTGCAGGCTCCGCAAGCATGAAAAGGGCAGCGAGCCGACCCGGCTCGCGCGGCTCGTCGAGCGCTACTCGGATCCCGTCCGCGCGCTCCGCGTGGTGCTCGTCGCGATCGTGGTCATGGCGCTCGCGCCGATCGGGCTCGCGTGGCTTCGCGCCAAGATCTACGAGTGGAAGATGCCCGCATCGCTCGGCGCGTTCCAGAACCAGCAGTTCGATGTCGAGCAGCGGATCTTGCACTACGAGGCGCTCGGCCGAAAGAGCCTGCCGGCGACGAAGTTGCTCGGCGACCTCGCGGTGGCGACGCCCGACGGCATCGAGCTCGAGTCGATCCAGTTCTCGCTTTCGCAGGGCGTGTCGGTGCGCGGCGTCGCCAAGCCGCAGGGCGGCAAGAGCCCCGACGAGATCGTGAACAACATGGCGAACCAGATGGATTCGTCGGGAGTGTTCCAGAAGGCGAGCTGGAGCTGGACGACGCCCGACGGGCGCAACGTGTTCAAGTTCAGCCTGAACGCGCAGATCGCGCGGCCGACGCTCATCGCCGAGATCCCCGAGTCCCGCGACTGGGCCATCAAGTCGCTCGCGAAGCGCAAGTGGCCCGACCCGGCCGATTCGAAGCCCGCCGCCTCGGAAGGCGAGGACGGCGGATCGGTTGAGTCGACGGACGAGCCCGTGAAGGTCGCATCTTCGAATGGCCCAAAGAACGGCACTGGGAACGGCACGGGGAACGGCACGGGGAACGGCGCGGGCGAGAAGCCCGATGCGCCGGCCACCGTCGTCGCCGGTGCCGATCCGAAGCCGCCTGTCGGCGCTGCGACCGGCAAGCCCGACGCGGCCCCGGCGACCGCACCCGCGGACGGCGGCGCCCCGCTTCCCGAGCGCGGCATCGGCCGGCGTCCGACGCCCGATCCGAACGAGGCGCCCAAGCCGCCCGTGTCGGGCGGCGCGGGTGCTGGTGCAGGTGGCGGCCCAGGAGCCGCCGCGCGCGCGACGCTCGTCGTGCCCGACACCTTCACCGACGAACAGCTGAAGGCGATGTCGGTCGCCGAGCTGCGCGACAAGCTGACGGTGTTCGCGCAGGCGCGGCGCCGCGAGGACCTCGATGCGGACACCGCCGCGCGGGTCCGCCAGGACTTCCAGCGCATCGTCGACGCACTCAAGGAAGCGACGAGCAAGTAGCGTGACCAATGGGCGCACGCGCAGACGCGGGCCCGATCGACCAGAGGAATCATTGTGAACGAGACGACGACGACAACCTCACCGCAGCAGACCGCGGCGGCCGCTCCGAAGCCCGGGGTGCTTGCCAGCGTGTACGCGGCCTTCGATGCCCTGCCGCGCATCGGCAAGTGGATCGTGGCTGCGCTGGCGCTCCTCGTCGTGTCGCAGGTGTTCCGCTTCTTCGTCATCCCCGTCACGCAGGACCTCAACAAGCGCGCCGACCGCGCCGCGCTGCTTCTGGAGGCCGCGAGCATCCGCGCCGAGGAACTGCCGGCCGATATCACGAGCCGCGCCGTGGTGTTCGGTCCGAACGCCGTGCCGGGCCGTGACATCACCGAGAAGGAACGCTTCAGCAACGCGGTCGCCGCCATCATGAAGAAGCACGGCGTTGCCGATGCCTACGGCTTCGATGCGCGTCCGCTCGCGCTCTCGGGCGAGGTGCTTCCGCGCGTCGCCGCGCAGTTCGGCGGCAACATGGGACGCACCGCCGCGGAGCTCAAGTTCAGCGGAAGCCCCGAGACGGTGAGCAAGGTGATCGCCGATCTCGACGCGAGTCCGTTCATCGACGCCATCACCGATGTGCGCCTCACCTACAAGGACCGACGCGTGAGCGCCGTGCTCTCCATCGAGCGCTGGGGCGTCAACGTGAAGGGAGGCGGCTTGTGATCGACGCCGTGACGAAGCAGTTCCGCGGTCTTCCGCAGGGTTTCCGCGTGTCGGCGCCGCTCGTGGTGTCGACCGTCGCGATCGGACTTTCGGCGTTCGTGGTCGCTGAGAATGTCGGCTCGCTGTTCGGCGCCGCGTTCTCGAGTTCCGTCGACGAGGAGACCGCCGATCCGCTGAAGCCGCTCGCGGCCGACAGCGAGGCGTTCCTGACGAAGAGCCGCATGCGCTTCGATGGACGCTCGGTCTACAGCCTTCCGAGCCCGCCGCCGCCGAAGATCGTGGTGCCGAAGCAGCCGAAGCCCGTCGAGCCGCCCAAGGATCCGGGACCGCCGCCGCCGCCTGCGACCTACACGGGTCCGGCGCCGACGAGCGTGTTCGGCAACATCGTCAACTTCGGCTCGCTGCGCGTGAAGCTCGGCGAGACCGTCGACGGCATCAAGGTCACCGAGATCAACGCTCCGTGGTCGATCAAGGTCGAGCACATGCGCGGCACCTACACCGTTCCGCTCTTTGCGCGGGGCGAGGACCGTCTGCTCCAACCGACGAAGGCGTCTGGCGGAACCTCCGGCATCAAGGAGGGTCCGGCAGGTATCGCGGGCGGTGGGTCGGGTGCGGCGGCTCAGGCGGCGAACGCTGCGGCGGGCGCTGGATCTGGGCCGGGATCTGGACCTGGATCGGTGCCTGGATCGGTGCCTGGCGCTGGACCGGTGCCTGGCGTCGTGACGCCACCGGGATCGGGCGGAGCGCTCCCGAATCCGAGCGCTGGCCCGCAGTCGCCGGGTGGACTCGGCGCGCCGATCCCGAGCGGAGTGGAAGTGCCGCGGCGCGGCGGCGGTAGCCCGGTTCCCGGCGCACCGGTGGCGCCCGCCGGCGAACCTGAGCCTACGGGTGATCTGCCGTCTCCTGCCATGGAGCCGCAAGAGGTTCCACCACCGCAGGAACCCTCGAACAGCGACGCCGGCGTCGATTATGTCGACCGCGAGCACCTGCCTCCGCCGCGCTCGGCCGAGCAGATCTCCGCGATGACCGTGCAGCAGGCGCAGGCAGCGCTTGCCCAGATCGACGCGACCGCCAACTGGCAGGTCGACAGCCACAACCGCGCTCGGCTGAACCACGAGCGCCAGTTGCTGCTGCAGCGGATCAACGGAACGCCGTGATCGGCAAGTGTGGATGCGGCGCCATGGGATTCGGCAGCCGATTGTGTGGATGACGGAACATCTTCGAGCGCAGGATGGCCCCGCACTGGCCTGCCGGACGGCATGATGCCGATGGCAGAACGGAGCGCGGCCCATCCATGATGCGCAGCGTGAAACTGAACTGAAGCCTGATATGGAGTCTGCATCGTGCGTCTGAACCGAACTTTCTTCTGCGCGAGCTCGCTGAGCGACATCATCCGCCTGACGGCCGTCGTGACTGCGACCGGATTCCTGTCGATGCCTGCCGCCCATGCAGACGCGGAGCGGCCGACGCCGGCGTCGCAGCCGGGCGCCGCCCCCAAGCAGGATGCGCCCGCGCCGGCGCCCGCCGCCGAGCCCGCACCCGCACCCGCCGACACAGCGCAGCCCCCCGCGCGCGACGCGAAGCCTGCGCAGCCTGACCCGCGCACCGTGTCGTCGTCGGGCCCTGCCGCTCCGCCGCAGACTCCGCCGTCGCAGCTGCGCGGCATGCGCGAAGGCCGCCGCACGATCGACGACGAGCCCGTGTCGCTCTCGCTCAAGGACGAGGGCATCGAGGCCATCATCCCGTACATCTTCGAGTGGACGGGCAAGCATGTCTTCTACAAGAAGAGCGAGCTCGGCAGCACCAAGCTCACCATCGTCGGAACGCGGCAGATGCCGAAGAGCCAGGCGCTCGACTACCTGTTCCAGGCGCTGAAGATGAACAACATCGCGGTGACCGAGACCGAGGACATGATCTACCTCGGCGCGATCACCGACCTCACCAAGACGCAGCCCGGCGTCGTGCTCGGCCCGGAAGAGGATGTGATGACGATGCAGGACAACGGCCTGTTCGTCACCAAGCTCTTCCGCCTGAAGCAGTCGCGCGCGGCCGATGTCCTGCAGCGCATCCAGAGCCTCATCCCCGAGGACTACGCGCGCGTCGAGGCCGACGGCGACTCGAACCAGATCATCCTCTCGGGCGACATCGGCCTCGCGAAGAAGGTCCAGACGCTCATCAACATGCTCGATGTGCCGTCGTGGACCGACTACGCCACCGAGACCTTCCGCCTGCAGTACCAGGATGCGACGACGATCGCAGGCCTGATCGACGAGCTCTTCGCCGACTCGGGCGGCGGCGGCTCCGCGAGCGGCCGGACGCAGAACCGCGCGAACCGCAACCAGCAGCAGCAGCCCGTTCCCGGCCCGCAGGGCGCGGCAGGCGGCGGCGCGGGTGCGCCGATCGTGTCGGTGCTGCCGTCGATGAACTCGCTGACCGTGCGCGCGACGCCGTCGCAACTCAACGAGATCAAGCGCCTTGTGTCGACCGCGTGGGACCTTCCCCCGAACGCGAAGGGCAGCATCTTCCGGACCTACGACCTCAAGTACGCCGATCCGGGCAAGGTGCGCGATCTCCTCGATTCGCTCCTCAGCGGCGGAAGCAGCGCGACCCGCGGAGGCGCGACCAACCGCGCCTTCGCAGGCGGCCGCGCCATCACGCCGCAGGGCGGTGCGGGCGGCGACGGATCGCCGAACGCGGCGGTCGCCAACATCTTCTCGATCGAGTCGTACCCCGACTCGAACCGTCTCGTCGTCATCTCGAAGACGCCGGACAACTTCGAGTGGCTCGATCGCTGGATCAACGAGCTCGACCAGCCGTTCACCTCGGGACTTCCGGTCAATGTGCCGCTCAAGCACGCCGGTGCGGTCGAGCTGAGCGAGATCCTCAACACGCTGCTTGCCGAATCCGGCTCGCAGGGCGGCGGCCTGCGTCTCCCTGAAGAGGGTCTCAGCGGCCTCAGCGAGGACTTCTCGAGCGGCGGCCTGGGTTCGGGCGACTCGGGCGGCTCGGCGATACAGGGCGCGGGCGGCTCGAGCAACCAGATCCAGTTCCCGTGGCAGGGCGGCCGTGCGGGTGCGGGTGCCGGCGGCACCGACACCGGCGAGGTGAGCGCGCTCATCGGCCGCAGCCGCGTGGTGCCGAACGCCTCGCAGAACTCGGTGCTCGTCATGGCGCCGCCGGAAGTCGAGAAGAAGATCATCGAGATCATCCAGGAACTCGACAAGCCGGGCCGTCAGGTGATGATCACCGCCGTGCTCGCCGAAGTGAAGGTCGGCGACGGCTTCTCGTGGGGCGCGCGCATCGGCCGGGTCGGCGACTTCGCCAGCCCGCTGAACGGCACCGAGAACTCGGTCACCGGCAACATCGGCCTCGAGCTCGAGAAGGGCGGCGACGGCAGCAGCTCGAGCAACTTCGCGAGCCCGTGGTTCGACTCGAGCTCGCTCACGATCTCGACCACCGACGACCTCGCGTTCTTCCTGCAGGCGCTGTCGACCGACAACTCGGTGCGCATCCTGCAGCAGCCGCGCGTGTTCACGAGCGACAACAAGGAAGCCAAGTTCGTCGCGGGCAGCGATGTCTCGTTCCTCACGGGCGAGACCTCGGGCTTCGGCACGACCGGCACCACGACCAGCTTCGACCAGCAGTTCGTCGGCGTCGGCGTGAATGTCCGTCCGCGCATCACGCAGGACAACAATGTCGCGATGGAGGTCGAGATCCTCCTCTCGAACCTGTCGTCGACGACCATCAACTCGAACCCCGTCGTCGACCGGCGCCAGACCAACACGAATGTCACCGTGAAGAACGGACAGACGATCGTGATCTCGGGCATCCGCCGCGAGCAGGAGACGCAGATCGACCGGCGCATCCCGTTCCTCGGCGACATCCCGCTGCTCGGCGCTGCGTTCAGTTCGACCGAGCGCGCGAAGGAAGTCGTCGAACTCGTGGTGTTCCTCGTGCCGATCGTGGTCGAGAACCCCGACGCCAACGACGCCAACTTCAACAAGGACGAGCGCGAGCGCCTGAAGCAGCTCCAGGAGCCGCTCGACAAGGGCTCGAAGCAGCTCCTCGAGGAGAGCAAGTTCTTCCAGGACATCAAGAGCGGCGAGTCGAACGGCGCGAATCCCGCGCCGGTCGAGGAAGCCGAGGGCGCCGGGAAGAAGGACGAGACGCCGAAGCAGTGACCGCGTGAGTCCAGCCCAGTGGCACGCTCTGCCGCCGCCATGCAGACCAACCGTTCCGAATGCACCCCGCACCCGCCGCGCCCGCGCCCGGCGGGTGCGTTGCTTGTGGCGCCCCTGCTGGGCGTCGCCATCGGGCTGGCCGCCTGCGCAGCCTCCGAGAAGACGGTGGCCCCGCAGAGGCCCGCCGAGCCCGCGCCGCGGCCAGAGCGGGTGTCGGATGTGCCAGCGCCGGGGTCGCCGTCAGGGACCCCGTTGATCGACTCCGCGCTGCGCATCGACCTGCGGCCGCTCGGCAGCGTTCCGACCGACGGCTTCACGCTGCCCCTGCTCTCGCCGAACGGGCGCTTCATGGCGGTGCAGACGGGCACCGCGCCCGATGCGGCGACCGCCCTTGCGCGACCCGGCCAGCGCGCGCCCCGCGCGTCGCGCATCGCCCTCTACCGGATCGACGCCACCGGCTTCGCCCGCCTTGGCGAGACCGACGGCGGCTTCGTCCTCGGCCGCTCGGCCGACGACGCGGGCTTCCTGATCGAGAGCCCGCGGCCTGATGGCTCGCGCTGGATCGGACGGATCGCGTGGGGCACCGACGCCTCCACGAAGTCGTACGAGCCGGAGTGGCTCGTCCAGGACGGCGGCGTGAACGCCTTCGCCGCGCTCGGACCCGACGGCGCGCTCGCATGGGCGCGACGCGAGCCGCGCTCGCGCGACTTCGACCTCATGGTGCGCCGCGGCGGTTCGACGATGCGCCTCTCGGGCGACGGACTCCGCAGCTACACCCATCCGACCTTCGCCGCCGATGGCTCGCGTCTCTTCCTGATGGTGCTGCGCGACGGGATCCTCGAGCTCGGCTCGGTCGATCCGACGAGCGAGGAGGCGATGCAGCAGAGCCTCGTGCGCGCGTTCATCAGCGACCGCGCCGACGACGGGACCGCCGCGCAGATGGTCACGCCGCAGGGAACGCGCGACGGCGTCGATGGCCGCGATCTCCTCTTCTTCCATCCGATGCTTGGATCGATCGCGCGCTGGAACGACACCGAAGGGCTGCGTGGCATCGCTGGCGGCGCGATGGCGATGACGCGCGTCGACGCGCGTCGCATCGCGGTGCTGGATGGCGGGCGCGTCCGCGTCCGAGGCGCGAACCTCGACCCGGCGGGCGCTGCGCGCGAGCCCGGCGCGGTGATCTTCGAGCAACTGGCGGTGCCTCGGCTGCTTGGCACGATCGACGAGCGCCCTGCGCTGCTGCTGATCACGCCGGAGGCGGGCGGCGTGCGGCTACTGATCGCGCGGCTTCTCTGAAACTTGGGCTGATCTGAGCGGGGTTCGGCAGGCGATGCCCGCGGGCGCCCGATGTGGAGTTCAGCGCGGAAACCCGGCGAGCGAACCCAGCGGGAGCGGGTTCACTCGTCCTCGTCGTCGAGGTCCTCGTCGTCGAGGAAGTCGTCCTCTTCATCGCCGAAGTCGTCCTCTTCGTCCTCGGACTCCTCCTCGTCCTCCTCTTCGTCCTCTTCCTCGTCCTCTTCTTCTTCCTCTTCCTCGAGGTCGTCGAAGTCGTCGTCCTCGTCTTCCTCTTCGTCCTCTTCCTCGTCCTCATCCTCGTCGAGGTCGGAGTCCTCGTCGCCGAACTCGTCTTCGTCGCCGAAGTCGTCCTCGTCGTCGTCGATCTCGAAGTCCTCGTCCTCGTCCTCGTCGCGGTCGAGCACGAGCGTTCCGCCGCCCCAGGCCGATTCATCCGCCCATGCGCCCGCGGACGGCGTCCACGCGTCTGCAAAGGACGGACGGCCAGCCGAGCCGGAGGCGATGAAGGACGGGGCGTCCAGCGAGCCTGGCTCGAGGCGGAAGAGGTCGGTGTCGTCGGTCAGAAGGCGTGTCATGTGCGTTGTGGTCCTGAGGCTTTCCGAGGCGAACCCCTCGCCTGTGGAAACTGGCCCTTCACATCTGGGACGCTGGCGTTCGCCTCTATCGGTCGATCGGTGCCAAGAGTCTGAAGAGAAGGACGCAAATTGGTCGCATCGAGCCCGGGGGCCGAGGCCGCGGGAGTTGTCGCGTCTGCAAGGCTGCATGTCAACCCCATGGCGGGACCGATCGGAGCGCATTGTTCCCCTACTTCCCGAATCGCCGCATGCGTGGCCAGAGGGGGGCCGCAACCGTCAGGGCGTGGGCGCCGCCGGGTTGGCGGTCGGCAGCGAAACACCCGTGATTCCCTGGCTCGACGACAGGAGCATCCAGCCGTCGACGACCAGCGCTCGGTCGGCCCGCTGGGACGGGCTGCTGATCTCGAACGGCTCGCCCGACATCCGAAGCCCGAACTTCGGGGAGAGGAGCTGCGCGACATAGGGGAAGTCGACGCGGAAGGTTCCTGCGGCCGCACCGAGGACCTGGCGGCCGCCGAGCCCGTTGAGCACGAACACGCCTGGTTCGGCCGGGAGGGCGAACGCGAAGTTGAGCTCGCCCGCGATCAGATCCATGCCGAGCACCTCGCCGGTCGGTCCGCGGAGGATGACGCGGTTCTCGGCGTGGATCATCAATCCCTCGCGGACGGGAACCAGGCTGCGCAGCGAAGGCGAACCGAAGTCGGTGCTCTCGGGAAGCTCGAAGGAGCCGACCCCGCCCTCGTAGATCGGGAGGCGCAGCGGGCGGTCGTTGCGGTCGAGCACCACGAGGCTCGCGCCGAGCAGGTTCGGCCCGAGGGCGTCCATGCACTCCGAGGCGCGGGTCACCAGCATGGGGATCGTCTTGCCGTCCGCGCCGATGGTCCAGCGCTCGACCCCCGACGAGGTTCCGAGGAACACCTCGCCGAGCGCAGTTGCGAACGCCCATCGGATGTCTTCGCGCGACGACGGCTCGAACGAGCACCGCTCCTCGAGCGTGCGCGCGTCGAGGACCTTCACCACGGGCCTCGGATCGACGGCAGAACCGCCGCGGCCCGCGATCGTCACGAGGCCGTCGTTGATCGATGCGGCGTAGACCTGCCAGAGCAGTTCGCGCGCAAGCGTCGGCTGCTGCCCCGCCTGGTCGACCGCGAAGCGCGCGGCATCGCCGTTGCGCCGGACGAGGATGAGCGACTCTCCGTCGCAGAGGGGCAGCACCTGGGTCGCGATGAAGGCGCCGCCGTCGGGCGTGGTGGTGACCTCGGGGCGCTCGGCACCCGCGGCGCGCTGCGCGGTCGTCCAGATCTCGTCGGAGCGGCCGGTGGAAAGCTCGACCGCGCCGGTCGCCGCGTTCACGACGAGGGCGTTCTCCGAACCGCCCGCCAGCGCCTGCCACACGACGATCCGATCGCCCGCGTGCAGCACGAGCGGATCGCGGTCGTCGAGGCGCAGCCGCCACAGCGAGTCGAGCGAATCGAGCGACAGCCGCTGCAGCGCGCCGTCGGCGACGATGAGCGCGAGGTCGGTCTTGCGCGAGAGGTACGCGCTGCCCGAGAGGCGCGCGAGGCGGCCGCGGAGGTCGCGGCCGAGTTTGGCCGTGGTGCCGACGCGGGCGAGGTTTCCGCCGCGTTCGGCGAGTTCGGCTCGGCTGACGCCGCTCGCCACGAGCAGTTCGGCCGTTCGGATGCGCACGCGCCGCTCGGTGGTGGTGCCTTCCGAAAGCCGCGCGAGGGCGCCCACGACATCGTCGACGAGATCGACGCGCGCCGGCGGCACGAGGAGGTCGCCGAGCACCGCGCCGAGGGCATGCGAGGCCTTGACGGGTCCGAGCTCGGCCGAGGCGGCGAGCACGGCCTCGGTGGCCGCGCGCGTGCGGGGATTGGCATGGGCGAACGCCACGAGCCCGGCGGCGGCCGGATTCGAGGCCTGGAACTCGCGCAGTTCCTCGGCGGCCTCGCGGTCGAGCTGCGCCGTGATCTCGACATCGCGCGACGCGATCCGAGCGATGCGGCGCAGCGCCTCGCCACGGGTGGCGCGGGCGATGCCCTCCTCCTCGACGAGCTCGGGGCCGAGCACGGGATCGCTCGAGAGCTTGCTCCAGACCTCGATCGCCTCGCGCGCGCGGCCGGTCAGGCGGAAGAACTCGCCGTAGGCCAGCATCTGCCGCACCCGCAGCCGCGGCGAGTCGGCGATGCGGGCCGCGAGCTCATGCGCCTCGGCGCCGGCATCGGGAACACTGCTCGCCAGTTCGACGAGCTGCCCGAGAAGCGCCTCGCGGACCATCTCGCTGCCGTGACCGCGGCTGAGGGCGGCCTCCGCCACCCGAGCCGCCTCGAGCGCGAGGTTCGGCCGCTGCGTCGCGCGCGCAAGTTCGACGAGCGCGAGCGCCGTGGCGGGGTCGTCGGGCGACGATGCGAGCCGTGCGCGCAGGATGTTCTCCGCACGCTCGGGCGCCATCAGCACGCGCAGGGCGTCGTCGCCGGCGGTGACGATCCGGTCGTCGGCGAGCACCGCGTTGCCGGGGCGCTGCCCGCCGATCCGCGCGCGGATCGCGCCCGTCGCGAGATCGAGGACGACGAACTCGTCGAGCCCGGGCACGAGCACGGCGTCGCCCGCAACGCTCACGCGCCCGCGGATGCCGCTCCGGTTGTCCATGCCGCTTCGAGCTGGCTCGACGCCCCGCAGCGTCTCCGTGAACCGCCACAGCGGCTTCGAGAGGTCGCGGGCGTCGAACGCGACGATGTCGCCGCCGACGCCGAGCACGACCGGAACCGCGTTGCCGCTTCCATCGAGGCGCGCGGAGGCCGCGATCAGGTAGCGGGGATCGCCCCACGCCGTCTCGGGTCCGACGGGCCGGGCTTCAAGAAGCATGCCGGAAACCCGATCGAGCGCCTCGACCGAATCGCCATCGGGCGAGAGCACGATGACGCGTCCGCCCGCCACGACGGGCGTGCAGAGTTCCCACGGCTCCGAGCCGAGGCGAGGGTCGCGCAGCGGCACGGGAACTCGCCGCAGCCATTCGATCGCGCCGTCGTTGGCGCGCACGCAGGCGGTCGCGCCGAGCGGCGTCGAGACCACGACCGCGTCGCCATCGAGGACAAGCCCCGCCTGCCGCCGGCCGGCGACCACGCGCGTGCCGGGGGCGCCGGCGATCGTGGTCGCCCAGCGCACGCTGCCGTCGCGGCGGTCGAGCGAGATCAGCCAGTCCACCTGCTCGAGCCGCTGCGTCGACTTGCGCGCGGACACGATGACCGAGTCAGGCAGCAGGATCGGCGTGCCGACCGGGAAGAGCGATTCGAAGTCGGCACGGCCTTCGTGTCCGTCGAGGTCGACCGTCCAGAGCGGCGTGCCGTCGCGCGGATCGAGGCACCAGATGCGGGCGGGGCCGCTGCGCGCGTTGGCGAACGCGTGGCCTTCCAACGCGACGAGCGCGCCGTCGTCGACGGCCAGCGCGGAGAGGTCGCCGACGCCGCCGATGTCGCGCTCGATGCCCATCGAGCTGAGCGATCGCGTCCAGCGCGTGTCGCGCGAATCCGCATCGAACGCGCGCACGCGCTGCCCTTCGCTGAGATAGATCGTCTGCCCTACGACCGTCGGGGCCGCGACCAGCCAGCTCGCATCGCTGCGCGCGCGCTCGACCGCACGCGGCGAGAGCGACGCCACGGGGCCGTCGAAGAGCCGGCGGAACAGCGTCGCGTCGAGGTCGACCGTCCAGATCTCGCGCCAGCTCGAGTCGGGCGGCTGCGTCTGGGTGCCGGTCGCGAGCGGCGTGCGCGCGAAGGACGCGCTCGGCTGCACCGCGGTGCGCTTGACCTGCTCGAGGGCGAGGCGAACCTCGCGGAGCTCGTCCGGCGGAAGATCGGCCGTGCGGGAGAGCTGCTCGAGCGGAAGCGCGGCCTCGAGGGCGTCGAGTCCGAGCCTCCGCACGGCGAACGCCTGGAGCGCGGTGAACGCCACGCGCTCGCGGCCCGTGAGATCGGGGTGCTTCGAGACGCGGGAGAGGATCGCGCGCGCCTCGGTCGGACGGTCGGCCGCGAGCGCGCGCTCGGCAAGCGAAAGCGACGCCACGAGGCCGGCGCGCGTCAGCCGCCGGCGGGCGGCGGTCGGCTCGGGCCCCTGCTCCTCGAGCATGCGCTCGGCCGCGCGCGACTCGTTGTCGCGGAAGCGCTCGAGCACCGTTGCGTTCGCAAGCAGGAACCGTTCGACCTCGTCGGCGACCGCCACGAACCGGCCATCGCCTTCCGGTCCCGTGCGGAGGACCGTGCGGAGGACCGTGCGGAGGACTTTGTCCCGATACTCGTCGAGCAACCGCCTGGCGAGACGCGCGGCCTCCGCCGGATTGTCGGTCCGCTGCACCAGCGCGTCCTCGTAGAGCGCCTGCGCGGTCGGCGAGTCGGCGATCGCGGGCGTGGTCTCCTGCTGGCCCCATGCCGGGCTTGCCACGACGCCGAGCCCGCAGCACGCCGCAAGGCCGAGCGTGGTCAGGCTGAGCTTCGCCAGCGGCATCGCGATCGAGCCGCCAAGGCGAAAGCGCGCGGGAGGGGGCGAACAGACCATCGTCCGAAGAGTAGCGGGTCTCGATGCCCGTGGCAGCGCGCAAGCGCGCGGGAGCCGAAAGCCGTGCTACATTCCGCGCGCGATGACCCCCGCCGCACCCAAGCCCCTCCGACTTGAAGCCGCCCTGCGAACGATGGCGACCACGGGCGCCGCGGCCTCGGTGCTGTGGACCGCGGGCGGCTGCTCCGTCGTCCGCCCGGACGCGCGCGCGACCGATGCCCGCATCGTCGAGACGGGCGGCGGCGCGACGCAGGTCGACATCGCCCTCGAACTGAAGAACACCGGCGACGACGAGGTCGAGCTGGTCGAGTACGACTATGTCGTGACCCTCGGCGACGGCTCGAGCTACGGCGGCAAGTGGGCGGCGCTCCGCGCGCTTCCGCCGGGCCGCACCGTCGAGGCCACGATTCCCGCCGTGCTGCCGGCCGCCAGCGTGGGCATCGGACAGGTGCCGTGGAGCGTGAGCGGAACGCTCCGCTACCGCGACCCGCAGTCGATCGCCCGCATCTTCTACGAGGCGGGGATCCTGAAGACCGAGGTCTCCTTCTCGGGTTCGGGCCCGTCCCTCAAGCCGATCGCGGCGGCTCCCGCCGCGGCGACCGGCCAGTAGCGCACGGTTCCGCACGACGGCCTCGCGGGATATCGCACCCGGCCGCGCAGATCCACCCCGCACCGCTCGCACGACCCGTTCCGTCCCTGCGGGATTTGGCAGTTCCTCCGCCACCGCGCTCACCGATCGCGACGCCACCGCCGATCTCCTGCTCGAACCGGGAGATTGCACCGTGGCCGACTGCCCTGAACTCAACGACATCCTCCGATGCGCGAACGAACTCGACGCATCCGACATCCATCTCGTGTGCGGCCTGCCGCCGATGGTGCGCTGCCGCACGGTGATGCAGGCGCTGCCCCTCACCGATCTGTCGCCCGACGGGATGCGCTACATCCTCGAGTCGATCACGACGGCCTCGCAGATCGACCGCTTCGACCACCAGCACGACATCGACTTCTCCTACGCCGTTCCCGGCCTGCGCCGCTACCGCGTGAACGCGCACCTGCAGCGCGGTTCGGTCGCGATGGCGCTGCGCGCGATCCGCACGCGCGTACCGGAGCTCGCCACGCTCAACCTGCCGCCCGTGATCGAGCGGCTCACCCACCTTCCCCGCGGCCTCGTGCTGGTGACGGGCGACACGGGCTCGGGCAAGTCGACCACGCTCGCGGCGATGATCCAGGCGATCAACCACCGCTCGAAGAAGCATGTCATCACCCTCGAGGATCCGATCGAGTATGTGTTCGACAGCGAGAACTGCCTGATCGAGCAGCGCGAGCTCGGCTCCGACATGCCGAGCTTCGCGAGCGGCCTCAAGCATGCGCTCCGCCAGGACCCCGACATCATCCTTGTCGGCGAAATGCGCGACCTCGAGACCGCGGCGCTCGCGATCACCGCCGCCGAGACCGGACACCTCGTCCTCTCGACGCTCCACACCGTGAACGCGGCGCAGACGGTCGAGCGCATCGTCGACATGTATCCCGCCGGACAGCAGAACCAGATCCGCGCCATGCTCGCGAACACGCTGCAGGCGGTGATCTCGCAGACGCTCTTCCGCCGCGTCGACAAGGAAGGCATGGTTCCGGCGATCGAGGTGCTGCTCTGCACCTCCGCGGTGCGCAACATCATCCGCGAGGCGCGCACCTTCGAGATCGCCAATGTCATCCAGACGAACCGCGCGATCGGCATGCGTTCGCTCGATGCCGCGATCGCGGATCTCTACCAGAACGGCATGATCTCCCGCGAGGATGCGCTCGCGAAGACTTCGGCCCCCGAGCGGTTCGGGCGGTCGCAGGCTGCCTGACGCGCAGCGGACGGAGAACCGGTGGGTGCAAGTCCGCGCGATGCGCGGGAGGGATTGATTGAGGGCGCAGCAGTTTCGCTTTCAGGTCCGTACTCCACAGGGCGAGGTCGTCTCGGGCGTCCTTGCGGCGGAGACCGCCACGGGGGCCGCGCTCGCGCTGCGCACGCGCGGCGACGAGGTGCTCGCGCTCGCGCCGATCGCGGCCGCTTCGGCGGGCACGCGGCGGCTCGCCGAGATCCTCAACTACTCCTCGGGGCCATCGCGCAAGGACATCCTCGACTTCACCACGCAGCTGGCGGTCATGATCCGCGCGGGCATCTCCATCCGAGCGGCGCTCGAGGGCATCGCCGAGCAGGTCGACAATCCGAAGTTCCGCCGCATCCTGATGCAGATCAAGGCCGATGTCGAGGGCGGACGGCAGTTCTCCGAGGCGATCTCGCGGCATCCGAAGCTGTTCGGCCCGCTCTATGTCAGCATGGTGCGCGCCTCGGAGATGTCGGGCTCGTTCGCGAGGATGCTCGACCGCATCGCGGCGTATCTCGCGCAGGAGATGGAGACGCGGCGGATGGTCGTGAGCGCGAGCATCTATCCCGGCATCATCGCCGCGATGGCGATCGCCACCACGGTGTTCCTGCTCACCTTCGTGCTTCCGAGCTTCGCGGGCGTGTTCAAGGGCAAGGAAGAAGCGCTGCCCGCGCCGACGATCTTCCTCCTCGGGCTCTCCGAGTTCATGATCCGCAACTGGTGGATGATCCTCGGCGGCGCGGTGCTCGCCGGCGTCGGGTTCCTCGCCTTCATCCGCACCGAGGTCGGTGGAAGCTGGTGGGACCGCGTCAAGATCTCGGCGCCGATCATCCGCCGCATGTTCCGCGCGCTCTACATCAGCCGCTCGCTCCAGACCATGGGCGAGCTGCTGAACGCCGGCGTCCCGATGCTCGACACGATCGCGATCACCGGCGATGTGTCGGGAAACCGCCACTACCGCAGGCTGTGGCGGTCGGTACACGGCGCCGTCAAGCAGGGAAAGCCCGTGCAGCTGCAGCTCTCGCGAAGCCCGCTCCTGCCGCGCTCGGTCGTCCAGATGATCGCGGCGGGCGAGGAGTCGGGCAAGCTCGGCGAGGTGCTCGACGAGGTCAGCGCGTTCTACGCCAAGGCGCTCAAGGACGCGATCAAGGCCGTCACGAGCATGATCGAGCCGATCATGATCGTCTTCATGGGATCGGTCGTCGGCTTCATCGCCATGGCGATCATCCTGCCGATCTTCAAGATGTCGAACCTGGTCACGGGAAAGTGAGGAACGCGATGCACCGCACGGCACCACCGCGACGATCGCGCGCTTCCCGCGCACGCGGGTTCACGCTCATCGAGGCTGCGATCGCGACGATGATCGTCGGCAGCGGCATCGTGGCGGTGATGGGCGCGCAGCGGGCGTTCCATGTGCAGAACGAGTGGGCCGCAGAGGCGGCGACCGCGCAGCAGCTCGGCACCGAGGTGCGCGAGCTGGTGCTCGGGCTGCCGCAGCGCGATCCGGTGACCAACGACGACGCGTGGGGCCCGGAGGGCGACGAGGACGGCGTCGGCGACTTCGACGACCTCGACGACTTCGACGGCGCCGTGTTCGACTCGGCCGACGGAACCGGCCCGCTCAACGCGCTTCGGCTCCCCATCGCCGGCATGGACGGCTGGCGCCAGCGCGTCCTCGTCGAGAACATCGATCCGTTCGACCTCACGAGCACGGTCGCCGACGGCGCGAGCGAACTCATGCGCGTCACCGTGATCGTCGAGCGCCGCGCGCCCGCCGAGGAGTCGCCGCGCGAATTCACCCGAGTCTCCTGGATCGCGCCGCGCCGATGACGAACCGCTCCGCCCATCGCTTCCGGTTGCGGCCACGGCGCGGCATGGCCAGCGTGTTCGCGCTGCTCCTCCTCGTGGTGCTGAGCTCGCTCGCCGCGTCGATGGCCGTCGTGGCGCAGTCGAACCTGCGCGCGGCGGACGGCCTGGTGCTCGCCATGCGCGCCCAAGGCGCCGCCGAGAGCGGGCTCGCGTTCGCCTCGCATCGCCTCGGGCGCGAGTCGGCCCGCTTCGTCGTGACGCGCGGCGTCGTCGACGACGCGTTCGCGACGCGCCTGTGGGACGGTTCATGGTCGCTCGCCGACGGCACCGTCTCCGTGCTGCCGCCCGAGGGATTCCAGGGCCCGCTCTTTCCCGATGGCCTCGCCGAAGCCCTGCGCGACGCGCACTCGGCCGACGCCGGCGCGTTCGCGCCCGAGGACTCGCACGACGCGCTCCCGACCATCGGGCAGGACGGCACGCTCGTCACGCGGCCGATGCGACTCGAGCCGGACAACGACCGTCTCTGGTTCCAGCTCACCTATGCGCGCGTCGAGGGCACGCCGAACATCCGCGTCACCGCGCTCGGCGTCGCGGGCGACATCCGCCGCACGCTCTCGATGGAGTTCCGCGTGGGCAAGCGCATCGAGTACGCGGTGCTTGCGCCGAACCGGGTGATGATCGGGAAGAATGTGCTCGTCGAGGGTCCGCTCGGCACCCGCTACGGCACGACCGCGGGCGAGCTCACCGCCGCGAACGGCGATCCGCTCGTGATGCGCAGCGACTTCCGCGATCTCACCGCCGAGCTCGATGCCAGACTCGACGCGCTCGCCGCGGCGGTCGCGGCGGGCGATGTCGACGGCGACGGGCGGCTTCGGCCCGCCCACTCGCTCGAGGGCGACAACCTCGACGCGCTCGGCCTCGCCGACATCGACGGCAACGGCTTCGTCGACGACTTCGACCTCTTCCTCGAGGAGTTCGATGCCGACGGCGATGGCGGCATCGTGTGGGACGAGACGCGCACGGCCGAGGCGGGGCTTGGCGACCTCTCCGCCGAGTTCAGCGGCGTCGACGACCAGCTTGCGCGGCTGATCGACCTCGCCGTCCCCGACCGCAACGACGACGGCGTCGTCGATGCGCGCGATGTGCGGCTCGGCTACTCGGACGGCGTCCTCAACTCCTTCGACCTCTATGCGAAGGTGCACGGCGCGCTCGCGTTCGCCGTCGGGGAATCCGACTGGGAAGGAGCCGCGGGCGAAGCGTGGCAGCGCATCGCGCAGGGACCGGTCGCGCCGGACGAGCGCGAGGCGCCCGTCCGATTCGAGGTCGATGCGAACGACCTGCGCGAGATCACCACCGCCGACTTCGGCGAGTCCGCGCAGTGGTTCAGCACGCAGGCGCAGCCGACCTTCGCATCGCAGGCCTCGGCGGGCGTCTCCGCCGGCGGCAGCCACACCCCCGCCGCGGCGGCGCCGTTCGAAGCGGTGCCGTACGGCTCGCCCACCGCCTACGACTTCTACCAGCGCCCGATCTACGAAGGGATCACCTTCACGAATGTGCGGATTCCGAAGGGCCTGAACGCGCTCTTCCGGAACTGCACCTTCGTCGGCACCTGCTACATCGAGACGGAGTCCGGCTGCACCGATGTCAACTGGAACTACACCGGCTCGATCAAGGTCGTGTACTCGCAGGACGGGAGCGTGTCGTTCGTGCCGCGCTTCCCGTCGATCACGGCGCAGCTCGGCTCGGCGACGCTCGCCGACACGCGGCCGCATTCGAACTCGATCCGCTTCGACGGATGCACCTTCCTCGGATCGATCGCAGGCGACACGCCCGCCGAGTACACGCACTGGCGCAACAAGATCCAGATCACGGGCGCCTCGCGCTTCTTCAGCGACCCGAACGATCCCGAGATCATGCTCCAGCCCGATGGCGCCGCGCTCCGCGACAGCCTCGTCGCGCTCGGCGCCGAGACGCTCGACCGGCTGCAGCGGAGCTCGATCATGCTTCCGGGATGGTCGGTCGATGTCGGCAACTTCACGAACGAGGTGGCGAGCGACCCGGACCTCACGCCGCGCGTCCGCCTGCGCGGCACCGTGGTCGCGGGCGTCATGGACATCCGCGGCACGGCGGATCTCTTCGGCACGCTGCTGATGACCTTCCGCCCCGTCGCAGGCCAAGGACCGCTCGCGTACAACGGCATCCCCGAGTCGTTCAACACCACGATCGGCTACTTCGGGACCGACGACGGCGACGGAGAGGGCGCGCTGCCGGGCGAGGCGGGATTCTCGGGTTTCGGCGAGATCCGCCTCCGCTACGACCCCGATGCGAAGCTGCCGGACGGCGTGCCGTGGCCGGTCTCGATCGACGCGGTCGCGGCCACCTATCGCGAAGGAGCCGCGCCATGACCGCGCGCCGCACACGCTGCCGCGCGCGGCGCGGGCTCACGCTGATCGAACTCCTCATCGCGCTCGCGATCACGGCGACGCTGCTCGCCGCGATGCTCATGGCGCTGCAGGCCGCCTTCCGCGGCTACCAGGCGAGCGTCGAGCAGTCGTCGACCCAGATGACCGGGCGCGTGGTCGCGCAGCGCATCCTCGGCCTCGTGCGCACCGGCGCCGCGTTCGGTCCGCTTCCCACCGATCCCCGCGACCGCTTCGTGCAGGGCGATTCGCTCGCGATCACGCTCGACACGGGCGAGACGCTGACGCTGCGGCTCGACCGCGCCGGGGAGACGCTCTTCATCCGCGCCGGCTCGGGCGACGAGCGCACGCTGCTTTCGGGCGTGCGCGGTCCGGTCGACGACGAAGGCGCCGCGCGCGGCGCGTTCACGCTCGAGTTCGAGAAGGGGACATCGCTCGTGCGCGCCTCGTTCGACCTCACCGTCGAGTCGGACTTCGAGACGCAGATGACGCTCGAAGGCGACGAGGTGACGCCGCTGCGGATCGTGGGAACGGCCTCGCCGCGACGCTCGCCCTGGTGACGCGCGCTCAGCTGCCGAGCCGGAGCGCGTCGGCGCGGGCGCGCGACTCGAGCGCTTCCTGCATCAGCCGCTGGTGCGTGCCGAGGAACGCCGGCTCGGACGCGGCCGCCCCGCTCGGCACCACCGCCGGGTCGCTGAGTTCGTACGAACCGTCCGGCTTCATCAGCCAGCGCTGGCGGCGGTCGGTCATGTGGAGCTGCAGGATGTGCCAGAGCCGCTCGCGATGCGCGCGCAGCTCGATGGGCGTCGCGCACTCGACACGCGTGTTGAGGTTGCGGTACATCCAGTCGGCGCTTCCGATGTAGAAGTCGCCGTCGATCGGATCGGCCTTGCCGTTTCCGAACCAGAAGATGCGGCTGTGCTCGAGGAAGCGTCCGATCGTCGAGCTGACGCGGATGTTGTCGCTGAGGCCCTTCACGCCCGGCCGCACGCAGCAGAAGCCGCGGACGATGAGATCGATCTGGACGCCGTCCATCGACGCGCGGTAGAGCGCGTCGGTGACGCTGCGGTCCTCGATCTGGTTCATCTTGGCGATGATGCGGCCGCCCTTGCCTGCCTTCGCGAGCGCGGCCTCGCGCTCGATGAGCTCGATGAAGCGCCGCTTCATCACGACGGGCGCGACCAGCAGCTTCTGGTACTCGGTCTGGCGGCTGCGGCCCGTCATGTAGTTGAAGAGACCGATGAGGTCCTCGGTGATGCCGGGATCGCAGGTGAGAAGGCCGAGATCCTCGTAGATCCTCGCGGTCTTCGAGTTGTAGTTGCCGGTGCCGATGTGGGCGTAGCTGCGGATGCCGCCCTGCTCCTGCCGCACGACGAGCGCGACCTTGGTGTGCGTCTTGTAGCCCACGACTCCGTACGCCACATGGACGCCGGCGTCCTCGAGCTTGCGCGCCCAGACGATGTTGCGCGCCTCGTCGAAGCGCGCGCGCAGCTCGACGAGCACCGCGACCTGCTTGCCGCTTTCGGCCGCGCGGATCAGGCTCGGAATGAACGGCGAATCGCCGCTCGTGCGGTAGAGCGCCTGCTTGATCGCCACGACCTTCGGATCCGCCGCGGCCTGCTCGATGAAGTGCTCGACCGAGTGGTCGAAGCTCTCGTAGGGGTGCTGCACGAGGATGTCGCCCGCGCGGATCATCGCGAAGATGTCCGACGCGTCGTCCTCGATTCCCGCCGGCGCGACGGGCGTCCACTTGGGCCAACGCAGCTCGGGCATGTCGATGTCCGCGATCTCGTTGACCGTGCCCCAGTCGAGGATGCCGTCGGTCTCGTAGATGTCGTCCTCGGAGAGCTCGAGTTCCTCCTCGAGGAATCGCATGATGCGCTCGTTCGCCTTGGAGCCGATCTCGAGCCGCACCACGCGCGCGAAGCGCCGCTCGCGCAGCTGCTGCTGGATCTGCTCGAGCAGGTCCTCGGCATCCTCGTTGTCGCGCTCGGTCTCCGCGTTGCGGGTCACTCGGAACGGCAGCACCTTGACGATCTCCATCCCGGGGAAGAGGTCGTCGAGGTTGTGGGCGATGATGTCCTGCAGCGAGATGAAGCGCCGCGAGAGGCCGAAGCGGTAGAGCTTGCCGCCGATCTCGGGGACCTTCACGCGCGCGAAGAGCGCCTCGCTCTCGCCCGGGCGGCGCAGGAGCACGCCCAGCGAGATCGACATGTTCGAGATGAACGGAAAGCGGTGGCCGGGGTCGACCGCGAGCGGCGTGAGGATCGGGAAGATGTTGCGCCGGTACCAGCGCTCGGCCTCGATCCGCTCGGTCTCGGTGAGGTCGTTCCAGCCGAGGAGCTCGATCGACTCCTTGTTCAGGAGCGGCAGCAGCGTCTCGCGGAAGGCCTGCGTCGCAAGCCCCGTCTGCTCGAGCACGCGCTCGCGGATCAGGATCAGCTGGTCCGACGGCGAGAGCGGCTCCCACGGCGGGCTGCCGACGCCCGCGTCGATCTGCCGGCGCAGGCCGCCGACGCGCTTCATGAAGAACTCGTCGAGGTTCGAGCCGAAGATCGCGAGGAAGCGCACGCGCTCGAGGAGCGGGTTGCGCGGGTCGAGCGCCTGCGCGAGCACGCGGCGGTTGAACTCGAGCCACTGGAGGTCGCGGTTGAGGAACCGCGACGGGTCGTCGGGTCCGCGCGGCACGAGGTCGTTCGGCGCGGGAGCGCGGTTTGGGTCGGAGGGCTTCGCGACTTCGTTCATGCGTCGGATCTCAGTCGGGTCTCAGTCGGGGCTCGGCGGATCTCACGCGGGGCGCGGCAGGCGCACCACGGCGATGCAGTTCGGGGCTTCGGTCACGCGCACCCACTCGAGGTGGACGCGCGGGTCGGCGGTCTCGAGTCGGGCGGCCAGTTCGCCCGCGATGTGACGCGCGAGCGCTTCGGCCGACGGATTCATACGGTCGAAGGGAGGGCTTTCGTTCAGATTGCCGTCGCGAAACGGCGCGATGATCGCGCCGAGCATTCCCTCGACCGCGTGGAAGTCGCAGAGGAGGAGCTCGCCGTCGAGCGCGTCCCCCGCCACCGACACCTGGACGCGCCAGTTGTGACCGTGCAGGCGCTCACGGACGCCGCCGAGCAGGATCGCGTGTGCGGCTGCAAACGAGGTCTCGACCTCGATGGCGTACTGGGCGGGCTGGGCGGTCATCGCGTGGGGCGAGTGTAGCGTTCGGGTGCGCGGCGAGGTTCGGCGGCCTGCGCGTGGTTTTTGCGCGTTCCCCGAGCGAAACGGACGGCCGTACACTCGCGCTCTCCCCTGCGAGACCCTCATGGCACACGCGACCTCCGACGCCCCTCTCATGCTCTCCGTCTCTGGCGCCCGTGGCATCGTCGGCAAGACGATGACCCCGGTCGTCGCAGCGACCTTCGCGGCCGCCTTCGGCTCGCACATCCGCACGCTCATCGCCGGGCGCCGGCCGAAGCTGGTGGTCGCGCGCGACGGCCGCTTCGGCGGCGAGGCGCTCGCCCGCGCCGTGCAGGGCGCGTTGGCGTCGGTCGGCTGCGATGTGGTCGACATCGGCGTGGCGATGACCCCGACGGTCGGGCTCATGATCCGCGCGCTCGGAGCCGACGGCGGCATGGCGGTCACCGCCAGCCACAACCCGATCGAGTGGAACGGCCTCAAGTGCCTCGATGGCGACGGCCTCGCGCCGCCGAAGCCGGTCGCGGAGGCGATCATCGCGCGCTTCAAGGCGGCCGACATCGCGTTCGCGCAGCCGCTCGAGATCGGCTCGATCACCACCGACGCAAGCGCCGCGCAGCGCCATGTCGACCGCGTGATCGAGGTGCTCGGCGGCGCGGGCGGCGCGGCTGCGCGCATCCGCGCGAAGAAGCTGCATGTCGTCCTCGACAGCGTGAACGCGTCGGGCTGCGTCGGCGGGCGCATGATGCTCGACGCGCTCGGCTGCGGCGTCACCCATATCTACGGCGAAATGACGGGAATCTTCGGCCACACGCCCGAGCCGACCGCGGAGAACCTCGGCGACCTCGCCGCGAAGGTGCGCGCCGAGAACGGCCGCGCCGCGTGCGGCTTCGCGCAGGACCCGGACGCCGACCGCCTCGCGATCGTCGACGAGAACGGCCGCTACATCGGCGAGGAATACACGCTGGTGCTCGCGGCGCAGCGCATGCTCGAACTGCGCGGGCCGATCGTCATGGCGGCGAACCTCTCGACCTCGCGCATGATCGACGACATCGCCGCGAGGTTCCCGGGCGCCTCCGTCCTCCGCACCGCGGTCGGCGAGGCCAACATCGTCAGCGCGCTCAAGCCCGCGAAGGGCCTCCTCGGCGGCGAAGGCAACGGCGGCGTGATCATGCCCGAGGTCTGCTGGGTGCGCGATTCGCTGAGCGCGATGGCGCTCGTCCTCGATCTCCTCGCAAGCCGCAGCGAACCGCTCTCGACGATCGTCGACGCGATGCCGCGCTATTCGATTCTGAAGACGAAG
>Ga0209985_10000400_pt1 | contig 48264 bp, 33 predicted proteins | sample NOAtaG_FD_187305 | JGI IMG/M metagenome (GOLD analysis project Ga0209985, IMG submission 187305) | Freshwater lake microbial communities from Lake Erie, under a cyanobacterial bloom - NOAA_Erie_Diel6S_1000h metaG (SPAdes) (version 2) | ecosystem: Environmental > Aquatic > Freshwater > Lake ... | reverse complement strand
CTTGAACGGCAACAGCCAGCTGAACGCCTTGGCCACGATCCAGGTGGACGGCAACCAGATGCCCTTCACCACCAGCACAGGTAACACGCTGGCTGATATGACGAGCGCGACCCAAGCGATCGGCACGGGCAATGATGACACTCCGACCAGCAACCTGCCCATCGGTTTCACCTTCACCTTCAACGGGGTGGACCACACGCAGTTCGCTGTTTCCCCCGACGGTTGGGTGCGACTGGGTGCTGGTGCCGCCTCGAACCAGTTCACCAACCAGGTGACGAGCACAACGAACATCCCGAAGATGTACCCCTATTGGGATGACCTCGCCACCGGTACAACGGGTAACGTACTGTACCGTGTTGCAGGCACCGCGCCGAACCGTATCCTGCAGGTGCAGTGGTTCGTCACGATCCCGCGCAATACGTTAGGTCCTGCCAACAGCACCTTCCAACTGTGGCTGTACGAGACCTCGAACACCATTGAGTTCCGCTATGGTACGATGGGCGCAGGTTCGATGTCCGCATCGGGCGGTCTCACCGTTGGCGCGACCAATTACCAGAGCATCACCTTCGCTTCCAACTCGGTGAGCAGCATTACACCGAACGACCTGAACGCTGGACAGCCGGAGAATGGTCGTCTGTATAGCTTCCAGGGCGGCTCGGTGAGCAATTACACGTGGAGCCCAGCGTCCTTCCTGAACGATGCCAACATCGCCGCTCCGCTGGCGAGCGGTGTTACAGCGACCACCCCATACACGGTTACCGCCACTTCCGCAGCAGGTTGCACGGTCCAGCAGAGCATTACGGTCACGGTGGGTGACGCGCTGAGCGCTGCGACCATTGCACCCGTGGCTCCCGAGTACTGTACCGGCAGCAGCGTGCTGCTGACCGCAGCACCGGTGAACGGCGGTGCGCCCTTCACCTACCAGTGGACGGATCCGAACAACAACCCGGCCGGCACCAACGCCACCCAGGCCGCCAACCTGCCCGGCGTATGGACGGTGACTGTCGGTGATGCCTGCGGTGCCACTCCGGTTACCGCCAGCGTGACCGTGGTGGAGAAGCCGACCCCTGCCGTCAGCGCCTCTGCGGGGCTGGCCTGTTTGGGCGGCACCCTGCAGCTCACGGGCACCAACGACATCGGCACCAGCTTCAACTGGACCGGCCCGAACGCGTTCAGCAGCACCAGCCAGAACCCCACTGTGGGTCCGCTGGTAGCCGCCAGTGCAGGCACCTACACCTTCACGGCCACGCTGAACGGCTGCACGTCGGCCCCGGCCACGGTGGTCGTGGCGGTGAACAATGCCCCGACGATCCTCTCGACCACGGCCACCCCGAACCCTGTCTGCACGGGTAATGATGCGCAGTTGAACGTGGCCGTGCAGACCGGCTCCTATTGTGTATCCGGCGTTGGCCCCTCGAACACCGCCGATACGGACATCCTGAATATCACCCTGGTCGGAGCCACCACGACGATCAACAACAACTCTCCCTGCACGGACGTTTTCGTGGCGAACTACACCGCCCAGAGTGCGGATGTGATCGCTGGCAACACCTACACCCTGACCGGGAACTTCGGCACCTGTGGCGGTACCTTCCCTGCCTCGGCACAAGCCTGGATCGACTGGAACCAGAACGGGACCTTCGAGCCGACCGAGAGCATCGGTCAAGCGGGCCCTGCCAGCCCGATCGGCATTGCTAACATGACCTTCACCGCGCCCCTTTCGGCCTTGAACGGGGCCACCCGGCTGCGGGTGATGCACTGGGAGGGAGGTGTTCTGCCGCTGAATCCCTGCGGTGCCTTCACCTGGGGCGCTGTTGAGGACTACACGGTGATCGTGACGGGCGGCGTGAGCGGCTCCACCACCTATGCCTGGACGCCGAACACCTTCTTGGACAATGCCACCCTCGCCAACCCGGTGGCGCAGAACCCCACTGCCACCACCGCGTACAGCGTACTGGTGACCGGTGCCAACGGCTGCACGAGCACCGGCAACGTATCACTGACCGTTAACCAGAGCCCGGATGTGGCGCTTGCCGTGGTGGACAACTGCATCGCCAGCCAGTTCAGCATCTCGGTGAACGTGAACAGCACGGGCAACGGCCCCAGCGTGAACCTGAGCTACACCGTGAACGGCGGCGCACCCATCGTGGTAAGCGGCCTCGGTGTGGGTCCCCAGACCCCGCTCGGTCCCTTCCAGCAATTGGATGAAGTGGTGATAAGCATTGTGGACCCCTCGGCCGGTTGCAACAGCACCCTGCCCGTGTTCCGCTCGAGCTGTCCCGAACTGGTGGTCTGCCCGAACGTGTTGTCCAAGACCTACTGCTATGGCAATAACGACGTGCGCAGCTGGGTGTTCACCACCACCACGATCGGCGAAACTGTGCAGCTCGACTTCGTGAGCGGTGCCATGGCGCCCAACGATGTGATCCGCATCTACGACGGCACGGACGCCACGGGCCTCTCGCTGGTGAGCGGCAACTTCGCCGACCTCAGCAACGTGCTGGCCACCTCACTCGGCGAGAGCATCTACCTGGAAGTGGAGAGCGATGCCAGCGGCAGCTGCGTCGACGGTGACCCCCTCGCCTCGGCATGGGTGTTCGAAGTGCAATGCAATCCTTCCTGCGTTGACCCCGTGGCCATCGTGACCCCGGTACCGGACTGCTTCAACCAGACCTTCAGCATTGACGTGGACGTGTTCGACCTGGGCGATGCCAGCACGGTCGGCGTGGAATACGCAGTGAACGGAGGCCAACCGGATACGATCCCAGGCCAGGGCTTCGGCATCGTGAACATCGGGCCGTTCAGCCTGGGTAATGCTGTGGCGATCCGCATCCTGCATGAAGACAATGCCACGTGCAACGCGAACCTGGGCGTTGTGACCTTGAACAACAGCGCCTGCCCGAACGATGAGCCCTGCGCCGCGAACATCCTGACGATGAACGCCAACTATACCTGCACGGTGACCACGACCGGCAATATGACCCCCGCCACACTGACGGCGGGCATCACCGGTGGTTGCACTGGTGTGGTGCAGGACCAGTGGTACCGGTTCACCGCCACGGCCCCCACGCACCGCGTGCAGCTGGGCGGCACCACCACGGGCCTCTCGCACTCGGTCTACCAAGGCACCTGCGGCAGCCTGACCCTTGTGGCGGGCACCGCATGCACGGCCGGCGCCACTGCCAGCAACCCGGCCAACCTCACCATCGGCCAGATCTATTACGTGCGGGTGAGCCGCACCGCCGTGGGCACCAACGCCTACACGGTGTGCGTGAGCGCTCCGCCGCTGATCGATGTGGACGCCACCGTATTGGCCGAGCCCTTGGCCACCGGTTGCTACACGGCTGCCGAGGACGTGATCGTGACGGTACTGAACAATGCGATCTACCCGCTCGACCTGAGCGTGAACCCGCTCACGGTGACCGTGAACGTGACCGGCGCCACTACGGCGACCCTCACCGGCACGCTGAACACCGGTGTGGTGGCCCCTGCCGCCACGGTGAACGTGACCATGAGCACCACGCTGAACATGAGCGTGGCCGGTGCTTACACCTTCAACGGTTCCGCCTCGGTGACCGGAGATGGCAATGCGACCAACGATGCCATGACCGCGGCCACGCGCACGGTGGTGGCTGCCACGGCCCTGCCCATCAGCCAGAACTTCACCGGCTTCACCGGTGGCAACCTGGCCACGCTGGCGGCCCCGAACAACGGCTGGCGCGAAGGCGCTGGTGTGACCCCCGCGGGTACCTTCTCGGCCTGGACGAGCTCGGCCACCACGCAGCAGACCCAATTGGGCAGCGGCGTTTCTGCCCGACTGAATTTCAACACCCTGGCGCGCAACGAGTGGATCGTGAGCCCGAAGATCGTGCCCGTGGTGGGTACGCAGCTGAGCTACTCCATCGCCATCACCGACTTCGGCAGCGGCGCTGTGGATGCGGCCGGCATGGAGCCCGGTGACCAGGTGATCGTGAAGGTGAGCACCGACTGCGGTGTGACCTGGAACGGCATTGCGCAGCACAGCGAGGCCAACACTGGCTCGGTGAGCAACAGCTTGGTGCCGCAACTGGTGGACCTGAGCGCCTATGCGGGTCAGGAGCTGATCGTGGCCTTCCACGGTACGAAGCCTTCCACCGGCACGCACCCCAGCATCGATTTCCACATCGACAACATCACCATCCAGAACGTGGTGGTCTGCGCAGGTATCCCTGCAGCAGGTACGGCAGCCATCAGCAATGCAGGGCCTGCCTGCGTACCGGCCAGCACGGGCCTGAGCATCAGCGGCCAGAGCACGGCCGGCGGTGTGGTGGTGACATGGTTGAGCTCCTCCACTCCTGGCGGACCTTACACCACAGTGGTGGGTTCGGGTACCAGCGTGGGCCTTACGGGCATCACCAGCACCACGTACTACGTGGCTTCCGTGAAGTGCCTGATCACTCAGGACAGCGTGCTTACCAACCAGGTGGCTATCCAGATCACCCCGACACCGACGGCCAGCGCCAGCGCTGGTCCGGCCTGCACGGGTCAGGACCTGCAGCTGACGGGCACCACGGACATCGGCACCAGCTTCAGCTGGACCGGTCCGAACGGATTCACCAGCACGGCTCAGAACCCGGTGGTCCCTGCGATCACCACGGCCGCTGGTGGCACCTACACCTTCACGGCCACGGCGAACGGCTGTCCGACCAGCGGCACCGTGTCCGTATCAGTGAACAACACCCCGGTGATCACAAGCGTGACCGGCACCCCCAACCCGGTGTGCTTGAATGGCAACAGCCAGCTGAACGCCAACGTGAGCCTGGCCGGTCCGGTGACCACCTACTCGTTCGGCAGCGCAGTCGGTACGTTCAACTCGATCTTCGGCCAGCCGGGGACCGTGGTGATCAACACCGGAGATGACGACGGAAACTATGGTCCCTATGCGCTTGGCTTCACGTTCAACTACGGCGGTACGAACTTCACGACTGTCGGCGTTAGCGCCAATGGCTACGTGGCCATGGGTCAGTTGACCACCACCTCCTACACAGCATTGAGCACGGGAGGTCTCAACAACGTGATCGCGGCGTTCAATGCGGACCTCGAAGGCGACCCCCTGAACGGTGGCACCATGCTATACCAGGTCTCCGGTGCACCCGGCAGCCAGGTGTTCACCTTTGAGTGGCGCAATTGGGGCTTCTTCAGCCTCGGTGCCAATGAGCTCAGCTTCCAGGTGAAGCTCTACGAAGGCACCAACGTGATCCAGTTCGTTTACCAGAACGGCACGGGCACTGCCACTTCAGCGGTGCAGGTCGGTCTCCGCGGTGCTTCGAACGCGGTCTTCAACAACCGCACCACCACCACGGATTGGAGCAGCACCACCGCAGGTGTGGCGAACAACGCGCAGTGCACGTTCAATGCAACGGTGCGTCCCGCCAACGGGCTCACCTATACGTGGACGCCGCCCAGTGTATCCAACATCAGCTGGTCGCCCAGCACATACCTGACCGCGACGAACATCGCCAACCCAGTGGCCCAGAACGTGGTTGCGGACGTCACCTACACGGTGACCGCCACGGCGGCCAGTGGCTGCGTGTCAGCTCCCGCCCAATTGGTGCTGGAGGCCAACCCGGCCTTGGCTCCCGGCGAAGCCTCCATCACGCCTGCCGTGCCGAGCTTCTGCACTGGCAGCAACGTGACGCTGACGGCCAACCCGCTTGGTGGCGGCGCACCCTACACCTATGCGTGGACGGATCCCAGCAGCAACCCGGCCGGTGTGGCTGCCACCCAGGTGGTGAACGTGCCCGGTACCTGGAGCGTGACGATCACGGACAACTGCGGTGGAACGGCCTCGGCCAGTATCGTGGTGACCGAATACCCGGTGCCTGTGGCCACGGTGGGCAGCAACAGTCCGGTCTGCTCCGGCAACAGCATCCAGCTGAACGCCTCCAGCACCGTGCCGGGCAGCACCTTTGCCTGGACCGGTCCGAACGGCTTCACCAGCACGGATGAGGACCCCGTGATCACCAACGCCACGCTGGCGATGATCGGCAACTACACTGTGGTGGCCTCGGCCAACGGGTGCAGCAGTGCCCCCACCGCCACGCTGGTACAGGTGAACGTGACCCCAACGACGCCGACCGTAACCCCCGCTGCACCAGCGATCTGCGCAGGTGGCAGCGTGAACCTAACGGCCAGCTCCACGGCGCTGACCACCCTGCCCTACACTACGGGTGGAGCGATCACGATCAACGCCAGTGGTAATGGAACACCCTATCCTAGCACGATCAGTGTGAGCGGTCTGCCAACGAGCGGTGTGACTGTGAAACAGGTGTTGATCAACGGCTTCAGCCACACTTGGCCGGACGACGTGGATGTACTCCTCCAGTCGCCCACCGGCACGAACGTGACGATCATGTCCGATGCTGGTTCGGGTACGGATGTGGTGAACGTGAGCTATGTGTTCCAGGATGGTGCTACGAGCATGAACCTGACGCAGAACCTCTCGGGCACCTACGCTCCGTTCAACGATGCAACGGCCGATACATACCCGGCACCTGGTCCTGGTTTGATCGCCGCTGGCACTCCGAGCTTGGCCACGTTCACCAGCAACCCCAATGGCATCTGGAACCTCTACCTCGTGGATGATGTGGGCGGCGATGGCGGTACCATCACCAGCTGGGGCATTGTGTTCGAGTACAACAACGTGACCTACACCTGGACCGGTGCTGGCCTCAATACGAACAGCGGGTCGACCGTGACGGCAACGCCTGCTGCGACGACCACATACACGGTAACGGCTGAGAACAGCGGATGCTCCACCAGCACCAATGTTACCGTGACCGTGAACGAGCTCCCGACCACGGCCACCGTGGGAGGCCCGCAAACGATCTGCGCCAACACCGCAACACTGGGACTGGGTGGCAACACCCCGACCGTGGGCACCGGTGCCTGGAGCATTGTAAGCGGCGGAACGGGCACCTTCAGCAACGCGAGCGACCCGAACAGCACCTTCACCCACACGGGCGGCGCTGGTCCCATCGTGCTGCGCTGGACCATTACCAGCCTGGCACCCTGTGCGCCGAGCTCGGCCGATGTGTCGGTGACCCTGAACACCACCGATACCGACGGTGACGGCGTGATCGACTGTCTGGACAACTGCCCGAACCTGTTCGGCCAGATCGGCCAGGCCTGCAACGCCGGTCCCGGCTTCGTGATCGGAACGATCGATGCCAACTGTGTGTGCGTGGGCCAGCAGTGCACCACCGACCTGATCCTGGAGTTCCAGACCGACGCCAATGCTTCCCAGATCAGCTGGGAGCTGCGCTCCACCGGAACGAACATCCTGGTACAGAGCGGCACGGGCCTGCCCAACAACGCCATCGTAACGTCGAACACCTGCCTGCCTGACGGTTGTTACTACCTGCGTGTGATCGACTCCGGTGGAGATGGTATCGCCAACGGTGGTTACATCCTGCGCACCAGCGTGGGCCAGCAGCGCATCATCGACAACCGCAACAACTTCAACAGCGGTGGCGTGAGCGCAGTGATCAACAACGGTGGCTTCTGCCTGCCCCTGGGCACCGACAAGCTGATCTACACCAGCTGCGACAAGCTCGACTGGGTGAACAACCAGTTCCTGGTGGCGGCTGAGAACGCGCTGGTGAGCGCACAATGGCAAGTGGGCAACCAAACGGACGATGGATACCAGTTCTGGATCTTCGACCCCAACGGCTCCTACGGCTACGCCAAGTTCCGCAACCACGCCACCAGCGACGGTTTCGGTCCGGCCAGCGCCACCCGTGCCTGCCACATGCAAATCAACAACTGGAGCCCCAACCAGATCCCGGCCAACGTGCTGATGAACGCGAAGGTGCGCAGTCGTGTGAACGGCACCAACAGTGCATGGGGTCCTGTGTGCCGCTTCAAGATCGATCCGATCCGTGCCGCATGCCCCCTCACCAAGCTGATGGACATCCCCGCCAACCAGTTCTTCAGCTGCGGCGTTACCCGCACCTGGGGTGGAAGCAACCGCGTGCATGCCCGTCCGGTGGACGGTGCCACGCAGTACCAGTTCCGCTTCAACAACGGCGAACTGGCCGCTCCGGTGATCCGCACCAGCAGCACTTACTACGTGAACTTGAACTGGACGCCCGCACTGCCCAACGGCACCTACCAGGTGCAGGTGCGTGCCTTCAAGAACGGCCAGTGGTGTGTGACCAGCCTGCCTTGGGGTGACGAGTGCAACGTGACCATCGTGGGCAGCACGGCCATGACCCAGAACGGCGACGGTACCGTGGCCACGGGTGATGCCAAGCTGGCCATGTTCCCCAACCCCAACCGCGGTGATCTGCTCACCCTGAGCCTGAGCGCTGTGGAGGAAGGGGTGAACACGGTAAGCGTGGACATCTACGACCTCACCGGTGCCGTGGTAAGCAGCCGTACCATCGCTGTGAACGATGGCATGGTGTATCAGGTGCTCGATCTGAAGGAAATGGCCAGCGGCCTGTACATGGTGAACATCACCGCAGGCGAACAGCGCTATACCGAACGACTGGTGATCAGCAGGTAAGCTGAGCGCCTGAACAACAACTGAAGGGAACGCCCCGGGCCGCAAGGTCCGGGGCGTTCTGCGTTAACGAGGCGAAGACCATCGATCCCGCACCAACAGCTCTGGACCAAAGCCGGCGGACCCAGGTCCATACCCTTGAGCCAAGGCCGCTTAGGACTTGGCTCCTGGTCCGGTCAATGCCCGCACCAGGCCTGCTCGAGAGAACAGTGACACGTACCAAGCAGGAATGCTCCGACCGGATATCCAACGCTCAGGGGCCGAAAGCAAGACCTTCGACCTGGCCCAAGTGGACCCATTACGAACATGCACCACCGTGCGGGCGCTAGAACACCAACGAGATGGAGCAACTGAGGAAGCCAACGATCGAGGGAACATCACCACGTCAGCACAGACAAAAACTGGAACTGAACGTTCCAGGCCGGCACTTCGAATGAACCCGTTCCGAACAGAGAAATGGCGGCCGTTCAACGCAGACCCTTACCAACCATCGCAGGAAAGTTGCGTTTCGCGGCGCACCACCGAGCGCTTGGTGAACTACCGCTGGAAGTCGTCGTAGAGCAGGTACTTCGCGCGCACTTTCATGAACGCCTGCAAAGCCGGCTGCCACGAGGCCCGGATGGTATCCTCCTCCTCGCCCCGAACGATCCGCTCGCGCAGGTCAGTGCCACCGGCCAGCTTGTCGATGAAATGGTTCGCCAGGAAGAAGCCGGCCTTGTCCGGTGCTTCACGATACAGACCGATCAGCCAATGCAACCGGACCCTGCGCTCCATGCGGCTCTGGAACGAACCGAACGCGCGCAGGTCGATGCCGTTGCATTCCTTGCCGAGATGAGGCGGGTCCTTGGCACCTGGCACGGAGCGCGGCGTGAAGTGGAACTGCCCCACCGGATTGCCGGGATAGCCAATGCACTGGAAAGGCTGCTCGGTACCACGCCCCACGCTCACCACGGTTCCCTCGAAAAGACCGAGCGATGGATAGAGGTACACGGCGCTCATGTTGGGCAGGTTCGGCGAGGGGCGCACCGGAAGCTGGTACATCACATCGTGATCGTAGCCCGTGCAAGGCACCACGAAGAGATCGCATCGCGCGCCGCCCTTCAACCAACCTTCGCCGTTGATCATGCCGGCATACTCGCCCACCGTCATGCCATGCACCAGCGGCACGGGATGCATGCCCACGAACGAAACCGTGGAGGGCTCGAGCACGGGGCCATCCACGTAGAACCCATTGGGGTTCGGTCGGTCCAGCACCACCACCGCCTTTCCGTTCTCTGCCGCAGCCTCCATGACGTAGTGCAGCGTGCTGATGTAGGTGTAGAAACGCACCCCCACGTCCTGGATGTCGAACACCAGCACATCCACGTCGAGCAACTGTTCCGGCGTGGGCTTCTTGTTGGCGCCGTAGAGCGAGACCAAGGGCAGCTTGGTCCGCGCATCACGTCCGTCCTTCACGCGCTCACCGGCATCCGCCTCACCCCGGAAACCGTGCTCCGGCGCGAACACCTTCACCACATTGACCTCTCGCGCCAGCAGCGTATCCACCAGATGGACCGTACCCACCATGCCCGTTTGGTTGGTGACCACGGCCACGCGGCGGCCCGCCAAACGAGGCAGGTACTCGGCCAGGCGATCGGCGCCCACCTGTACGCTCACCGGGCCATGGGACACCAGCACGGGCGGAGGCACCTGCGAACAACCTGCGGTGGCCATCGCTCCGGACACCACAAGCAGGGCCGCTATCTTCGTCGGCCTGCGCAAAAGGCCGCTCCCCGTGTCGTTCGCCCACTTCATTGCCAAACGCATCCTGCGGCCCGAAAAAGGCGCGGGGCAGGGCTTCTCACGACCGATCGTCTCCATTGCGGTACTGGGTATCGTGGTGGGCATGGCCGTCATGATCCTTACGGTGGGCATTACACGGGGCTTTCAACGCGAAGTGCGGGCGAAGGTAACCGGCGCCGGAGGGCACCTGCAGATCACCGCCTTGTGGCAGACCGACCCGAAGGAGACCCCACGCATTCCCATCGACCAGGACTTCTACCCCGCGTTGGACACGGTACCCGGCATTGCGCACATCCAGATCTATGCCACCAAGGCAGGCATCATCGAGACCGATGAGGAGATCCAGGGCGTAGTGGTGAAAGGCGTCGGTGCGGACCACGACTGGCGTTTCCTGCAACAGCACCTGGTATCGGGGGTGGTGCCGGCCATCAACGATGAGCGCCGCCCGATCGATCTGCTCCTCTCCCGCTACCTCGGCGACCGGCTGCGCATCGGGGAGAACGATACCATCACGGTTTACCTCGTGAAGGGCAAGGACGATATCCGTCCAAGGAAGTTCAGGGTATGTGGCATCTACGAGACCGGTATCGAGCAGATCGACCATCAACTGGTGTACATCGATATCGGCCACTTGCAGCGCTTCTCCCAATGGGGACTGAAGGCGGAGATCGCGGTGACCGACAGCGTGGCAAATGGGTCCGTGCGCGTGGAGGGTCTGGCCTTCGGTGGCGACCGCACCCATTCGTACGCATGGCCCGGCACCGACCTCTACGGCAGAGGTCCGCATACCGTGCACCTTTGCGGAGGCGATACCACGTTGACCCTCGTTGTGAGCGACGAGAGCGGCACCTTGCCCGATACGGCCTGGGTGCGCATCAGGAGAACATCGGACACAGGCCTTGAACATGGCGGCATCAACGTTGATCGCGGCGGAACGGGCGGGACACACACACGCTACTGCGGCGGCTTTGAAGTGGCTCTGGACCACTATGATGATCTGTTGCGCATGGACGACCTGGTCTACGAGAAATACCTGCCCACCGAACTGCGGACACAGAGCGTGAAAGACCGCTTCCCCGAACTGTTCACCTGGCTCGAACTGTTGGACAAGAACGTGGTGGTGGTGATCATCCTCATGGTCCTCGTCTCCATCATCAACATGACCTCGGCACTGTTGATCATCATCCTGGAACGCACCACCATGATCGGCGTGCTGAAGGCTTTGGGGGCCGGGGACCGGGCGCTGCGTCGCATCTTCCTCATCGATGCGGCCTACATCCTGGGCATCGGCATCCTCTTGGGGGACACCTTGGGCATCGGGCTCGCCTTGCTTCAGCAACGCTTTGGTATCGTGAAACTGCCGGTGGAGACCTACTACGTGGACACCGTGGTGATCGATCTCGAACTCTGGCCCATCCTTCTCCTGAACCTCGGTACGCTGGCCGTTTGCGTGCTGGCCTTGTTGCTGCCCAGCATGCTGGTCTCGCGCATCGCCCCTGCCCGTGCCATCCGTTTCACCTGAGCAGGGCGGCGGGCCGGGGTTACCTTTGACCGTTGCATCCGCACGCACTCCATGAAGATCCACGAGAACATCCTGAGCACCATCGGCAACACGCCCATGGTGAAGTTGAACCGCTTGGTGAAGGACATAGAGGCCACTGTCCTCGCGAAGGTCGAGACCTTCAACCCCGGCAACAGCATCAAGGACCGTATGGCGATCAAGATGATCGAGGATGCGGAGAAGGACGGCAGGCTGAAACCAGGTGGCACCATCATCGAGGGCACAAGCGGCAACACCGGCATGGGCCTCGCCATCGGCGCCATCATCAAGGGCTACAAATGCATCTTCACCACCACCGACAAGCAGAGCCGCGAGAAGGTCGACATCCTGCGCGCCTTCGGTGCCGAAGTGATCGTGTGCCCCACCAACGTGGACCCGGAGGACCCGCGCAGCTACTACAGTGTTTCCTCGCGCCTGGAGCGCGAAGTGGCCAACAGCTGGAAACCGAACCAGTACGACAACCTCAGCAACAGCCAGGCGCACTACGAAAGCACCGGTCCCGAGATCTGGGAGCAGACCGGTGGCAAGGTGGACCACCTCGTGGTGGGCGTGGGCACCGGCGGCACTATCTGCGGCACGGGCAAGTTCCTCAAGGAGAAGAACCCGAACCTGAAGATCTGGGGGATCGATACCTACGGCTCGGTCTTCAAGAAGCTGAAGGAGACCGGCATCTTCGACAAGAACGAGATCTACCCCTACATCACCGAAGGCATCGGCGAGGACTTCGTGCCCAAGAACGTGGACATGGACCTCATCGACCATTTCGAGAAGGTCACCGACCGCGACGCCGCCATCATGACGCGCCGCATCGTGAAGGAGGAGGCCATCTTCGTGGGCAACAGCGCGGGCAGCGCCATGGCCGGCCTGCTGCAGCTGAAGGACCACTTCAAGAAGGGCGAAGTGGTGGTGGTGATCTTCCACGACCACGGCACGCGCTACGTGGGCAAGATGTTCAACGACGACTGGATGCGCGAACGTGGTTTCCTGGTGGAGGAGAAACCCACCGCCGGTGACCTGCTGAAAGGCAAGGACCTGCAACTGCTCAGCGTGGAGGCCGATGAGCCGGTGCTGATGGCCATCGACAAGATGCGCAAGCACAACATCGACCAGTTGCCCGTGATGGAGCACGGCAAGCCCGTGGGCACCATCACCGATGCCCGCCTGTTCGACGCGATCCTGGAGGATGCCGAGGTGCGCCACCAGAAGAACCGCACGGTGATGGGACCTTCTCTTCCCGTGATCGGCCTCGACGCCACCTTGGAAGAGGTGGCAGCGAAACTGGGCAATGGCAGCCCTGCCGTGCTGGTGGAACAGCCGAACGGCTACGGTATCCTGACGAAGCAGGACATCATCGGGAAGCTGAAATAAGGGCGGCGTTCACGTCGCCAGGAAGATACATGGACCTGGGCATGCGGCACCTGACAGACCAAATGCACCGCACCATCAACGTGCCCGATGCCCCCCAGCGCATCATCTCCCTCGTCCCCTCGCAGACCGAACTGCTCTACGACCTGGGCCTGGGCGACCGGGTGGTGGGCATCACCAAGTTCTGCGTGCACCCGGAGACCTGGTTCAAGACCAAGCACCGCGTGGGTGGCACCAAGAAGGTGGACATGGACAAGGTGCGCGCGCTGAAGCCGGACCTGATCATCGGCAACAAGGAGGAGAACGAGCGGAGGGACATCGAGGCGCTTACAGCGGAATTCCCGGTGTGGATGAGCGATATCCGCGACCTGCCCGGTGCGCTGGACATGATCACCCGCGTGGGCGAGCTCACCGGCGCCAAGGAGAAGGCTTCGGCCCTTGCAACGGACATCGTGCAAGCATTCGCAACGCTTCGCCCACTGGATCCGACCTATACCGCGGCCTACCTCATCTGGCGCGAGCCCTTCATGGTGGCCGGACATGGTACCTTCATCAACGACATGCTGATGCGTTGCGGCCTGCAGAACGTGTTCGACGAGGGCGATGCGCGCTACCCGGAGATCACGGACCAACAGTTGGCGGAATCCGATCCCGACATCATCCTGCTCTCCTCCGAACCATACCCCTTCAAGGAAGAGCACATCCGGGACCTCAACATGATCTGCCCCGGGACCCCGGTCCGCATTGTTGATGGCGAGCTGTTCAGCTGGTACGGCAGCCGTATGTTGCAGGCTCCGGCTTACTTCAACGGCCTGCTGAAGGGCTGAACGGTTCAGGCGGGGCAAGGGGCGGCCCTACTTTTGCTTGCACGCCGCACCATGTTCAACCGTACCATCGCATTCGCCGTTCTGCTCTGCCTGGCGACGGCGGCGTCGGGGCAGCGTGTGGGATTGGTGCTCAGCGGCGGCGGTGCAACGGCCATGGCCCACATCGGCGTGATGAAGGCGCTGGAGGAGAACAACATCCCCATCGACTTCATCACCGGCAGCAGCATGGGGGCCTTGGTGGGCGGTCTTTACGCGGCCGGCTATTCGCCCTGGCAGATCGATTCCTTGTTCAGCAGCGAGCAGTTCCGCATCATGGCCGAAGGGGGCATCGAACCCGGGTTCACCTACTTCTTCAAGCAGGATACGCCTGATGCATCGCTCATCAGCCTGCGGTTCGACCTGGACACCTTGCTGACCACCAGCCTGCCCACGAACCTGCGCAGTCCGGTCCTGCTCGACTTCGAACAGATGCGGGGCTTTGCCCCGGTGTCCGCCGCAGCGGGCTACTCCATGGACAGCCTCTTCGTGCCCTTTCGCTGCGTGGCTTCCGACATCACCGCACAACGGGCGCACATCTTCCGGTCCGGCGATCTTTCACAGGCCATCCGGGCCAGCATGAGCTATCCGTTCTATTTCAAACCCATTCGGGTGGATGGCCGCCTGATGATGGATGGCGGGCTGTACAACAACTTCCCCAGCGATGTGATGTACGAGGACTTCTTCCCGGACATCATCATCGGCAGCAACGTGTCCAGCAATTCGCCACCGCCCAGCGAGGACGACCTGCTCAGCCAATTGCGCGCCATGGTGCAGGAACCCACCAACTTCTCCGTGATCTGCGAGAACGGTGTCATCATCGAACCGCGCACCACCAACTCGCTCTTCGATTTCAGCGATCCTTCCATCGCGATCAACGATGGATATCGGGCCGCCATGGAGCGTATGCCCGAGATACTGGCACAGGTCCAGCGCCGTATCGATCGGGCAGAGCTCGACGCCCGTCGAACCCGGTTCCGATCACGGTACCCCCCCTTGGTGTTCGGTGAGCTACGCATCCACGGGGCCACCCGATCGCAGACGCGATACATCAAGGCCGTAATGGCGCCGGGCAGCATGCCCATGGATGTCGAGCAGCTCAAATCCGGCTATTTCCGGCTGTACGCCGATCGCAACGTGGCCCTGTTGTACCCGAAGGCCACCTATGTAAAGGAGCGTGGTAACTACGACCTGGACCTGAACGTGAAGCCTGAAAAGGACCTGGAAGTACGCTTCGGGGGCATGTTCTCCTCGCGTCCGATCAACTCAGGCATGGTGGCGCTGCGCTTGAACCTGTTCGGTCGATCCTCGGCCCATGTGGATGCCATTTCCTACTTCGGCAAATTCTACGCCGCTGGCCAAGTGCGCCTACGGGCCGACCTTTCCACACGGTCGCCCATTTACTTGGAACCCGTGTTCACCCTGCATCGGTGGGACTATTTCCGGTCCTTCAGCACGTTCTTCGATGAGGTGAAACCCTCGTTCGTGGTGAACCGCGAAGCCTGGGGCGGGGCCAACGTTGGCATGGGCCTGGGCAACAAGGGTCTGCTGCGGTTGGATGCGAAACTGGCCGAGACCGAGGACGAATATTACCAAACGGACGCCTTCACGGGTGCTGACACGGCTGATGTCACGCAGTTCAGGTTCTTCACGACGGGCCTGCTGATCCAGCGCAATTCGCTCAACCGCAAACAACACCCCAACGCAGGCCACTGTGCTTCGGCCTCGCTACGCTACGTGGGCGGCAATGAGCTCACGGTACCGGGATCCACCTCCCCGATCGAAGGCACGCGGTTCGAGGACCATCATGAGTGGCTCGCTCTGAACGTGAAGGTGGACCAGTACTTCCTGCCACGTGGGACCGTGCGCTTCGGCTACATGGTGGAAGGCATGTACAGCACGATGCCCGTGTTCCAGAATTACACGGCCACGATCATCCAGGCCCCGGCCTTCCAGCCCACGCCCGAAAGCCGCACCTATTTCATCCCCGAGTTCAGGTCCACGAAATATTTGGGCGGTGGCCTGCGGGCCATTGTGGCCTTGGCACGTGACCGCTTCGACCTTCGCCTCGAAGGATATATATACCAGCCCTACGAGCCCATCCAGCGTGGCGAACTGAACGAGGCCGTTACGGGTACCGCGTTCACCGAGCGGTATTACATCGGCTCAGGGTCGCTGATCTACCAGAGCCCCGTGGGACCCGTATGGTTCAACCTCAGCTATTTTGATGGCCTGAGCGAGCCGTGGGCCTGGAGCCTGAACTTCGGCTACATCATTTTCAACCAGCGTTCCCAGGAATGAGCCCCATCGACCACGCCTTCATTGACACCTATGTCTCCGTGGCCGGCGACCCCGACCGCCTGACGACCCGCAACGCGGTCGACATGGAACTGTGGGAGGTGCTCGATGGACTGCTGCTCGACCTGCACCTGATCCGGCACGGCTATGCCACGGACGGCTATGCGAAGCACATCGAGAACGAGCTACGGCGGGTGTGTGCCGACGCCGATGTGGTCAGGCGGATCAAGGAGCTACGGTTGTGAACGACAAAGCACGACACCGGTCCTGAACGACAAAGCCCTCCGCAATGCGAAGGGCTTCGATCGAAGTGCGTAAGTGGGCTCAGGCTTGTGCAGCAGGTCCACCGAAGTTCATGGGGATCTCCGGCATCTCCGTCTCGCGGATGTTGCCGTGCACCTGTTCGAACTTGCTGATGTTGTCGGCCAGGGCCCGCATGAGGCGCTTGGCATGCTGTGGGGTGAGCAGGATGCGCGAACGCACCTTTGCCTTGGGAACACCGGGCATCACACGCACGAAATCGAGCACGAACTCGGAGTTGCTGTGCGTAATGATGGCAAGGTTGCTGTAGATACCATCGGCCACCTCCTCACTGATCTCGATGTTCAGCTGGTTGCCGCGGGGTTGGTCTTTCTGATCGGCCATGTTCGTTCGGTTGTTGGGTCATAAGCGGCGAGCGGCAAGTCCTGTTGAACCTGCCGCTCGCGCACTTTCAGTGTTGTTCGTGCAGGATCACTCGTCGATCTCCTGTGCTTCGAGACGGTCGGCCATCATGCGCTGATACTCGTCCTTGTTGGCCACGATGGTCTTCTGGTAGGCACGCGCACCGGTACCGGCGGGGATCAGGTGACCCACGATCACGTTCTCCTTCAGTCCATTGAGGTGGTCCTCCTTGGCGTTCACAGCGGCCTCGTTCAGCACCTTGGTGGTCTCCTGGAACGATGCAGCGCTGATGAAGCTGTCGGTCTGCAGCGATGCGCGGGTGATACCCTGCAGCATGATGCGCGCCGTGGCAGGCTTCGCTGCGCGCGAATCCACCAGCTTGGCATCCTTGCGCTTCAGTACGCTGTTCTCATCACGGAGCTTGCGCATGGACACGATCTGGCCTACGCGCAGGTTCGTGCTGTCGCCGGAATCGGTGACCACGATCTTGTCGTAGATCGAATCGTTCTCCTCCATGAACTCGATCTTGTTCACGCTCTGGCGCTCCAGGAAGCGGGTATCTCCGGGGTCCTCGATCTCGACCTTGCGCATCATCTGGCGAACGATCACCTCGAAGTGCTTGTCGTTGATCTTCACACCCTGCATGCGATACACCTCCTGCACCTCGTCCACCAGGTACTCCTGCACCTTGGTGGGGCCTTGGATGTCCAGGATGTCGCCGGGCGAGATGGAACCATCGCTCAGGGGCTGACCGGCCTTGATGAAGTCGTTCTCCTGCACCAGGATGTGCTTGCTCAGCGGCACCAGGTAGTACTTCTTCTCACCCGTGCGGCTTTCCACGATGATCTCGCGGTTACCACGCTTGATCTTGCCGTAGCTGATGATGCCGTCCACCTCGCTCACCACTGCAGGGTTGCTGGGGTTACGGGCCTCGAACAGTTCGGTCACGCGGGGCAGACCACCGGTGATGTCACCACCCTTGCCTGAGCTGCGGGGGATCTTCACCAGGATGTCGCCGGCCTCGATCTTCTGGCCTTCGCTCACAATGATGTGTGCACCCACGGGCAGGCTGTAGCTCTTCAGCTCTTCCTTGCCCTTGGGGTCCATGATCTTGATCGTCGGGTTCTTCCGCTTGTCGCGGCTCTCGATGATCACCTTCTCGGCGAAGCCGGTCTGTTCATCGATCTCCTCACGGTAGGTGGCGTTCTCTTCGATGCTCTCGAAGGCCAGCGTACCCGCCAGTTCGGAGATGATCACCGCGTTGTAGGCATCCCACAGACAGATCAGGTCGTTCTTCGCGATCTTCTTGCCGCCCTTCACATAGATGTAAGCGCCGTACGGGATGTTGGTCGTGGTGAGCACAATGCCCGTGGTGGCATCCACAATGCGCATTTCGGCACTGCGGCTGATCACCACCTCGGCCTCCTCGCCCTTGCGGTCCTTCTTCCTCACCGTGCGCAGCTCATCGATCTCCAGGATACCGTCGTACTTGGCGCGGATCTCGCTCTGTTCGGTGATCTTTCCTGCAACACCACCCACGTGGAACGTACGCAGCGTAAGCTGGGTACCGGGTTCACCGATGGACTGTGCGGCGATCACACCGACAGCCTCGCCCATCTGCACCATACGGCCAGTGGCCAGGTTGCGGCCGTAGCACTTGGCGCATACACCCTGCTTCTGCTCGCAGGTCAGTACGCTGCGGATCTCCACCTCCTCGATGGGGCTGGCCGCAATGGCGGATGCGATGTCCTCATTGATGTTCTCACCGCTGGACACCAGGCGCTCACCGGTCTGCGGGTGGTACACATCGTGCACTGCCGTGCGACCAAGGATGCGGTCGTAGAGCGACTCCACGATGTCCTCGTTCTTTTTCAGGGCGGTGGCTACCAGGCCACGCAACGTGCCGCAGTCGTCCTTGGTGATCACCACGTCCTGTGCCACGTCCACCAGACGGCGGGTCAGGTAACCGGCGTCAGCGGTCTTCAGTGCCGTATCGGCCAGACCCTTACGGGCACCGTGGGTGGAGATGAAGTACTCAAGGATGGACAGACCCTCTTTGAAGTTCGAGAGGATCGGGTTCTCGATGATGTCCTGGCCACCGCCACCGCCGCTCTTCTGGGGCTTGGCCATCAGGCCACGCATGCCGCTGAGCTGACGGATCTGCTCCTTGGAACCACGGGCACCCGAATCCATCATCATGTAGATGGAGTTGAAGCCCTGGCGATCGTTCTTGATGCGCTCCATCAGGGTGAAGGTCACCTTGCTGTTGGTGTGCGTCCAGATATCGATCGTCTGGTTGTAGCGCTCGTTGTTGGTGATCAGACCCATGTTGTAGTTGCCTGTCACCTCGTCCACCTCGGCCTGTGCGGCCTTCACCAGCTTTTCCTTGGCGTCGGGGATGACCACGTCGTCCAGGTTGAAGCTCAGGCCACCACGGAACGCGCTCATGAAGCCCAGGTCCTTGATGTCGTCAAGGAACTGTGCGGCACGGGCGGTACCGGTCTCCTTCATCACCTTGCCGATGATGTCGCGGAGCGCCTTCTTGGTCAACACTTCGTTGATGTAACCGCACTCCTTGGGCACCACCTCGTTGAAGAGGGTGCGACCGCAGGTGGTCTCAATGATGCTGGTCTTGCCGTTGATATCCGCCCAACGCAGCTTGATGTGCGTATGCAGATCGAGCTGGCCTTCGTTGTAGGCGATGATCACCTCCTCGGGGCTGTAGAACGTGCGGCCCTCACCTTTCATGGTGCGCTCCGCATCGGTCTTGCGACCCTTGGTGATGTAGTACAGGCCAAGCACCATGTCCTGGCTGGGCACCGCGATGGGCGCACCGTTGGCCGGGTTCAGGATGTTGTGGCTGGCCAGCATCAGCAGCTGGGCCTCCAGGATGGCGGCGTTGCCCAGGGGCACGTGCACGGCCATCTGGTCACCGTCGAAGTCGGCGTTGAACGCGGTACACACCAGCGGGTGCAGCTGGATGGCCTTGCCCTCGATCAGTTTGGGCTGGAAGGCCTGGATACCGAGGCGGTGCAGCGTGGGTGCACGGTTGAGGAGCACAGGGTGGCCCTTCAGCACGTTCTCCAGGATGTCCCACACCACGGGCTCCTTCTTGTCCACGATCTTCTTCGCGCTCTTCACCGTTTTCACGACCCCCCGCTCGATGAGCTTGCGGATGATGAACGGCTTGAAAAGCTCGGCGGCCATGTCCTTCGGCAGACCGCACTCATGCAGTTTCATTTCGGGACCTACCACGATCACGGAACGTGCGCTGTAGTCCACACGCTTACCGAGCAGGTTCTGGCGGAAGCGGCCCTGCTTGCCCTTGAGCGAATCGCTCAACGACTTCAGCGGGCGGTTGCTCTCGCTCTTCACGGCGCTGCTCTTGCGGCTGTTGTCGAACAAGCTGTCCACAGCTTCCTGGAGCATGCGCTTCTCGTTGCGCAGGATCACCTCGGGTGCCTTGATCTCCATCAACCGCTTCAAACGGTTGTTACGGATGATCACGCGGCGGTAGAGGTCGTTCAGGTCGGAGGTGGCGAAACGACCACCGTCCAAGGGCACCAGCGGGCGCAGTTCGGGCGGGATCACCGGCACCACCTTCACGATCATCCATTCGGGATGGTTCGGACGGCGGGTGTTCGCATCGCGGAAAGCCTCCACCACGTTCAAGCGCTTCAGCGCTTCGTTCTTGCGCTGCTGGCTCGTTTCCGTGTTCGCCTTGTGGCGCAGGTCGTAGCTCAGGCCATCCAGGTCCAGACGCTTCAGCAGGTCGTGCAGCGAGTCGGCGCCCATCTTCGCGATGAACTTGTTCGGATCGCTATCGTCCAGGTACTGGTTCTCCTTGCCCATGGCGTCAAGGATGTCCAGGTATTCCTCCTCCGTCAGGAAATCCAGGTACTGCACCTGAACACCTTCCTTGTTCACCGCCGTGCCCGGCTGGATCACCACGTACCGTTCGTAGTAAATGATCTGATCGAGCTTCTTGGTGGGCAGGCCCAGCAGGTAGCCGATCTTGTTGGGCAGGCTGCGGAAGTACCAGATGTGGGCTACGGGCACCACCAGCTGGATATGGCCCATGCGCTCACGACGCACCTTCTTCTCGGTCACCTCCACACCGCAGCGGTCGCACACGATCCCTTTGTAGCGGATGCGCTTGTATTTGCCGCAGTGGCATTCGAAATCCTTCACCGGACCGAAGATCCGTTCGCAGAAGAGACCATCCCGCTCCGGCTTGTAGGTGCGGTAGTTGATCGTCTCCGGCTTGATCACCTCACCATGGCTGCGCTCGAGGATCTGCTCGGGGCTGGCCAGACTGACGACGATCTTGTTGAAGTTGCTGTTCAGCTTGACTTCCTTCTTCATGTTCTCGCGTTGCTTGCTTCCGTTCGACGTTCAGTTGCGCATCCCTTCGATCACTCGAGGGAGACGTTCAGGGCCAGGCCACGCAGTTCGTGGAGCAGCACGTTGAACGATTCAGGAATACCCGGGGTCGGGAGCGGTTCGCCCTTCACGATGGCCTCGTAGGCCTTGGCACGACCGATCACGTCATCGCTCTTCACGGTGAGGATCTCCTGCAGGATGTTGGCGGCACCGAAGGCCTCCAGTGCCCACACTTCCATTTCACCGAAGCGCTGGCCACCGAACTGGGCCTTACCACCCAGCGGCTGCTGCGTGATGAGGCTGTAGGGGCCGATGGAGCGTGCGTGCATCTTATCGTCCACCATGTGGGCCAGCTTGATCATGTAGATCACGCCCACGGTGGCCGGTTGGTCGAACTTCATGCCCGTGCCTCCGTCGTACAGGTAGGTCTTCCCGTTGCGTGGGATACCGGCCTCGTCCGTTTCGGCATTGATCTGGTCATGCGTGGCTCCGTCGAAGATCGGCGTGGCGTACTTGCGGCCCAGCTTCTTGCCGGCCCAGCCCAGCACGGTCTCATAGATCTGTCCCAGGTTCATGCGCGAAGGCACGCCCAGCGGGTTCAGAACGATGTCCACCGGTGTTCCGTCCTCGAGGAACGGCATGTCGGCGTCACGGACGATCTTGGCCACGATACCCTTGTTACCGTGGCGGCCGGCCATCTTGTCGCCCACCGTCAGCTTGCGCTTGGCGGCCACATAGACCTTGGCCAGTTTCACGATACCGGTGGGCAGTTCGTCGCCGATGCTCACTTGGAACTTCTTCCGCTTGTACACACCGATGATGTCGCTGTGGCGGATGTTGTAGTTGTGGATGAGCTCACGCACCAGGTCGTTCACCTTCTTGTCGGTGGTCCACTCGGTGGGGTCAACGGTAACGAAGTCGATGCCCTGGAGCACCTTGGCGCTAAACTTCACGCCCTTCTTCACCTGCTCCTCCTTGTACTTGTTCTGGATGCCGTTGGAGGACAGGCCGCCGACCAGCTGCATCAGTTTGTCGATCACGAGCGCCTTCAGGGCGCCCAGGTCCTTGTCCTGCTCCTTATCGATCTGCTCCAGGATCGCCTTCTCGTTGCCCTTCGCCTTCTTGTCCTTCACGGCACGGCTGAAGAGCTTCTTGTCGATGACCACACCCTTGGTGCTGGGCGGGGCCTTCAAGGAAGCGTCCTTCACATCACCGGCCTTGTCGCCGAAGATGGCACGGAGCAGCTTCTCCTCGGGGCTCGGATCCGTTTCCCCTTTCGGCGTGATCTTGCCGATGAGGATGTCGCCTTCCTTGATCTCGGCTCCAATACGGATCAGGCCGTTCTCGTCGAGGTCCTTGGTGGCCTCTTCGCTCACGTTCGGGATGTCCGCCGTCAGTTCCTCCAGGCCGCGCTTGGTGTCGCGCACCTCCATGATGTACTCATCGATGTGGATGGAGGTGAAAATGTCCTCCGAGGCCACGCGCTCGCTGATCACGATGGCATCCTCGAAGTTGTACCCCTTCCACGGCATGAACGCCACTTGCAGGTTGCGGCCAATGGCCAGCTCTCCGTCCTGTGTGCCGTAGCCTTCGCACAGCGTCTGGCCCTTGGTCACCTTTTCGCCCTTGCGGACGATCGGGCGCAGGTTCATGCAGGTGCTCTGGTTGGTCTTCAGGAACTTGGTCAGGCGGTACTCCTTGTCGTCGCCATCGAAGCTCACAATGCGGTCCTCATCGGAGCGCTTGTACTCGATCACGATGCGGTCACTGTCCACGGACTTCACCACACCGTCGCCCTCGGCCACGAGCAGCACACGGCTGTCGCGGGCCACGAGCTCTTCCAGGCCGGTGCCCACGAACGGCGCCTCGGGGCGCAGCAGCGGCACGGCCTGACGCATCATGTTCGAGCCCATCAGCGCGCGGTTGGCGTCGTTGTGCTCCAGGAAGGGGATCAACGAGGCCGCAATGGAGGCGATCTGGTTGGGTCCCACGTCCATCAGGTGCAGCTCCTTCGGCTCCACCACGGGGAAGTCGCCCATCAAACGTGCTTTCACCCGGTTGCCGGTGAACTCACCCTTCTCGTTCACCTGAGCGTTCGCCTGGGCGATCATCAGGTTGTCCTCCTCCTCGGCGCTCAGGTAGGTCACATCGGCCTTCACGTCCACCTTACCGTCCTTCACGGTGCGATAAGGGGTCTCGATGAAGCCCAGGTTGTTGATCTTCGAGTACACACAGAGCGAGCTGATCAGACCGATGTTCGGTCCTTCCGGGGTCTCGATGGTGCAGAGGCGGCCATAGTGCGTGTAGTGCACGTCACGAACCTCGAAACCGGCACGTTCGCGGCTCAGACCACCGGGGCCAAGGGCCGACATGCGGCGCTTGTGGGTGATCTCGCTCAGCGGGTTCGTCTGGTCCATGAACTGGCTCAACTGGTTCGTTCCGAAGAACGAGTTGATCACCGAGCTCAGGGTCTTGGCATTGATCAGGTCGGTGGGCGTGAACACCTCGTTGTCGCGCACGTTCATGCGCTCACGGATGGTGCGGGCCATGCGGGCCAGACCCACGCCGAACTGGCTGTGGAGCTGCTCGCCCACGGTACGCACACGACGGTTGCTCAAGTGGTCGATGTCGTCCACATCGGCCTTCGAGTTCACCAGCTCGATCAGGTACTTGATGATGAAGATGATGTCCTCCTTGGTGAGCACACGCACACTGAGCTCGCTCTGCAGGCCCAGCTTCTTGTTGATGCGGTAGCGACCCACCTCACCGAGGTCATAACGCTGTTCACTGAAGAACAGCTTGTCGATGACACCACGGGCCGTTTCCAGATCGGGTGGTTCGGCGTTGCGGAGCTGGCGGTAGATCACCTCCACGGCCTCCTTCTCGGAGTTCGAGGTGTCCTTCTGCAGCGTATTGTAAATGAGGGCGTAGTCGGCGGCGTTGATCCCCTGCTTGTGCAGGATGATGGTCTTCGCACCGCTCTCCACGATCTGGTCCACGTGGAATTCCTCGATCACGGTCTCGCGGTCGATCAGCACCTCGTTACGCTCGATGCTCACCACTTCGCCGGTATCCTCGTCCACGAAGTCCTCCACCCAGGTCTTCAACACACGGGCGGCCAGGCGACGGCCCACGGCCTCCTTCATGTTGGCCTTGGTCACCTTCACCTCGTCGGCGAGGTCGAAGATGGACAGGATGTCCTTGTCACTTTCGAACCCGATGGCACGCAACAGCGTGGTCACGGGCAACTTCTTCTTACGGTCAATGTAGGCGTACATCACCCCGTTGATGTCCGTGGCGAACTCGATCCACGAACCCTTGAAGGGGATGACACGGGCGCTGTACAGCTTGGTGCCGTTGGCGTGGCGGCTCTGGCCGAAGAACACGCCCGGGCTGCGGTGCAGCTGGCTGACCACCACACGCTCGGCACCGTTCACCACGAACGAGCCCTTGGGGGTCATGTAGGGGATCTGCCCCAGGTACACGTCCTGCACGATGGTCTCGAAGTCCTCGTGCTCCGGATCGGTGCAGTACAATTTCAGTTTTGCCTTGAGGGGCACACTGTAGGTGAGGCCACGCTCAATGCACTCATCGATGCTGTAGCGCGGCGGGTCGATGAAATAGTCCAGGAACTCCAGTACGAACTGGTTTCGGGTATCCGTGATGGGGAAGTTCTCGGAGAAAACTTTGAAGAGACCTTCCTTCTCCCGGTGCTCGGGCAGGGTGTCGATCTGGAAGAACTCCTCGAAGCTCTTCAGCTGGATGTCGAGGAAATCGGGGTAATCGATCGACAGGGCACTGGAGCCGAAATCGATGCGTTTGTTGCGCTTGGAGCTGGTCTTCGCCTGGGCCATGTGTGCGTATGTAGGGAACGGAAGACGACCTGAGAGATGATCCGACTTGTCCGGGACCATCGTGGCGCTGGATCGGAGGCGCTACGATGGAGGGCGGGAATGCCCAGAAATGACGCGATCACAGCACAGCCGGAAAGGCCCGCCTTGGGGCCTTTCCGTGCTGCTGTGTTGCAGGCGCGAGGTCGGTCTTACTTGACCTCAACTTCGGCGCCGGCTTCCGTCAGTTGCTGCTTCAGGTTCTCGGCGTCCGCCTTGGACACACCTTCCTTCAGCGGCTTCGGAGCACCGTCAACGAGGTCCTTCGCCTCCTTCAGTCCGAGACCGGTGAGTTCCTTCACCAGTTTCACCACGGCGAGCTTGTTGGCACCGCCGTTCTTCAGGATCACGTCGAAGCTGGTCTTCTCTTCGGCGGCGGCTGCACCACCAGCGGCGGGGCCAGCGGCCACGGCCACGGCAGCAGCTGCCGGCTCGATCTTGTATTCCTCCTTCAGGTACTGGGCCAGTTCGTTCACCTCTTTCACGGTGAGGGCTACCAACTGATCGCCCAGGGATTTGATGTCTGCCATTGTTCGGGTTTGTTACTTGTTGTTCGGGGAAGCGGACTGTGCGTAACGCGTTTGGTCTGTTCAGTTGGCGCGGGCCTCGAGCGCCTTGACCAGGCCGGCGATCTTGTGCGCGCCGCTGCCCTGCAGGCCGCTGACCACGTTCTTGATCGGGCTCTGGAGCAGTGCGATGATGTCGCCGATGAGCTCCTCCTTGCCTTTGAGGTTGCTCAGCATCACCAGTTGATCGTCGCCCACGAAGACGGCCTCATCGATCCACGCGCTCTTCAGTGCGGGTTTCGTTTGGTCCTTCTTGCGGAAATCCTTGATCAGCTTGGCCGGGGCGTTGCCCTTATCGGCGAACAGGATCGAGGTCTGCCCTTTCAGGGACGGCATCAGGCCGGTGTAGTCGCGTCCTTCAACGCGCTCCATCGCCTTGCGGAGCAGGGTGTTCTTCACCACCTTCATCCGGATACCGGCCTTGTTGCAGGCACGGCGCAGGTTGCTCGTGGCCTCAGCGTCCATGGACGACGTATCGGCCAGATACAGCACGTTGCTGGCCTTGATCTCTTCGACCAGGACTTCGATAGCCTGGGCTTTTTCGGTACGGGTTGCCATTGTTGTGCGCTGTTAATCAGGCCTGGACCGTGCGGGTATCCACCTGCACGCCGGGGCTCATGGTACTGCTGATGCTGATGCTCTTGATGTAGGTCCCCTTGGCGGTGCTGGGCTTCAGCTTCACCAGGGTCTGCAGGATCTCATGAGCGTTCTCGCTCAGCTTGGCCGCGTCGAACGAGGCCTTGCCGATCACCGCATGGATGATGCCCGCCTTGTCCACCTTGAAATCGATCTTACCTGCCTTCACCTCCCTCACCGCCTTGGCCACGTCCATGGTCACGGTTCCGGTCTTGGGGTTCGGCATCAGGCCGCGGGGACCGAGCACACGGCCCAGCGCACCCACCTTGGCCATCACCGCAGGCGTGCAGATGATCACGTCCACGGATGTCCATCCGCCCTTGATCTTCTCGATGTATTCATCCAGACCGGCCATGTCCGCACCGGCGGCCATGGCTTCCTCGCACTTGGCGGGGTCGGCCAGCACCAGTACGTTCACCGTACGGCCGGTGCCATGGGGCAGGCTCACGGTGCCACGCACCATCTCGGTGCTCTTGCGGGGGTCCACGCCGAGGCGCACGGCGATATCCACCGTGGCGTCGAACTTCGTGGTGCTCACCTGCTTCACGATCTGGGTCGCTTCCTGCAGGCTGTAGATCTTGCTGGTATCGAACTTGGCCAGCGCTGCTTTACGCTTCTTGGTCAGGGTTGACATGGCTGCAGGGTTCAGAAGGGTTTATTTCCGGTCACGGTAACACCCATGCTGCGGGCCGTTCCGGCCACCATGCTCATGGCGCTCTCCAGCGTGAAGCAGTTCAGGTCGGGCATCTTGTCCTCCGCGATCGCTTTCACCTGTTCCCAGGTGATGCTGCCCACTTTCTTGCTGTGGGGAACACCGCTGCCACCCTTGATCTTGGCCGCATCGATGATCTGCACCGCTGCGGGGGGGGTCTTGATGATGAAGTCGAACGACTTGTCGCCGTAAACGGTGATCACCACGGGCAGCACTTTGCCGGCCTTGTCCTGCGTGCGCGCATTGAACTGCTTGCAGAACTCCATGATGTTCACGCCCTTGGCACCCAGTGCGGGGCCGATGGGGGGCGATGGGTTGGCCGCGCCACCCTTTACTTGCAGCTTGATAAGGGCTGCGATCTCCTTTGCCATTGTTCTTGGTTTGTGTCCTTTGTAACGCCTTCCTCATCGGTCGGCTCGGACGGTTATGTTTGGTCTTCTGTCGTCGGTGTCGGGCGAGGCTTACCTCGCGACTACACCTCCTTTTCCACTTGCATGAAGCTCAGTTCCAGCGGGGTCTTCCTTCCGAAGATCTTCACCATCACCTTGAGCTTCTTCTTTTCCTCGTTGATCTCCTCGACCACCCCGTTGAAGCCATTGAAGGGGCCGTCGATCACCTTGACGCCCTCGCCCACATGGTAGGGATTCACGCTCGTGGCCTCGGCATCCGCCAGTTCATCCACAGTGCCCAGGATACGGTTCACTTCACTTTGGCGCAAAGGCACTGGCTCACCCCCTTTCTCAGCACCCAGGAACCCGATCACGTTCGGCAGGTTCTTGATCGTGTGCGCGATCTCGCCGGTGAGGTCGGCCTCCATCAGCACGTAGCCCGGAAAGAAGTTGCGCTCCTTGCTCACCTTCTTGCCGTCACGGATCTGGTAGAACTTCTCCATCGGGATCAGCACCTGCGAAATGTGGGTGCCCATCGTGGAGCGGGAAACCTCCATCTCCACCATTTCCTTCACCTTCTTCTCCTTACCGGAGATGGCGCGGATCACGTACCACTTCTTGGAACCAGCGGCCATGACTACTGAAGGAATTTGTAGATGAAGCCGAGCATGCCTTTCCAGACGCTGTCATCCCCCATGTTCTGCACACCGAAGATGTAGTCCATGAGGAACACGATCACGGAAATGATGAGGGCCGAGACCAACACAATGATGGCGCTGCTCTGGAGTTCCTTCCAGGTAGGCCAGCTCACCTTGTTCATGAGCTCGTTGTAGCTCTCGCTCAGATATGTCTTGAAGCTTGCCACGGTTATCGATCGCTTTGGCACGGGTGGCAGGAATCGAACCCGCAGCCTAAGGTTTTGGAGACCTTCGCTCTACCAATTGAGCTACACCCGTAGAACTGTTTCTTATCCACTTCTTTCGGCGGCGAAGGCCGTCCGCCTTGCGGCGGACGGCCCTGCCAGCCTAGCTATGAGCTTGTGTTACTTGAGGATCTCGGTCACCTGACCGGCACCCACGGTACGACCACCCTCGCGGATGGCGAAACGCAGACCCTTGTCCATGGCGATCGGAACGATCAGTTTCACCGTGATGGTCACGTTGTCACCAGGCATGATCATTTCACGACCGGCTTCCATGGTGATCTCGCCCGTTACGTCCGTGGTACGGAAGTAGAACTGGGGACGGTACTTGTTGTGGAAGGGCGTGTGACGGCCACCTTCCTCTTTCTTCAGTACGTAGATCTCGCCCTTGAACTCGGTGTGCGGGGTGATGCTACCGGGCTTCGCGATGACCATACCACGACGGATCTGGTCCTTTTCGATACCACGGAGCAACAGACCGCAGTTGTCGCCGGCCTCACCGCGGTCCAGGAGCTTGCGGAACATCTCAACACCCGTGCAGGTGCTGGTCATCTTCTCCTCCTGCATACCGATGATCTCCACGTTGTCGCCCACCTTCACCACGCCGGTCTCGATACGACCGGTGGCCACGGTACCACGACCGGTGATGGAGAACACGTCCTCCACGCTCATCAGGAAGGGCTTCTCCACCTCACGGGGAGGAACAGGGATCCAGGTATCAACAGCGTCCATCAGCTGCATGATGGTGTCCACCCACTTGGCCTCGCCGTTCAGGCCGCCCAGTGCGCTACCACGTACCACGGGGGTGTTGTCCCCGTCGTATTCGTAGAAGCTGAGGAGTTCGCGGATCTCCATTTCGACCAGGTCGAGGAGCTCGGCGTCGTCCACCATGTCCACTTTGTTCATGAACACCACGATCTTGGGCACGCCTACCTGACGGCCGAGCAGGATGTGCTCGCGGGTCTGGGGCATGGGTCCATCGGTGGCGGCCACCACGAGGATGGCACCGTCCATCTGGGCGGCACCCGTCACCATGTTCTTCACATAGTCAGCGTGGCCCGGGCAGTCAACGTGGGCGTAGTGACGGTTGGCCGTCTGGTACTCCACGTGGGCAGTGTTGATGGTGATACCACGCTCCTTTTCCTCGGGCGCGTTATCGATGGAGTCGAAGCTGCGTGCTTCGGACAGGCCCTTGTCAGCAAGAACCTTGGTGATGGCCGCGGTCAACGTGGTCTTACCATGGTCAACGTGACCGATGGTGCCGATGTTGACGTGCGGCTTGGTGCGTACGAAAGTCTCCTTTGCCATTGTCGTTCGGTCGTTGGTTGTTCGTGTTCTGTTATCGGTCCTTCACTTTGTTGTACCGGGCCATCCGTTCTTGCCTTTCCGGAATGCAGCTCGAGCCATCCTCCAAATACTGGAGCCTTTGACGGGAATTGAACCCGTGACCTCTTCCTTACCAAGGAAGTGCTCTACCCCTGAGCTACAAAGGCCTGTTCCTTCTTTTCCTTCCCCTTACGGAGAAGATCTGTTCGCTTTCGCCCCCGTAACAGGGCTTGGCGTTCGTAGAGCGGGAGACGAGACTCGAACCCGCGACGTTCAGCTTGGAAGGCTGATGCTCTACCAACTGAGCTACTCCCGCATATTGAGCCGGTCGATGGGATGAATCCCCTCTCGCGTTCCGCCGTTCGCATGGAAGCTGCTTGGGCGGGCTGCCGAGATGGTGGGGAGAGCAGGATTCGAACCTACGAAGTCGTAAGACAGCAGATTTACAGTCTGCCCCCGTTGGCCACTTGGGTATCTCCCCTTTTATCGGCTCCCGGAGCCAATGAAGGGACTCGAACCCCCGACCGGCTGATTACAAATCAGCTGCTCTACCAGCTGAGCTACATTGGCCTGTACAACAAGGAAAAGAACGCTTCTTTTCTACCCACCTCAGACCCGAGGGTCGGAATTGGGCCTGCAAATGTAGCAAGAAACCGTTCTCCACCAAACAATTGGGGCCGCGACTTTCATCGCGGCCCCAACAGCCTTTGTCCAGCGGGCCTTTCAGCCCCTGCCGCCCTGTTCAGGAGGCCTTGCGCAAACGCTCCTTGGTGCGTTCCACCTGTGTGCGCAGCGCTTCCACCGTGCTGCTGGCCGCCTCTTCGAAGGTCTTGGCCGTTCGCTTGGCGAAATGCTCGCGCCCCGGAACGCTCAGGCGGATGTCCACCACCTTGTTCTCGCGGTTCTGTCCGTCGTGCTCCAGCCGCAGGAACACCTCAGCCGAAAGGATATTGTCATGGAACAGGGTCAGCTTGTTCAACTTCTCCTGGATGAAGCCGACCAGTTTGCCATCGGCGTCGAAATGGATCGAATGCACGTTCACGTTCATGGTACTGCGTTTCGTTAAGGGTGTTCGTTGTTGATGCCCTGGCCTCCCCCGCGGGGATGGGCGTTGGCGTGTACTTTCCTGAGCTTCTCCACGGTGTTGTGGGTATACACCTGTGTGGCCGCCAATCCGGCGTGCCCCAGCAGTTCCTTCACCGCGTTCAGGTCTGCGCCATGCTCCAGCATGTGTGTGGCGAACGTATGGCGTAGCACGTGCGGACTCCGTTTTTGCTGTGAGGTGACCCCACTAAGGTAATGCACAACAAGCCGTTGTACGCTACGCCGGGCCATCGGTTTCGCCTGTTCGTCCACCAACAGGGCATCGGAGGGTGAAAATGGCCCCACCACCTGCTCGCGCAACCGAAGGTGCTCCCCGATGCGGGCCACCAATTGCGGACCGATGGGAATGATGCGCTCCTTGTTCCGCTTGCCCAGCACTTTCAGCGTTCCGGTACGCAGGCTCACGTCCGCCACTTTCAGGCCGAGCAGTTCGGCCAGACGCATGCCGGTGCCGTAGAGCAGCTCCATCATCAGCCGGTGCAGATCGCCCGGGTAGCCTTCCGGCCAGGCCTGGGCCTCGAACAGGCGGTCCATGCGCTGCTCCTCCACGAACTCGGGCAGGCGTTTGGGCATGCGGGGCGCGTCCACCAAGGCGGAGGGCTCCACCGCCACCGAGCCGGTGACCCGCGCGAACCGATAGAACCCGCGGAGCGCACTGAGCTTGCGGTTCACCGAACGGGGGCTCTGCCCCTCTTCCATCAGGCCCATCATCCAGGTGCGGATGGTGCGGTCCGTGGCGTGCTCGATGCCGCCTGCTCCGTTGCGCTCCATAAAGGCCTGGAACTGCCCCAGGTCGCGCTTATAGGCGGCCACAGTGTGCACGCTACAGCGCTTCTCGTAGGCCAGATGGTCCAGGTAGCGGTCGATCAACATGCGCCGGGTGCGAACACCCCAAAGGTATCAACGTGCGAAAGGCGGACGACCCATGGGGTCTCCGCCTTTCAACGATCGGGAAGCAAGTTTATTCCTGCTCGCTCTGCATTTGCAACTTGTACGACGCGCGGATGATCTCCTTGCGACGTGCCACGGAGGGCTTCGTGAAGCTCTGGCGCTTGCGCAGTTGACGCATGGTGCCAGTGCGCTCGAATTTCTTCTTGAACTTCTTGAGCGCCTTGTCGATGCTCTCGCCTTCCTTGACCGGGATGATCAGCATGGTCGTGTTTTCTTCTTTCGGGGGCGCAAATATAGAATGATCTTTCGATCGTACAAACCTACCCCCTCAGCACATTCCTGCTGATCACCAGCTTCTGGATCTCGCTGGTGCCTTCGCCGATGGTGCAGAGCTTGCTGTCGCGGTAGAACTTCTCCACCGGGAAGTCCTTGGTGTAGCCGTAGCCACCGAATATCTGCACGGCCTCGTTGCTGGCCCACACGGCCACTTCGCTGGCGTAGTACTTGGCCATGGCGCTTTCGGTGGTCATGGGCTTGTGGCGGTTCTTCAGGTCGGCGGCCTGCAGAGTGAGCAGCTCGGCGGCCTCGATGCGGGTGGCCATGTCGGCCAGCTTGAAGGCAATGGCCTGGAAATTGGCAATAGGCTGGCCGAACTGTTCGCGCTCCTTGGCATACTTCACGCTGGCCTCGTAGGCGCCCTTGGCAATGCCCAAACTGAGCGCGGCGATGCTGATGCGGCCACCGTCGAGGATTTTCATGGCCTGCTGGAACCCCTGCCCCACCTGGCCCAGGATGTTCTCTTCGGGCACACGGCAATCCTCGAAGATCACCTCGGCGGTCTCGCTGGCGCGCATGCCCAGCTTGTTCTCCTTCTTGCCGGCCTTCAGTCCGGGCGTGCCCCGTTCGATCACGAAGGCGGTCATGCCCTTGCTATCCAGCAGTTCGCCGGTGCGTACGATGGCCACCACCACATCGCTGCTCTTGCCGTGGGTGATCCAGCACTTGGTACCGTTCAACACCCATTCGTTGCCCTCTTTGCGGGCGGTGCATTTCATGCGCATGGCATCGCTGCCCGTGTTGGGCTCAGTGAGCGCCCAGGCCCCGAGCCACTCACCGGTGGCCAGCTTGGACAACCACTTGCGCTTCTGTTCGGTGCTGCCGAACTGGAGGATATGCCCAGTACACAGGCTGTTGTGCGCGGCCACGCTGAGGCCCACGCTGCTGCACACCTTGGCCACTTCCACAATGGTGGTGATGTACTCGAAATAGCTGAGGCCGGCACCACCGAACTCCTCGGGAACCAGCACGCCCAACATGCCTGCCGGCCCGAAATGCTGCTTCAGCAGGTCCACGGGCAGGTGTTGCGCTTCATCCCAATCCATCACATGGGGACGCAGTTCACGCTCACACAGGTCGCGCACGGCCTGTGCGATCATCTGCTGGCTTTCGGTCGAGGAGAATTCCATGGGTTCAGTACTTCAACAAGGTGACAACCTTGGCATTGTATTGTTCAAGACGTTTCAGCCCTTCTAGGAAGGAGAGCTCGATGAGGAAAGAGAAGCCGACCACGATGCCGCCCTGCATGCGCACGAGCTCGGCCGCCGCCACTGCGGTGCCTCCCGTGGCCAGCAGATCATCGTGCACAAGCACACGCATGCCGGGGCGCACACTGTCCACATGCATTTCAACTTCGGCACTGCCGTACTCGAGGTCGTACTTGTAGCTCACAGTACGCCAGGGCAGCTTGCCCTTCTTGCGGACGGTGAGGAAGGGCAAGCCCAAGGCCAGTGCGAGCGGCACACCGAACAGGAAACCGCGGCTTTCGATACCGGCAATGGCATCGATCTGGATCCCTGCCAGGCGCTCGCGGAAGCCTTCGGTGATGCTCTTACCGAGCGCAGGGTCCTCCAGTACCGGAGTGATATCACGGAACAGAATGCCCGGCTTGGGAAAATCGGGGACCGCCCGTATCGCGGTCGATAAACGTTGTTCCAGTTCGGTCACTCCACCCTGAGATAGGGCGCAAGTTTACGGAAGACCGCCTCATCGATCAGGGCACAGCCCCGAATGTCCGCCACGGTCCGGAAGGGTCCATGCTGCGCGCGATAGGCCATCAGGGCCTTGGCCACCTTCCACCCGGCATACGGATGTGCTGCCAACTGTTCCACCTCGCAGGTATTGATGGGGATGCGCACCACCATCAACGTATCCAGCACCAGCAGTTCGTTCAATCGCACGAGGGCGTCGGGTTTATCGCGCAACACATACACCTCGGCCAGTTGCTCCATGGACCGGTAACCGCCCAGTCGATCGCGGTACTTCACGATGCCGCGGGCAAAGGCGGGACCGATGCCCGGCAGGTCGATCAATGCCGTGGTGTCGGCCGTGTTCACCTCGAGCTTGCGCTGCACTTTTCGTTCATAGCGCTCCCCGCCCTCCTTGGGGACCGATGTGCTCGCCTGCCAGGAGCGTTTGGGCTCATTCTCCCGCTCCTTCCATGGGCGCTTCGGCAGGCTGTCGGGCAGTAGGATGTAGTCCTCCCACAAAGCGTAACGCTCAGGAGTGACGGCATACAACTTGGCCACATCGCGCTTCACCCGGAAACGACCGCCCTTGGCCAGATAGCGCTCCACGCCGTCCACCTGCCGTTCGCTCAGGCCCAAGGCCAGCCATTCCGCTCGTTCCATGGTGTTCGGATCGAAGGGGAACAGGCTGTCACGTTTGGTACTTGTAGTGGCCTGTCGATCATCGGGCCGTGCCGCCCATGCGCGCATTTCCTCCACCAGCTTGGGATCCACTTCGGAAAAATGGAACTGGAACCACTGGACGTAGACCACCCGGACGAAGACGATGACGACCAAAATGGCCATCAACAGAAAGAAACCATGGCGCTCACCTTTATGCAGGTTGAGCATGGCCTTCACTTGTGTCAAGAAGGTGGACGGTCCCTTCTCCATACGCGCATCTCTAAGTGGCCCTCAGTGGGCTGTGGGTTCCTCGTCGTTGCCGCTGTAGCTGTCGGGTTCCGGCTTGGGCGGTGCCGTAAGGACACGATAGAAGAAATAGACCGTCAGCGCGGTCACGGTGCCCATGGAGCACAGCATGAGGACGAGGGCCGATGTGTTCATGCCTTGGGGGACTTGAGATTGGCAACACGTTTCAGGTATGCAACTCGCACGAACCAGCAGATGGTGAGGAACATGGTGAGCAACAAGGCGCGGGCTCCATGCACCTGCCAGGGAAGTCCCTTGGCGGTGATCTTCTCCCAGATACCTGGTAGCGACGCGAGAAATACAGCTGCGATGAAGACCGGTGTGATGTATTTGATCACGAAGCGGTAAGCCAATGGCACCCGGATGTCGGAGCCGGTCGTGATCTCCTTCCAACCCTTGTCCATGCCGAAGACCCATGCGAACAGGATGATCTCGAAGAGGGCAAAAACCACCAAGCCTACTGTTCCTGCCCAATAATCGTATTCATCGAAGACACCTTCTTTGAAGTACAGCACCGTAGGCAGGCCCAGGACCAGCACGATCAACCCGAAGAACCAAGCGGCCGGTCTGCGTTTCCAGCCGAACTCGTTCTCCAGGAAGCCCATTACGGGAGTGCCCATGGCCAGGGAACTGGTGATGCCCGCGAAGAAGAGCAGCCCGAACCAACAGACCCCTGCTATCATTCCCAAGGTGGGACCCCACTGGGTGAAGAGGTAGGGCAGCGTCTTGAAACCCAAACCCAGCCCACCACTCTGTGTCAGTTCGACGACCCTATCGATGCCGAGATAGCCGATACTGATCGGGATGATGATCGATGCCCCGAGGACTACCTCCACGAACTCGTTCATCCAACCTGCGCTCATGGCATTCAAGGCGATGTCATCCTTGCGCCTCACATAGCTCGCATAACACTGGATGCTGCCCATACCAACACTAAGCGTGAAGAAGATCTGACCGGCGGCTGCGAGCCACACCTTGGCGGTCCAAATGCTGCTGTAGTCCGGGGTCCACAGGAAGTTCAGGCCCACGGTTCCATCATTCACAGCACCATTCTGGCCTGCTTGCAACGTAACACCCATCACGGCCAGTACGATCCCAAAGGCGATCAACAGGGGCATGCCGATCTTGGCCACCCTTTCCACCCCACCACTTAGGCCCTGTGCAAGGATCCACGTGTTCAGGAGCAGGCAGATAAGCCAGAATAAAACCGCTTCGTAGGGGATACCTGTGGTGGTCGTGGAGATATCCACATAATTGCCAAAGAACGCCGCTACCTGTTCCGCTGTCTGGCCGTTGAAGGAACCCGCGACGGAATGCCAGATATAGCTCAGCGTCCAACTTTCCAGGTAACAGTAATAGGCTGCCACAGCAATGTTGGTGAAGATCCCGAACACCCCGATGTATTTCCAAAGTGCCCGTTTGGGGTCCATTTCGTGCAGGATGAAGGGTGTGCTGTGATTCCCTTTGCGTCCACCGAAACGCCCCATGCTCCACTCCACCCACAACAATGGGATACCCATGAGCAGGAAGCAGACGAGATAGGGAATGATGAAGGCTCCACCCCCATTCTGGATAGCCTGTACCGGGAACCGCAGGAAATTGCCGAGACCCACTGCATTGCCGGCCATGGCCAGGATCAGGCCCACGCGGGACCCCCACGATTCTTTTTGAACTGCGCTCATCCGTTCTGGTTCAGGCAGGCCAAGATAGAAGCTTCCGGCAATGGTGACATAGGCCGAAGGCAGGTGAAAAAGAGCGGTGGTCCTTTACAGACCGACAAACCATTTGCTGGGGCTACTCCCCCATCTGTTCGGCAAGCACGGCAAGGCCCTCCTCGAATCCATGGGGGGCGTAGCCCAATTCCCTGCGGGCCTTGTCCAACACGAAGCCGGTGCGCGGCGGGCGTTTCGCAGGCTGTCCCAACGAGTCGCTCTTCACCGGCGTCACTACGGAAGTATCCAAGTGGAAGAAGGCCCCCACGCGTTGCACCAGTTCCAGGATGCTCATACCGTCGGGTCCACTGAGGTTGTACACTCCTGTGGCCCCTTGTTTGGCGATCCGGATGCAGCCATCGGCGAGGTCCTCGGCGAGGGTGGGCATGCGCCATTGGTCGTCCACCACGTTGATGGGCTGGCCCTTCTCCAACGCGCCCTTGGCCCATAGCACCACGTTGCTGCGGCTAAGGCCTTCGGCGATGCCGTAAACGATGATGGTGCGTGCGATGGCCCATTTCGCTAGGCCGCTGTTCATCACCATACGTTCGCCGTACAGCTTGCTGTGGCCGTAGATGCTGAGCGGTGCAGGTTCGTCATCCTCTTTGTACGGTCCGTTGGCACCATCGAAAATAAAGTCGGTGCTCAAAAAGAGGAAGTGGCTGCCGTGGCGTTCAGCCGCATTCACCAAGTGTTCGGTGGCGGTTACGTTCTGCAACTGGCAGGCTGCGCGGTCCAGTTCACAGGCATCCACATTGGTCATGGCCGCTGTGTGGATGACCACATCGGGCCTTACCTCATCGAACACGGCATCCACCTCGGCCTGCACGGTGATATCCAACGGACGATAGTGCGTCCCCAAAGGCAACGGTGTGCGGTCCGGGCCACGACCGGTGGCGATCAGTTGCACCTCGGGGTCTTGCCGAAGGGCAGCGACCAGTTTCTGGCCCAACAAGCCGTTGCTTCCGGTGATCAGGATCTTCATCGACCGCGAAGAAAGTGCAGGCATCGCGACCTTGTTCACTTCCGGCCCAGATCGTTGAAGTAGCCCTTGCTGCTACCGAGGCTGAAGAAGCTGATGAACAAGGCGATGTAACTGAGGTAGAACAGGGATTGGACACAGACCACGAACTTGCCCACTCCTGAGACTGGAAAGTACTCGCCAAATCCGATGGTGCTGGTGATCACGAAGCTCAAGTAGACCGCATCCGTCCATTGCACCAACGGCTGGTTCAAGTAGTTTCCGGCCAAATGGATGACCGCGAAACTGAAGACCACTTCCAGGTAATTCAGGAAGATGAGCAGCTTGGAACGTCTGTATGAACGGGGCGAAGGGAAGCTATCCGATGCGAAAATGAGCGTGGGGATGTAGATGATGGTCTCGGCCATGAGCCAGATGACCATGAACACCACGAACCCCTGCTCCCACCAACCGAAATACATGACCAGGAGCGGGAACAAGGTCTTGAGGACAACGAAAACCTCGATCGCGAAATCCTGGTACAGTGGCCCCTTCCGCCAGAAGAGGTGCTTGATGTACATCCCCGGAAAAAGGAATTGACTGGCGGCCAAGGAAAGCCGGACCAACTTCTCCAGCCCGGCGTCCTCGTCGTAGGTGTTGTTCCATATGGCACGCAGGTTCTCTACGCGTCGCGTGATCGTTGAATGACGATCACCATCACGTTGTCCCTTGCCGATAATGAGCTTTCTGAGCGTGTCACGCATGGATCTATGGCCGATGTCCGTGCGGAAAAGGTAGACGCTCCTTTATTACCAAAGGACGACCAATGTCACCCTTTTGGAACCTAGATCTCCCAGACCGTGCTCCGCTTGCGGAAGGGCTGCTTGATGCGCTCCTTGTGCTTGAGCACGAACGCCATCACCAGATAGGCGACCAAATGCACGCCGGCCGTGATGAAGCTGAGATAGATGAAGCTGAGGCGGACCTCTTCGGTCTTCACGTTCAGCTTCTCTCCCCACCATTCGCAAACGCCGAACGCCTGTTGCTCAAAGTAGGTCTTGATACGGGCGATCATGGTCGTTCCTGTTGCGGATGTCCTTCAGACGGTCCTCTTCAGCAATTGGTTGCCAATGCCGCAAGATAAGCATCGCTTGGCCGAACAGTACGTGTTGCGCAATTCGATGAGGGACTGTCCCCGTGCAGCGGAATCGGCACGCAGGCCGAGTTCAGCCCATCCATCCAGCACGCGGTTGTGCTCGGCGGGCAGCTGCTCCAGCAGGGAAATGGCCCGTTCAATGAGGGCCTCACGCCCTTGCAAACGGCCCAATGCGAAGAGCGTAGGTACCAAGGCGTTGATGATGAGGTGATCGGCCCCGGCCCTGCCGAGACGCTTGGGACAAGGGGCGCTCTCGCGATCGAACAGGAAGTGGGTGGACCAGTAGGGACCCGCCTCCACATCGAGCAACTGGTGTAGGGAACGCACATCCTCCGCCTGCAACAATTCAGCGAACGAGCCGTCCAACCGCATGAGCAAACGGGCCAGTTGGGCAATACGCACCGTGGGGAAGTTCACCGGACGCATGCGACCGAATTTCCAGGCGGCCACCGGAGCAGGGCGGAGATCGTGCAGACGGACCAAATGCGCATGCTCCGTCTGCAGCGCACGCGGATGCTCGTCCACGAAGTCGACCTGCAGGAGCCCCGCCTGGCCGAACAACAGCGCCTCCATGCGCAGGGCGTCGTCGCGATAGCGCTGGATGACCCGCAGCGGCAAGGCATGCGCGAGCATGCCGAAAGGTTCCGCGTTCACCTTTAGGCCAAAGGCCCGGCAAAGCATGTGGAACAGTGTGGCCGAAGGATCCCCATCCAATTGGTCGTACAGTTGCTCCACCTCCCTGGCCTTTCGCTCCGAACGTTCGATCAGCACGCGTTCCAACCAAGTGCCCGTGAGGCTATGGTCGATGCGACCCAGATGGCCGGCGCAGGGCACAAAGCCTTTTCCGCGCATCAACGCATGGTGCATGGCGATACTGTCGGTGCTCACGCGCGACATCAGTTCAACGGTGGGCAACACCCGGCCGTTCAGGGTGCGCACCTCGGCATCGTGCTCATACACCACATGGAGCACTACGTTCTCGTAGGCGGGGTCGAACTGGTGGCCGTGGGCGTTCCATTCGCTGCTGCGCAGATGGACCTCCACCGTACCGGCCCACAACTGCCCTGCAATACGGACCTCCGCACCGGACAGGTCGGGACCACTGTTCTGCTGGATACGCCCTGGCCTCAGTACCTCGACCTCAAGGCCTCCCGTGGTCCGCAAGGCATGCTGGTGGAAAAGGCGTTGCTCCCAGATGTACTGCAAGAGTTCCTCCCCGTAAGGGAATCCGGGCTCCAGAAGCTGGTCGGCCGATCGAAGTGAACGGTCCGCATGGACCGCATCACGAACAACACGAAGGGCGTGGGGATAAGCACGCTGGGACAGGATCGGGGCAAGGGCGGAATTCATCATGGCGGCGCGCTATGACGATTATTTCGTCACGCATTCGACGCATAATATATCAAACGGTTCGATCGAAAAAATCCCCCCTGTTCTCAGAAGCGATCGGCCATGGCCTGTTGAAGCTCCATTGCTGCAGCGCGAGCGGCAGGGATCGCTGACTCCCCTTTGCCGGCATACAGGATGCCCCGGCTGCTGTTGATCAACAGCCCGCCATCGGTGGTACAGCCTGCATCGAGCACGGCGTTGAGGTCGCCTCCCTGTGCACCCACCCCGGGCACAAGGAAGAAATGGTGGGGCGCCGCCTTGCGGGCCTCGGCGAGGATCTCGGGCCTGGTGGCACCTACCACGAACATCAATTCATCGGGCGTGCCCCATTCGGAACAGCGCTGCATCACCACCTCGAAGAGCCGTTTCCCGCCATCGACCCGGAGGAACTGGAAGTCCTCGGCACCGGCGTTGCTGGTAACCCCCAGCACGATGCCCCACTTACCCGGCCGACCCATGAACGGACTGATGCTATCCCGGCCCATGTAGGGAGCGAGGGTCACGGCATCCACATCCAGGCGGTCGAAGAAGGCCTCGGCGTATTTGCGGGCCGTGTTGCCGATATCACCGCGCTTGGCATCGGCGATGATGAAGCAGTCGCCCTTGCTGCGAATGAAGGCGATGGTGGCCTCCAGGTCCAGCCAACCTTGATCACCGAGGGCCTCATAGAACGCGAGGTTCAGTTTATAGGCCACGGCCACGTCGTGCGTCACTTCCACGATGGCCTCATTGAAAGCGCGCACCGGGTGGCTCTCTCCTTGAAAATGCTCGGGTACCAAATGTTCCTCGGTATCGAGGCCTACGCAAAGCAGGCTCTTCTTGCGGCGGATGGTGGCGATGAGCTCGGTGCGTGTCATGGCGCGCAAAGGTCAGACGATCATGGTCAAGATGGACCAGTGCCGTGAGCAACACAGCGAAAAACCGAGGGTTCACTGCGATCGCTGCAACGATCAGATGCCCGCCTCAGCCTTCAGCTTCTCGGTGCGCTCAGCGAGTTGTAGCGCGTCGATCATCTCTTGAAGATCACCGTTCAGGAGTTGGGGCAGGTTGTGCACGGTGAACTCGATCCGGTGGTCGGTGACACGGCTTTGGGGGTAGTTGTACGTACGGATCTTGGCGCTGCGATCGCCGCTGCTCACCTGGCTCTTGCGCTGGGCGGCCACAACGGCCTCCTGCTCGCGCACCTTGTCCTCGTAGAGCTTGGTCCGCAACATCTGCATCGCCTTCATCCGGTTGCCCAGCTGGCTGCGCTCGGTCTGGCACATGACCACCAGGCCCGTGGGAAGGTGCGTCAGGCGCACTTTGGTCTCCACCTTGTTCACGTTCTGCCCCCCTGCCCCACCACTACGGGCGGTCTCCATCTTCACATCGCTCTCCTTCAGTTCCACATCGGTCTCTTCGGCCTCGGGCAGCACGTTCACAGTGGCGGCACTGGTGTGGATGCGCCCACTGGCCTCGGTGGCCGGCACGCGTTGCACGCGGTGCACACCCGCCTCGAACTTGAGCACACCGTACGCTCCTTCACCGATCACGTTGAACACCACTTCCTTGTAGCCGCCCACAGAGCCTTCGCTCACATCGGCCACTTCCACCTTCCAGCCGCGGCCCTCGCAATAACGGGTGTACATGCGGTAGAGGTCGCCGGCGAACAAGCTGGCCTCGTCGCCTCCTGTGCCAGCGCGGACCTCCACCGTGCAATTGCGCGCATCGTTGGGGTCCTTGGGCACCAGCATCAAGCGCACCTCCTCTTCCATCGCTTCGATGGCGCTGCTGCTGGCCTCTTTCTCGGCACGGGCCATCTCGAGCATCTCCGGGTCGCGCTCGGTGCGCAGGATCTCGTCCGCCCCGGACAGGTCGTCGTGCAAGCGCCTGAACCGGAAAAAGACCTGTTCGATCGGCTCCAGGTCGCGATAGGTCCGGTTCAATTCCACGAACCGCTTCTGGTCCGCAATGACAGAAGGGTCCGCGAGCTGTTTGCCGATCTCGGTGCGGCGATCGTGGAGGGCGGAAAGCTTGGAGAGGAGGTCGGACATGGGGATGAGAGCCTCACGCGAAGACGCGGAGGGGGGTCAGTGATAGGAGAAGATCCCGTGTGGGCTGGTGAGCACCACCTCTTTCGCTGGCGCTGCTTCCACCCTGCCGATCACCTTGGCGTCGATCCCAAAGGCGGTGGAAATGGCGATGATCTCTTGCGCGCGAGCGGGTGGCACATAGAACTCCAAACGATGACCCATGTTGAAGACCTTGTACATCTCCTGCCAGTCGGTGCCGCTCATGCGCTGGATGGCAGCAAAAAGCGGGGGGATGGGCAGCAGGTCGTCCTTGATGATGCGCAGGCCTTCCACAAAGTGCAGCACCTTGGTCTGCGCACCGCCGCTGCAATGCACCATGCCATGGATGTCGGTCCGCATGGCCTCCAGCACGCGCTTTACGACAGGTGCGTAAGTGCGGGTGGGCGAAAGCACGGCCTTGCCATGATCGAGCGGTGTGCCTTCCAACGGATCGGTAAGCCGTGCCTGGCCACTATACACCAGCTCGGCGGGTGTGCCGGGATCGAAGGTCTCGGGGTACTTGGTGGCCAGTTCCTTGGCGAACACATCGTGGCGCGCACTGGTGAGGCCATTGCTGCCCATGCCTGCATTGTAGGCATCCTCGTAGGTGGCCTGCCCGTAGCTGGCCAGGGCCACGATCACATCACCGCCCTGGATCCGCGCATTATCGATCACCTCGCTACGCTTCATCCGGCAGGTAACGGTACTGTCCACGATCACGGTCCTCACCAGGTCCCCCACATCCGCCGTTTCGCCACCCGTGCTGCGAATGCCAATGCCCAGTGCACGCATGCGTTCCAGGAAGAGCTCAGTGCCTTCGATCAAGGCGCTCACCACTTCGCCGGGCACCAGCCGCTTGTTGCGACCGATGGTGCTGCTCAAGAGGATGCTGTCCGTGGCGCCCACACAGAGCAGGTCGTCCAGGTTCATGACGATGGCATCCTGCGCAATGCCATGCCATACGGAGAGGTCACCCGTCTCCCTCCAATAGGCATAGGCCAGGGACGACTTCGTGCCAGCGCCATCGGCGTGCATCACAATGCAATGGTCCGGACTGCCCGTCAGGTCATCGGCCACAATCTTGCAGAAGGCCTTCGGGAACAGGCCTTTGTCCAAAGCGGCAATGGCCTTGTGTACATCCTCCTTTCCGGAGGAGACACCGCGCTGGGCGTAACGGTCGGAGCTCATGGGGCGAAAAAGAAGAACGAGCATCCACCTATAGCGGTGAATGCTCGTTCCATTGGGGTTATGGCTAATTCTTCGGTGCCTGTGGAGCAGCTCCACCGGGCACATAGTCGGACCTGATCACGCGGAAGTCAGTGCGGCGGTTGGTCTGGTGCGCTGCTTCTTGTTCCTCCTTCGTGCCCATTTTCTTGATCTGCTCCATGGTCACCACAGGCTCATCCGGCCCCATACCCACCGGGATCATTCGAGCCGGATCGATACCCTTCTCGATCAGGTAGTTCACGCAGCTCTGGGCGCGTTTTTGTGACAGTTCCTTGTTACCACCGGGATACTTCCTTGTCGGACGTGCATCCGTATGCGAGCGGAGCTCGATCACGATGTTCGGGTTGTCCACCAAGGTTTGGTACAAGGTCTCCAAGCTGTCCTTGGCCTCCGGGCGCAAGAAGAACTGGTCCACATCGTACAGGATCTGCGGCAGCTTGATCTCCTTGTCGAAGGGCTGCAGGAAGTACTCCTTCACGAACGTGGTGCTCTCGGTGAGGCCCACGGTCGTGATCTGGTCCTTTACCACCAAGTATCCTTCCTTCTCGGCAATAATGCTGTAGCTCACCCCTTCCTTGATGTAGCGGTCCTTGCCGTTCTCCACGAAGCTGAACCCGCCGTTCTCATCGGTGATGGCGCTGAAGTTGCTTCCATTGGTGCCCACCACGCTGATCTTCACGCCGGCCAGCGGGGTGTTGGTCTTCTTGTCGTAGGTGGTACCCTGCAGTGCGAACACCATGTCCGGCATGTAGAAGCGCCAGATATCATCCTGGCCCTTGCCTCCGGGACGGTTGCTGGTGAAGAAGCCTTTGTCGTTCTCCCCATCGAACACGATGGCGAAATCATCCGAAGCACTGTTCAGCGGAGCCTTCAGGTTCTCCACCTGGCCCCAGGTGTTCTCGCCGGTCTTTTCAGCGCGGTACATGTCCATGCCACCCATGCCGGAGTGCCCGTTGGAAGCAAAGTAGAGGCTGCCGTCGAAGCGCACGAAGGGGAACAGTTCATCCTTGGACGTATTGACATCGGCACCCAGGTTGACCGGCTGTCCCGAAGGCTTGCCATCCTTGTCGATCTTCACCATGTAGAGGTCCTTGCCACCCTTGTGGCCAGCACCTTTCCAGTTGGTGGCGAACACCAGCGCATCCTCGTTCGGGGTGAGCGCCGGGTGGCCAACGGTAATGGTATCCTCCTTGCCAGGAGCGGGCTTCAGGGCCAGCATCACCGGCTCGCTGAAATTGTTGCCCACCTTCTTGCTCACCCAGATGTCGCAGGCATACACCTTCTTCTTCTCGGAAGGGCAGCGGGTGAAGAACATCAGGGTGCGCTTGGAATTGAAGATCGGCGCGCCCTCGTTGCCTTCGGTGTTCACCTCCAGGCCGAGCTTCACGGGCTCGCTCCACTTGCCTTGGCGGTCGCGCGTGCTGGTGAACAGATCGCTGAACGCATCACCGATGATGCCGTCCGTATTGGCGCCCGTGGCCGCAGGACGTGTGCTGGTGAACACCACGGTCTCGTTCTTCTTATCCGCGAACGCAGGCGTGAAATCGTAGTTCGGGGTGTTCAGGAGCACCTCGGGGTCCACCGTGTAGCGGGTGGGGCTGTCCTTCCACTTCTGGGCCATCTGGCACGCAGCAATGGCAGCATCGGCACGAGCATCGGCCGGTTTCTTCTCCTTGTACTTGTTGTACGCGGCTATGGCATCGGGGTATTTACCCTGTTGCTTCAGCATTTCGGCCACGTAGAAGTAGGAGATCGGGTCGTCGTACTGGGCCTTGTTGGCCTTCTCGTACCAGACCTGGGCCTGTTGCACATCGCCCAAGGCGCGGTAGCTCTCGGCCACCTTGAAGATCAGCTCAGCCTTGGTGCTGGCCTTCTTCTCCACCGTATAGGCCTTCTTGTAGAGCTCGATGGCATTGAAGTAGAAACCTTTGCTGAACGCCTGGTCGGCCTCCTCGGCCAAGCGGCTCTGGGCAAAGGCCGCGGTGGTGAACAACAAGCTTACAAGCAGGCTTCCCAGGATCTTCCGTGTGATCATCTCGTTGGATCTAGATCTGTTCCGGTTACTAACGTGGTCCGGGCGAAGATAAGGAGATCCCCCAATGGCCAAAGTCCAACGCAAAATGAACGGAAAAAAGGTCCTTTCGGACCCTTTGACCTTGAACGCTTGAACGCCCGCTCAACGGGTGAACATGAGCTCGCGCATCTTGGGCAGGGGCCACAGCTCGTCGTCCACCAGCAGTTCGAGCTTGTCGGCGTGGTAGCGGATCTTCTCCAGGAAGGGCTTCACCTTGTCGCAGTAAGCGATGGCCTTGTCGCGAGCATCCTCCAGATTGTTGGCCTTCTTGCGTGCCTCGATCATGTCGTCCACCATGGTCACGATGGTGGCGATGTGCTCGCTGATCTCCTCAATGAGCTTCACCTGCACGACCGTGGCCTTCTTCGCTTTCTCGGGTGCCAGCACCTCGCGCAGGCCACGCACGTTCTCGATCAAGCGGTTCTGGTAGGTGATGGCCGTTGGGATAATGTGGTTCTGCGCCAGATCGCCCACCACGCGGCTTTCGATCTGCACCTTCAGGGTGTAGCTGTGCAGTTCGATCTCGTGGCGCGCTTCCACTTCCACGGGACTGAGCACGCCCATGTCGGCAAAGAGCGCCTTGGTCTCCTTGCGCTCCCAAACATCCAGTGCACGGGGCGTGTCGCGGATGTTACTGAGCCCGCGGCGAGCGGCCTCCTTCACCCACTCCTCTCCGTAGCCATTGCCCTCGAAACGCACCGGCTTGCTGCTGGCGATAAGGTCTCGGATCACGCGCAGGATGGCCTCGTCCTTCTTCACCCCTTTGTCGATGAGGGTATCCACGCTCTTGCGGAAGCTACGCAACTGGGCGGCCACGATGGTGTTCAGCACTGTCATGGCACCGGCACAATTGGCGCTGCTGCCAACGGCCCGGAACTCGAACTTGTTACCGGTGAATGCGAACGGACTGGTGCGGTTGCGATCGGTGTTGTCCAGCATCACCGAGGGAATGCGCCCGATGTCAAGCTTCAGTTCGGTCTTCCGATCGGGGGTCATGGCACCCTTGATGTTCTTCTCCAGACCGTCGAGCAGGTTGCTCAGGTGCTCGCCGATGAAGGCCGAGATGATGGCCGGCGGAGCCTCGTTGGCACCCAGGCGGTGATCATTGCCCGCGCTGGCGATGCTGGCCCGCAGCACATCGGCATGCTGGTGGATGGCCGCGATGGTATTGACGAAGAAGGTGAGGAACTGAAGGTTCTCCTTGGGCGTCTTGGCCGGGCGCAACAGGTTCTTACCGGTATTGGTGGCAAGGCTCCAGTTGTTGTGCTTGCCGCTTCCGTTCACGCCGGCATAGGGTTTCTCGTGGAGCAGCACCCGGAAGTCGTGCTTCTGCGCGGTCTTCTCCATGATGTCCATGAGCAGCACGTTGTGGTCCACGGCGAGGTTCATTTCCTCGAACACGGGTGCGCACTCGAACTGGTTGGGGGCCACTTCGTTGTGGCGCGTCTTCACAGGAATACCAAGCTTGAGCGACTCGGTCTCGAAATCGCGCATGAAGGCACGAACACGATCGGGGATGCTGCCGAAATAGTGGTCCTCCAACTGCTGGCCCTTCGCCGGAATATGGCCGAAGAGCGCGCGCCCGCTCATCATGATGTCGGGCCGGGCATAGTAGAGGGCCTTGTCGATCAGGAAGTACTCCTGCTCCCAACCCAGGGTGCCGATCACCTTGGTCACGTCCTTGTCGAAATACTGGCAAACGGCCGTGGCCGCTTCATCAATGGCCCTGACGGAGCGGAGCAGCGGCATCTTGTAATCGAGCGCTTCGCCGGTGTAGCTGATGAAGATGGTGGGGATGCACAGGGTGCGACCGATCACGAAGGCCGGGCTGCTGGGGTCCCAAGCGGTATAACCACGTGCCTCGAAGGTGTTGCGGATGCCGCCACTGGGGAAGCTGCTGGCATCGGGTTCCTGCTGCACCAGCATGCTGCCATCGAAACGCTCGATGCTGCGGCCATTTCCGATGGGCTCGAAGAACGCATCGTGCTTCTCGGCGCTGAGGCCCGTGAGCGGCTGGAACCAGTGCGTGTAGTGCGTGGCCCCTTTGCTGGAGGCCCACTCCTTCATGCCACTGGCCACCTGGTCGGCCAATTTGCGATCGATGCGCTCGCCATGCTGCACCGCTTGCCGGACGGCGTAGTAGGCCTCTTCGGTGAGGGACATGCGCATGGCGTCCTCGTTGAACACATTGGTCCCGAAATAGTCGCTGATGCGTGCACCGGGAGGGTCAACAAAGTGGGGCTTGCGATCAAGGACATCCTCAAGGGCCTTTAGACGCAATTGGGGGGTAGCCATGGAAAAAGTGTGTTTTTCTGGCGCAAAGGTATTCAACTGGAGGGGGGCTCCTGAAAATAACCCATCATTCTTTACGAACACCCCCTGAAAACTTCAACGCGCCCATCCGAAACATCACGAACAGACAGTCCAGGTCGATGCGAACATCAACGGGAAAAGTGGACCGAGCGTGATGATCAGCCGCGCTGAAGCACCAGCACAACAAAGGCCACATAGGCCAGGACCAGAACAGCGCCCTGCCAGCGCCCGATCTTGTCACCCAGGCGCATCAAGGGATACAGGGCGAGGCAGACGACCAGCATGGCCATGATATCGAGCGCAAACCCGGAGCGATCCAGTTCGATCGGTTCCAACATGGATGCGATGCCGATGATGCCGAGGAGATTGAAGATGTTCGACCCGATGAGGTTGCCCAACGAGATATCGGCCTGTTTGCGCATGGCGGCCAGCAGCGAAGTGACCAGCTCGGGCAACGACGTACCCACCGCCACCACGGTAACCCCGATCAGC
>Ga0209985_10000397_pt1 | contig 48488 bp, 40 predicted proteins | sample NOAtaG_FD_187305 | JGI IMG/M metagenome (GOLD analysis project Ga0209985, IMG submission 187305) | Freshwater lake microbial communities from Lake Erie, under a cyanobacterial bloom - NOAA_Erie_Diel6S_1000h metaG (SPAdes) (version 2) | ecosystem: Environmental > Aquatic > Freshwater > Lake ... | reverse complement strand
GGGTTCGAGCAGGTCGTTGATGCCGACGATGCGGATGTCGTCGGCGAAGTTCTGCACCGCAGCGCGGAACACCATGCGGCCGATGCGGCCGAAGCCGTTGATGCCGATGTTGAGGGTCGTCATGGAACTCACTCCTTGGGGGCGGGGGAAGCAGGGGCACCGGCACTGCGCGCCGGGTCGAGGTCGAGAAAAGTGCACGGCACGGTAAACGACGCGGTGGCGCCAAAGACCGCACGCGCGTCGCGAGGCTTGAGGTCGAGTTCGGCACGCGACAACCACTCGGCAAACGCCGAACGGGCCGCGTTGACAGGGCCGACGAAGCCGACGGTGTTGCTCCAATGCGGCTGCAGGTACTGGACCCGGGCTTCGAACGGGCAGCCCATGGTCCGGAAGTCGAACTTGACACGTTGCTGGCGGATGCCCTTGACGTTGCCCAGGAACTGGACAAGCGTCAGGTCGCGAAAGCCCGGCATCGGTTCGTCTTCGAGCTTGAAGACGAACATCGTCAGCATCGAGACCGGCGAACCGTCGTAACAGGGCAGTCTCCACCCTTGAGCCCAGCGCTCGGCGGCCAGCGTCAGGTCGTTCAGGCGATCGTCGGCGTGGCTGCGCAGCACGGGTGGGCCATCGGCGGAAGTGAAGCGCGATTCGACAACGACGTGTCCGCGTGCCCAGGCCATTCGCGCCCCAACCGGGTAGCGCGGCTGGCTGCCTGGCTCGACGTGTTTGCGGCAAGCCAACAACTTGGCACGGCGCGGGTCGTCCCGGTCTTCCAGGCGGGTCCAGTTCACCTTGTCCGCGGCGTCAGGCTCAAAGCTGTAGACCTGACGCAACCGCACCGGCGGCCCGTCCGCATCCATGCAGGGCACCCGCAGGCGCTTGACATGCCGCTCGACCGCTTCGAGGAACTCGCCGCCGATGCCGTCGAGCACCTTGACCCGCGGCGCCCAGTCCGGGCCGCGGAATTCGAGCTCGACGTCGATCTTCGCGCCACGCCCGTCCTTCAGCGCCGACTCGGGGTAGACCGGCTGGCCGCGGGCCTCGGGCGGCGGCGTCAGGCACTGCAGGGCCGGCGACGGCGCGGGCTGCATCTGCTGCGCAAGTGCCGGGGCCAGGGCCGCAAACGCCAGCAGCCCCACCATGGCAAGACCCGGAGACTGCCGCCACACGCGCATCGGCCGGGCCCTGGCTCAGCGCCCCAGCACCTTGCGCACCACCGCCACGACGTTCGCGGGCGTGAAGCCGAAGTACTCGAACAACACGCTCGCCGGGGCGGACTCGCCGTAGCGGTCCAGGCCGACCACGGCGGCGCAGCCGTACTTCCACCAGCCGTCGGTGACACCGGCCTCGATGGCGATGCGCGGCACGCCTGCAGGCAGCACGCCGGACTTGTACTGGACGCTCTGCGCGTCGAAGACCTGGGTGCAGGGCAGGCTGACGACACGCACCGCGATCTTGAGCTTGGCGAGCTCGGCCTGGGCGTGCAGCGCCAGGCTGACCTCGCTACCGGTGGCGATCAGCACCGCGCGCGGCTTGCCTTTCAGGCCGACCTCGCTGGGCTCGGCCAGCACGTAGCCGCCGCGGGCAATGTCGGCGGTGTTCGCCTTCGGCGCATAGGGCAGGTTCTGGCGCGACAGCAGCAGTGCGGTCGGGCCGTTGTCCCGCTGGATCGCGGCGGTCCAGGCGACGGCGGTCTCGGCCGTGTCGGCCGGGCGCCAGACCGCCAGGTTGGGGATCAAGCGCAGACTTGCCGCGTGTTCGACGCTCTGGTGCGTGGGGCCGTCTTCGCCCAGGCCGATGCTGTCGTGGGTGAAGACATGGATCACGCGGCGCTTCATCAGCGCGGCCATGCGGATGGCGTTGCGGCTGTAGTCGCTGAAGGTCAGGAAGGTGCCGCCGTAGGGAATGAAGCCGCCGTGCAGCGCGACGCCGTTCATCACCGCCGCCATGCCGAACTCGCGCACGCCGTAGTTGATGTGGCGCCCGCCGCGGCCTTGTTCGTCCTTGACCACGGCGCCGGCAGCATCGAAGCGCAGCGCCGGGGTGTGGCTGGTGTTGGTCAGGTTGGACCCGGTCAGGTCGGCACTGCCCCCCAGCAACTCGGGCAGCACCGCGGTGTAGGACTCCAGCGCGATCTGGCTCGCCTTGCGCGTGGCCACGGTGTCGGCCTTGGCGTGCACGGTGGCGAGCAGCTGCGCCGCGGTGTCGGCAAAGGCCGCCGGCAGCTCGCCGGCCAGCCGGCGCCGCAGCTCCGCGGCCAGCGCCGGGTGCTCGTGGGCGTAGGCGGCCATCGCCCGGTCCCAGTCGGCCTGGGCCGCGGCGCCGGCGGCGCGGGCGTCCCAGGCGGCGCGGATCGGCTCGGGCACGACAAAGGGCTCGTAAGGCCAGTCCAGCGCAGCCCGCGTCAGGGCGATCTCGGCCGTGCCCAGCGCCTCGCCGTGGGCCTTGGCGGTGCCGGCACGGTTGGGTGAGCCTTGGCCGATGACGGTCCGGGCGATCACCAGCACCGGCTTGCCGGCGGTCGAGGCACGGGCCTCGGCCAGCGCGGCATCGACAGCCTCGACGCTGTGGCCGTCGACCGGGCCCAGCACCTGCCATCCGCAGGCCTCGAAGCGGCCACGCACGTCGTCGATGTACCAGGGTGCGATGCGGCCGTCGATGCTGATGCCGTTGTCGTCGTAGACCGCCACCAGCTTGGCCAGCTTCCAGGCACCGGCCAATGCGATGGCCTCGTGGCTGATGCCTTCCATCATGCAGCCGTCACCCAGGAAGCAATACGTGCGGTGGTCGACCACCGCGTGTCCGGGCCGGTTGAATTCGGCCGCCAGCAGCTTCTCGGCCAGCGCCATGCCGACAGCGTTGGCGATGCCCTGGCCCAGCGGGCCGGTGGTCGTCTCGACCCCCGGTGTCACGTCGACTTCGGGGTGGCCGGGCGTCATGCTGTGCAGCTGGCGGAAGGCCTTGAGCTGCTCGATCGGCAGCGCGTAGCCGGTCAGGTGCAGCAGCGCGTACAGCAGCATCGAGGCGTGGCCGTTGCTGAGCACGAAGCGGTCGCGCCCGGGCCAGCGCGGGTCGGCCGGGTTGTGGCGCAGGTGGCGCTGCCACAGCGCGAGCGCGATCTCGGCCATGCCCATCGGCGCGCCGGGGTGGCCGGAGTTGGCCTGCTGGACGGCGTCCATCGCCAACGCGCGGATCGCATTGGCCTGTTCGGAAACGGAGACGAGGGGATTGGAGGCCATGGGCGCAGCGGCTGACGCGGGGGCGGCCCCGCGGTTTGGGCAAAGCGCCGGATTTTAGGTCGCGCCCCGGTCCGCCAACCGTGCGCCAGCCGCTACTTCGCCAGCGGTGCGGTCAGCGCCTCGATGCGGGCGCGCACGCCGGCATCCATCTTCTCGTAGACCGCCAGCGCGCCCAGGTTCTGCGCCAGCTGATCGGGCCGCGACGCGCCCGTGATGACGGTGCTGACCCGCGGGTTGCCCAGCACCCAGGCCAGGGCCAGTTGCGCCAGCGTGGCCCCCAGCTCGTCGGCGATGGGCTGCAGCGCGGCGACGGCGGCGTTTTTCGCGGCGTCGGTGAGGCCATCGCGCAGGAAGGCCATGCTCTCCAGCGTGCCGCGGCTGCCGGCCGGGATGCCGTCGCGGTACTTGCCGGTGAGCAGGCCCGACGCCAGCGGGCTCCAGGTCGTCAGGCCCAGGCCGATGTCGTCGTAGAGCCGGGCGTATTCCTGCTCGACGCGCTGGCGGTGGAACAGGTGGTACTGCGGCTGCTCCATCAACGGCTTGTGCCAGCCATGGCGGTCGGCGATCTGCCAGGCCGCGGCGATGTCGGCCGCCGCCCACTCGCTGGTGCCCCAGTACAGCGCCTTGCCCTGCACGATCAGGTCGTTCATCGCGCGCACGGTCTCGTCCAGCGGCGTGTGCGGGTCGGGCCGGTGGCAGTAGATCAGGTCGATGTGCTCCAGGCCGAAGCGGCGCAGGGAGGCGTCCACGGCCTGCATCAGGTACTTGCGGTTCAGCGTGTCCTTGCGGTTGACCGCATCACCCTGGCGGTCCAGGCCCCAGAAGTACTTGCTGCTGACGACATAGTTCAGGCGCGGCCAGGCCAGGCGTTTGAGCGCGGCGCCCATGATCTCTTCGCTCCTGCCACCGGCATAGACCTCGGCGTTGTCGAAGAAGTTGACCCCCTGGTCGTAGGCGGCGGCCAGCATCTCGGCTGCCGAGGCGGCATCGACCTGGTTGTGATAGGTCACCCAGGAGCCCAGCGAAAGCGCGCTGACACGCAGGCCCGAACGGCCCAGACGGCGGTGGATCACGGTGTTGTTCGGCCGATCGCGACCGGCCGCTCCTCATTGAAATGTGCGCACCTGCACATCTGCAACCCGCAGATGCGTCAAGCGCGGCGGCGAGCCTAACAAAGTCGGCCGCCCGCCGTAGCCGCGGCTCAAGTCGGCGCGGCTGCGGCCGAAAAGCCCGAAGTGAAGTTCACACCCTCTGCGGGCGCTGCCTGCCGCGCCAAGGACCCCCGGAAATGAAGATGCTGATGAACCTGAAGATCGGCGCCCGCCTGGGCGTCGCATTCGGCTTGCTGATCGTGCTGCTGCTGGCCCTGGGAACGCTCGGCGGCCTGACCGCGCGCCAGCTGGCGGGCGACCTGTCCACCACCACCGGCGGCGACTTGCAGACGATGCGCGGCGCCTACGAGCTGCAACTGCACGCCGCGACCATCGCACGCGCCAGCCGCGAGCTGCTGATCTTCGACACCGCCGGCCCGCTCAAGCGCGCCAAGCAGTCCATCGCCGACGCGCTGAAGGGCAGCGAGACGACCTTCTCGGCGCTGGCCGCCGGCAGCAGCGATGCCCGCATCCTGGCGGTGAAGAAGAGCAAGGGCGAATACGAAGCCGCGGTCGCGAAGTTCCTGACCACGGCCGAGGCCGGCAATCCCGACGAATCGCGCAGCGTGCTGCTGATGGAGCTGCGCCCGGTGCAGGCCGCCTACGAAAAGGGCCTCGCCGAGTGGGCCGTCGCGGTGAAGGGCAGCACCGAGGCGCGTGCCGCTGCAGGTGCCAGCCACGCGCAGTTCGCGATCCTGATCCTCGCCGCCGCCAGCCTGGTGGGCGTGGCGGTTGCGTTTGTCGCCTGGCTCGTGATCTCGCGCTCGATCCGGCTGCCGCTGCTGCGCGCCGTCGCCGCTGCCGAGCAGATCAAGGCCGGCGACCTGACGACCCGCATCGACGTGCGTGGCAACGACGAGATCGCCCAGCTGCTGCGCGCCATCGACGACATGCAGCACCACCTTCAGGGCGTGATCGAGAACGTGCTGCGCTCGGCACGCGACGTGGCCACCAGCTCCGACGAGCTGTCGCACGGCAACATCGAGCTGAGCCAGCGCACCGAGCAGTCCGCCGGAAGCCTGCAGCAGACGGCCTCGGCCGTCGAGCAGATCGCCGTCACCGCCGCCAGCAGCAGCACCAAGTCCGGCCAGGCCAGCACCGTGGCCGGCCGCGCCAAGGACGCCGTCGTCGAAGGCGGCGCCGCGGTCGACAAGCTGGTCGAGACGATGAACCGCATCGCCGGCTCCAGCGCCCGCATCAAGGACATCATCTCCGTCATCGACGGCATCGCCTTCCAGACCAACATCCTGGCGCTGAACGCCGCGGTCGAGGCGGCGCGCGCCGGCGAACACGGCCGCGGCTTTGCCGTCGTCGCCGGCGAGGTCCGCTCGCTGGCCGCGCGAGCCAGCAGCGCCGCCCGCGAGATCAAGACCTTGATCGACGACAGCGCCGAGCGCGTGCAGGACGGCACCCAGACCGTCGGCGACTTCGGCCAGCGCATCAAGACCATCGTCGCCGAGGTCGTCAACGTGCGCCAGCTGATCGAGGAAGTGGCCGTCGCCAGCCAGCAGCAGGAGCAGGGCATGTCGACGGTCAACTCGAGCGTCGGCGAGCTCGACCAGAACGTGCAGCGCAACGCCGCGCTGGTGGAAGAGATCGCCGCCACCGCCGAATCGCTGAAGTCCAACGCCAAGCGCCTGGTGGACACGGTGGAGTTCTTCCGCCTGCCGGCTGCCAACCCCTCGGCCTGATCGGCCCCCATCACCCCACCCACGAAAGAACCCCGATGTCGCTCGTTTCTTCGCCCCTGCGCGGTGTTGCCGCCGCTGCCCTGCTGGCCCTGGCCGGCGCCTTTGCCGTGCCGACTGTGGCCCTGGCCCAGAGCGCGACGCCCAAGATCGTCAAGAAGGTTCCGCCCGACTTCCCCGAGGGCGCGCTGCGCCGGGGCGTGGACCGCGGCGTGCTGAAGGCCAAGCTGACGGTCGACGGCGCCGGCACCGTGACCGGCGTGGACATCGTCGACGTCAGCCCGGCCAAGGCCAGGATCCTGAACGAGGCCGTGATCGAGGCGCTGAACAAGTGGCGCTTCGAAGGCTCGGGCAAACAGGCCCAGTTCGAACTCCAGATCGTGCTGACCGCCGAGTAAGCCGCCGCGCTGCACGAATAATCCGCCTCGCGCCGGCCCTTGCTGCCGGCGAGGGGCGGCCTTCCTTTGAGCAGCGCACAGTCATCGTGGCGAGTCGCCGTGGTCGGGGCCGGGCCGGTGGGCCTGGTGCTGGCCTTGCTGGCGGCGCGGCAATGGCCGCAGGCCGGGCAGATCTCACTCTTCGACGCCCGCGCCGAGGATGCGCCACTCGAGCACGACAAGCGCACGCTGGCGCTGTCGCTGGGCAGCGTGCAGACGCTGCAGCGGTTGGCGGTCTGGCCAGAATCCGGCGTGCTTGCCGGCGCCGCCGAGATCCAGCGCATCCATGTCTCGCAGACGCCGCCCAGCGCCTGGGCCGGCGTCGGCTCGGCGCGCGAAGAGCCCGCGGTGCGCCTGAGCGCCGGCGACATCGCCGCGCCGCTGCTCGGTGCCGTGCTCGGCTACGGCCGCCTGCTCGCGCCGCTGCAAGCCGCCTGGCTGGCCGCGGTGCGCAGCCAGCCCGCGGGCGTGCAGCGCCTGCAAGCCCGCTTCGGCAGTGCCGTGACAGGCCACAAGGCCCTGGACGATGGCCGCATCGAGCTCGATTCCGGCATCGCGGAAACCTTCGATCTGGTGATCCTCGCCGAAGGCGGCCTGTTCAGCGAGCAGGCCGGACGCACGATCCACAGCGACTACGGCCAGACCGCGTGGGTCGGCAGCGCGGTGCTCGAAGGCGGGCCCTCAGGTGTCGCCTCGACGGCCTTCGAACGCTTCACCCGCCAGGGCCCGCTGGCCCTGCTGCCACTGCCGCACGACAGTGGCCTGACCGCGGGCCAACGCCGCTGCGCGATCGTCTGGTGCGTGGACCGCGCCGACGACCCGGTGGCGCCTCTCACCGAAGCGCAGCGCCTGGCGGTGCTCGCGACGCTGCTGCCCGATGAAGCCGGCCGCGTCGTCGCCCTCTCGCCGCTGAAGGACTTCGCCCTCGGCCTCAACGCCCAGAGCCTGCCGCGCCCCTGGCAACGCGATGCGGGCCGCGTCGTGCGCATCGGCAACGCCGCGCAGACCCTGCACCCGGTGGCCGGCCAGGGCCTGAACCTCGGCCTGCGCGACGCCGAGACCCTGGCCCACGCGCTGCGCGAGGCACCCGACCTCGACGCCGCACTCGCCCGCATCGCCTGGGCCCGCGCGCCCGACCGCGCTGGCCTCATTGCCGGCACCGACTTCCTGGCCCGCGCCTTCACCTGGCAAGCGCCCGGCGCTGCCGCACTGCGCGGCCTGGGACTGGCGGCGCTGGACGCGCTGCCGGGGCTGAAGGCGGCGCTGGCGAGGGGGATGATGTTCGGGTGGAGGTGAGGCTTTCGCGGCGACCTCACATCCGCCGATGCTTGAGCGCCGGCAGCTGCATCCTCACCTCCGCCAGCCGCGCCCGGTCGACGTGGCCCATCACCACCCCGGCGCCGTCTTCCTCGCGCATCGCGACCAGCTGCCCCCACGGGTCGGCCAGCAGGCTGTGGCCCCAGGTGCGGCGGCCGTTCGGGTGCTGGCCGCCTTGCGCGGGGGCGAGCACGTAACACTGGTTCTCGACCGCGCGGGCGCGCAGCAGCAGCTCCCAGTGGGCCTGGCCGGTGGTGTGGGTGAAGGCCGCGGGCACCAGCAGCAGGTCGCAGGGTGTGGGCTGCATCAACGCGCGGTACAGCTCGGGGAATCGCAGGTCGTAGCAGATCGACAGCCCCACGCGCAGCCCGGCGAGGTCCAGCGCGACCGGCTCCTGGCCGGCGACCAGGGTGCGGCCCTCGTCGTAGCGCTCGCCACGACCGTTGTCGAAGGCAAACAGATGCAACTTGTCATAGTGGCCGATCTCGCTGCCGTCGGGTCCGTACGCCAGCGTGCGGTTGAGCACCTTGTCGCGCCGGCCGGGTGCCCACACCGGCAAGGTGCCGGCCACCAGCCAGATGCCGTGTTCACGCGCCAGTGCCGACAGCGTGTGCTGCATGGGGCCGGCACCGGCGTCCTCGGCGATCGCGAGCTTGGCCTCGTCGCCGCGGCCCATCAGGCAGAAGTACTCGGGCAGGGCCACCAGGCGGGCGCCGGCGGCTGCGGCCTCGCCGACCAAAGCGGCAGCCGTCGCAAGGTTCTCGTGCACGTCCGGCGTCGAGACCATCTGGATCGCGGCCACGGCCACGGGGCTGCCGGCAGTGCCGGTGGGGGCAGGCAGATCGTTCATCGCCGGGATTGTCGAATGCCCCGTGGGCCGCGTGGGCGATGCATTCGCGCCTAACCTGTCACTCTCGATTCTTGAAAGAGGGCCCGCCAACCCCGGCAGGGCCCCCGCGCGTGAAGGGCCTTGGAGGGCATGGAGCAACCCGTCGTACCGCCGGGCGTGGCAGACGCCGCGCACAGTCGCTTTGTGCAGCGCGTGAGGCGCCGCTATGGCCAGGAGCTGCCGCTGCTGGGCGACGGGGTGCCAACCGAGGCCACGCTGCTCGCGACCGTTGCAGCGCTGCGCCAACGCGGGCACGAGCTCGGCGCGGCACTGCGCATCGCACGCCAGCTGGTGCTGGAGCGGCTGGCGGTGCTCGACGTCGAGCGCCAGGCACCGCTGTCGGTGGTGACGCAGGCGATGACGATGCTGGCCGAGGTGTCGCTCGAACTCGCTCTCGAAGCCGCATTGGCCGAAGCCGACGCCCGCCACGGTGCGCCGCTGGATGCGCACCTGAAACGCTGCGACTTCTGGATCGTCGGCATGGGCAAGCTCGGCGCCCGCGAGCTGAACGTGTCGTCGGACATCGACCTGGTCTATCTGTACGAGGACGACGGCCAGACCGCGGGGCCCAGGCCGGTGTCGTTCCACGAGTACTTCTCGGCGATCGCGCGGCGCCTGCAGGTGCTGGTCGGCGACACCACCGAGCACGGCTTCGTGTTCCGCATGGACCTGGCGCTGCGGCCCAACGGCAACTCCGGACCGCCGGTGGCGAGCCTGGCGATGTTCGAGGAATACCTGCAGATCCAGGGCCGCGAATGGGAACGCCTGGCCTGGCTGAAGAGCCGCGTCGTCGCGCCGCGCGCCGCGGTGACCAGCGGCCGCGCGCTGGCGCTGCGCTCGCTGGTGACGCCGTTCGTCTACCGCCGCTACCTCGACTACGGTGTCTTCGAGGGCCTGCGCCAGATCCACCGCAAGATCCGCGACGAAGCCCAGCGTCGCGCCGCCGGCCGACCGGAGCGCGCCAACGACGTGAAGCTGTCGCGCGGGGGCATCCGCGAGATCGAGTTCATCGTGCAGCTGCTGCTGGTCGTCCGCGGCGGCCAGTTCCCCGAGATCCGCACCCGCAGCACGCTCAAGGCCCTGGCCAGGCTGGCAGGTGCCGGGCTGATGAAGCCCGCCGTGGCCGAAAGCCTGGCCAACGGCTACACGCTGCTGCGCCGCATCGAGCACCGCATCCAGTTCCTGGACGACCAGCAGACCCACCTGCTGCCGACGGCCGACGCCGACCTGGCCTGGATCGCCGCCAGCCTGCACGCCGCGGGCGCAGCTCCGGACGCAGCCTGGGGGACCTGCGAGCTGCTGGCCCGCCTGGGCGAGGCGCGTGAGCTGGTGGCCGCCGAGTTCGACGCCTTGCTGCTCGAAGGCCAGGGCCTGCGCCTGGGCAACGGCAGCGCCGCCGGCGCCACCGACGGCATTGCGCCCTGCCGCGCCTGCGGCACTGGCGTGCCGACGCTCGACAGCGAGGCTCTGCTCGCCAGCCTGCCGCCGGCGCTGGCCGAGCGCGTGCGTCCCTGGGCGCAGAGCCCGCGTGTGCTGGCGCTGCGCGACGAGAGCCGCCAGCGTCTGGGCCGGCTGGTCAAGAAGACGGCGCAGGCGGTGGCCGACGGCATCTGCACCGAACAGGCTGCGGTGCGCTTCATCGACTGGGTCGAACCGCTGCTGCGGCGCGAGAGCTACCTGGCTCTGCTGGTCGAGCGACCCGAGGTCCAGCGACGGCTGCTGCGCCTGCTGGGCCTGGCGCGCTGGCCGATGCAGTACCTGATGCGCCACCCGGGTGTGATCGACGAACTGGCCGACGAGCGGCTGCTGCACCAGCGCTTCGACGCCGCTGCGTTCCGCCGCGACCTCACCGAGCGCGAGGCCGCCTGGCAGCGCAGCGGCGAGGCCAGCGACGAGCAACTGCTGGACACGCTGCGCCGGGCGCACCACGCCGAGGTCTTCCGCACCCTGGTGCGCGACGTCGAAGGCGAGCTCAGCGTCGAGCAGGTGGCCGACGAGCTGTCGGCGCTGGCCGACGCGGTGCTGGCGACCGCCATCGCCTGGTGCTGGGCCAGGCTCAAGCAGCGCCACCGCGAGGTGCCGCAGATCGCCGTCATCGCCTACGGCAAGCTCGGCGGCAAGGAGCTCGGCTACGGCAGCGATCTCGACCTCGTGTTCCTCTACGACGACAGCGACGAGGACGACCCCGCCGCGGCGCAGAACACCTACGGCCTGTTCGTGCGCAAGCTGCTGCCCTGGCTGACGCTGCGCACCGCGGCCGGCGAGCTGTTCGACATCGACACGGCATTGCGGCCCAACGGCAACTCCGGACTGCTCGTGACCTCGGTGCGGTCGTTCGAGGCCTACCAGGGCGGCCGCGGCAGCAACACCGCGTGGACCTGGGAGCACCAGGCGCTGACGCGGGCCCGCTTTGCGACCGGGGCGGCCCATCTGGCGGCGCGTTTCGAGGCCACGCGGCGTGCGGTGCTGACCGCCAGACGCGATGTGCCGGCGCTCATGTCCGAAGTCCTGGCGATGCGCGACAAGCTCGCCGCGGCCCGCCCGGTACCGGCCGGACGCTACGACGTCAAGCACAGCCCCGGCGGCATGGTCGATGTCGAGTTCTGCGTCCAGGCCCTGGTGCTGGCGCATGGGCACGACCACGCGGCGCTGCTCGAGAACGCCGGCAACATCGCGCTGCTCCAGCGCGCCGAGGACGCGGGCCTGCTGCCTTCGGGCGTGGGCCACGCCGCAGCCGATGCCTACCGCGACCTGCGTCGTGCCCAGCATCGGGCGCGACTCGACGAAGCGCCGACGCAGTTCGACCCGGTGTCGCTGGCCGAGCCGCGCGAGGCCGTGCTGGGCCTGGTGCGGGCGGTGTTCGCGGGCCGCAGGCCCGACCCGGCCGTGGCGGCATCATCGGGCGTTGCCCGCCCCTGACCGCACCCTCTTCCGACTGGCCGCCGGCCCCGCTGCGGGTGGCTGGCTGCTGCTGAGCGGCCTGCTCGCGGCGGGCTCACTGCTGGCGCTCGCGATTCCGGCCGTGGTGCTGGACTGGCAGCCCGAGATGGCCGGACGCGAGCCCTGGCGCGCCTGGAGCGCAGCATGGGTGCACTGGAGTGCGCTTCACCTGGGCGCCAATCTGCTTGGGCTGGCTCTGGTGGCCACGCTGGGCGCGGTCGGCCGGATCGGCGCGCGCTGGGCCGTGGCCTGGGCATTGGCCTGGCCCTTGACGCATGCGGCCTTGTGGGTCAGACCTGACCTGCTGCACTACGGCGGGATGTCGGGGGTGCTGCATGCCGGGGTCGCCGTGGCGGCCGTCTCGCTGTGGGTCGATGCGAAAGCAAGCGCGTCGGGTGCGCCTGCCGACCGCCGACAACGCACGGTTGCCGCGGCCATCGCGCTCGGCCTGGCGATCAAGATCGTTTCCGAGGCCCCGTGGGGTCCAACGCTCCGGCATGGCGCGGGCTGGGACATCGCGGTCGCCCCGCTGGCCCACGCCACCGGGGCCGCGGCCGGAACGCTGTGCGCCGTGCTGGCTGCGACCTTGCGGCTGACCCGCAGGCGACAGCCACAGGGCGAAGGGCGGGGAGAATCGCCGCCGACATGACCGAGCGCGCCAGCCAACTCGACCGCCGTGCCATCGGGCTCGTGGTGTTCTGCTGCGTCGCCTGGGGGCTGTCGCAGGTGGCGGCCAAGGTCGCGCTCGACGAGATCGCGCCGCTGCTGCAAGCCGGCCTGCGGTCGCTCGGGGCGGCTGTGCTGCTGGCCTTGTGGGTGCGCTGGCGCGGTCTGCCCCTCTGGCAGCGCGACGGCACCGGTGGCCCCGGGCTCCTGGCGGGGCTGCTGTTCGCGGCGGAGTTTGGGTGCATCTTCGCGGGGCTGCAGTTCACCACCGCGTCGCGCATGGCGGTGTTCCTGTACACGGCACCGTTTGTCGTCGCGATCGGCATGCCGTTCATCGTGCGCAGCGAGCGGCTGGCGCCGCTGCAGTGGCTGGGCCTGGCGGGTGCGTTTGCCGGGGTCGTGCTGGCGTTCTCCGAAGGGCTGTTCGACACCGCCGCGGCGCCCGCCGGAAAGCAGCAGTGGATCGGCGACCTGCTGGGCGTCGCGGCTGCGGTGCTCTGGGCCAGCACGACGCTGCTGCTGCGCGCGACCCGCCTGGCCAGCGCGGCGCCCGAAAAGACCTTGCTGTACCAGCTGGTGGTCTCGGCGGTCGCCTTGCTGGCCGCGTCGGCAGTCGCCGGCGAGGCCTGGCCGAGGACGCTCAGCGTCACCGGTGGTGCGTCGATGGCGTTCCAGATCGTCGTCGTGACCTTTGCCAGCTACCTGACCTGGTTCTGGCTGATCCGCCACTACCCGGCCACGCGCATCTCGGCCTTCACGCTGCTGACGCCCGTGGCCGGCCTGCTGGCTGGCGTGTGGCTGCTGGGCGAGCCACTGACGCTGCGCCTGATGCTGGCGCTGGCCACGGTCTGCATCGGGATTGCACTCGTCAATCGTCGTGTCGTGCCTGCCACCCCTCCAACCCGGACTTCGGAGACTTCAACATGATCGTGCTGTGCGGAATGTCGCTCTCGAACTATCACAACAAGGTCAAGCTGGCCTTGCTCGAGAAGGGCGTGGCCTTCGAGGAGCGCCTGGTGCTCACCAAGAGCACCGACCCGGCGGTGCTGGCGGCGTCGCCGCTGGCGAAGGTCCCTTACTTCGAGATCGACGGCCGACCGCTGTGCGAGAGCACGGTCATGCTCGACTGGCTCGAAGCCGCGTACCCGGATCCGCCGCTGATTCCCGCGGACCCGTTCGAGGCGGCCAAGGTGCGTGAGATCGCGACCTTCATCGATCTGCACCTGGAGCTGGTGGCGCGCGACCTCTACGGCCAGGCCTTCTTCGGCGGCACGGTCAGCGAATCCAGCCAGGAGCGCGTGCGCAAGCTGCTGACCCGCAACATCGCCGCGTTTGGCCGGCTGGCGAAGTTTTCGCCCTATGTGGCCGGCGCGCAGTTCTCACTGGCGGACTGTTCGGCTTTCAACCACCTGCCCCTGATCGGCCTGGCCAGCAAGCTCGTGCTCGGCAGCGACCTGCTCGCCGAGGCCGGCGTGGACTGGAAGGGCTACTGCAAGCTCGTCGGCGATCGCCCGGCGGCTCAGAAGGTGGTCGCGGATCGAAAGGCGGCGCAGGACTCGATGAAGCCCCGCTGATCCGACCGCCCGGCGCATGGCCAGGCAGCGCCCCGGATCAGACCGCCGGCACCGGGCCCGGTCCGCCGATCGCCTGGGCGCGAGCCGCGAGTTGGGCGGCCAGGTCCTTGCGGTAGCGGTTGAGCTCCTGCACGCTGGCAAAGCTGCGCTCGAACAGCAGGCCCATGTTGTGCAGGATGCGTTCAACGACCTTGCCCTCCCAGACGGCATCGAACTGGATCTGGCGATCCAGCCATTGCTCGAGCCAGGCCGGGTCGGGCAGGCGACTCTGGATGGTGTCGCGAGGGAACAGCTTGACGTTGACGTGCAGGTTGGTCGGGTGCAAGGCCTGCGCGGTGCGCCGTGCACTGGCCATCAGGACGCCCACCTTGGCGAATGCCGACCGGGCCTCGTCGCCAAAGCGCGTCATCGCCCGCTTCATGTAGCGCAAGTAGGCTCCGCCGTGGCGGGCCTCGTCCTTGGCGATGGTCTCGTAGATGGCCTGGATCACCGGCTCGGTGTGCCACTGCGCCGCACGCCGGTACCAATGGTTCAACCGGATCTCGCCACAGAAGTGCAGCATCAGGGTTTCGAGTGCCGGTGCCGGGTCGAATTCGAAGCGCACCGCATGCAGTTCGTCTTCGGTCGGCACGAGGTCGGGCCGGAAGCGCCGCAGGTACTCGATCAACACCAGAGCGTGCTTCTGTTCCTCGAAGAACCAGACGCTCATGAAGGCGCAGAAGTCGCTGTCGTCGCGGTTGTCCCGCAAGAACATCTCGGTCGCCGGCAGTGCGGACCACTCGGTGATCGCGTTCATCTTGATCGTCTGCGCCTGCTCGTCGGTCAGACGGCCGGCATCGAAGCGATCCCAGGGGATGTCGGCATCCATGCTCCAGCGCACGGCCTCGAACTGCTTGAACAGCTCCGGATACAGCATGGGTGACGGGGGCATGTCGCGCGGGTCTTGGTGGCCGGAAGTTCGGTTTCGGGATTCTAGGCAAGCCCCACCGGGTTCAGGCGGTGGCGCGCGAGCAGACCGTCAGTCGGGTGAGGTCTCGCGCCAGCGCCTCAATTCGGCGGGGACGTCGGCCAAGCCGCCGAAGGGGTCCACACCGTCCACTCGCCGACGCTGCAGGACCGGCGCGCTGCCTCCGGCCCAGATGCGCACGGGTGGAGGCAGTTTGGCGCGCAGCTCGGTCAGGCCGTCGACGATCTGGTTCGGGTTCATGCACCCGGTGAAGCTGAGCGCCACGATGCCGACCCGGTGCGCGTTCGCGGCCAGAACGATGTCCCACAGCGGCGTCTCGGTGCCCAGGGAGATGCACTCGGCACCCTCCAAGGACAGGACCGCCTGCGCCATCAGCAGGCCCAGCAGGTGCGGTTCCCCCGGGAAGGTCGTCAGCAGCACGCGCGGGCGGGCGCTGGAAGGCGGCTCGGGAACACTCAGGATCGCCTGGCGCAGCAGCGCCTGCATGACCTCGGTGTAGGCATGCTCCTCGAAGACCTCCATCTGGCCACGGATCCAGGCGTCGCCGACCGCGGCGTTCAGCGGGCCGACGACCTCGGTGACGAACCGGCCGACCCCGAAGCGCGAAAGCAGCCGGGTGAGTTCGAGCCGCAGCCCACGCAGGTCGTGAGCACGGATCAGGTCGATGTGATTGCGAAGGTCGCTGCTGCCGAGCGCCACGTCGACCCCACGTTGTGGCTGGTCGACCGTGGAATCCGACAGGATCTGCAATTCCGCGAGCGGCAGGGCCACGATTCGCCCAGGACGGTGGCCCGCATCCATCAGCCGCTTGATCAGGCGCAGCTTCTCCACCTGCTCGAGGGAATAGGAGCGCTCGCCGATGCCGTCGCGACCCGGGGTCGGAAAGCCGTACCGTCGCTCCCAGACGCGCAAGGTGTCTTTGGACAGGCCCGTGTCGCGCTCCACGGCCGCGATCGACAAGGTGATGGCAGCCAGTCGGCTACGGTCGTTCATGGCCAGCCCTTTGGACCGGCATCAGGCCAGTCAGGTCAGGTGAATCCCGCGTCATGGGATATGTCTTGGACAAATTGTTGAACTGCTTGGACAAGACAGCTACTATAGGGCAGCGTCCAGTGTTTGAACAAGACAGGACCAGAACCGGAAGGGGTTTCTTCTGGGGGGATCTCCGATTTGCCTTGGCTCACCCAACTGCCAGCATGGACATCACGAGACAAAGCCTGGTCTCCCGTATACGATGCAGTCGCTTAGTGACCGAACAGTTTTCATGACCGTGAACAAACATCTGGCTTTGCACCGACGGTTTCCTTTGGCGACCGCTGTCACGTCGTGCCGGCTCGTCGGGCGGGAACTTTTGGCGCAGCATCGCATCCGACCGTCGTCGGGTTGCGAATCCAGGTTCGTGATGCGACACAGCAGGGTTTTTCTGTCGTGGGGTCGGCCGGTTCTTCCGGTCGAAATCCCGGAGCACTTCTCCTCCTCCTCCCTCCCTCCCTCGTTCGCTGCGGGGCGCCCCTCGACAGGCTTTTTTCGCAGACGGGCTGCACGATGAAACGTGTGGCCGTCATCGGTGCCGGCATCGCCGGCTTGGCCGCAGCGCACCGGCTTCAGCCTCAGGCCAAGGTCACCTTGTTCGAGGCCGGTCAGCACTTTGGTGGTCACGCCCACACGGTGGATGTCCGACTCGAAGGCATCCGGCACGGCGTCGACACCGGATTTCTGGTCTTCAACCACCGCACCTACCCTCACCTGGTGCAGTTGTTTGGCGAACTCGGCGTCGAGACCGCGCCATCGGAGATGTCGTTTTCGGTCCAGGCACCGCGCCCTGACGGCCGGCCGGGGCTGGAGTGGAGCGGCAGCAGCCTGGCGACGGTGTTTGCGCAGAAGCGCAACCTGGCCTCGCCCCGTTTCCTCGGGATGCTGGCGGACCTGTTGCGATTCAACCGCCTGACCACGGCCCTGGCGACCCAAGGCAATGCTGACGCGATGACCGAGTCGATCGCGGGCTTCCTGGACCGCAACCGGTTCGGCCGTGCATTCCGTGAGGGCTATCTGCTGCCGATGATCGGCTGCATCTGGTCCTGCCCGACCGAACAGATGCTTCGCTTTCCGATCGCGACGCTGATCCGCTTCTGCCACAACCACGGCCTGCTGACGCTGACCCATCGGCCGCAGTGGCACACCGTTCGCGGCGGCTCGCGCCACTATGTCGAGAAGATCGTCGCCGGCCTGGGCGACAAGCGCCTTGCCACCCCGGTACGTCGGGTGCGACGCGTTCCGCCCGGCAGCGGTGCGAGCGGGGTCTGGGTCGACACCGATTCAGGCAGTGAGTGCTTCGACGATGTCGTGATGGCCTGCCACAGCGACCAGACGCTGGCCCTGCTGCCCGATGCAAGCCCCGAGGAGCGCAGCCTCCTGGGCGCGATCCGCTACCAGCGCAACCGGACCGTGCTGCACACCGACACCACGCTGCTGCCCAGTCGGCGTGCCGCCTGGGCCGCCTGGAACTACGCCCGCGCCATCGACACCGGCCGCGAGCAAGCCCGCGTTTGCCTGCACTACCTGATTGATCGTCTGCAGCCGCTGCCCTGGAAGCAACCCGTGATCGTGAGCCTGAACCCCGATCCCGCACGGCCGCCCGCACCCGCCAGCGTGCTCGGCGAATGGGATGTGGAGCACCCGGTGTTCGATCTCGCCGCGATCGAGGCGCAAAAGCGGTTGCCCTCGATCCAGGGCCGCGCGCATGTCTGGTTTTGCGGTGCCTGGGTGCGCTACGGCTTCCACGAGGACGGTCTGGTGTCCGCGCTGGCCGTGGTCCAGGGCCTGCAGCAGCAGTGGCTTGCCAGTGAAACGCAGCCGAGGCAGGCGGCATGACCCTGCCGGGCAAGGACGCCCCCACGCCCGCCGTGCCGATGCTGTGCCGCGGCGTGGTGCGGCACCGCCGGCTTCGGCCGGCCGTGCACGCCTTCGCGTATCCGACATCGCTGTTGCTGCTGCCGATGCGCAGCCTGCGTGATCGGCCGGACAACACGGCCCTGGTGCGCAACCGTGCCGGCTGGCTGAGCTTCCATGACCGCGACCATGGTGACGGCCGGCCCGACGCCCTGGCCTGGTTCGACGACCTGCTGGACCGAGAGGGCCTTCGCGACGAAGTGGACGGCGAGGTCTGGCTGCACACCTATCCGCGCGTGCTGGGCTACGCGTTCAAGCCGGTGAGCTTCTGGTACGGGCACCGGGCCGACGGCTCGCTGGCGCTGGTGCTGGCGGAAGTCAACAACACCTTCGGCGAACGCCACTGCTACCTGCTGCACGGCCCGGAGCTGGCCTGGGGCCGCACGGTCGATGCGGCCAAGGTCTTCCACGTCTCACCGTTTTGCAGCGTCGCCGGTCGCTATCGCTTCTGCTTCGTACGCCAGGAAGGCCACCTCGTGGCACGGGTGGATCACGACGGAGCCGACGGTATGCCTCTGCTCGAAACCAGCGTCGGCGGCCGGCTCGAGCCGCTGACCCGCGCCAGCGCCCGAAGGGCGCTGCTGGCGGCGCCGCACTGGACACTCGCCGTCATCTTCCGCATCCACTGGCAGGCCTTGAAGCTGTTCGTCAAGCGCGTGCCATTCTTTGGCAAACCTGCCGCCCCCGAGTTGTTCGTCAGCCGTTGACCCCGGCGCCCCACGATCCGATCCCTCAGCCTCCATGAACAGCACCACCATCACCGCCGGCAACTCGCTCGGCACCGTTTCCTCCTCCGCTGCCGAACCAGGGCGGACATCGCTTCCCGCCGATGCACCTGCCGCAGCCCGCGCGGTGTTCAAGCTGTTGTCGCGGCTTCAGCACGGCAGCCTGGACGTGACGCTGCCCGACGGCACCGTCACCCACTTCGGCCAGGCCGGCCGTGCCCCGCACGCCAGCATCCTGCTGGCCGATTGGAGCGTCTGCGGAGCGGCATTGAAGAGCGGCGACATCGGATTCGCCGAAAGCTACCTGGCCGGTGGCTGGTCAAGCCCGGACCTGGTGGCGCTGCTGAAGTTGTTCATTGCCAACCGCGATGCCATCGAGTCGGTGATCTACGGTCACTGGTGGGGCTCGCTGCTCTACCGGGCCAAGCACCTGTTCAACCGCAACACGCGTGCCGGCAGCAAGAAGAACATCCACGCCCACTACGACCTCGGCAACCGCTTCTACCGGCTTTGGCTGGACGAGACGATGAACTACTCGAGTGCGCTGTTCGGCGGCGACCTCCAGCAGCCGACGGCGCAGGCGCAGCACGCCAAGGTCAGGCGCGCACTCGACGAGCTGTTGCTGTCTCCGGGTGACCGCCTGCTCGAGGTCGGCTGCGGGTGGGGAGCGCTTGCGGAGGCCGCAGCGCGCGACAACGGTGCCCGCGTCACTGGCGTCACGCTGTCGACCGAGCAGCTGGACTTCGCACGCGACCGCCTGGCCCGCCAGGGCCTGCAGGCCGACTTGCGCTTGCAGGACTACCGCGACCTCGACGACGAACCGTACGACGCCATCGCCTCGATCGAGATGTTCGAGGCCGTCGGCCGGGAGTACTGGGGCGACTACTTCGCGATGCTGCAACGTCAATTGAAGCGCGGCGGACGTGCCTGCATCCAGTCGATCACGATCCGAGACGACCTGTTCGACCGCTATGTGCGTTCGACCGACTTCATTCAGCAGTACATCTTCCCCGGCGGCCTGCTGCCCAGCCGCGCGGTGTTTGCCGCCGAGGCCCGCAAGGCCGGCTTTACGGTCGTCTCCGAACACGCCTTCGGCGTCGACTACGCCGAAACGCTGCGTCGCTGGCGTGTGCAGTTCATGAGCCGCGAGCGAGCGGTGCGGGAGCTGGGATTCGACGACCGCTTCATGCGCATCTGGGAGTTCTACCTCGCCTATTGCGAGGCCGCATTCGCCACGGGCAACACCGATGTCGTGCAGTTCACGCTCGTTCGACGCTGAGCGGCGGCGCTGGCTGCTGGCCTCCGCCGGGATCGCCGCGCTGGTGGCGGCCACACCCGCCGGCGCCTCTGCGCCCGTCGATCCGCCTGCCGAGGTTGCCAGCGCGTTTTCGCCTGCGACCTTGCAGGGCAGCGGAAGGCTCCGGATGTTCGGATTCCAGGTCTACGACGCGCGTCTGTGGCAGGCCTCAGCGGCCGTGCCGGCCGCTGACTGGGTCACGGTGCCGGCGGCGCTGGAGATCATCTACCTGCGGGCCTTGAAAGGCGGGCAGATTGCCGAGCGCTCGCTGGACGAAATGCGGCGCCAGCGCGAACTCGCACCCGACGAAACCGGCCGCTGGCTCAAGGCGATGCAGGAGTTCTTCCCGGACGTTCAGCCCGGGCATCGGATCGTGGGTGTCGTGACGCCCGAATCGGGCATGCGCTTCTATGTCAACGGCAAGCGCCGGGGCGAGTTGCGCGAGCCCGAGTTTGCGCGCCTGTTCATGGGCATCTGGCTGGCGCCGCAGACCTCGCAACCCACCCTCCGCGAGGCCCTGCTCGGCCGCATGGCGGCCACACGATGAAGGCCCGCCAGGGCCTGGCCTACGGCGCGCTGGGGCTGCCGTTGGCCTTCGTGGCACTGCCTCTGTATGTGGTGCTGCCCAACCACTACGCCAGCGCCTTCGGGGTTCCGCTGGCGACGCTGGGTGCGTTGCTGCTCGCGGCGCGACTGCTCGATGCCGTCGCCGACCCGTGGATCGGCCGCTGGGCCGACGGCTGGTTTGCACACAGCGCGCGACGCCTGCTTGCGATCGCCGCGGTTGCGGCGGTGGTGCTGGCGCTGGGTTTCCAGGGTCTCTTCTTCCCGCCGGACGGGTTTCGCCAGGGCTCGGCGCTGCTGGCCTGGTGCGCAGCCATGCTCGCGGTGACCTACCTGGCCTACAGCGTGCTCGCCGTGATCCACCAGGCCTGGGGCGCACGCTTGGGCGGCGCTGCACAGGAGCGCGCGCGCATCGTCGCCTGGCGCGAGGGTCTGGCCCTGGCCGGAGTCCTGGTCGCGAGCGTGCTGCCCAGCGTCGCCGGCCTGGGCTGGGCCAGCGGGGTGTTCGCCATCACGCTGGCATTGGGCCTGTTGGCGCTCGCGCGCGCTCCGCAGCCTCAGATCGGCATCGCCCAGGGCTCGCCGTCGATGGCGCTGCCCCTTCGCAACCCGGCGTTTCTGCGGCTGCTCGCGATCTACCTCGTCAACGGCATCGCGAGCGCGGTGCCGGCGACGCTGGTGCTGTTCTTCATCGCCGACCGGCTCGAGGCCAAGGCCTTTGAGCCGCTGTTCCTGGCGAGCTACTTTGCCGCCGGGGCGCTGTCGATGCCGCTGTGGGTGCGTGCGGTGCGCAAGCTCGGCCTCGCCCGGGCCTGGCTGGTCGGCATGGTGCTGGCCATCGTGGCCTTCGTCTGGGCGATGGGCCTGGGCGCAGGCGACGTGGTCGGCTACACGCTCGTCTGCATCGCCAGTGGCGTGGCGCTGGGGGCCGACCTCGCGCTGCCGGGCGCGCTGCTGGCCGGCGCGATCCGCCAGGCCGGCCACGGCGAACGTCTGGAGGGCGCGTACTTCGGCTGGTGGAACTTCGCAACCAAGCTCAACCTGGCGCTGGCCGCCGGCATCGCGCTGCCGCTGCTGGCCGCTTTCGGCTACACGCCCGGGGCTCGCGATGCAGACGCGTTGCGGGCCCTGACCCTGGCCTACTGCCTGCTGCCCTGCGCACTGAAAGCCGTTGCGGTTCTGCTGCTGTGGAGCCTCTGGCTGCGCCAGCCCGAGGGCCGCGCCGAACAAGCCCTCCTCAGAACCTCAGCCGACCCCGCATGACTCCGAATCGCCTCTCAAACGCCAACACCGCCCCGGGCCGACGCCTGGCCCTGGCTGCACTGGCCGTCGCCACCCTGACCCTGGGCAGCGGCTGCGCCGGCCCGACGCCAGCGGACTACCGCTCCGAGAAGCCGGTGCTCGACTTGAAGCAGTACTTCAATGGCGAGCTCGTCGCCCACGGCATCTTCACCGACCGCAGTGGCCAGGTCGTGCGCCGTTTCGTCGTCGCGATGACGGGCACCTGGCAAGGCAACCAGGGCGTGCTCGACGAACGCTTCACCTACAGCGACGGCAAGACCGAGCGCCGGGTCTGGCGCCTGACCGATCTGGGCAACGGTCGCTGGGAGGGCCGTGCCGACGACGTGGTCGGCACCGCCACGGGCGAGGCTGCCGGCAATGCGCTGAACTGGCGCTACACGCTGGCGCTGCCGGTCGACGGCCGGGTCTGGGAGGTGCAGTTCGACGACTGGATGTATCTCGTCGACGACAAGATCATGTTGAACAAGGCCGTGATGAGCAAGTTCGGCATCCGGCTGGGCGAAGTGACCTTGTCGTTCACCAAGAAATGAGATCCCGATGTCCCTGAATCCGCGCCTCGAGCGCTGGCCCGGCCGCACGGTCTGGCTGATCGGCGCCTCCACTGGCATCGGCCGCGCCACAGCGTCGCAATTGCACGGTCTGGGCGCTCACGTCATCGTCTCTGCGCGCAGCGCGCCGCCGCTGGAGCGCTTTGTGGCCGAGCACCCGGGTGCCGACGCGATGGCATTCGACGCCACCGACCGCGCCGCGATGCACGACGCCGCAGAGCGCATCGTCTCGACCCGGGGTGGCATCGACCTGGTCGTCTACTGCGCCGGCACCTACGCTCCGCTGCGCGCGACCGCCTACGACCTCGACACCATGCTGCGCCACCAGGAGGTCAACTACGTCGGCGCGCTGTACCTGCTCGATGCCGTGCTGCCGCATCTGCTGCGCCAGGCGCGCCACAAGGGGCCCGACGGTCGCGCGCGTGGGGGGCACATCAGCCTGGTGTCGTCGGTGGCGGGCTTTCGTGGCCTGCCCAAGTCGCTGGCCTACGGGCCGACCAAGGCGGCGCTGATCAATCTGGCCGAGACGCTTTACCTCGACCTCGAGCCACTGGGTCTTGGTGTGTCGGTGATCAACCCCGGCTTCGTCGAGACGCCACTGACCGCCGGGAACGAGTTCCGGATGCCGGCCTTGATCGGACCCGAAGAAGCCGCCCGCCAGATCGTGCGCGGCTGGGAGCGTGGTGACTTCGAGATTCACTTCCCGAAGCGCTTCACGCTCTGGCTCAAGGGGCTGCGTCACCTGGGCTACGGCGCCTACTTCGCCGCCGTGCGCCGCAGCACCGGGATGTGAGCGTGGGCCCGCTGCTGTCGCATCCCGACCCCCGGGTGGCCCGGCTGATCGGGTACTTCTCGCACCTGACACCGGCCGACCTGGCCCTGATCGGCAACGTCTACAGCGACGACGCGAGCTTCAAGGACCCGTTCAACGAGGTCCATGGTCCGCCCGCGATCGCGCGCATCTTCGAGCACATGTTCGAGTCGCTGCACCAGCCGCGCTTCGTGATCGTCGAGGCGATGGTGGACGGTGATGCGGTGTTCCTGGCCTGGGACTTCGTGTTCCGCATGAAGCGCTTCGGCGGCGCCGAGCAGCGCATCCGCGGCGCCAGCCACCTGAAGCTCGCCACCGACGGCCGCATCGCGATGCACCGCGACTACTGGGACGCGGCTGAGGAGTTGTACGAGAAGCTGCCGGTGCTGGGCGGCCTGATGCGCTGGCTGAAACGTCGGGTCAACGCCTGACGGCGTCGGGGCGCCGCGTCGACGCGCACCCGATCAGCGCTGGCCTTCGGTCAGGCTCATGACCTGGAACAGGCCGGAACGGTCGACAAACCAGGTCTCGGTGAACTTGACCGTGCCGCCGGGCATCTTGGCCGGCACCGGGTACGGTGCCGCGCGGCGGATCATCGCCAGCACCCAGGGCGCAACCTCGTCGGCGGCGGGCTTGCGCACGACGCTGACGCTGAGGACCTGACCCGTGGCGTCGAGTTCGGTCTCGACCATCATCACGCCGTACAGAAGCGGCGGAAGCTTGCCGCGGTAGACCCGCATCGGGTAGGCCGCGTAGATGTGGCGCGCCGAGTCGATGCGGTATTCCTGCTCGATCTCGGCTGCGGAAGGGCGCGGCGGAGCACCGGTCGTCAGCGGTGCTGGAACCATCGCAAACTGGGCCCAGGCCGGTGTGGCGATGGTGGCCACAGCCAGCCCCAGGGCGGCAAGCCACCGGCGGCCCGAAGGGCACACGGCATCCACCGCGGCTGCTCTGGCGGATACGGTCGAGATCTTGTTCATGGCGCTGTTCTCGTCACGTGTCATCGGGGCGGGTTGGGGCTTGACGTGTGCCCTCCCACACGCCAGGCAAGGTTACAACACCGACGCGGCCGCTTCATCCGTCTGCCGGCCGAGCCCATGGGCCCGCGCCGTGAACGATTCGCCGCCTGGCGCCCGCTCAGCGTAACCAGCCTTTGCGGCGGAAGTAGATGAACGGCGCCGCCACCGAAGCGACCATCAGCGCGATCGCGAACGGATAGCCCCAGGCCCAGTCCAGCTCGGGCATGGCACGGAAGTTCATGCCGTAGATGCTGGCGATCAGCGTCGGCGGCAGCAGTGCGACGCTGGCGACCGAGAAGATCTTGATGATCTTGTTCTGGTTGATGTTGATGAAGCCGACCACGGCGTCCATCAGGAAGTTGATCTTGTCGAACAGGAAGGCCGTGTGGCTGTCGAGCGAGTCGATGTCGCGCAGGATCTGGCGCGCCTCCTCGAACTGCTCGGCCGCCAGCATGCGACTGCGCATCATGAAGCTCAACGCGCGGCGGGTGTCCATCACGTTGCGCCGGATGCGGCCGTTCAGGTCCTCTTCCTTGGCGATCGCCGCCAGGGCCTGGCCGGCGGTCTCGTCGTTGATGCTCTTTTCCTTCAGCACCAGCGCGCTGACCTGCTCGAGCTTGTCGTAGATGCCTTCCAGCGTGTCGGCGCTGTACTCGGCATCGGCGTCGTAGAGCTTCAGCAGCACGTCCTTGGCGTCTTCGATCAGCGCCGGGATGCGCCGTGCGCGCAGGCGCAGCAGCCGGAACACCGGCAGGTCCTCGGCATGGACCGAAAACAGCACCGACTCGTGCAGCACAAAGGCCACGCGCACGTTGCGCGGCGCCACGTCGTCGTCGATCAGGAAGTCCGACCGGATGTGCAACTCGCCGTTGTCCTCTTCATAGAAGCGGGCCGACTCCTCGAGGTCGTCGTCGACGATGTCGTCCGGGATCACGAGGCCGAAGCGCTCGCGGATCCAGCGCTTCTCGTCGGCCGTCGGCGCCTCCAGGTCGACCCACACCGGCCGCACATGCTCCAGCGCCGGGAGGGAATCGATCTCCTCCTGGAACAGCCGGCCGTTGACCAGAGTGAACACGTTGAGCATGGCGGGCAGGATAAGCGCTGGCCGGCCCGGCGTGACGGGCGCTGACACGGCGTCCCGGCGGCTGCGCTTATCGTCGTGGCCATGATTTCCGTTTCCGGGCCGCCCCGGCGTCGGCCCGGCTGGAGCCGGCGGCTTCTCGTGGGCCTGCCGTTGCTGCTGGCCGCCGCCGTGCTGCTGGCCCTGTGGCTCGCCTTCGACACCGCCAGCACGGTTGCCGAGCCGCGTGATGTCGGCGTCGACGACGTCGCACGCGCGATGACGGTGCTCCGTGCCCACGACCCCCGCCACCAGCGGCCGGGCACGGTGAACGCGATCGCGCTGTCGGTGCGCGATCTCGAGGTGCTGCTGAACCACGGCGCACGGCGCATCGTGCAGGCACGGGTGCAGGTGCAATCCGACCGCGGCCGGGCCCAGGTGATCGCCAGCGTGCAACCTGCCGTGCTGCCTGGGGGGCGTTGGCTCAACGTCCGGCTGGACTTCGTCGAGACCGGCGGCCTGCCCGAGCTCGAGCGGCTGAGCGTCGGCCGGCTGCGGCTGCCCACGGCGCTGGCGCCCTGGCTGCTGCGACAGGTGGCCGGCCGCTTTGCCCTGGCCGACGAGCTGACCGTGGCGGCTGACGTGATCCGCCGCGTCAAGCTGATGCCCGGCCAGGTGCATGTGGTCTATGCCTGGCAGGCCGACACCTCGCAGCGCCTGCTCGCCGGGCTGCTGTCGCTGGACGACCAGGTTCGGCTGCGTGCTTACTGGGAGCGCCTGACGGCGATCTCGCGTGCGCGTCCGCGTCAGCAGTGGGAGGTGTCGCTGGCGTCGCTGATCGGGCCGATGTTCGCGCTCGCCCGCGAACGCACCGATTCCGGCCACGACGCCGCCGCCGAGAACCGCGCGGCATTGCTGGCCCTGACGGTCTTTGCCAACGGCCGCGGGCTGTCGGCCATCGTGCCTGCGGCGCGCGACTGGCCGCAGCCACGCCCGCTGCGCACCATGCTGCTGGGGCGCGACGACTTCCCGCGCCACCTGCTGATCTCGGCGATGCTGGCCATTGAAGGCAGCACGCCGCTGGCGCGTGCCATCGGCCTGTACAAGGAGGTGGCCGACTCGCGGGGTGGCACCGGCTTCAGCTTCAACGACCTGGCAGCCAACCGCGCCGGCCACCGCCTGGGCGAGCTGGCCTTGCGCGACCCCCGCCGCCTGCAGGACCGCCTGGCCCCCGGCGTCGACGACGCCGCGCTGCTGCCGGCAATGGACGGCCTGCCGGAGTTCCTGCCCGAGGCCGAGTTCGTGCGTCGCTATGGCGGTGTCGGCGGCGCGGGCTACAACGAACTGCTGGCGACGATCGAGTCGCGCATCGCGACGCTGCCGCTGTTTGCCCGCTGAAGGCCGGTCATCGCCGGCCTTGGCCAAACGCCGCTCAGCCTTGCGGGCTGGCCGCCCGGCGGCGCGCCGCACCCGCGACCAGCGCCAAGCCGGCGGCCAGCAACGCCACGGTCTGCGGCTCGGGGACGACGCCGGTGACCCGCACGTTGTCGATCGAGAACTCCGGGTTGCCGCCAATGCCGCTGAACTCGACCTTGCTCAGGCCGGTGAAGCTGGCGTTCATGACGAAGGTCTGCATGCCGGCAAGGGGACTCTTGACGAGGTCGAGGTCGAAGACCTGGGTCGTCGTGCCGCTGCTCACGTAGTAGCCGACGACCTGGATCTGCGTCGCCCAGGTGTGCGGCGGAATGACCCAGCTTTCGCCACCCTCGAAGGCCGACAGGTCGAAGGCACCGCCGCCCACCGGGGTCAACGTGATGGTGGAGGTGTTGAACGAGACGAGGCGGTTGGTGCCATTGCCGCTGAAGTCGGTGGCACCCTGGAGCACGTTGCCGTACACGACGGCAAAGGACCCGGAGTGTCCGACATTGAAGCCTTGCGACACGACGCTGGTGCTGCTCATGTACAAGCCGCCGGAGCCAGGCGACAAGTCCTCGAAGTCGACCCCGACCGCCATGGCGTTGAACGACACCAGGGCGGCGGCGGCCGCGAGACAACGAGTCGGGGTACGGGTCATGAACATCTCCAGCGATCGAACAAGGGCCGCAAACCAACGGTTGGCAGGTTCGTCCGGGCGAGGGCCAGTGTATTGACGCACTTCGCCTTGCGAGCCCTGCCACGATCCGGGGGAACGGCGCGCAAGTCGTCGAGTCCCGACCGACGTTGCGCACCTGGCTTCAACCGGGTCCCGGCTCTCCCCGCTCCGGCCCGTGGCGGCCGGCGCTGAGTTCGAATCGCATCATCCGGCACTCGATGGCCCCGTTCCACAGTGGCACACGGCGGCTTTCCTTCAGGCGCAGCAGGCTGGGCAGCCTGGGCTCGGGGCTCAGGATCCAGGCGGTCCAGCCGGCCCAGTGCTGCTTCCAGTGGCTGGCCAGGCGGGTGTAGAAGTCGGCGGTCGAACTGGCGCCTTCAAAGTCCTGACGCGAGGCAGCCCCTGCGGTCGGACGCAGGGTCCCCTGGCCCTTGGCCTCGATCCGCTCCCCGTACGGCGGGTTCAGGATCAGGGTCCCGCGGGCGACGGGCGGCAGGCGCTGCAAGGCGTCGGCGGTCTTGAACTCGATGGCGTGGGCGACTCCGGCGCGCTCGGCGTTGCGGGTTGCGAAGTCGGTCATGCGAAAGCTCACGTCGCCAGCAAACACCGGCACGGCCGGGGCGTGGATGCGTTCGCGGGCCGCGCGCTGCAGGTCGCGCCAGGCGGCGGCATGCGACTTGAACGGCAGCAGGCGCTCGAAGGCAAAGTGGCGCTGCAGACCCGGCGCGATGCCACACGCGAGCTGCGCCGCCTCGATGGCGATGGTGCCGGCACCACAGCAGGGGTCGAGCAGCGGGCCGTCGTCCGCCCGGCCGTGCCAGCCGGCGGCAGCCAGCATCGCGGCGGCCAGCGTCTCCTTCAGCGGCGCCTCGCCCTTGACCTCGCGCCAGCCGCGCTTGAACAGGGCCTCGCCCGAGGTGTCGACGTACAGCGTCGCGTGCTCGGGGCCGGCAAACAGCATCAGCGGCAGGTCGGGGCGCAGGGTGTCGACGCTGGGGCGCTCGCCGGTGAGCTCACGCAGCGCGTCGCAGACCGCGTCCTTGATGCGCAGCGACGCGAAGTTCAGACTGCGCAGCGGCGAACGCATGCCCACGGTGTCGACGCGCAAGGTCATCGACGGCGTCAGCCAGTCGGCCCAGGGCACGCGCCGTGCCATCGCGTAAAGCGCATGCTCGTCGGCATAGGGCCCGTCCACCAGCGGCCAGAGCACCCGCTGCGCGAGCCGGCTGTGCAGGTTCAAGGCCATCGCGGTGCCGGCATCGCCGCGGATCCAGACGCCGCCGCGCCCGCTGTCGGCGGGGCGGCCGACGATGGCCTGGACTTCGGCCGCGAGCAGTGCCTCGGTGCCGCCGGCGCAGGGCAGGAACAGCTCGACGGCGCCGCGTTGCATCGCGAATGGGGCCTTCGGGATCAGAGCGCCTTGCGCACCGACGCCGGCGCGATCTTCAGCGCCTCGCGGTACTTGGCCACCGTGCGGCGGGCGACCTGGATGCCCTGCTCCTCGAGCATGTCGGCAAGCTGGCTGTCCGACAAGGGCTTGGCCGCGTCTTCGGCGGCGACGAACTGCTGGATCAGCGCGCGCACCGCGGTGCTCGACGCGTTGCCACCGGCCTCGGTGTTCAAGGACGAGCCGAAGAAGTACTTCAGTTCGTAGGTGCCGTTGGGCGTGGCCATGTACTTGGCGGTGGTCACGCGCGAGATCGTCGATTCGTGCAGCCCCAGTTCGTCGGCGATCTCGCGCAGCACCAGCGGCTTCATCGCGATCGCGCCATGGCTGAAGAAGCCCTTCTGGCGATCGACGATGGCGCGGCTGACGCGCAGGATGGTGTCGAAGCGTTGCTGGATGTTCTTGACGAACCAGCGCGCCTCCTGCAGGCGCGAGCCGAAGTTCGTGCTGCCGGCGCCACGCTGGCCGCGGACCACGGCGGCGTACAAGTCGTTGATGCGCAGTTTGGGCATGACGTCGGGATTGAGCACCACGGTCAGGCCGCGGCCGGTCTTCTTGACGATCACGTCGGGCACGACGATGTTCGACTCGGCGTCGACGAACGGACGCCCGGGCTTGGGCTCGCAGGCCCGGATCAGGGCCTGGGCCTCGCGCATCTGCGCCTCGTCCGCGCCGGTCAGCGCGCCCAGGCGCTTGAAGTCACGCCGGGCCAGCAGGTCCAGGTGGTCCTGCGCGATCCGCATCGCCAGCGTTCGCGCCGGGCTGCGCGGCTTGAGTCGCAGTTGCAGCGCGATGCATTCCGACAGGTTGCGCGCGCCCACCCCCGGCGGCTCCAGGCTCTGCAACCAGCGCAGCGCGTGCTCAAGCCGGGTGTTCAGCACCTCCAGCTCCTCGGGGTCGTCGAGCTGGAACATCTCCGCCAGCCGCTCGCCGATCGCCTGCAGCGTGTCATCCAGCCAGCCGTCTTCGTTCAGGCTGTCGATCAACACATTCAGCGCCGCGCGGTCCTCGCTGGACAGGCGCAAGGCCAGCGATTGCGTGCGCAGATGATCGGCCAGGGTGCCGACCCCAGCCCGCCGCTCGGACGCATCCTGGCCGTCGTCGCCACCGTCGCCGCTGCTGCTGGAGCTGCCCGAGGGCGTCTCGCGGATGCCGTCGAAATCGTCGCCTTCGGTGCCGTTCTCCCAGTCGTCGCGGCCGGGCGTGCCGAACTCCTCGGCACCGATCTCGGCCACCCCTTCACTCGTGCTGCCGCCGTCGTCGTTGCCGGCCGGGGCCTCGGCGGCGACGGCTTCGCGGTCGTTGCGCGCGGTGTCGCTGGCCGATGCGCGCTCGGGCGCGGTGTCATAGGAGATGCCGCCGTCGTCCTCGGCCTCGAGGAACGGGTTCTGCTCGAGCATCTGGCCGATTTCCTGGTGCAGCTCGAGCGTCGACAGCTGCAACAGGCGGATCGACTGCTGGAGCTGCGGCGTCAGCGCAAGGTGCTGCGACAGCCGGACCTGGAGAGACGGCTTCATCATCGCATCAGAGCCGGAAGTTCTCGCCCAGGTAGACCTGCCGCACGCGGGGGTCGGCGACGATCTCTTCGGGTCGGCCCTCGGCCAGCACCGAGCCCTCGCTGATGATGTAGGCGCGGTCGCAGATGCCCAGGGTCTCGCGCACGTTGTGATCGGTGATCAGCACGCCGATGCCGCGCGCGCGCAGGAAACCGATGATCCGCTGGATCTCGATCACGGCGATCGGGTCGACGCCGGCAAACGGCTCGTCGAGCAGGATGAAACGGGGCTGGGTCGCGAGCGCGCGCGCGATCTCGACCCGGCGCCGTTCGCCGCCCGAAAGCGCCGGCGCCGGCACCTCCCGCAGCTTGGCGATCGACAGGTCGGCGAGCAGGCCATCGAGCAGGGTGTCGATCTGCGCGGACTTCAGCGGTCGGCCCTGGGCGTCGATCTGCAGCTCCAGCACGGCGCGGATGTTCTCCTCGACCGTGAGCTTGCGGAAGATCGACGCCTCCTGCGGCAGGTACGACAGGCCCAGCCGCGAGCGGCGGTGGATCGGCAGCCGCTGCACCGGATGGCCGTCGATGCGGATCTCGCCGGCGTCGGCACGCACCAGACCGACGACCATGTAGAAGGTCGTCGTCTTGCCAGCGCCGTTGGGTCCGAGCAGGCCGACGACTTCACCCGCGGCGACGGCCAGGTGGACATCCTTGACGACCATCCGCGGGCCGTAGCTCTTCTGCAGGCCTTCGGCCTCGAGGCGGCTCGCCGATGCCAGAGCAACCGGACCCGCGACCGGCTCGGGACGTTCCAGGCGGTCGTTCATGGCCGGCGCGACACGGCCGGGGTGTCGCCGGACAGCTCACGGCTGGGGGTCAGCTCGACCTTGGGCGCCGCTGGAGTCGCGGAAGGGGTCCCGGTCTCGACACGCGGACTGAGCACGATGCGCACCCGTCCGCCGGGATTGGTGGCGCTGGCCTGCCCACCTTCGACACGGAAGACCTCGGCCGTGTTGTCCCAGATGATGGTGCCGCCGCTCACCTCGTCGGCCAGCACGCCGCTGCGCAGGCGCTTGACATGGCCGTTGCCGAGAAACCGGAGCGTGTCGGCGCGGCCATCGAACTCGATCCGGTCGGCGACACCTTCGACCGTCTCGTCCAGGCCATCGCGCTTCTGGCGCCAGCTCGCCGGCTTGCCGGGAGCGCCGAAGGCCACCGCGGCGCGGTAGCCGTCGGCCATCTCGCGCAGTTCGATGCGCTCGGCACGCAGTTGCATCGTGCCCTGCGCGATCACGACATTGCCGTTGAAGACCACGACCTGCCGCTGCAGGTCCAGCGTTCCCGGTCGGTCGGCCTCGACCACCATGGGCTTGGTGCGGTCGGCCTTTTCGGCCGCCGCCGGCACCCCGACCAGCAGGGCCGTCGTGGCGGTCAGCGCGGCCGACAGGTGGCGGGCGAAGCTTGGCATTGGTGCGGCATAAATCTTGCAGGCATTCTAGCCATGCAAGTTGCCGCGCCGCCCCGCCCAGGGCGGCAATATTTCAGGCTTGAGTGCGTGATCGCTGGATCAGGAAGTCGGCGACCTGCGTCATGCGTGCCAGGCCGCCGGCCAGGCCCCCCTGGGTGAAGAAGCGACCGTTGACCCCCAGCGCAGGCACCGCGTCGATCTTGTACGCGTCGGTGATCCGACGGGCCTGACGCGCCTTGGCGTCGACATTGAAGCCCGTGTAGGCCGCGCGGAACTTGGCCGCGTCCAAGCCTTGAGCCGCCGCCCAGTCGACGATCTCGGACTCGGACAGCAGGCGCTTGTTCTGGATGTGCATGGCCGCGAACACGCGGCGGTGCAGGGCACCGAGCTGGCCGAGCTCCTCAAGCGCGAAGAACAGGCGCTGGTGCAACTGGTGCATGGGCGTGAACCCGACGTGGACCTGGCGGAATGCGACGTCCGCTGGCAGCCGCTTGAGCCAGTCCTCGAGCAGCGGCTCAAAGCTGTTGCAGTGCGGGCAGCCGTACCAGAAGAACTCGACGACCTCGATCTTCTTGCCCGGCGGCAGCGACACCTGGGCCGGCGATCCCAGGCGCACGAAGTGCGTGCCTTCGACGAATCCGCCCTGGGCCTGGGCAGCGGCAGGCACGAGGGCCACGGATGCCGCTGGCAGCGCGGCCAAGGGCAGTTGCAGGAGTTCGCGACGCTTCATGGGGTCAGGATCCGTTCGGTGGAGCGGTGAAGGAGTGGGCTGTCGTCCGAGTGGAGCGTAGCGGTTGCCAGCAAGTTCCACAGGCGCCGTCGCTCAGGGCTTCTCGACACGAACGATCTGGGACTCGATTGCGTTGTCCGTCAGCCGCTGCTGCAGCGCATCGGCTTCGTCGCGGCGCGGAAAAGGACCGACCCGGACGCGGTAGACAACACGGCCGGACTGCTCGCGCTCGCTGATCCGCGCGGTCTGGCCCAGCAGCGCCAGCTTGGCCTTCTGCTGCTCGGCATCTTCGTTGCGGCCGTAGGCCCCGGCCTGCACGAAGTAGACGAAGTTGTCGGCAACGGGCGCCACAGCGGGTGCTGGAGTGGGTACCGTGGGGGGTGTTTGGGTGGGGCCGGGCGATGCTGAGCCCGCCAGGATCGCCGCCGGGTCGCGGGCCGATCGCGGTGCAGAGGCCGCGACCGGTGGAGCCACCACGGCCGCGGGGGTTGCTGCCACGACGGCCGACGGCGCCGAGGCCGCCGGCAGTGCACCGACCGTGCCGGCCGCGGAGGCACCGGCCAGCGCAGGGCGCGGGGTCGGGCGTCCGCCCAGCGGGGCGTTCGGATCCCAGTTGCGGTTCTTCTCGGCCTCGGCCTTGTCCTGCTCGGCGGTGCGCTGCGGCACCTTGTCGATGAAGGGGACCGGCGCCTTGGTGATGTACAGCGCCACGCCCAGGGCCAGCGCCAGCCCGATCAGCAGGCCGACGACGACACCCAGCACGAAGCTGCCGCGTCGGGCCGGACGCGACGTCGGGGGCTCGCGGCGTGGGTAGGGATCAACGGACATGGGGGGCCTCCTCGGCGGCCGGGTGGGGATCCGCCGCCGGCTCGTCGGCGCGCACCAGGCTTTGCGGCGCGCTCACGCCCAGCACCGCCAGCGCATTGCGCAGCACCTGGGCGGTGGCCGCGAGCAGCGCGATGCGCGCGCTCGCCAGCGCGCTGTCGTCGACCAGGAAGCGTTCGCTCGCGTAGTAGCCGTGGAAGGCTGCCGCCACCGCACGCAGGTAGAACGCGACGTCATGCGGCGCCCGTTCGGCTGCCGCCCGCACCAGCACCTCGGGCCAGCGCGCCAGCTCGAGCATCAGCGCGGTCTCGCTCGGTGCGACCAGGAGCGACACATCGGCGCCGGCCAGCGCCGCCTGCGAAACGTCGCCGCCACGCGCCGCATGCTGGGCCAGCACCGAGCAGATCCGGGCGTGGGCGTACTGCACGTAATAGACCGGGTTGTCGTCGCCAGTCTTCAGCGCCAGATCGATGTCGAACACGAACTCGGTGTCGGCCTTGCGGCTGACCAGGAAGAACCGCACCGCGTCGCGGCTGGTCCAGTCAATCAGGTCGCGCAGCGTGACGTAGTCGCCGGCACGCTTGGAGAGCTTGACCTCCTCGCCGCCTCGCATCACGGTGACCATCTTGTAGAGCGAGTAGTCCGGGTAGCCCGCGGGGATGCCCAGGCCGACCGCCTGCAGTCCGGCGCGCACGCGGGCGATCGTGCCGTGGTGGTCGGTCCCCTGGACATTGATGACCTGCCCGTAGCCGCGCTCGTACTTGGCCAGGTGGTAGGCCACGTCGGGGACGAAGTAGGTGTAGCTGCCGTCGGACTTGCGCATCACGCGGTCCTTGTCGTCGCCATAGTCGGTGCTGCGCAGCCACAGCGCGCCACCGTCCTCGTAGGTCTTGCCGGCGGCGACGAGCCGGGCGACGGTGTCTTCGACGCGTCCGCTCGAATACAGGCTCGACTCCAGGAAGTAGTGGTCGAACACGACACCGAAGGCGCGCAGGTCCAGGTCCTGCTCGTGGCGCAGGTAGGCGACGGCGAACTGGCGGATGGCATCCAGATCCTGGGTGTTGCCGCTGGCGGTGAAGCTGCGGTCGTCGGCGCGCACGGTCTCGCCCGCGCGGTACGCGGCAGCGATGTCGGCGATGTACTCGCCGTTGTAGGCCGCCTCGGGCCAGCCTTCGCCGCCGGGCACCCGGCCCTGCAGCCGCGCCTGGACCGACAGCGCGAGGTTCTGGATCTGGACCCCGGCGTCGTTGTAATAGAACTCGCGCAGAACCTCGTGGCCCTGGGTCTGCAGCAGCGCCGCGATGCAGTCGCCCAGTGCGGCGTTGCGACCGTGGCCGACGTGCAGGGGACCGGTCGGGTTGGCCGAGACGAACTCGACCATCACCCGCTGTCCGCTCGCGGGTTGCAGGCCGAAGCGGTCGCCAGCGGCAAGCACCTCGGCCACCACCGCCTGCTTGGCTGACGGGGCCAGGCGCAGGTTGATGAAGCCCGGGCCCGCGATCTCGATCCCGGCCACGAAGCGCTGCACGGCAGGCTGCCGCTGCAATGCCGCGACCAGTGCGGCGGCAACCTCGCGTGGGTTCTTCCTGATCGACTTGGCCAGCGGCATCGCCGCGACGATGGCCAGGTCGCCATGGGAGGCCTGCTTGGGGGATTCAAAGGCCGCTGGCGGGACCTCAGGGGCGGAAAACCCGCTGCCGACTTCGGACAGCGCCACCTGCAGGGCCTGCAGCAGCGCCTGTTTGGCTTGCAACATGGAAAGCGATTTTAGGGACGGCCCGCGGCACGGCATGATCGGAGCTGTGTCTGCCGTCCCGCCCACCCCGACGCCTGCCGCCCTCGACGCGGATTCCGACGCCCGTGCCGTGGCGGACTCCGGCGGCCTCCCGGGGATGATCGGCAAGTACCGCGTCAAGGCCAAGCTTGGCGAAGGGTCCACCAGCGAGGTGTTCCTTGCCCACGACCCGTTCCACCAGCGCGAGGTCGCGATCAAGCGGATTCGCCTGGGCGTCGTCGACCCCCGCGAGCTGCACTTCCAGCAGCGCTTCTTCGAGTCCGAAGCCGCGCTGGCGGGTCGCCTGCACCACCCCAACGTCGTCCAGATCCACGATGCGGTGCTCGACGAGGGCGGAGAGTCCTACCTGGTGATGGAGTACGTCCCGGGCCCGACGCTGCGCCGCTACTGCCGGCCCGATACCCTGCTGCCGCTGGCGACCGTGGTCGACATCGGCTTCAAGTGCGCCAAGGCCCTTGACTACTGCTTCCGTCAGGGGCTGATCCACCGCGACGTGAAGCCGGCCAACCTGCTGGCGGTGCTGGACGGCGATCGCCTGGTCGACATCAAGGTCGGCGATTTCGGGTCGGCATTCAACCTGGGCGCCGATTCGACGCAGGTCTTCCGTGTCGGTTCGCTGGCCTATATGTCGCCCGAACAGCTCGACGGCACCCAGGTCGACGCCCGCGCCGACATCTACTCGCTCGCCGCGGTGCTTTACCACCTGCTGGCCGGGCGCCCGCCGCACGACGCGGTGCAACAACAGGCGGTGATGCACCAGATCTTCAACGCCACGCCGCCTCCGCTGGCGGATCTGCGCGCAGGGCTGCCGCCGCGGCTGGTGGCCTTGATCGAACGCAGTCTGTCCAAGGACCGCGAGGCCCGGCCGCGCGACTGGGATGCCTTCGCCCACGAGCTGTCGGCCCTGGCCAGCGACCGCGCCTTGCAGCGCAGCGGCCTGCAGGAGGTGCTCGACGCCGAGCGCTTCTCGCTGCTGCGCTCGCTGGATTTCTTCATCGGGTTCGGAGACGTGGAGCTGTGGGAAGTGGTGCACCGCGCACGCTGGGAGCGTTTCCCGTTTGGCCACGTGTTGTTCCGCAAGGGCGACGAGGGCACCCAGTTCCACATCGTGGCATTGGGTCGGATCGAGATCTGGCGGGACGGCGCCAAGGTCGCGTCGCTCGGTCCGGGCAGTTCGGTCGGCGAGATGGCCTACCTCGCTCCGAGCCCCGAGCTGAAGTTGCACAGCGTCGACATCCTGGTCGCCGAGCCGGCAACGACCCTGGGCTTCGTGCCCGAGACTCTGATGCAGCTCTCCCTGGCGACGCGGCACCTGTTCAATGAGGCCTTCATCGGTGTGCTGGTGCGCCGCCTGCACGCGGCCCACGAAGCGCTGGCGCATCCGCGGCGGATCTTGTAACGATGACGTCCGAATTCGGGCCAACCCTGTGGACCCCGCGCCGCCCGAGGACGTTGAATGTCGCGGTGCACCTTTGAGGCACCCACTCCAAACCCCTGTTGCCCCCTGTCGGCCAGTCCGATGAAAGGAACCCTGATGAAGCGCACCCTGTTGACCGCCGCCCTTGTGAGCCTGAGCCTGTTTGCCGGCCAGGCACTGGCCGCCAATGCCGATTGCGAAGCCAAGGCCGCCGAGAAGAAGCTTTCCGGCGCGGCCAAGACCAGCTTCGTCAAGAAGTGCGAGAAGGACATGGGCGCTGCCGGTGCCAGTGGCGCCGAGGCGATGTGCGAGAAGTCGGCCGCCGACAAGAAGCTCGCCGGTGCGGCCAAGACCAGCCACATCAAGAAGTGCGTCGCCGACGCCGACAAGAAGCCGGCCTGATCGCCGCGGGGCGAATTTCAAGCGCCCTGCGCGGGCGCCGCGCTCAGGCGACGTCGCGCTGCCAGAAGTCCGGCTGATCGAAGGCCAGCTTCAGGTGGTCGATCCACAGCCGCACCCGCAACGGCAGGTGCTTGCGTTGCGGGAACACGGCATACACGCCGTTGGCCGGCGCTGCGTGCTCGGCCAGCACCTGGACCAGGGCGCCCGATTCGAGGTCGCGCTGGACCTCCCAGGTGCTGCGCCAGGCGATGCCCAGGCCGTCCAGGCACCAGCGGTGCAGGACCTGGCCGTCGCTGCAATCGAGGCGCCCGCCCGGCCGGAGGTGGGTGACCTCGCCGTCGACCACAAAGGCCCAGCCCCGGGTCTGGCTGGCATCGGAGCTGAGCGTCAGGCAGCGGTGGCGCACCAGGTCGGCGGGCAACTGCGGGGTGCCGTGCTGCTCCAGGTAGCCCGGGGCCGCAACGCACATGCGGCGGTTGTCGGCCAGGCGCAGGCTCACCAGGCTGGAGTCGGGCAGATCGCCCACCCGCACGGCACAGTCGTAGCCCTCGTTGACGATGTCCACCACCCGGTCCGACAGGTTCAGCGACAGGCTCACGTCGGGGTGGGCCGCCAGGAACGGCGGCACCAGCGGGGCCACGTGGCGGCGTCCGAAGCCGGCCGGCGCCGTGATCCGCAAGTGGCCGCTGGCCTTGACGCCGCCCGCACTGACACTGGCTTCGGCGTTGGCCAGATCGGTCAGTAGCCGCTGGCAGTCCTCGAGGAAGGCGGTGCCTTCGTGGGTCAGCGTGATGCGCCGCGTGGTGCGCACGAACACCTTGACGCCCAGCCGCTCTTCCAGCGCATCGATGCGCCGACCGATCACCGCCGGTGCGACACCTTCCACCGCGGCCACCGCCGTCAGGCTGCCTTTACCGGCCACCGCGACGAAGGACTCGATCTGCTTGAGCTTGTCCATGGCCTGATTGTGCGCCTGAGAAGCACTAATCCTCGGTCTTTTGGGGTCTTAATCCGAACGTGGGTACTGAATACAGTTGCAACTCCAGCCCTTTTTGGCCCAGCCGCCTGGACGTCACGAGACCTGCCATGACCGATCCCACCCGCTCCACCCGCCACCGCCTGCGCGTCGATGACCGCCTGCTGAACTTCATCGACCACGACGTCCTGCCCGGGACGGGTATTGCCGCCACCGACTTCTGGGCCGGGCTGGACCGCATCGCCCACGACCTGGCGCCGCGCAACGCCGCGCTGCTGGCCGAGCGGGACCGACTGCAGGCCGAACTCGACCGCTGGCACCAGGCCCACCCCGGGCCGATCCGCGACATGGCGGCGTACCAGGCCTTCCTGCGCGAGATCGGCTACCTGCACCCGGTGCCTGCGGAGGTGAAGCTGACGACCCGGAACGTCGACGCCGAACTGGCGCTGCAAGCCGGGCCGCAACTGGTGGTGCCGATCCTGAACGCGCGTTATGCGCTGAACGCCGCCAACGCACGCTGGGGCTCGCTGTACGACGCGCTGTACGGCACCGATGCGATCCCCGAGACCGGCGGCGCCGAGCGTGGCGGCGCTTACAACCCAGTGCGCGGCGAACGCGTCGTGGCCTTTGCGCGCCAGTTCCTGGACGACACCTTGCCGCTGAAGGGCGACGGCGCCAGCCACGCCGACGCCCTGAGCTACAGCATCCACGACGCCGCGCTGTGCGTGACGCTGGCCTCGGGCCGCGTGGTCGGCCTGGCCGAACCCGGCGCATTGGTCGGCTACCAGGGCGACCCGGCGGCACCGAGCCGCGTGCTGCTGCGCCACCACGGCCTGCACATCAAGATCCAGATCGACCGCACCGCGCCGATCGGCCGCGCCGACAAGGCGGGGGTCGCCGACGTGATCCTGGAGGCGGCGCTGTCGACCATCCTCGACCTTGAGGACTCGGTTGCCGCGGTCGACGCGGAAGACAAGGTGCTGGGCTACCGCAACTGGCTCGGCATCCTGAAGGGCACGTTGACCGAAACCGTCAGCAAGGGCGGGCGGAGCTTCGTGCGCGGCCTGAACCTGGACCGCGTCTACCGCAGCCCGGACGGCCTGCGCGAGGTGCGCCTGCACGGCCGCAGCCTGATGTTCCTGCGCAATGTCGGCCACCTGATGACGAATCCGGCCGTGTTACTGGACGGCGGCGTGGAGATCCCGGAAGGCATCCTCGATGCGGTCGTGACGACGACGATCGCGCTGCACGACCTGCAGCGCAACGGGGCCCAGGGCATCGTCAACAGCCGCAACGGCAGCGTCTACATCGTCAAGCCCAAGATGCACGGCCCGGCCGAGGTGCAGTTCGCAAGCGATCTGTTCGCCCGCGTCGAGCAGCTGCTGGGGCTGGCCGAAGGCACGGTCAAGCTCGGCATCATGGACGAGGAGCGCCGCACCAGCGTCAACCTCAAGGCCTGCATCGCCGCCGCACCGCACCGCGTGGCCTTCATCAACACCGGCTTCCTGGACCGCACCGGCGACGAGATGCACAGCGGCATGCACGCCGGCGCGATGCGGCGCAAGGCCGACATGAAGACCACCGCCTGGATCCAGGCCTACGAGCGCAACAACGTGCTGGTGGGCCTGCAGTGCGGGCTGCGTGGCAAGGCGCAGATCGGCAAGGGCATGTGGGCGATGCCGGACCTGATGGCGGCGATGCTGGAGCAGAAGATCGCGCACCCCAAGGCCGGTGCCAACACCGCCTGGGTGCCGAGCCCGACGGCCGCGACGCTGCATGCGCTGCACTACCACCGCGTCGACGTCGCGGCAGTGCAGGCGACGATGGAGAAGATCGACGCCGACGCCGAGCGCGAGACGCTGCTGGCCCACCTGCTGACCGTGCCGGTGGCCGAGGACGCCGGCTGGAGCGCCGACGACAAGCGCCAGGAGGTCGACAACAACGTCCAGGGCATCCTGGGCTACGTCGTGCGCTGGGTCGACCAGGGCATCGGCTGCTCCAAGGTGCCGGACATCCACAACGTCGGCCTGATGGAAGACCGGGCAACGCTGCGCATCAGCAGCCAGCACATCGCCAACTGGCTGCACCACCGCGTCGTGACCGAGGCGGAGGTCCGCGCCAGCTTCGAGCGCATGGCTGCAGTCGTGGACCGCCAGAACGCCGGCGACCCGGCTTATCGGCCGCTGGCCGGCCACGCGGCCACCAGCCCGGCCTACCGCGCCGCGCTGGACCTGGTCTTCAAGGGTCTGGAGCAACCCGCCGGCTACACCGAGCCCCTGCTGCACGCCTGGCGGCAGAAGGTCAAGGCGGCGGCGCTGTAGGTGACGTCAGCCTCATGAACCGGGCAGGCTTGAGCCGGCGGCGGCCCTCAGGCCGCCGCCGGCTCAAGCGTCAGCACCTTGGCACGCAATGCGTGGCCCAGCTTCTGCGGGTCCCAACAGACCTCGAAGCGCCATTGGCCGAGTTGCCCCCACTGGTTCACCGCCGAAACCCATCGCTTCGCCGCCTGGTGCTTGGCTTCCGTTTCAGCCATGGCCTGGCCCTTGACCTCCAGCATCACCTGCAGTCCGTTGCTCAGTCTGACGATGAAGTCCGGCTCATAAACCCGGGGCTGGCCATAGAACTCGTACGGCACGTTCAGTTCCAAGTGGTCGTTCCGCGCGTAGCAGATGACATGTCCTTGTTTGGCAAGCATCTCCAGCTGGCTCGCCGCGGCTTGCTCCCAGGAATTCGTGTCCGCGGCCACGAAGTTCAAATGGCTGGCTGAAGTGGCCTGCACGGGCTTGACGGTCTTGAACCGGACGCTGGCCGTGCTCGCAATCGGCCGGTAGCGGTTCAAGCGCGGCAGGATTGCCGCCTCACCGCGGCCCGCATCCGGCTCGATGGCTGCGGACAACAGGCTCACGACGCGCATCGCATAGGTCTGCAGACCCAGCTCGCAAGGGTGGCAGTCGTTGAAGTCGACCCGGTGTTCCACATAACGCTGAACAAAGCGCAGGACCTGCGGAAAGAGCGTCGCGCGCCCGGTGGACCGCAGACGTTCAGCACGCGGGTGGGCCGCTTCCACCAACTGCCGCACGACCTCGCGCGTTATCTCGAAGACGATGGTCTGCAGGTGCGTGTGCCGGTAGTACTCGTCGCGCGTGACGACATCAAAGCCGAAGCCCGTCTGCGTCCCTGGCGAGCCGATCGAATAGCCCACCTGCGGGCGCACGAAGGCGGCCGTCGGGTTCGACCACGGGTCCAGCTTGATGCGCTCGACCGCATCCACATCACAGCGCACCAGGTGCCGCTGCAGGTCAACGACAAATCCTTCGACCACCGGAAAGCGCATCTCAAATGCGGCTCGCTCCGGCATGGCCAGCACCTCGTGCTTCGGCCTGTCGTCAGGGGGCGGCGGGTCGCCGGGCGGCCGGCCCTTGAACGGGATCAGCGAAAACGGGACCCCAAAGATGTCGACGTACTCTTCGGTCAGCAAGCCGGTGGCGGGGTCGGGCGTGTAGTCCATGCGCCGCAATCCGCGACCAACCACCTGTTCGCACAACAACTGGCTGTTGAAGGCGCGCAGCCCCAGGATGTGCGTCACGTTGTTGGCATCCCAACCCTCGCTGAGCATGTTCACGCTCACCACGCAGCGCACCTGCTCACCGGGTGCGCCCAGCTTGCCGACGGTGGACACGATGCGGCGCAGCGCCTCGGCAGCTTCCTTGCGCGTTGCATTGGGGTCGCCGCTCTCTGCGGCGGCGAGCAGATTCGAGTCGATGCGCAGCGTTCGTTCCTGCCCTGCCGCATTGGCCAACTCGGTAAAGCCCTGCATGCCGCCGTCGTAGCGCTTCACGGGTTTGGGCTTGCGGCGCTTGCGTACGGGAGCCGCTTCCTCGTCGTCTTCGCCATCGTCACCGACTTCATCGCCTTCTACCTCCACCGTCTCTTCGCCCGAAATCTTGCGATGGAAGTGTTCCGCGATGTCGGTGTTGTCGCAGACGATGATCATCACCGGCGGCGTGCGATCTTGTCCCGGCGCGCCGGCTTCGATCTGCTCGAAGCGCCCTTTCCACTGCCCGGCCAGCGTGAGCAGCGCGTCTTCGGCCTTGCGGAACACGACCTCGGGTTTCGGCTTGCCCCCGGTCAGGCGCTCGCCAGCGCGCAGCCCGTCCATCACGTGTTCCCAGAGCTTGAAGAACTTGGGGTCGGGCCGCCCGGTGTTGTCGGCTGCCGGCAGGCGAGGAATCTTGGTGATGCCGCTTTCGATGGCGTCCACCAGCGCAAAGTCGCTGACGATCCACGGGAAGGGCGACCCTTCCGGATAGCCGCTGCCACCGATGTAGAACGGCGTCGCCGACAGGTCCACGCAGAAGGCCACGCCGCAGGCCGCGTTGATCTTGTCCAGGCCGCTCACCCACACGGTGGCTTCCTCGCGCTCTGCCCGCTCGGCGGCCGACATCGTGTCGCCATCGGCCACCGACGCGGGCCGATAGGCGTGGTGGCCTTCGTCGTTCAGTACCAGGATGGGTTCGTCGTCCCACAGTTCGATCAGGCGGCTGCGCGCAAAGGAATCGGCCGTCTCCGGCCCCAGCCGCCCGACCGCCACGCCGCCGACTCGGATGTCCTCGGCCTCAGGGTTGAAGGCGTGCCAGTTGGTCACGCGCACACGGCCCTTGGCAAGTTCTGGCCGCAGTGAGCCCGGCACGATGTCGAACTTGTCGAAGTAGTTGTCTGGGTCCCCCGGGTTCAGCACCGCCAGGCGCTCGCGGATGGTCAGGTTGGGGCACACCACGAGCGCCCTTCGCGGGTAGCGGGTGTCGCCCGGCTTGGTGCCCCGGTTGCAGAAGGCCCAGGCGAGCAGCAGCGTCATCACCACCGTCTTACCGCTGCCCGTGGCCATCTTGCAGGCGTAGCGGGTCAGCGCTTGCATCCCGGACTCATGGGGCCGATCGGTCAGCTTGGGATGCTGCGCAACCGTCGTCACCCACTCCAGCGGTCGCGGGTTCTGCCCCGCCATCAGCTTTTCGTGGTCGGCCAGCCTGAGCTGCGGCGTGAACTGCGGTTCCCGGCCCTGCGCCAACATCTCGCGCAGATAGATCAAAGTCTCGGCCGCCTCGATCTGGCAAAAGAAGAGGCGGCGCGCGCGGTCTTCGCGCGACCAATGCCGCAACAGCGTCTTGGTCGTCTCGCTGGCACCGCGCCAGCCTGAGGCGCGCCAGCGCCTCACGTCTTCACGCAACGCATTCACCAGCGGCAGGTCGTCGCTTTCCTCCTGCGTCATGAAGGCCAGCTTCTGCTGTGCGGTGCCGGTGCGGTCGCTCTTGAACCAATAGCTGGCGGCGCGGCGGCCGGGTTCCTTGCGCGGGATGCCGGTGCTGCGGTTGTAGAGCCAATGCTGGTCGGGTTCCTTGTATGGCGAACACAGGATCGGCTTGTCGACCGGCTGGATCGGGAGGTCGGCTTGTACGCTGGTCATGGCGGTTGGTCCTGCAGGTGAGCGGCGATGCGGTCGCGAAGGACGCGCAACTCAGGGCAGAACTGATACATCGCCTGCATGTTCGCCACCGACGCTGCGATCATCTTCTCGCGGCCCCCACCTGCGCTGCGGGGACTGCCGAAGCGCAGCCTGAGCGGCTCGAAGACCTGTTCTTTCATTCGCGTGTTGACCCGGGCTGCCGGCCATCCACCTGGAACGTCCGTCCGGTACGCCACACACGCATAAATCTCAACTTCGGGCACAGCTGGACAACAAAGGACTGTGATGCCCTTGTCCCGAAGCTCCTGCTCAAGTCCAGCCATCGCGGGTGGGCTGGCGCGATCGGCATCGGGCATGAAGAGCCACAGGTCAAAGTGACCGTAGCTGTCCACCAGTTCGCCCGAGATGGCTTGACGTGCGTGGTCATAGCCCGTCAACCGGGGACTCGTCAACACCTGTACCCTAGCCGTCGGCTTGCCGATGTCGGCCAGAACCGCCTGCACGAGAGGTTTAAGGATGTAGCCGTTGTGCGTGGGGTCCTCGGGAATGACCAGCACCTTCAGGCTCACAGCGCCGACTCCAGCCAGCCCTCGGCGAACAGGTCCGAAATGGGTTGCTTGCTCACCACCTCGGTGAAGTGCGGTATCTCAGGCAGGGCGCAGATGCGCGACTCGCCTGTCAATTCATCGCGCTTGCACAAGAAGGTGAATGCGTACTCGGCCGTGGACAGCCAGGCCAGCAAGATCGGCGAGTGCGTGGTCACCATGATCTGTGTGTCACCGTCTGCCGCTCTGCTTCGCAACAATTCCACCAGCAGCCGCACGCGGCTGGCGTGGATGCCATTCTCGATTTCCTCGATCGTCATGACATCCGGCATATCGGGCTGGAAAAAGGCGGCCGTGATGGCGGCAAACCGCAATGTGCCGTCGCTGAGTACGGGGGCCGGATACTCCTTGCCACCCTCCTTGAGCATGAACAATGGCTCGCTCACTGCGCCCTTCAGCGTGCCGACATCGTCTACCTCTGCCGGGCGCAACTGGCGTAACCACGACAAGTAAGACTCCTTTGCCCCTGGGTCGCTGCAAAGTGTTTGCACTAACGCCGCGAAGTTCTCGCCTCTCTCGCCCAGCCGTTGAATCTGGTGCGCCTGTGAGTAGCCACGCAGCACTGAGGGAATCGGGTCGATGCGCTGCATGTTGGCAAGTAGACGTGCCACTTCGGTCGCCGGCTCAGCATGCGACTTCTTTACTCCACCCTGGCCGTTACCTCGTGCGAACTGGACCAGTGCGGGGCGCGCGCGCTCGAACTTCAGGTGTGGCTGGCGGCCCTTCTGGCCCGAAAAGTACCGCACCTCAAACACTGGATCGGTGGCGACATTGCGCGTCACGACACTCGAGTCGTAAAGCTCGCCGCCTGAAGCATGCAGACTCTCTTGCGTCACCTTTCCGAGCGAGGGTGAAAAGGCGACGGCATAGCTCCATCTGCGCGGCAGCTTGGCCTTGCTGCTAAGTCGCCCCCAGACCTTGAATCGAATCTCATCGTCACCCGAGCCATTGGCAAAGCAAGCCGAGGCACTGCCGCCCCGAACGCCCTCCCACACCTCGCTCGTGGCACTGCGCGGCTTGCCATCCAAGATCTCGCTGATCGTGAAGCCATTACCGATGCCCTGCAGAACCCGCAGCGCGTCGAAGAAGTTGCTCTTGCCGCTGGCGTTGCTACCGATGAACAGGTTCATACGGCCAAGCTTCAAATCCACCTGGCGCAAGCTCTTGAAGTTCTCGATGACGATGCGTTCGATCATGGTTCGCCTCACTCGGGCATGGTCAGCACGCGCAGGCCTTCGTTGCCGCGTGGGTCGATCACCTTCACCGCCACGCGCCACGGCGCGCGGGCCGGCAGTCGCACCGGTCGCGCAAAGGCCAGGCTCTCGAAGCCCGCCAGGGCGTCGAAACGACCCTCGTCCACCACACCCTTGTCGCCCAGGGCGCGGGCCAGCTTGTCCCATTTCTTGCGGTCGGGAAAGAAGGCCTGACAGATACAGAAGGTGCGGCCGTCGTAATCGGTATCGACAAACCACGCGGCGATGCGGTCGCGGCTGGTGGGAAAGATCGCGTTGCTCACCGGGTCGTAGACATCCATGCCTTCCACCTCCAACGTGAACTGACCATCGGCCAGGCGCACGGGCGGCTTCACGCGCGGTGCGCTGAAGACCATGAAGAGCTGGCTGCCGGGCTGCGTTTTGAGCAGGTCGCCCATCGCCACATCAGGGCGGATCAGGGCCATGTGCAGGCGCAGTTTGGGGTGCGTGGCTTCGTCGATGGCGGCCTGGGCGGCAGCATCGAAACCAAAGCCGGCGAACACCACTTCGTCGTAGCCGGTGCGATTGGCCGCGCGTACCGCGTCTTCCACCTGGTAGGCGGTGACGTTGCCCACCTCGGGGCCCACCGACACTGCCACGCGCCGGTCGCCGTCGTCGAGCCACTCGCCCTCAGCGTGCAATAGGGCGGCGCTGGCCATGGGTTCCAGCCGGGCAAAGCGCTTGTTGACGTTTCCAGCAAAGTCCACGCCCGAGGCCTTGAGCAGCCGCATGATCTTGTCGAGGTGCGCTTCGGCGTTGGCCACGCCCAGAGCGCCGGCCGGTGAGGCTTCGCCCTCGAAGGCTTCCAGTTCATCCGGCCCGCCGCCGATGGGCGAGTCGTCGTCGAGACCCTGCTCGTGGGCAATCACGCCTTCCATCGTGAAGGGCCCGGCCACACGCACCACGCCGGGCGCGGGCAGCGGCTGATCGACCAGTTCTTCCACCTCGGCATTGGCGGCGATGCAGGCGTTGACCTCGTCCATCTTGGCGCGCCAGGCGGCGCGGTAAGCGGTCAGCGCGTCCGCCAGCGGCTTGGGCCAGTCGGCGTCGGTGTCGAAGGGCACTTGCCAGGGCTGCCATTCGCCGACGGGAATGGCGGCGCGGTAGGCCGCCACCTGCTTGGCGGTCAGCGCCTTCAAGGGCTTGGCGGCCTTGGCCTCGCGCAAGTGCGCCGGGTGCGTGCCGGGCAGCAACCAGCGGCGAATGTCGGCCTCGCTCACTGCGCTAGCGCCTTCCTCACGGTGCTTGCGCACCAGCTTGGCCGACAGCTTGTCTTTGAGTTCCGGCGTGGCCTTAGCCAGCGCCTGGTTCAGCGCCGCCAGCTTCTCGGCCAGCAGGGGCTCGTGGCGGGCAAAGATCGGGTCCAGCGAGGTGTTGCGCGCAATGCTCTTGAGCGTGATGTGCGGCACCGTCTTGCAGTCGAAGGTCTTGGGCTCCGGCCCGCCGTTTCGAAGCCAAGCGCCGCGTGGGTTGCGCTGCACGTCTTCGGGCGAAAGCGGGCGCAGCTTGAAGTGATCGAAGCTGGCCGTCATCAGCCGGTGTTTGGCCAGCGCCAGCGCGACGCGACTGGAATCGACGGTGATCCAGCGCCGGCCCCACTTCTCGGCGACGAAGGCCGTGGTGCCGCTGCCGCAAGTCGGGTCGAGCACGAGGTCGCCGGGGTCGGTGGTCATCAGGAGGCAGCGTTCGATAACCTCCGTGGCTGTTTGCACCACATAGATTCGCTCTTCCCCGAAGCCTGAAATCGTCAGATCGCTCCATAGATTGTTGAGCGCCCGGGTCGGAAAGTCTGAGTGATAGTTCTTCCACCGCAAGCTCTTCCCAACTGCGAAGAGCCGTTCAGCACGCTCGGCTCGCCGAAGGCCTATTGGATCTGTTGACCAGCCTCTGGCGCCAAGAGGCTCCAGAGTTAAGCCCTGAAACGCAAATTTGACTCGCGACGACTCGCTTCCCGTCTGACTACTGGTATCGCGAAGCCGAAGAACTACACCGGGAGGCCGGGGCTGTGTGCCAATCTTCTGCGCGAACGACAGGTCTATGAGACTGCCGTGTGGCGTCTCAACACAGACGAACCTTTCGGTCGGGCTTTCTATTGGCTCCTTAGGTGCGAATAGCTGGTGATATCGCACTTTGTCTTTGTCCTTTGAGTACCAGAGCAGATGATCTGCGACTGATGCCAAAAGCGTAGGTGTCTGCCCACTGGTTTTCGCAAAAGTGATCTGACTACAAAAATTCTCGGCCCCAAACACCTCATCCATGACCGCGCGCACCCGATGCAAGTTCTCATCCGAAATCTGCACGAACACACTGCCACTCTCGGTCAGCAACTCCCGCGCCATCATCAGCCGGTCGCGCAGGTAGGCCAGGTAGGAATGAATGCCCAGCGTCCACGTGTCGCGATAGGCTTTCACCATCTCGGGCTCACGCGTCAGGTCCTGCTCGCGGTCCTTCACGTCGCGCTGGCCCAGTTGAGGCTGGAAGTTGCTCTTGAAGCTGATGCCGTAGGGCGGGTCGATGTAGATCATCTGCACCTTGGCCGCCAGGTCTTCGCGCCGTGCCAGGCTGGCCATCACTGCCAGGCTGTCGCCCAGGATCATGCGGTTGGACCAATCGACATCGTGCTTGTAGAACTGCACCGCCTCGGCATAGCTCTGCTGCGGGTCGGCGAACAGGTCGCGGTTGACGTCTTCGCGCGCCAGCACACGCAGCATGGCCTGGGTGGAGACACGCTCGTGGATGTGCAGCGCCGGGGGTTCCACCTCGAACCACGGCCGCTCGCGCTTGCCGGCCCATTCCAGCCACGGCTCGTGGCGCCGCAGCGCGGCGGCCAGCACGGCGGCCTCGTCGGCAGAAAGCGCCCGCTCGCGTGCCGTGGCCAGCAGTTGCGGCAGGCGGTCGGCGGCGGCCGGGTCGTCGGCAAAACGCAGCACCGGCGGCAGGTGCGGGTTGTATTCAAAGCGCACCGTGGGCGCTTCTTCCACCCGACCCTGCGCTTCCAGCCCGGCCGGCGGGATGTTCTTGCGCTTGGCGCGGTGGGTGATGGTCTTGACGCCTTCAGCCGCACTCACCGCCTCGGGAGTCGGGCCCGCTGCGCTGCTCTTCCGCGTCGCCATCCTGTCGCTCCCCGTGTGGCTGCCAAATCTGCTTGTGAAACATAGTCTATTCGGCACGAATGGCCGGACACAGCGATGGCTCAGGCTGCCCGTGAGCACGGATGAAGACTCGACTTGGCGCGGGTGTGGAGTGCTAAAGGGTGCCGGACATCCACAACGTCGGCCTGATGGAAGACCGGGCAACGCTGCGCATCAGCAGCCAGCACATCGCCAACTGGCTGCACCACCGCGTCGTGACCGAGGCGGAGGTCCGCGCCAGCTTCGAG
>Ga0209985_10000396_pt1 | contig 48499 bp, 44 predicted proteins | sample NOAtaG_FD_187305 | JGI IMG/M metagenome (GOLD analysis project Ga0209985, IMG submission 187305) | Freshwater lake microbial communities from Lake Erie, under a cyanobacterial bloom - NOAA_Erie_Diel6S_1000h metaG (SPAdes) (version 2) | ecosystem: Environmental > Aquatic > Freshwater > Lake ... | reverse complement strand
CGGGTGGCCGGGGAGCCGGTGGCCTGCTGGCCGATCCGTTGTTCCGTCAGTTCTTCGGCCTGCCTCCGGCAGGACCCACGCAGCGAACCGAGCGCGGCCAGGGCAGCGGCTTCATTTTCCAGGCCGATGGCCTGATCCTCACCAACGCCCACGTCGTCGAACGCTCGGATCGCGTCACCGTCGGACTGCAGAACGGGCAGCGGGTGGAGGGCCGGGTCGTCGGCCTGGACCCGCTCACGGACCTGGCGGTGGTGCGGCTGGTGGGCGGTGGCCCATGGCCGGTGGCCTCCCTGGGCAATTCCGATTCGCTGCAGGTGGGTGACTGGGCGATTGCCGTCGGCAATCCCTTCGGGCTCGACAACACGGTGACCCTGGGCATCGTCAGCAGCCTCAACCGCAATGCCAGCAAGCTCGGGATCACCGACAAGCGTCTGGATCTGATCCAGACCGACGCGGCGATCAACCCGGGCAATTCGGGCGGGCCCCTGCTCAATGCCGATGGCGAGGTGGTGGGGATCAACACGCTGGTGCGCAGCGGCCCCGGCGCCGGACTGGGCTTCGCGATTCCGATCAATCGGGCCCGGGGCATCGCCTCCCAGCTGCTCAGCAGTGGTCGGGTCAGCCACCCGATGATCGGGGTCGGTCTGGATCAGGTCAGGACGGCCCAGGGGCGGACCGGGGTCGTTGTCGCTGCCGTGCAGCCCGGTGGTCCGGCCGCCCGGGCGGGGTTGCGGCAGGGGGATCTGATCGTGGCGGTCGGCGGTCGTCCGGTCGGGGCTCCAGCCGATGTGGTGGCGGCGGTCGAAGGCTCCGCCATCGGGCGGCCTCTCCCGGTGACGGTGGATCGGGGCGGGGCGCGCCAGGAGGTGCTGGTGATCCCCGCCGAACTGCAACGGCTCCTGTCGCGGTGATCGCTGCCCCAGAGGGCTGAGCAAGCCAGGGCCGGCGGCGGTTCGGGAGCTGCCTACTCTGAGCCGGGGTCAGGGCCCGACGGCAACGGCTGCACCGGACGCTGCTGATGCGATGCATGCCCCCCCATCTGCGGGTGACGCGCCGTTCATGGGGGGCGCCCCAGGGGCAGCGCGTCAACGGTCCGGCCGACCGTTGGTGAGCCAGCCGGCGGCGCGCGCCGGCTCAGAGAACATCCGTCGGGCCAGGGAGAGAGTCCTGCCGCAGGGCTTCGAGGGAGGCCGGATCCAGCGCCAGGGCCGTGGCCACCGGGGTGGGGGCCCCGAGTTGCTGGCGCATCACCCATTGGGTGGCCGCCTTCTGGCTGTGCCAGGCCTGCAGCAGCTGTTTGGCCAGGCCCCGCAGGGCCTGGGGATCAGCGGTCGCGTCGATGGCCCGGCTCATGCGCTCGAGTTCGAACTGCTGGCCGATGCTGAGGGCAAGGGGTTCAGACATGGCTGGAACCGGTTGAATTCGGTCCGCCAGACCCTACGAACTGTTGCAGGTTGACCCGTAGCCGTTGCGACCGCTGGACGCGCTATGTCAGGGAAAGGGGTTCCAGATCCCCTCGAGCGGACTCAGCCCTGCTCGCGCAGGACCTCCACACAGCGGGTCACACACTCCCCGTCCTCCAGGGAGCAGGTGGTGATGCATTCGAAGTACGACTCCACCGCGTCCCAGCTCTGCTCGGGGGCGGATTCGCCGATCAGGGATGTCATCGGAGAACCCAGCGGGTTCCAGCCGCCGAAGGAGGCATGCGCGCTGCTCATGGTGGTACTCCGGTGTGGGTCCTGTCAGCCTATGCACACAGGGACAGTTGCACTACTGAAATGAGTGCCCTTGCCTATCGGGGCGTGAAGTTGTATGAACCGACCCCTTCTGGCGCTCACGATGCGGCGCTGGTCCGGCCGCGGCGGGCGTCGCGCCTGGCCGTCTCCCGGGCCTGTTGCCGGGCCCGGTTCTGCTGCCGCCGCTCGGCGGTGCGCCGCTCCTCGTCGGCCTGGCGCCGCTGTTCGGCCTCCTCGCGCTTGCGCTCGAGGTAGTAGTTGTAATCGCCGCGGTAGAGCACCAGTTCGCCATCGCGCAGCTCGACGATGCGGTTGGCCACGCGGCTGATGAAGTAGCGGTCGTGGGAGACCAGCAGGGCCGCTCCCTCGTAGGCCTGCAGGGCATCCTCAAGCATCTGTTTGGCGGGGATGTCGAGGTGGTTGGTCGGTTCGTCCAGCACCAGCAGGTTGCATGGCGTGAGCAGCATCAGCGCCAGGGCCAGCCGTGCCTTTTCGCCACCGCTGAGCTTCCCGGCCTCCTTGAACACCGATTCGTTGCTGAAGCAGAAGCTGCCCAGCAGCGAGCGCACCTGGGTCTGGGTCCAGTCCGGCACCGCTTCGAACACCGTGTCGATCACCGTTTTCGACAGGTCGAGGGCTTCGGCCTGGTTCTGCTCGAAGTAGCCGGCGATCACGTTGTGATCCCCCAGGGTGGCCACGCCCTCGTCGGGCTGCTCCCGGCCCATCACCAGGCGCAGCAGGGTGGATTTGCCGGCGCCGTTCGGTCCGACGAAGGCGATGCGATCGCCACGCTCGATCTCCAGCGAGGCATCCAGGAAGAGGATCCGATCGCCGTAGCTGTGGGTGAGGTTCTCGATGCGCGCCACCAGGCGCCCGGAGCGGGGGGCCGGCGGAAACTGGAAGCGCGGCCCGGAGACACTCTCGACGGGGGCCTCGATCCGCTCCACTTTCTCCAGCAGTTTCTCGCGGCTCTTGGCCTGGGTGGAGCGGGTGGCGCTGGCCCGGAAGCGGTCGATGTAGGCCTGCTGGGTGCTCAGTTCTTTCTGCTGGCGCTCGAAGGCCGCCTGGCTGGCTTCGCGGTCGAGGGCCTTCTGCTCGAGATGGTCGCTGTAGTTGCCCAGGTAGGTGCGCGAGACGCCCCGCTCGGTCTCCACGATCTGGGTGCAGACCCGATCGAGGAAGGTGCGGTCGTGGCTGATCACCACCAGGGCGGCGCTCTGTTCGCTCAGATAGCCCTCCAGCCACTGGATCGTCTCCACATCCAGGTGGTTGGTCGGCTCATCGAGCAGCAGCACATCGGGCTCCTGCAGCAGGATCTTGCCCAGCGCCAGCCGCATCTGCCAGCCACCGGAGTAGTCCCCCACCGGGTTGTCGGCCTCCGCGAGGCTGAAGCCGATCGTGGGCAGCAGCCGATCGATGCGGGCATCCAGCTCATAGCCGTGCAGGGCCTCGAATCGGCTCTGCAGCTGCCCCAGTTCCTCGATCAGGGCGTTGAGGTGGTCGGGATCGCTGGCGGCCCGCTCCCCTCCCATCGCCTCCTCGACGCCCCGCTGGCGTTCGAGCACCTCGGCGGCTTCACCGAAGGCCTGGAACAGCTCCTGGCGCACGGTGCGGGCCGGATCGACATCGAATTCCTGGCGCAGATAGGCGATGCGCGGATCCCCCTGGCGCACCACCTGGCCGCTGCTCGCCTCCTCCAGGCCGGCGAGGATCCGCAGCTGGGTGGATTTGCCGGCGCCGTTCACCCCGACCAGTCCGATCCGGTCGCCCGTCTTGATCTCCCAGGTGACGTCGCGCAGGACCTCGCCGGTGGGATAGATCTTGCCGATGCGTTCCAGGCGCAGCACGGGGGTCCAGGGCGCGGTTGATCCCCGCATCATCCATCGGCGAGCTGAAGGGCAGACTTGGGGAGCCGTCCGGCCCTGGGCCGATGATCAAGCGACTCGAGCAGGTCGCCGCCCTGGTCGTGGCGGCCGGGCTGGCGATCGTCAGCTACTGGCTGTTCTTCAGCTGGGCTCAGGGAGGAGCCGGCGGTGAGGGGCGCGATGGGCGCCGGCCGGAGGCTCGATCGTTGCTGGATCACCCGGGTCTGGGTCCTGGTCCTGGTCCTGGTGCGGGTCCGGACCTGAGGGAGCCCAGCCGGCCGGCGACCGTCAGCTGGAGCCCGGATGCCCCTGAGGGCCGATCCTGGTCCTGAGCAGGGCTGTTTCGAAGAGGGCTGTCCTGACCCGGGCCGTCCAGAACAAGCCGATCCGACCAGACCGACCCCAACAGGCCCACATCAACAGGTCTGGAACAGGACTGGCCTGGACAGGGGCGTTCTCGGGAGAGCTGTCCCGAGGAGGTCTCGGCTTCTGAACAGGGGGGCGCCGGCTGGGGAGTTCCAGGAGGGACATGCCGTTCAGGGGGCTGTCGGCTGGGGCCGGAGGCTGAGCGCCGGAGCGAGCCGGCGCGCGATGCCCTGAACCCGGCCCTGGGCCTCAGAGGCCGCCTCGCGCCTTGAGCAGCCACTGCTTGGTGGCCCCATCGTCCAGGGAGGCCAGGTGCTCGCGCACCTCCTCGCGGGTGACCGCCAGCCCCTCGGCGTCGCCGAGCGCCACGATGCGGTCCAGGGCGCCGCCGGGATCCTGAAGGGCCTGGCGGAACAGGGACTGGGTGAGGTCGTGGTCGGCGCTGATGCGCGCGTAGAGGGTGGCGGCGTTGGAGGTGCTCATGGCCTCGGCGCTGACGGCGTGTGTCCCGAAGTTATGTCGACCCGGGCCCGGCGTCAGGGGCCGGGTTCAGGCGGCGTGCGCCTGCTGGTCGTCATCGGTGCCGCTGGCGGAGGCGTCCTCCATGCTGCGGGCATCGAGGCAAAGCACCTTGCGGAGCTGGGCGTAGTTGGCGGCCAGGGACTGGCGCCCCTCCTGCTGGGCGCCGAACTCGGCGCGCTGGAGCACGTGATGGAGGTGGGTCAGCAGATAGGTGCTGATCACCGCCGAAACGAGCACGTCACTGCGCTCGGCGGTGCGGCGGCGCTTCGGTGCGCGGGTCCGGGGGGTGCCCTGGGTGGCGCGGGGGGTGGAGGTTCGGGCCATGGCGGTCGGAGCGTTCGGGTGGCCGTCGGGTCCGGCCTGCGGCAGCAGCCGGCTGGGTTCCACAAGCATAGTGCTGGATACTATCCAAGACAGCCTCAGTACACTGTCTCCTATCCCGCAGGCTCCGAGGGGCTCCGCCGGGCCAGTCCCGGTCGGCTGCCGCCCCTCCCTTTGGGGGCCTGTGCCGGGTGCCCCACCCCCTGCCTTCCCTCTCTCCTCTCGGCGCCCTTCGCCTTCCCGCCCACTCCCCCGTCCTGCCTCTGCAGCTGCCGGCATCTCCGGCTCGACCCCGTCCAGCATTCCTCCTTCCCCTCTTCAGCCCCTCCTCCTCTGCGAGGGTTCTCCTCTCCCCGTGGCCACCCGTCAGACCTCCTCCAGCGGACGCCCGAAGTCGCCCCGGATCCAGGTGGTGCTTCCGGAGGATCTCTGCCGTCGTCTGACGGCTCTGGCCGACGCCGACTCGCGCACCGTCAGCAACATGGCCAAGGTGCTGATCCAACAGGGGGTGGAGCGCCTGGAGCGCCAGCAGGGTGCGGGTGCGGCAGCTGAGCCGGCCCCCGCGTCGCCGGCATCCCCAGCGAGTGCCCCTACGCCCGCCGCGGCCCCCTCTGTTGTCTTCCCCCCGGTCGTCGCCTCCGCTTCGCCCCCACCGGCACCCCTGTCCCCGGCGCCTCCCCTCGGCACCGAACAGTTCCGCGCCGAGCTGGAGCGCCAGGGGCAGGGCCGGGCCCAGCGTCTGCGTGGCGCTCCCAGGCGGGTGCGGCTGCAGCGCCCCCCGGCCTGAGTTCCGCGCCCCCGGGGCGTGCGCAACATCCGGGACTCTGCCGCTTCTGGAACGATCGCTCCGGGCTGGTCGATCGTTCCAACCTGGGCAGGGCCTCGCCACCCCCCTCAGCTGGGCGGAGCTGCAGCGTTGCCATGCTCTGATGCCGGACCTGCGTCGCTTGCGGGTCGAGCCGGGATCGGCCGGCCCTGGCGCCCCTCAGCGGCCGCGCCGGATCCCGCCGGGGGGATCGGCCCGGACCCCCAGCACCGCGGCCCGGCGCGCGCCGGTCACGGCGGGCAGGGAACCGGGATGACCCTGTGGATGCCACCAGGCCAGCAGGGCGAAGGCCAGGGCTTCCCGCTGGTCGTCGGCGATGCCCAGCTCGGCCAGGGGGCGCACGGCGGTGCCCCGGCAGCGCCGCCGCAGCTGGTCGATCAGCAGGCCGTTGCGGGCGCCACCGCCGGCCACCAGCAGCTCCAGGGGGCGGGTCCCCCGCTCCAGATCCTGCGCCACGGCCGCGGCGCTGAAGGCCGTCAGGGTGGCCAGGGCATCCGCCGGATCGGGCTCGCCGCCCGGTTGTCCCTGGCCGAGCTCCGCCAGGCGCCGCTGCAGATCCTGGCGGCCGAACAGTTCCCGGCCGGTGGATTTGGGTGGGGGCTGGCGCAGATAGGGCTCCTGCAGCCAGGCCTGGAGACGCTCCTCGTCGATCCGGCCGCGCCGGGCCCAGGCGCCGCCCGCGTCGAAGCGCTGCTCGCCGCCGCTGAACCGCTGCACGGCCAGATCAAGCAGGGTGTTGGCCGGACCGCAGTCCCAGCCCAGGACCGGTGCCCCCGCCTCCGGGCCCTCGCGGGGGGGCAGGAGGGTCAGATTGGCGATCCCCCCCAGGTTGAGCAGGGCCCGCCAGCCACCGATGCCACCGAGCAGGGCCGCGTCGGCGGCCGGCACTAGCGGCGCCCCCTGGCCGCCGAGGGCGAGATCGGCGCTGCGGAAGTCGTGGATCACGGGCCGCTCCAGCAGCTCCGCCAGCAGGGTGCCAAGCAGCAGCTGCCAGCTCAGGCCGCGGCGGCCCACGTCCGGGGGCCGGTGCCAGACCGTCTGACCGTGGCAGCCCACCAGCTCGGCCTGGCCCTGGGGATCGGCGGCCCGGGCTGCCGCCGCCTGGACTTCGGTGAGGGCTTCGGCCAGATCCAGCACCCCGGCAGCGCTCAGGGGTTCCCCCTGGCCCAGGGCCACCAGTCGCCGCTGCAGGTCGGCGGCGTAGGGGGTGGCGGCATGGCTGAGGATCCGCCAGCGGGGCCGCTCCGGAGCGCCATCGAAGCTGGCCAGCACCGCGTCGACGCCGTCGGCGCTGGTGCCGCTCATCAGCCCGAGAACCCGCATCGGTCAGCGGGAGGGCAGTTTTTCCAGGTGCTCGCTGCTGCCCATCACCACCAGCAGTTCGTCGCTGTTCAGCACATGCGAGGCCGGTGGATTGACCGTGAGCCTGTTCTCGGGTCCGGCGGCCAGAACGCTGACGTTGTAGTTCTTGCGCAGGTTCAGTTCGCGCAGGGTCTGGCCGACGAAGCTGGCCGGCACCTTGATCTCCTCGATGCTGTTCCTGTCATCGAGGCGCAGACGCTCCAGCAGGTTGGGGCGCACCAGCTCCTGGCCGAGCCGGGCCCCCTGCATCTTCGAGGGGAACACCACCCGATCGGCGCCGACCCGGCGCAGCATTTTCTCGTGCAGGTCGCTGGTGGCCCGCGAGATCACCTGCTTCACCCGGCTGTCGCGGCCGTCCTTGACGATCAACGTGGCGGTGATGCTGGCCTCGATCGGTTCGCTGATCGCCACCACCACCGTGTCCACATCGAGCACCCCCGCTGCCCGCAGCGCCTCCTCGTCGGTGCAGTCGACGATGCGGGCCTCGATCGCGGGATCGAGCTGACGCAGCTCCTCGATCGCCCGGGAATTCATGTCGATGGCCAGCACCTCGGCCCCGGCCCGCAGCAGTTCGCGACAGACGGAGCTGCCGAATCGCCCCACCCCGATCACCGCGTAGCTGCCGGAGCTCGGGGACTCATCCCCCTGCCATTGCCACCACATCGCTCGGCTCATCGTTGTCGTCGGGAAGGGGACAGGGGGAGGGGGGACGGACTAGATGTCCGGGTCAGGGGTCAGAGGTACACATCCTCTCGGGGGTACCGGACCCGATTCTGGGGGCGGTTGCCGTAGAGGGCGGACAGAAGCAGCAGCACTCCGAGCCGGCCGACGAACATACCCACGATCAGGACCAGCTGGCCCCAGCGGTTGAGGTTGGCCGTGACGCCGACGTCGAGGCCCACGGTGCAGAAGGCCGACATGGCGGTGAACAGCTTCTCAAGGAAGCTGTAGGCGCCCGCCACGGTCTCCTCACCGCCGGCGGTGGGGCCGAGCCCCAGCAGCAGGGTCATCAGCAGCACGAACAGGCCCGAGGCCAGGGTGACGCCGACCGCCTTGAGCACCAGTTCGCCCGGGATCTGGCGGCGGCGGATGATCACCTCCTGACGCCCTTCAAGGGTCGATCGGGTGGAACCCATCAGCACCGCGAAGGTGGTGGTCTTGATGCCGCCGCCGGTGCCTCCCGGGCTGGCGCCGATGAACATCAGTCCGATCATCAGCAGCAGGCCGGCGTCGGAGAGGGTCTCCAGGGAGAGCGGCACGGTGTTGAAGCCGGCCGTGCGGGTGGTGACCGACTGAAACAGGGTGACCTGCAGTCGCTCCCAGAGGCTGAGGCTCGCCATCACCCCATCGGGGGCGAAGGTCTCGGTGAACAGCAGGCCGAGGGCGCCGATCACGATCAGCAGCAGCGTGCTGCGCAGCACCAGGCGGGTGTGCAGGCTGAGTCGCCGCAAGCGTTGAAGCTGGAAGCGTTTGGTCCACAGGTCGTTGGTGACCCTCCAGCCGATGCCACCGATCACGATCAGGCTGGCGATCACGCCGTTGACCACGGGGTTGGCCCGGTACTGGACCAGGTTGTCGGCCCAGAGGCCGAACCCGGCATTGTTGTAAGCGCTGATGCAATGGAAGGCGGCCGCCCAGAGCCGTTCGCCGTGGGATTCGATGTCGGTAAATCCGAAGCAGTACAGGATCAGGGTGCCGATCCCCATCACGCAGCTGGCGGTGATCAGGATCGAATGGAAGGTGGGGCCGATGCCTCCCACCCCGAACTCATCGAGGGCGCGTCCCTTGTCGAGGCGCTGGCGCAGGCCTGAGCGCCCCTGCACGAAGCCCTGCAGGAAGGTGGTGATCGCCATCAGGCCCAGTCCGCCCACCATGATCAGGCCGGCCAGGATGAGCTGCCCGAAGGGGGTCAGATCCTTGCCGACGTCAACAATCGAGAGGCCGGTCACGGTGATCGCGGAGGTCACCGTGAACAGCGCTTCCCAGAGGCCGACGTCGTCGGTGGAGCAGAGGGGACTGGCGAGCACGAAGGTGCCCGCCGCGATCACCAGAATCCCCGTGACGATGGTGAATTGCGGCACCGTCAACCGGTGCCGCCAGTGGGTCCGCTGACTCAACGGAGGGGGATCACTTGTTGGGTTGGGGGGTCATGCGCAGGTAGGGCCGGATCTCGGTGACGCCCTTGGGGAACTTGCTGCGGGCCTCGTCGGTGGGGATCGAGGGCACCACCACGCAGTCCTGGCCGTCCTTCCAGTTGACCGGAGTGGCGACCGAGTGGTTGTCGGTGAGCTGGAGGGAATCGATCACCCGCAGGATCTCATCGAAGTTGCGGCCGGTGCTGGCGGGGTAGGTGATCTGGAGGCGCAGCTTCTTGTTGGGGTCGATGATGAAGACCGAGCGGACCGTGAGGTTGTTGAGCGAATTGGGATGGATCATCCCGTATAGATCGCTCACCTTCTTGTCGGCGTCGGCCAGGATCGGGTAATCGACCGTGGTGTTCTGGGTCTCGTTGATGTCTGAGATCCAGCCCTTGTGGCTTTCAGCGGAATCGACGCTGAGGGCGATGGTCTTGACGTTGCGCTTGTCCCACTCGGACCGGAGCCGGGCCACTTCGCCCAGTTCGGTGGTGCAGACCGGGGTGTAGTCGGCGGGGTGGGAGAACAGCACGACCCAGCTGCCTTCAGCGAAGTCGTAGAGGTTGATCGGGCCCAGCTGGGAGTCCTGGGTGAAGTCGGGAACGGTGTCGCCGAGTTGCAGGGCCATGAACGGGTCTGTCGGACAGGATCAAGCACATGATGTTGGCATAGCTGGGCCCGGGGGCGGCGGCGGCCAGCTGCGCAGGGTGTGGCGGAGGTTCTGCAGGCCCAGATCCGCCGTGGCTGAGACGAACAGCATCTGCGGCTCCAGGGCCCGGGCGCGCTCGAGTTCCGTGGCGGGGCAGCGGTCGATCTGGTTGCCGATCACCAGGCAGGGCCGATGGGTCTCGAGGCTGGTCAGGATTTCGCGCACCGCCGCCAGCTGTTCCGGCCAGGCCGGATCCGCCAGATCCACCACCAGCAGCAGCCCGTCGGCATCCAGGGCCTCCTCCAGGGTCGAGCGGAAGGCCTCGATCAGCTGGGGGGGCAGGGCACGGATGAAGCCCACCGTGTCGGTCACCAGCAGGGAGCGCAGTGGGCCTCCGCCCGGATCGGCCAGATCGACCCGGCGGGTGGTCGGATCGAGGGTGGCGAACAGCTTGTTTTCGGCCAGGACGCCGCGGCCTTCGGCGCTGCGAGCCAGGGCATTGAGCAGGGAGCTCTTGCCGGCGTTGGTGTACCCCACCAGCGCCAGCCGGGTGATCTGCCTCCGCCCCTGGCGCAGCCGCGCCCGATGCTCCCCCAGCCGGCGCACCTCGCGCTGCAGCCGTTCGATCCGGCGGGCGATGGCGCGGCGGTCTTTCTCCAGCTGGGTTTCCCCCGGCCCGCGGGTGCCGATGCCACCCCCCTGGCGCGAGAGGCTGCGGCCGCGGCCGCTGAGCCGGGGCAGCCGGTAGCGCAGCTGGGCGAGTTCCACCTGCAGGCGCCCGGCGGCGCTGGCGGCCCTCTGGGCAAAGATGTCGAGGATCAGCTCGCTGCGGTCGCTGACCGGCAGATCCAGCAGCCGCTCCAGGTTGCGTCCCTGCACCGGCGTCAGCTCCCGGTCGGTGACGACCAGCGAGGCCCCGAGCCGGCGGGCTTCGAGGGCCGCCTCCCGCAGCTTTCCCTCGCCCCAGAGCGTCTGTGGCGCCGCGTCGCTGCGCCGTTGCTCGATCACCCCCACCGGCCGGCCTCCGGCACTGCGCACCAACCCCTCCAGCTCGGCCAGGCGCTCCTGATCGCGACGCCCGTCGCCGGTGCCCAGGGTCAGCAGCAGCACCCGCTCCGCGCCGGGGTCGCGGGCCGCCGGCGGGGGCGGAACGTCAGCCTCGGTGGCGGCGATCGCTGTGGCCCCCGGCGCGCAGAGGCTGCTGAGGCCATCGCTGGCCAGGCACTGCCAGCCCATCTCGCTGCTGGCGCACGGTCGCCAGAGGGCCGCCGGCCAGGCGCCGCCGGGCTGGGCTTTCCATGGATAGCGGAGCCACAGCTCCGGCTCCAGGTCGAGGGCGACGATGCCCTCCTGCTGCCCCGGCGGTGGGGGCCCGCCGCGGCCGGCGCCGGCGCAGGTGATCAGCCGGCAGGCGCCGCCGCGGCGCCGTGGGGATCCCCCCAGCTGCTCCGCCGGCCGACCCGCCTGTTCCAGTGGGCCGATCCAGAGCAGCCGGCAGAGTCCGCGGCTGTCGATCACCAGGCTGAGGGGAAGCTCCAGCTCGCGGCTCTCCTCGGCCAGGCGCTGCAGGGTGAGGGGGTCGGCCAGCCCCTCCGGCGGATGGCGCCGGTGGCTGAGCTGCTCGAGACGGCGCCGCTGGGAGGGGCGCAGGCCAGCCGTCCGTCCGCCGAGCACCGCCTGCCTCAAGGCCGTCGCACCAGCAGGCAGGGCAGGCCGGCGGCTTTGGCGCCGGCCGCGTCCTCCGGGCTGTCGCCCACATGCCAGACCTCACCGGCCGCCAGTCCCAGGGCCTCCAGCGCCCGCCGGAAGGGGGCGGGCGAGGGCTTGGCCGCGCCGCAGCGGCTGGAGACCACCACCACATCGATCAGCGGCGCCAGGCCGAGGCCCTCGAGCAGTCCCTGCAGCCGCCCGTCGAAGTTGCTCACGATCCCGAGCCGCAGACCCACGGCCCGCCAGCGGGGCAGGTGCCTGGCGACGTCGTCGTAGATCCGCCACTGGGCGGGCTGGGCATAGAGCTCGTACAGCTCCTGCTGCAGGGGCCTGGGCGCCGGTCCGGTTCCAGCCTCCTGCAGCACCGCATCGATCCGATCGCCCCACCACGCCAGTTCCGCTGCCGCCAGGTCGTCCCCCTGCAGATCGGGGAAGGCCAGGGGCGGAGCGGCCTTCAGCACCGCGGGGAAGAGCTGGTCGATTCGCCGAGCCTCCACGCTCAGGCCGTGCCGGGCGGCCGCGGCGGCGTAGGTGCTGCCCACCGACGCCCGCAGGCCGATCAGGGTGCCCATCGCATCGAGCAGCAGGCCCTTGGGACGGGGCCAGGGGGCGGCCGCCGTGGCCAGGGCCTCAGGGGGCACGTTCTCGGGGGCCATCGCGTCAGCGGCCAGCGCCGGTGCGCTGGGCCAGGGGCAGGGCCTCCGATAGCCAGCCGGCGGCAGCGCGCAGTTGCTGGTTCAGGCCTGGCATGCGGCTGAGGTAGGCCAGTCGCCGCAGCCGGAAGGCCAGCGGCCCGGCGAGGGTCAGGCCGGCCGCAGTGAGGCAGGCGTCGCCCACCCCCAGGCTCATCATTTCGCCCAGGTCATTCCAGCGGAACGGCTCCAGTGGCTCTCCCTCCAGGGAGCGGCGCAGGTTGTCCGCCAGCAGCGTCGCCTGCTGGAAGGCGACCTGGGCCGTGGCCGGCAGCGCAGCGGGTGGCGCTGCGTCGGCGGGGCCGTCGGCCGGGGGCGCGCTGGGGCTGGCCAGGTCACCGGCCACGAACAGATCGACCGCGTCGCTGCCCGTCAGCTGCAGCGTGGCGTCGCACAGCAGCCGGCCCTGGGGATCGCGCGCCGGCTCGGGCTCGATCCGGGGGGGGTGGAAGGCCAGGCCGCCGGTCCAGATGACCCCGTCGGCGGCCAGTCGGTCGGGCTGGGGATCGCCGCCCCGGGCCAGCTGGACCCCATCGGCCTCCACGGTCAGCACCCGGGTGCCGGTGCGCAGCCGCACGTCGCGGCGTTGCAGGGCCCGGAGGGCCTGGTCGCGGCTGAAGGCCCGGGAGGCCGGCAGGATGACGCCCCCCTGCTCGATCAGCTCCACCAGGGCGGCACCCTGCAGCATGTCGGCCAGCTTGCAGGCCAGCTCCACGCCGGTGGGTCCCGCGCCGACCACCACCAGCCGCTGCAGGGGCCTGCGCCGGCGCCGCAGGTCCGTCACCAGCTCCTGCAGACGTTCGACGTCGGCGAGGGTGCGGAAGCCGAGGGCATGCCGGTCGGCGCCGGCCACGCCGAACCGGTTCTCACCGGCTCCGCTGGCCAGCACCAGCCGTCCGTAGGGCAGGGTGCGGCCCTGTCGCGTCTGCAGGGTCCGGCTGACCCTGTCGATCCGCTCGACCCGGTCCTGCAGCCAGGCCACCCCCCGGCCCGCCAGCAAGCGGTCGTAGCGCGGTGCGATCTCCCAGGCCCGGAGTTCGCCGCTGAGCAGTTCGTAGAGCAGCGGCAGGAACAGGAACCGTTCCTGCGGTTCGATCAGCAGCAGCGGCGGATGGGACGGCTGCGCCGCCAGGGCCAGGGCCGTATACAGCCCCGCGAACCCCCCGCCCACGATCACCACCCCGTCCGCGCCCGGCTGGTCCGCCCTCGGCATGGTGGCTGCACTGCACGTGGCCGCACCCTAGGCAGGCCGCGCGCCCCAGGGGGCATGATGGGCCCATGGCGAGCACAGCGGCCAAGAGTTCCCTTTCTGTGATGTCCACTCCCTCCCCGGTCGATCGGCTGCCGCCAGATCGGCTCGGACATCCACTGGAGATCAACGCCGCCCGCGCCGCGCTCGATCCCCTCGACCCCCTCGATAGCCTGCGCTGGGCCCGCGACAGCTTCGGCGACGGCTTCGCCCTCACCACCAGCTTCGGCATTCAGTCGGCAGTGCTGCTGCACATGGCCAGCGCCCTGGCGGCCGAAGCCGGCCCCCTGCAGGTGATCTGGGTGGACACCGGGTATCTGCCGCCCGAGACCTATCTCTACGCCGAGGAGCTGCAGCGGCGGTTGTCCTTTCGTTTGCACGTCGCCCAGGCGGCGATGAGCCCCGCCCGGATGGAGGCTCTGCATGGCCGCCTCTGGGAGACGGGCCAGCTGGAGGATCTTCAGCTCTACAACCGACTGCGCAAAGTCGATCCCCTCGACCAGGCCTTCGAAGCCCTGGGCGTGCGCTGCTGGGCCAGCGGCGTGCGGGGCCGCCAGACCGATCACCGCAGCACGATGCAGCCCCTCGATGCGGTGCGTGGCCGCTGGGCATTGCGGCCGCTGCTGGCCTGGAGCCACAAGGATGTTTTTTATTACATGCAGGAGCACGACCTGCCCCAGCATCCGTTGTTTGAGCAGGGGTATTCCACCGTCGGTGACTGGCACACCAGCGCGCCCGACGACGGCAGCGGCAGCGGCCGGGCCACCCGCTTCGGCGGCCTCAAGCAGGAGTGCGGCATCCATCTGCCCGGCCTGATGGGCGAGGGCATCTGAGGTGGGCGGCGGGTCCGCCCGCTGGCTGCTGATCGGAAACAGCCGCTGGCACTGGGCCACGCTCAGCGACGGAGCCGTCAGCTGCCACGATGCGGCGCCGGCCGGGTCCCCCCTGCCGCCGCTCCAGGCCTGGGCGGCCGTGGGCCCGGTGCCGCCGCAGGCGGACCTGCCTGCGGATCGCCGGCTGCAGCTCACCGATGTGCCGCTCGGGGCGGCGCCCGCCTGGCTCGGCATCGATCGGGCCCTGGCGGGATGGCAGGCCTGGAGGGAGGCGAGCAGCGCGGTGCTGGTCGCCGACGCCGGCACGGTGCTCAGCCTGACCCGGGTGGATGGACATGGCCGTTTCGCCGGCGGGCGCCTGCTGGCCGGCCTGGCCCTGCAGCTGCGGGCGATGGCCGGCGGCACGGCCGCCCTGCCCCGGATCGAGCGCGAGGGGGGCCTGGCGGCCCCCCACCCGGATGCACCGGCTGACCCCTGGCCCGCCGCCACCGAGCTCGCGATGGTGGAAGGGGTGCGCCGGGCCCTCGCGGCCGCCGTGCTGGCAGCGGCCAGGGAGGTGGCAGGGGAGTTGGCACGGGAGGGCGCCCTGCCGGACAACGGGCTGCGTCTGGTGCTCACCGGCGGCGATGGGCCGGCGCTGGCCCCCCTGATCGCTGAGGCCCTGGTGCCGCAGGATCCTGTCCTGATCCTGCGGCCGGCCCTGTGCCTCGAGGGCCTGATGGCCCTGCGGCCGCTCAGGCCAGAGCGAGATCCTTGAGGATCTGGTCGGCCATGGTTTCGGCCTGAACCTTGCGGTAGATCAGCTCCAGCTTCCCTTCCGCATCAATGACGAAGCTGTGTCGCATCATGCCCATGTACTCCCGACCCATGAACTTCTTGAGGCCGTAGCTCTCGTAGGCGCTGGCTACGGGGCAGGGTTCGGCGTCGGTGAGCAGGGTGAAGGGCAGGCTGTACTTGCTGATGAAACGGGTGTGGCTGGCGGCGTCATCCTTGCTGATCCCCAACACCCGGATGCCGTGCTCCTCAAGGCTGCTCCAGCGATCCCGGAAGTTGCAGGCCTCCTTGGTGCAGCCCGTGGTGTCGTCCTTCGGATAGAAGTAGATGACCACCCGCTGGCCGCGCAGCGAGGCCAGCGACACCGGCTCGCCGTTCTGATCGGGAAGGGTGAAATCGGGGGCGGCGTCGCCGATCTGCAGGGTCATTGGCTTGGGAGCGGGCGCGGAGAGCTTAGGGGTCCGAAGCTGGCCGCACCGACCGGTGCGGACTAGCAATTGGACACGTCATGGATGTCTGGCTCCGCCAACGTGGTTACATTGCGGCTGAAGTCCCCCTCGTCTTCCCGTGCTCAAGCGTCTGCTCGCCGGCCTCCTCGTGGGAACGGCCGCAACTGCCGTCGCCCTCCCCGCCTCGGCGGCCACAAACCCTGTGCGCTGGAATACCGGCGCCGCCGTCTGGTCGACCAACCAGGCTGCCTTCGATACCTTCCTCGAAACCGGAGAGGTCACCGACCGCGGTCTCCAGGGTGGTCTCGCCCGCTCCGGCTGGACCGCCGATGAGGTCCGCTCCGGCATGACCAAGAAATACGACGTCGATCTCGTCGGCGTGTCCCGCTTCCTCTACTCCGATGCCGGGGTGAAGTTCCTCAAGAACGCCACCGCCAGCTACTTCCCCTACTACTCGCTCGACAAGTACGCCGTCCCGGCCCTGCGCTCGGCGATCATCAAGGACGCTGCTGACGGCTCGATCTCTTCGGCCGGCATCATGCAGGCCCTGCCGACCGACTTCCGTCTGGCCGATTTCTGCAACACCTACACCGGTGCTCAGAACATCTGCGCCGAGGGTCGCTGCCAGGAAGGCACCGCCCAGTGCACCTCTCTGCTCTCCTGGTACGTCTTCCTTCCCGCCTGCATCCAGGCCAACCAGGTGGCCGATCCCGTGGCTGAGCGTCCGGCTCCCGCCCCCGCTCCGGCTCCCGCCCCCGAGCCGATCCGCGGTCTCTGGTGAGGCCCAGGGGTGGTGCGGCCTGCTGCTGCAGCCGGGCCACGTCACCCCCCCATCCCTCTGGCGGCCTCGGTCAATCCGGGGCCTTTTTTTGTCGGCGGAGGCGGGGCCGTGGCACGATCCCGCTGGCGGGTACTCGCCGTGCCTGGATCCAGATGTGCTGCAGCGGCTGGGGCAGAGCGCTGCCGAGAGCCTGCCCGAGCCGCTCCTGCAGCCGCCCGAGGGCCGACGCACCGATCTGCGGCTCCAGCCAGCGGCGGTAGGTGGCCTCCGGAGCGAACCAGCGCTCCAGCAGCGGCGGGGTCAGCGTCAGCGACAGGCTCTCCTGCCAGCTCTGTTCGGTCACGCTCCATCCCCGCGCCTCCAGGGCTTCGCCCAGATGCTGTGACTCCCGGTGCTCCGCCTCAAGCCAGCGCTGCTCCAGAGCGATCACGGCAGCGTCCTGATCAGACCCGCCTGCGGCATGAGACTTGTCTGCGGCATCAGACCTGCCTGCGGCATCGGCCATGCCTGCGGCCACCGCTGCCGGGCCTTTGCGCCGCCTGTGTTCGCGCCCCTGCCACAGGCTGCCGCAGGGGCCGAGCAGGGGCCGGCTGAACAGAACCCGCAGTTCGCCATCGGCGCTCAGCCAGGGTTCGAGGGCCTCCAGCCAGGCCGTGATCTGTGCCGCTGAGCAGCCGCGCAGCGGCTGGCGGGCCACCACCCATTCGAAGCGGCCAGCGGCCGGCGGCGGTCCCAGCTGTTGCTCCAGGGCGCCCAGCTGATGCGGTGGAACGACCAGCAGGCGGGGGCGCTGCAGCTGGTCGAGGATCTGCAGCTGGGCCTCCAGCCGCGCCAGCTGCTCCCGGTCGGACACGGCGATCACCACCTCGCCCTCCCGCGCCTGCTGCAGCGGATCCAGGGCCCACAGCAGTGAGCGGGCCTCGAGCACCAGCACCCGATCCAGGCGCCCCGGCAGTGGCGGCTGCCAGAAGCGCTGCCGCAGTCCCTCGAGCCGTTCCCCTTCCGCCGCCGCCTGGCGCCGCAGCCAGCGCTCGAGCTGCGGATCCTCGGGGGCGCTGCTGAGCAGCTCCGGCTGGTCGAGCCCGGTCTCGGCCGCGGCGGCGAGCTGGGCGGCGCGCCGCTGCTGCAGCCGGCCCCGCAGCGCCCCTTCCCAGCCGAGGGGCCCCGGTTGCCAGAACACCTCCCCCTGCAGGGCGGATGGCAGGTACTGCTGGGCCACCCAGTGTTCGGCATAGGCGTGGGGGTAGCGGTAGCCCACGCCGTCGCCGAAGGCCTTGCCATCGCGGTTGGCATCCCGCAGATGGGGCGGAACCCGCTGATCGGCGGCCTCGCGCACGCTGCGCAGGGCATCGAAGAAGCCCAGGCTGCTGTTGCTTTTTTCCGTTGCCGCCAGATACAGGGCCGCGTGGGCCAGCGGATAGAGCCCCTCCGGCAGCCCGACGCGGTCGAAGGCCGCCGCGCAGGCCTCCACCACCACCATCGCCTGGGGATCCGCCAGGCCCACGTCCTCGCCGGCGGCGATCAGCATGCGGCGGAAGATGAAGCGGGGGTTCTCGCCGGCTTCCACCATCCGCGCCAGCCAGAACAGGGCCGCATCGGCATCGGAGCCGCGCAGCGATTTGATGAAGGCGCTGATCGTGTCGAAGTGGGCGTCGCCCTGCTTGTCGTAGAGCACAGCCCGCTGCTGGATCGATTCCTCAGCGATCGCCAGGTCGATGCGGATCACAGCCTCGGCGTCGGGTTCGGTGGTTTCCACCGCCAGTTCGAGGGCATTGAGCAGGCTGCGGGCATCGCCGCCGGCCACGTCGATCAGATGATCGGCGGCTTCGGGGGTGATCGCCACCGCCCGGTCGCCATACCCCCGTTCGGGGTCGCTGATCGCCCGCTCGAGCAGTTGCCGGAGATCCGCCGGTTGCAGCGGCTGCAGCCGGAACAGGCGCGAGCGACTGACCAGGGCCTTGTTCACCTCGAAGAACGGGTTCTCGGTGGTCGCCCCGATCAGGGTGACGGTGCCGTTCTCCACCCAGGGCAGCAGGGCGTCCTGCTGGGCGGTGTTGAAGCGGTGGACCTCGTCGACGAACAGGATGGTGCGCAGGCCATGGTGGGCCAGCCGCTGGCGGGCGGCGTCCACCTCGGCCCGCAGGTCCTTCACCCCGGCCAGCACGGCGTTGAGGCTGCTGAAGTGGGCCCGGGTGCTGCCGGCGATGATCCGGGCCAGGGTGGTCTTGCCGGTGCCCGGGGGGCCATGCAGGATCAGGTTGCCCACCCGGTCGGCGGCGATCGCCCGCCGCAGCAGCCGCCCTGGGCCAAGGATCTCCCCCTGGCCGGCGAACTCTTCGAGACTGCGGGGGCGCATCCGATCGGCCAACGGCGCGATCCGGCGCAGGGTGGCCTCGCGGTGGTGGCTGAACAGGTCGCTCATGCACTCCCGGCCGCTTCAGAACTTGCGCAGTTCGCGGCCGATCTTGAGGCGCTGCCCGGACGAACAGGCCGTCAGCAGCAACGGCAGGGCGACCAGCAGCAGGCCGCTGAGGACCGCCGCCGCCAGGCGGGCTGAGCGAGCAGGACGGGATCCCGCAAGGGGTGGGCGCCGCCGACGCCGCGCTGACTGCTGCCGGGGTGCCATCGTCTCAGCGTAGGCCGCTCGTGCCGGCAGCGGCTCCGGCTGCCAACGGCGGCACCCGGCCCCCGCAGCGCGCGCCTACCCTCCTGCCACTCCCGCATTCTCCGTGCCCGGCCCGTTCCCACCGTTCGTTGCGTCGGCCTGGCCCGCTCTGCGACCCCGTCGACCCGCAGGACGCCCCGCCCGCGGCAGCGGTCGTCGATGGGGGGCCGCGGTGGCTCTGGCCTCCGCCCTGTTGCTGGCGTCCTGCCGCCCGCCGACCGGCGCCCGCGCGTCGCGGATCCTGCCGGTGCAGGCCGAGCCGGTCGGCCGCGGTCTGTTCAGCGAGAGCGTCGACACGGTCAGCACGCTCGAGTCGGTGGATGACGTGCAGCTGGCGGCCCAGGCCTCCGGGCGGATCGAGCGGTTGTTGGTGCGCCAGGGGGATCCGGTGGCGCAGGGCCAGCTGCTGCTGGTGCTGGATCAGACCCAGGCCCGCGCCGAGGTGGCGCGGCTCGAAGCCGAAGTGCAGACCAACCAGCTCAACTACCGCCGCTATGAGTACCTGGTGCGCCAGGGTGCCGCCAGCGCCTTCCAGCGCGATGAATTCCGGCAGCGCTACCTCTCGGCGCGCCAGGAGCTGATCGCCCGCCGCGCTGATCTCGCCTTCCGGGATCTGCGCGCCCCGATCAGCGGCATCGTGGGCGATGTGGAGGTGAAGCAGGGGGATGTGATCCAGGCGGGATCGCCGTTCACCCGCATCATCCGCAACGACCGGCTGGTGGCCCGGGTCGATGTGCCGGCGGTGTATTCCGCCCGCCTTCGGGTCGGCCAGACGGTGATCCTGATGGATCCGGCCAGCGGCAGGCCGATGGCCCGGGCTCCGGTGCGCTCGATCGATCCGGGCGTGGTCCCCGGCACCCAGGCGCTGCTGGCCAAGGTCGAGTTCGACAACCCCGGCGGCAGCCTGCGTAATGGTCTGCGCACCCGCACCCGGCTGGTGCTCGAGAGCCGCGATCAGCTGGCCGTCCCGTTTGCTGCTGTCACGCAGATCTCCGGCCAGAGTTTCGTCTACACGGTGGGCTCCCTGGCGGATCTGGAGCGCCGACCCGGCAGGGCCGATCTGGCAGCCCTGCGCCGGCTTCCAGCCGGCACCCGCTTCGCGCTGCAGACCCCAGTGCAACTCGGGTCGCTGCAGAACAACCGCTACCCGGTGCTGCGCGGCCTGGATTCCGATCAGCTGGTGATCACTTCCAAACTGATCACCCTCCGGCATGGCCTGCCGGTCAAACCCAATTAGGGGTCTCCGCGCAGGCCGCCCAGAAGCCCGCCGGCGCCACTGTGCCGCGGCAGCCACTGCGCTGCAGCACCCACTGCGCTGCAGCAGCCTCTGCGTCGCAGCAGCCTCTGTGAAGAGCCCCCATGGCGGAGCTCCCCGGCAGCGCCCCCTCTGCAGTGACGCTGTGCATCAGCAGCGTGCACCGGCACTGTTCACCGCTGCGCGGCATCGGGTGGCGGCCATGCATCAGCCTGCTACGGAGATTCGCACCGATGGTTGAGTTCCCGGCGGCTTGTCGATAGGGTCCGCTCAACGCCTGGCCTGCGGTGCGGTCGACACTTCCCCTTCCTGTCGCCTCTCTGGTCGCTCCGCTCCTGGCCGCCGTCGCCTCCCTGGCCGGCTGCAGTCCCGCCAAGCCGCCCGCGGCCGTCCCGCCGACGGTGCGCCTGGTACAGCCGCGGGTGCTGCCCACAGAGGATGCCGCCGACTACCAGAGCACCCTCGAGGCGATCCGCGAGGTGCGCCTGGCCCCCGAGATCGACGGCCGCATCGTGGCGATGCCGGTCTTCGAGGGAGAGCGGGTGCGCCGCGGCCAGCTGCTGTTCGTGCTCGACCAGGTCCAGTTGCAGGCCCAGGTCAGGACCGACGCGGCCGAGGCCCGCAAGGATCGGGTGAATGCCGAGCGCTACATCTTCCTCAACGAGCAGGGGGCGGTCTCCACCAAGGACCGCGATTACTACGTGACCCAGGCGATCCAGAGCCGCGATCGCCTGCAGGCCACTGCCGCCACCCTCGGCTACAAGAACGTGGTGGCCCCGATCGACGGCTTCGTGGGCAATCTCAACGCCAAGCTGGGCGACGTCGTGCGGGCCGGCACGCAGGTCACCAGCGTCGTCGATAACTCCCGGCTCTGGGTGCGTCTCGATGTGCCGGGCGAACTGGGCTGGAAGGTGCGTCCGGGGCTGCCGGTGGTGCTGCGGGCCCCGGACCAGCGTCAGCTGATCGCCCAGGGGCGGGTCGGTTTCATCGCTCCCTCCCTGGATCGGGATCGGCAGACCCTGCTGGTGAAGGCGGTGTTCGACAACCCGGATGGGGCCCTGCGCAACGACCAGCGCGTCAGCGCCACGCTGGTGTTCGGCCGGGGGCAATCGCTCTCGGTGCCGGAGCAGGCGGTGATGCTCCAGGCCGGCCAGCCGTTCGTCTTCCTGGCGGTGAGCGCTGAGGAAGCCAGGCGTCGCCTCGGCCGTGCGCTCGATCCGCCACCGCTGCTCGGGCTGCCGGTGGCCGTGCAGGTGCCGGTGCGACTCGGCACGCTGCAGGGCCGCACCTTCCCGGTGCTGGGGGGTGTCGCGCCCGGCGACACCCTGATCCTCGGCAACCTCGCCCAGCTGCGCAGTGGTCTGAGCGTGCAGCCGAGCCGCCCGCTGCCGGGTCGATGAGTCTCTCCGACACCTTCATCCGCCGCCCCGTGCTCAGCACGGTGTGCAGCATCCTGATCCTGATGGCGGGCCTGATCTCTCTGCCGTTGCTGCCGATCGAGAACCTCCCCAACATCGCCCCCCCGACGATTCAGGTGAACGCCAACCTGCCGGGGGCCGATGCGCTCACGGTGGAAAGCGCCGTGACCGGGCCGCTGGAGGAGAACATCAACGGCGCTCCGGGGATGGATTACATCACCTCCTTCAGTACCGGCGAGGGCACCAGCCAGATCAATGTGTTCTTCAAGGCCGGCACCGACCCCGACATCGATCAGGTCAATGTGCTGAACCGGGTGCAGACGGCCACCCCCCAGCTGCCACCGCAGGTCAATGCCCAGGGGGTGACGGTGCAACAGACGGCCACCAGCTATCTGCTTGTTTACAACCTCACCTCCACCGAGGGGCAATACGAACGCAGCTACCTCAACGGCCTCTATGAGCTCAACCTCGACTATCCGCTCTCCCGGGCCCCCGGGGTGGGTCAGGTCAATGTGTTCGGGGCCAGCTCCCCCTCCTTCCGCCTGTGGGTCGATCCGCTCAAGCTGGCCCGCTTCAACCTCTCCGTCAGCGACGTGGTCGAGGCGCTGAAGTCCCAGAACCAGGTGGTGATCGCCGGCAGCATCGGCGGGCCCCCTTCCACCGCCGGCAACCGCACCACCTACCCGCTGCTCGTGGATGGCAATCTCACCACGGTGGCCGCCTTCGAGAAGCTGATCCTGGCCAAGGGCCCCGATGGCGGACTGATCCGGCTCGGCGATGTGGGCCGGGCCGAATATGCCTTCCAGAACTTCAACAGCTCGGCGGTCAATGCCCGCAGCGGCCATCCCTGTGTGGGCTTCGGGGTGATTCAGCTGCCCGGCACCAATGCGATCAGCACCGCCCGCGCCGTCGACCAGGTGCTGGACGACTTCCGCCGCACCCTGCCCCCCGGGGTGGTGCTGGAGAAGGTGTTCGACCAGACCGACTTCATCAATGCCTCGATCAGCGGTGCCCTCGAAGCCCTGCGCGACGCCGTGGTGCTGGTCCTGCTGATCATCTTCCTGTTCCTTCAGGATTGGAAGGCGACCGCCGTGCCGGCCCTGGCGCTGCCGATCGCCCTGCTCGGCGCCCTGATCTTCGTCAAGGCCTTCGGGTTCTCGATCAATGAGCTGACTCTGCTCGGCATCATCCTCGCCACGGGTCTGGTGGTGGATGACGCCATCGTGGTGGTCGAGGCGGTGGCAGCCCGGATCGAGGCGGGGGATCCACCGTTCCGGGCGGCCTCCAACGCCATGAAGGAGCTGACCGGCGCGATCCTGGCCACCGCCCTGGTGCTGCTGGCGGTGTTTGTGCCGGTGGCGTTCTTCCCCGGTGCCACCGGCGTGATCTACCGCCAGTTCGCCCTCACGATCGTGTTCTCGATCCTGGTCTCCACCTTCAATGCGATCACGGGCAAGCCGCTGCAATCGGCCCTGCTGCTCGGCGGCGGCAAGACCGAACCGCGTGGACCGCTCTGGACCCTGATCGGCGGGGTCTTCGGGGGCGGATACGGCGCCCTCGTCGGCGGCTGGCTGCCGGCCCTGCTGCTGGGCCTCGTGGGAGCGGTGGTGGGCACATTCCTCATGCCGATCTTCACGGCGTTCAACGCCGGTTTCGAGCGGCTGGCCCAGGCCTACGACCGCCTTCTGCAGCAGGCGATCCGGCTGCGGCGGCTGCTTGTGGCGGTGCTGCTCGGCGGCGTGGTGCTGACCGGTCTGGCCTTCGTGGCGATCCCGACCGGGTTTGTGCCCACCGAGGACCAGGGTTACGGGCTCGGCATCATTCAGCTGCCGCCCCAGGCCTCTCTTGAGGCCACCATGGAGGTCGCGGCCAAGGCCCAGGCGATCATCGCCCGCGAGCCGGATGTGGTGTCCGGGGAGCTGGTGGGTGGTGCCGGATTCAATGGCAGTTCGGTGAATCAGGGCCTGTTCTTCTTCGGCCTCCGGCCGATCGATCAGCGCACTCGCCCCGATCAGCATGCCGGCGCGATCATCGCTCGCATGAACAAGGCCTTCCGCGAGATTCCCGGGGCGGTGGTGCTCGCCTCGCCGCCGCCGGCGGTGCCGGGCTTCAGTGCCCAGGGAGGCCTGTCATTTCAGTTCAACGACCTCAGCAACGGCGGCTATTCCCCCACGGATCTGGGGCGTCTGGCGGGGGAGTTGATCGAGAAGGCCCGCGCCACGGGTGATTTCGCCAAGATTTACACCCAGTTCATCAGCGACGCCCCGGTCTGGCGGCTGGAGATCGACCGCGATCGGTTGGCGTCCCTGAACATCGATTACGGCCAGGCAATGACCGCCCTGGGCACCCTCACCGGCGGCAGCTTCGTCAACCAGACCTACGAACAGCAGCAGTACCGCCAGGTGGTTGTTCAGGCCGAGGCCGATCGCCGCTCCCGTCTGCAGGATCTCGGCAATCTCATGGTCAACGACCGCACCGGCAAACAGGTGCCCCTGAGCAATGTGGTGCAGCCCCGCCTTGACAGTGCCCCGCCGATCATCAGCCACTACGACCTCTACCGCACGGTGCTGATCCAGGGCTTCGAGTCCATCGGCCGCAGCAGCGGCCAGGCCATCGATGCTCTGCAGGGCGCCTTCCGCGCCATGAATGCCACGAACATCGGCTCGGCCTGGTCCTCTCTGACGCGATCGGAGGTGCAGGCCGGGGCGCTGGCGGGGTTGGTGTTCGCCCTCGGGATCGTGGTGGTCTATCTGGTGCTGTCGGCCCAGTACGGCAGCTACACCGACCCGCTGATCATCCTGATGACCGTACCGCTGGCGATGCTGGGGGCCCTGGCCTTCCTGGTGCTGCGCGGTCAGGTCAACAATGTCTATGCCCAGGTGGGTCTGGTCACCCTGATCGGGCTGGCGGCCAAGAACGGCATCCTGATCGTGGATCTGGCGAACCAGCGCATGGAGCAGGGGCTCTCGGCGGCCGAGGCCGCCCGGGGGGCTGCCTGCTCGCGGCTGCGGCCGATCCTGATGACGGCGATGGCGGCCCTCGCCGGCTTCTTCCCACTGGTGGTGGCCGACGGCGCCGGCGCCCTGAGCCAGCGCTCCCTGGGCTCGGTGATCTTCGGAGGACTGCTGGTGGCCACGGGGCTCAGCCTGTTCGTGGTTCCTTCCTTCTATGTGCTGATGAAGAACCTGGAGGCGGCCTGGTTCCCCGCCAGCCAGAGCACCGATCCCCTCTCCCCTGACACGCCTCCCAGCTGAGATGCCCCTGCCCCCTCCCCCCGGCTACCAGCGCGGTCGTCAGCGACGGATCGACCGCCGGCGCATCGCCCTGGCGGCCCTGCTCGCCGGTGGGGCGGCGGCGGTGCTGGTCGTCCTGGCCCATCGGGTGGCGCGCACCCCCGGCGAACTGCTCAAGCCCCTGCCGCTGCCGGCGGTGCTGCTGGTGGTGGCCGGTGCCTCGGCCTGCGGGGCCTGGGGGGAGACGATGCGCCAGCTGGCGCTCACCCGCCTGGGGGAGCCCGGAGGGCCGGAGCGGTTGTAGCGGGATCGGTTGGGGTCGGCTCCCGGCGCTGCCGCTGGGGGGCTTCACTCGCTGGCCGCCGGTTCGGCAGCAGCCCTTGTGGGTGCCGGGCCCCGGCCGCGGGCCGCGAAGGCGGCCACAGCCGTGGGCAGTGTCGGGAAGAAGCGCTCCCGGCCGATCCGTTCGACGATCCCCGCCCGCTCCAGCTGCTGGAGCAGATCCTGTTTCACCCGGGCCAGCCCGACGACGATGCCCCGGGCGGCCAGGGTGTCCGTCAGCTCGAGCAGGGCATCGGCGGCGGTGATGTCGATCTCCACGATCGCCTCGGCATTGAGCACGAACCACTCCACGGGCTGCGGTTCGGCCGCGACGGCCGCCAGGGCCCGCTCCTGGAAATGGCCGGCATTGGCGAAGCAGAGCGGGGCGTCGTAGCGGTAGATCACCAGCCCCGGGATCGTTGTGGCTCCTTCCCAGTCGGTCACGTCGTGCAGGCCGGCCAGGTTCGGGACACTGCCCATCACCGCGTCGTTGGGGCGCATCAGCCGGGCGAACAGATCGATCACCGAGAGCGCCACCGCCAGCCCGACGCCCACCAGGATGTCGGTGAACAGCACGCCGGCCATGGTGATCAGCGCCAGCCGGAATTCGCTGCTCTTGAAGCGTCGCATCCGCGCGAATGCGGCGAGGTCGATCAGCCGCAGGGCGGCGGCGATCACCACCGCCCCCAGGGCTGCCCGCGGGAACAGGGCCAGGACGGGCCGCAGCGCCAGCAGCACCAGCAGCACCATCACCAGGGCCACCAGGGAATGGAGCTGCGAGCGGCTGCCCAGGGCGTCCCCGATGGCGGTGCGGCTGCCGCTGCTGCTCACCGGAAAGCCCTGCAAGAGGGCATTGCCCAGGTTGGCGGCCCCCAGCGCCAGCAGTTCCTGGTCGGCATCGATGCGGTCGCCGCTGCGGGCGGCGAAGGCCCGGGCCGTGAGCACGTTGTCGGAGGTGCCCACCACGGCGATGCCCACGGCCGCGGAGAGCAGGTATGGCAGCGAATCGACCGGAGCGGCCGGCGGCAGGCTTAGCCGCGGCAGGCCGGCCGGGATGCTGCCGATCACGGCCACCCCCCGCTGCTCCAGATGGCCGAGGCCGACCACGGCCACCGACAGCAGCACCGCCAGCAGCGGTCCGGGGGCACCAGGGGCCAGCCGCTGCATCAGCCGCAGAAACAGCAGCACCCCCAGGGCCAGCAGCAGCGTGGGCAGGTGGATCTCGCCGGCGCGCCGCAGCAGTTCCAGCAGCTGAGCGGGAATGGCCGTGCTCCGCAGCGGGATCCCGCAGATCCGGCCCAGCTGGCTGGTGATCATCAGGATCGCCACCCCGGCCATGTAGCCCACCAGGATCGGCCGCGATAGCAGATCGGCCAGGAAGCCCAGCCGGGCTGTCGCCGCCAGCACGCACACCAGGCTGACCAGCAGGGCCAGCAGGCTGGCCAGGCCGGCCGCCGCCTGGGGATCGCCCGCCGCCAGCGGGGCGATCGCCGCCGCGGTCATCACGGCGGTGGTGGATTCCGGTCCGACCGAAAGCTGGGGAGAGGAGCCCAGCAGCGCGTAGAGCAGCAGCGCCGGCAGGGCCGCCCAGAGCCCATGGATCGGCGGCACCCCCGCCAATTCTCCGTAGGCCAGACACTGGGGCACCAGGTAGGCGGCCACCGTGACCCCCGCCAGCACGTCCCCGCGCCACCAGGCCGGCCGGTAGGCCCGCAGCCGGCTCAGCCCGGGCAGCCGGTCGCGGCCGCGGCAACCCCAGGGTCGGACCGCCACCGGCCGGGCCGCGATCAGGTGATCACCGTCGGCTGCTCCATGCCCGTACGGGCCTTGATCTCCGCCAGGGCATCGATGCTGCTGATCAGATCGGCGAGGGCCGACTGGGGATCCTGGTTCAGATCTCCCCCTGGAGCGACGTAGCTCTCGAGGTACACCCGCAGGGTGGCGCCCTGGGTGCCGGTGCCCGACAGGCGCAGCACCACCCGGCTGCCGTCGTCGAGCAGCAGGCGCAGGCCCTGGCCGCTGGTCAGGGAGCCGTCCACCGGGTCGGTGTAGGCGAAGTCATCGGCGGTGGCGATGGCGCGACCGGCGAACCGCTCGCCCACCAGCGAGGGCAGCATGCCCTTCACCCGGTCGTAGAGGCCGTGGGCGGCGTCGCTGGCGATCGCCTCATAGTCGTGGCGGGAGTAGTAGTGGCGCCCGTAGCTGCTCCAGTGCTCGCCGATGACGGTGGACACCGGGCAGCCGCGCACCGCCAGGATGTTGAGCCAGAACAGCACAGCCCAGAGGCCGTCCTTTTCGCGGATGTGGTTGCTGCCGGTGCCGAAGCTCTCCTCGCCGCAGAGGGTGATGCGGCTGGCATCGAGCAGGTTGCCGAAGAACTTCCAGCCGGTGGGCGTCTCGAAGCAGGGAATGCCCAGCCTGGCGGCGACCACATCGGCGGCGGCGCTGGTGGGCATCGAGCGGGCCACACCCGCCAGGCCATCGGCGTAGCCCGGAGCCAGGGTGGCGTTGGCGGTGAGCACCGCCAGGCTGTCGGAGGGGTTCACGAAGCAGCGCCGGCCCAGGATCATGTTGCGATCGCCGTCGCCGTCGCAGGCGGCGCCGAAGGCGTAGGCGTCGCCCTCCAGCAGCAGGGCGGCCAGGTCGTGGGCGTAGGTGAGGTTGGGATCGGGGTGGCCGCCGCCGAAATCCTCCAGGGGCAGGCCGTTGCGCACGGTTCCGGCGGGGGCGCCGAGGAGGCCTTCGAACAGGCGGCTGGCGTAGGGGCCGGTGACCGCATGCATGGCATCGAAGGCCATGCGGAAATCGCCGCGCAGCAGGGCGCCGATGCGATCGAAGTCGAACAGCTTCTGCATCAGAGCCACGTAGTCCTCGACGCCATCGAGCACCGTGACGGCCATGCCGCCGAGCTGATGCTCACCCGGCTGGTCGAGGGGCAGCGGATCGGCCTCGAGGATGCGATAGCCGTCGAGGCTTGTCGTGGCCGCGTAGATGGCGTCGGTGAGCGATTCGGGGGCGGGGCCGCCGTTGGCGCCGTTCACCTTGACGCCGAAGTCACCGTCGGGGCCACCGGGATTGTGGCTGGCGGACAGAATGATGCCGGCCACAGCTCCGCGGCTGCGGATCAGATAGGAGGCGGCCGGGGTGGAGAGGATGCCGCCGGTGGTGGTGATCAGCCGGGCCACCCCATGGGCGGCGGCCATGCGGGCGATCACATCGATGGCGCCGCGGTTGCCGTAGCGGCCGTCGCCGCCGACCACCAGGGTGCCGCCGTCGATGCCCGGCACCACGCGCAGGGCCGCCTCCACGAAGCTCTCGAGATAGTGCGGGGTGGCGAACTGACGGCTGCTCTTGCGCAGTCCGGACGTCCCCGGTTTCTGGTCCTGGAAGGGTTGATCCAGCGCCACCTGGCGCACGGGGGCAGTGTTCGGCATCGGCCGGAGGCGGGCTGGGCATCCAAAATTAACCCTGCTCCGATCCGGTTCCTCTGAGTAGGTTGTGGCGATCGCTCATACGCCTGCCCGCCCGTGATCAGCCTCCGTCCCACCAGCCTCGCCCTGGTCGCCGCCGGTCTGCTGGGGCTGGCGCCGGTGGCGCGCGCCGCCGCGCCCCTGCCCTACGAGCAGGCCGTGGCCAACAGCCGCGAGACCGCCCACATGGTGCTCGACAAGGTGGCGGCCGAGTCGTGCCTGAGGGGCCGGCTGAATCGGGCGATGATCAAGCTCTCGGACAGTTGCGCCGCCCATGGCCGACGCGGCGAACTGTGCACCATCGCCGATCGGGTCGCGGCGGCTGTTCCGGTCACGCCGGAGCTGATGCGGGAGGCCTCCGAGCGCATCCTGCAACTCACGGAGTCCCCCGGCGGCGGCGCGACCGCCACGGCGGACCCCTGACCAGGAACTACCCCTGACCCCAGCAGCCCCACGCCAGGGCGGCGGGCGGTGGTGAGCGCTTCAGGAGCGACCCAACCTCAGCTGCCCCCACCGAAGCTGAACCGGCCGCCGGAGCCGCCGCCGGGTTTGCCGCTCTCGCTCTCCTTGGCAGGGGGCGCTGGCTGGCGGCAGAGCTGGGTCACATCCCGTGCGGCCTTGTCGATCGGGTCACGCCGCTGCAGGCTGTTGGCTGGAGCCACCACCGCCAGCTGGCGGATCTGCCAGAGCACGTCTTTGCAGCTGACCGAGAGCCGGCGGTTGTCGAGCAGCGGATCGGCCTGGCGTCGTGCCAGGTCGCAGGTCGCGGCGGTGTTCTCCCGGCCGCAGGCCAGGGTGTTGAGCTGCAGCTGACGAAAGGTGTCCTGGGGTGGATACCAGTTGAGGTCGGGCGCCGCCAGCAGGGGGGTGATCGGCAGCAGCGCGATCAGCGGGGCTCCGAGACCGCCCAGGAGCGGGATGCGAAGGGAGCGGATGGGGGCCATGCCACCGGAATGGGGTGCTGCCATCCTGCCGGCTCAGGCGAGGGGCAGGCCATGGCGCAGCCGGTCCTGTTCCCGTACCCAGCGCCGCCGGATCGCCTCCGAGGTGAGGGGGGCCAGGCTCCGCAGCAGGGCCCGCAGCCAGCCCTGGCGGCGCAGCAGGGCGGCCCGCTCGGCCTCCTGGTGCTGATGCCGCTGAATCGCCACGATCTCGCGGCTGCGCGTCGCCGCCACCGCCGCGGCCGCGGCATCGAGATCCGCCCAGGCTCTGGCGGTCCGCTCCCGGTGCCTGCGCTCCAACTCCCTGCGCTCCAACTCAGTTCGCTCCAATTGAGTGCGCCCGTCAGTCCCGCCGCCGGGCTGGGGCTCCCCCGCCGATTCGCTTGCCGGCTCACGCTCCGCCAGAAGCGGCCCGAGCGCTGCGTCGGCCACGACGGCATCGCGCAGGGCCATCGACAGCCCCTGGGCCCGCAGGGGGCTCATCGGGTGGGCGGCATCGCCGAGCAGCAGCAATCCCGGGCGCTGCCAGTGCGGGGCCAGTCCCACCTGCAGGGGCTGGGTGCTGGGGCCGGTGACGGTCTCCGCCTCCAGTGTCCGCAGCTGCGCCGCCAGGGGGGGCGGCGCCACGGCGGCCCAGCGCTCCAGCCAGGCGCGGCCATCGCTCGGGCGCCGGCCGCCAGCGTCCCCCGGGGACTCGGCCCAGCCCAGCTGCAGACCACCGCGCACCGAGGCGAACAGGGCCCAGCTGTCGCCACTGCCGACGCAGGTCAGGAAGCGGCCGTCAAGGGTGGCGGCGATCGCCTCGGCGCCGGCTCCCGTGAGCTGGAACCAGAGCACCGTCAGCGGATGGTCGCCGTCGACCACCAGCTCCAGATCCGCCAGCCGCCGCAGGCTGGAGGCCCGTCCGTCGCAGGCCACGACCAGATCCGCCGCCAGCCGCCGGCCGTCGGCCAGTTCCACCCCGCACACCCGACCCTGGGCCTGCTCCAGGGCTACCACCGGCTGGCCGCTGTGCAGCCGGCAACCGGCCGCCTGGGCCTGGGTCAGCAGATGGCCCAGCAGGGCGGGTTGGTCGATCAGTCGGCAGCAGGAGCCGTCGGCGAATGGCTCGGGGGCCTCGAACAGGGGCTGGCCGTCGAGGGCAAAGCTCCAGCCGCTCAGGGCCCGCTGGGGCACAGAGGCGGGCAGGGGCCAGACCCCCAGCCGCTCCAGGGCTTCGAGGCCGCTGGGCATCAGCCCTTCTCCGCGGAACCGGCCCAGGCCGCCGGGATCGGCTTCCACCAGATCCACCGACACACCGGCCCTGCGGCTGAGGGCCAGGGCCAGGCCGGCTCCCGCCGGTCCGGCCCCCACGATCACCACGCGCGCCACCCGAACGGCCCGGCTCAGGTGAAGGAGTTGTAGTTGCTGTCGGCTTCGGGGGGGGGCTCGATGCCCAGCAGGGCGTGCTTCTTGGTCAGCAGGTAGTCGACCAGCTCCTGCTGCAGGGTCAGCAGTTCGCTGGTGCAGCCGCGGAAGGCGGCCCGATGCCGGATCTCGTCGTGGCGGGTGTGCAGATCCCGCAGCATCAGGTTGATCGCATCCAGCCGGGGCGAGTGGATGCGGGAGGAGGGCACCGGATCCATTCGGATGGCTTGACGGACTGGACCGATCGTAGGGGGCGGGCCTGGGGCGGGCACCAGAGCGGCCGCCAGGCCTGTGCGCTTCCAGGCCGAGTGCTGGCCGTGGACGCCCAGCGGTGGCTCAGCGGCGCCCGGTGGCGAGCTTGCAGCGGTGTCCCCTGGAGCGAGCCGGCCGGGCCAGAGGAGCGTTGACCGACAGAGGTTCCCCTGCCCATGCCTGTGGTGGGATCCCCGCGCTGGAGGGGTGCCGCGGCCCGGGGGCTCGATGGCGGCCCTGTTCAGGCCCACCCGGCGCGATCCCGTTCCCCGTTCAACGCGTCGGCGACATGGTGCTGCAAGGGGCGGATGCCGCGTCGGCTTGTCTCCTGCTCCATCGTGCCGCCGCTTTCCGATGCCTGGGTGGGTCGCTGCTGTCCCTGCCGGTCCGGGTGCCCCCGCCAGCCGCCCCGCACCGCTCCGGTGGGGCGGCCAGCCCTCTCCACTCCACTGCCGCACCGGAGTCGTTGGCGCTTGAGCTTGCGCGCCAACCGCTCCGTGATCCCCAGCTCCGCCCCGCGCCACATCCGGTCGATCTCCGCCTCGAAGTGGCGGGCCAGCAGCGGTGAATCGATCAGCAGCAGGGTTTCGTCGTTCTGATGGGCCGCGGAGGGACTCCAGTTGAACGACCCGGTGATCACGCGGCGGCCATCGATCACCGCGACCTTGTGGTGCAGCTTGTCGCCAGCGGCCAGTCGCGGGGTGCCCACGCCGGCGTGCGGCCGGACCCAGGGGCGGTTGCCGGCCTCGATGCGACAGTCGCGATCGGGGAGGCTGCGGCCGAGCAGATCCAGCACCTCGCTGAAGGAGCGGTTGGCGAAGCCCGGATCCGCCAGTACCCGGATCTCCACGCCGCGCCGCTGCAGGGCCGCCAGGCCGTTGGCCAGATCCTGGGAGGACAGCACGAACAGGGCCAGATCGAGCCGCCGGCGCGTCGTGGCCAGCTGCCGCTGCAACCAGAGCAGGCCGTGATCGGGATCCTGGCGGCGATGGGGGGCGAACAGCACCTGCACCGGAGTGCCGCCCACCAGCACCCGCCGGGCCGCTCCGCCGCCCTTGCCCACCCCGAAGCGGCTGTCGGGTCGTCCCCCCGGTCCATCACCCCACATCCGGGCGTGCTCCGCCGTGAACAGGGCCGCCAGGGCCGGACTGTCGAAGCGCAGCAGATGGTTGACGTTGCCCCGGGTGCGGGGATCGTCGGCGTCGCCGTGGATGCAGGAGGGGCTGAAGTTGGCCGATCCCGTCACCACCACCCGCCGGTCGGCCACCAGGTACTTGTGGTGCATCAGCCCGCTGCCCGCACTGCCGTCCGCCGTGTCATCGAGCATGGGCACACCGGCCCGCCGCAGGATCGCCACCGCGTCCCCCTGGCCCAGCGCCCGCAGCTGGGCCAGGCGCAGCCGCTGGTGGGGCGGCAGGTCCGCCGGATGCTGGTCGCTCCAGGGTGTGCTGTAGGTGTTCTCCAGCACCACCCGCACCCGCACACCCTGGCGGTGGCGATCGGCCAGGGCTTCGGCCACCCGGGGCAGGGAGAGTTCCTGCACCGCCACCAGAATCTCCCGCTGGGCCCCCCGAATCGCCTCCAGGATCAGCTGCTCCAGGTCGTCGCCCTGACGCCAGCGAGCGCTGAGTGGACTGCGGTATCGGCTTTCGCCCCGGTGGTTGAACGCCACCCGGATGTCACGCGGCAGGGGCAGGGCACCGGCCGCTGCCCCCTCCAGCCGGGCCGGGGCATGGGCGCAGCCGGCCGCAGCCAGGGTCAGAAGGGCCGCGACGCTGGCGGCGAGGGGCTGAAGCGAGCGCACCACAGGGCCGCTGGGGCGAGATCAGCGTTCCCTGGGGGCGACCCCTGACGCGCGCCCGCAGAGCTGACGCTGCTGTCGGCACGTCGGGGGGCCGTGGGTGCACAGGGCGCGTCGTCGAGGAGCCCCCCGTGCTCGGTTGGTTCAGGGCGCTGGATTCGCTTGACCGCTCGGCTGCACCACCCGGTACTGGAGCGGGCCTGCAGCCGTCAGGTTGACCATCGGTGGGGCGGCTCGCTCCGATGGCGATGGCGCGCGCGAGGCCGAGGCCCTCTCAGGAGTGGCCGGGCATCTCCGAGGTGCGCAGCATTGCGGTGAACCAGAGGCTGCCGATCAGAACCGCCGCCAGCACCCCGGCACCGATGCCGACACGCGTCATCAGCAGGGGCACCGCCAACGGGAAGAGCAGCGAACCCGCCAGAGGCGTGAAGGCCACCAGGGCCTTCAGAGCGGCCCTGGGCCGCTGGGAGATCGGGGAGACGGCGGAATCGGCGTTCGTCATCAGAACCACTCGCTGACGGCCTGGTGGGCGGGATTGCTGTTGTCTTCGGGGGTGGACCGGCGGAACTCGAGGGTGATCGAGCGCTTCTGCTCACCATCGGCGGCGGTGGCCTCGATGGGATAGAGCTGCTGTCCGTCGCGGAAGGGGACCTGGATGCGGAAGGTGCCGTCGGCGGAGAGGGGAACTTCTTCCCCACCGATGGTGAGGCGAGCGGCGGGATCGGTGGCGCCGTAGACGATCAGTTCGGCATCGGCGACGAGCCAGAAGGAGCGCTGGCGTGGAGCGAGTCCGGCGCCGGATTCGGTGCGACCGGAGGCCCAGAGACCGGCACCGGATGCGGAGAGAGCGGAGGAGGAGTCGGCGGAATCGTCGAATTCATGGAAGGCCTCGGAGCCGCGACCGAGGCGGCGCCAGCGGGAGGTGGCGGTTTGGTAGAGGCGCTCGTGGAGGCCGGAATCGGCGGGTTCGACGGGAGCTGGGAGTGTGGAGGCGGGAGCGGCGTCGAGGGAGAAGGGAACGAACTGATCGAGGATCTGCTCGGAGGGATGGAGAGCGGGAACGCGGGCGACGGAGGAGAAGGCGAGGGAGATCCAGCCCCCGGCGGGCCCGCCCTTGCGGTAGCCGAGTTCGACGCGGTAGTCGCGATCGGAGAGGGGAACGGGGAGGTACCACTCGGTGGCATGGGCGTCGACGACCACCTCCTGAAGGGTGTGGGGGTGGGCGGAGCCGGAGGTGAGTCCGGTGACATCGGCGACCCGGAGGCAGAGGCGATCGGCGCCGTCGGCGAGGGCGTCCTGGCGATCGGTGTCGGAGATGTCCCAGAAGACGTAGGCCCACTGGGGATCGCGGGGGAGGAAGACGACGCGGGTCTCGGCGGCGGGCCTGGGGGCGGGGGCCATCTCGGCCTCGATCGCCCGCAGGTCGGCCGCGACGCTCGCCGCCGGGGCCGGCGCGGAGCTGTCAGCTCCGAGATCCGGAGAGGCCCCGACGATGGCTTCGGCCAGCCCCTCACGACTCTGGGCGCTGTACCGACTGATTCCCAGGGTGCGCGCCAGCTCGCGCAGCTGGCGCATGCTCATCGAGGCGAGATTCGCAACCGGGTTGTTCTTCAAGTGTCGTCTCCCAACGCCATGAAACACTTCGCAATCCTCAGCGATCCAATCGCTTCGGGATCGCCCCTGTCAGGGGATGGGCACACGCATCAGCCGGCCAGGGTCTGCGGCGCCCCGGCGCCGCTGCGGTTCTCCACGGTATCCAGGCGCCACCTCTTGCTCGGTGTGGAGTCGTGTTCCGCCCGCCAGGCCAGCAGGGCGGACACCAGCACCAGGGCGCTGATCCCCAGCCACAGCCGCGACCGGCCCGGTGCCGAGATCCGGACACGGGCGGGTCGCCGCCCCAGCCGCTTGGCGCCGATCCCCAGGGGCTGACCACAGCGGGCGCACACCATCCGTCCCCCCAGGCTGCGATCGGCCTTCACAGCCCAGCTGCCGCAGGTCGGGCAGGCCATTGATCCGTTCCGGCATCACGACCTGCATGATCGCCGAACCGCCGTTGGCCTGGGGCGGGCCGTGCCGTCTCCGAGGGCCCGGCTTCGCCGTTCCCCGATGGCGGCTTCCCCCGCGCCCTGCGCTCTCTGTCCTGCGCCCGTCTGCTGCTCGCCTTCGGCTCCCCGCCGCCCGATCAAGCCCCCAGCACCTTCGATCCGGCCATCGCGGCGGCCCTCAGCGAGGCCCTGATCCGCTCCGGAGTCGTGCGGGTGCGCGTGGCCTTCGGCCTTCCCGGTGACGCTTCCACCAACGGGTGCCGGAATTCGACGGCCGCGCCCGCCGGCTGTTGCGCTAGAACAGATGTACTGCCATTGGTTCGTGCGTTCCCCGCTGCTCGCCCTGCCCCCCGGTGTGCCGGTTCCCTTCCGTGCCCTGCCGGATCTGGCCCCCTGCCCCCTGGCCCTGGAGCCGGTGGCCGCCGGATTCCCCAGTCCCGCCGACGACTATGTCGAGGCCCGGATCGATCTCAATCTCGAGTTGATCCCCCGCCCGCTCTCCACCTTCTTTATGCGGGTAGCCGGCGATGCCATGGCCGCCGACGGCATTCTCGACGGCGACCTGCTGGTGATCGACCGCAGCCTGAGGGCTCGCCCCGGAATGCTGGTGGTGGCCAGCCATGACGGGGCCTTCGTGCTGCGACGCCTGGAGCGGCGCGCCGGCCGCCTCTGGCTCGTGGCCGGCTCGGAGGGCTGGCCACCGCTCGCCCTCGACCCCGAGGGGGGCGATCCCGAGCTCTGGGGTGTGGCGATCCACGCTGTTCACCACCTGTCCCTGTCGCCGTCCCGTCGCCGATGAGCCGCCCGCTGGCCGCCGTCCATCGCCCCGGCTCACTCCTGCGGGATGCGGGGCAGGGTCACCAGCAGTCCGCGCCGCCGCAGTTCGCGCTGGAACTCCCGGGCCGGCGAGGGCCTGTCCGCCTGCCAGGCTCGGCGCAGATGACCGAACAGGGCGAGCCCCCGCAGCACGAGGGTCAGGCACACCAGCAGCTGGAGGGTGAGGTGGAGCACGTCCCGCCGGAGTCCGAATCCAGCGTAGATGCCGCTTTCACTCCCGCACGGCCAGCATGCAGGAGTCAGGGGCTCCGGTCCCGTGCGGGCGTGTGATGAGCGACTCCCTCCCCCGGCTGAGCACCGCCGAGCTCGAGACGCTGCTGGCGGCCCTCGACCCCCTGCTCGATGGCTTCGGCGATGGTGCCTCCTGCCTCGACGATGCCCGGGCCTTTCTGCACCGCCTGGGGGAGCAGCCGCTGGCGAGCGCAGCCGGATCCGACCCTCCGGCCATGATCCGTTGGCTCGATGTCTGGCGGGATGCCGGCGGCAACCGCAGCACCCTGCGGCTGATGGTGGCCATGCTGCTGGAGGAACGCCGGCGCTGAGCGGTGTTTCAGAGGTCCGGAAACCATGCGGCTGGGGGTGGCGATGCCGCCCTGCAGGGACTACACAGGGGTCAGGCACAGGGGGAGCGTTCGGCTGATGAGCCAAGACCGGCGACTGGTTTGCTCCGGTGCGATGCGGGCGGCGGTCCGCCGTCGCTTCCGGACTCGCGTCTGGGGTGCTGTGTCCGGGATCTGCTGAGGAGGACACGCGCTTTGGCCCGGACGCCGCTGCTGCCGTTGCGCTCCTGGTGGAAGGAGGAGCGGCGCAGCCTGGCGTCGTGGCGGTCGCTGCGGGGGGTGGTGGGGCTGCTGCTGCTGGGTCTGATTCCTCTGGCTGTGCTGGAGGTGCAGCGGCGTTCGCTGGCTCTGGCGGAGCGGCAGCGCAATGAGCATGCCGAGGCCACCGCGATCGTGGTGGCCTCGCTGGCCTCCCTGCGGCGTACCGCCCAGGACTGGGCCCATTGGGACGAGATGAATGATTTCGTCTCCGGCCGCAGGCCGCAGTTCATTGCCACCGATATCGCCACCACCTCCCTGTTTGATGACGGCGGCGTGATGGTGCTGCTGGATTCCAGGGATCAGCCGCTGCTGGTGTTCAGCCGGCAGGGGCGCAACCGGCCGGGAGATCTTGATCTGCTCGACTGCGTGCGCCGCAATCGTCGCCATCTCGGCCCTGCGGTGGATTCCACCCTGCGACTGGCCTGCACCAATGGCCAGGGGCAGTGGTTGCTGGGGGTCGGCACGCACATCAGCAACAGCGACAGCACCGCGCCCGTCAACGGCGTGCTGGTGATGTTCGAGCCGCTGCTGCGGCAGGAGTATGGCCGCACGATCAACATCCGGCTGATGGCCCTGGGTCGCCAGCTGCTGCCGGCCTCCAGCGGCCAGCTCCAGCGGCTGGAGCCCTCGCTGTTCGGTCCAGCGGGCGAGGCCGTGGCCGTGGCTGGCGCCTCGACGCAGGGCGCGCTGCTCGCGTCACTGGCTGAGGACGCCCTGCGGCTGCTGGCCCTGGGGCTGCTGATCCTGGGTGTTCGGATGCTGCTGCTGCTCGGAGCCCGCCGGCAGCGCCTGGCCCGTCGGCGCCTGGAGCGGCAATCGAATCACCGGATCCGGTACGCCAGTCGCGAGCTCGACCGGTTACTGAGTCGTATGGGCATGGATCCTGCGGCACCCCAGGCCGACCAGCGGGTGATGGCTCGCCTGCTGGAGGCCGGCCTGCCAGCACCCGGGGAGGGAACCCGCGGGATCGAACGCAAGCTCGAGCAGCTCGCCGATCGCTTACAGCGCTTCCTGCATGGCGCCCGTTCGCTGGCCTTGTTTGATCCCCTCACCCAGCTGCCCAATCGCCGCTATTTCATTGAGCACCTCGAACTGCAGGCCGAACAGGCCGGCAACAGCGCCTGTCGCTTTGTGATCCTGTTCATTGACGTCGATCGTTTCAAGAGCATCAATGACACCTATGGCCACGCCATTGGTGATGCGTTGCTTGTGGTGGTTTCTGATCGGTTGCGTGAACAGATGCGCAAGACGGACTTTCTGGCCCGTTATGGTGGTGATGAATTCGCCCTTCTGGTTGAGCAGACGGGCGTCAATCCCACCGACAATGCTGGAATTCGAGCAGCGGCCTACAGCCTGGCCAGCCGTATTGCCAGTGCTTTCGAAGTTCCGGTGCGGCTTCCCGGTGTTGAACTGGAACTGAGTATCAGTATTGGCATCGACCTCGAATTGTTGCAGCCGGGCAAAGCCGAGGAAACGATGAAGCGCTGTGATCTTGCGATGTCAAGGGCCAAGCAGTACAAGCACACTCGAATCGCCGTCTTTGATGTGGCTGATCGTGCGCTGCCGACGGATAACTATCGTCTCTACGTGGATTTGGTGCAGGCGATCCGCGATCATGCCATTGATGTTCATTTTCAGCCTATTGTCACGGTTGATGGGCGGATCCTTGGCGTGGAAGCCCTGGCGCGCTGGGACCATCCCGAGCTGGGCCCGATGTCACCAGAGCTGTTCATCGACCTGGCCGAACGCCACCGTCAGATGGTGATGCTCGGTGGCGAGCTGCTGCGGGTGTCCCTGCAGCGCTTCGCTGAGCTGCAGATGGGCCTGGCTCGCCTGCGGGGTCAGGGGCGTGCTGATCCGGGTGATCAGCAGCCGCTCTCGCTCTCGCTCAACCTCTCGCCCTCGATGCTGGCTGACCCGGAGTTGGTGGATCGGCTGCAGGGACTGATGAGTCTGCATCCGATCGATCCACGCTGCCTGACAATTGAGCTCACCGAGCGTTCGGTCATCGATCCGGGCAGTCATACGACAGCGAATCTCAGGTCCCTGCGGGGAATGGGAATGAGTCTGTCGCTGGATGATTTTGGTACGGGATATTCGTCATTGAATCTGTTGACTACGTTCCATCCCGACGAAGTTAAGATCGATAAGTCTTTTGTGATGGCTATGGTGAGTGATCAGTTGTCTCGCCAGATTGTCACGATGGTGGCCGGGATGGCCCCTTCGATGGGTCTGGAAATCGTGGCGGAGGGAGTGGATAACACGGCCTCACTCAGCGCCCTCAGTAACCTTGGGATTCGCCGTTTCCAAGGCTATTTATTCGCCCGTCCCCTGCCGGTGGCTGAGCTGTTGTCGCGCTGTATGTTCACTGAGGAAGGGGTTCATCTCATCCTGGATCATCCGCTGGATCGTGCTGTTCAGACCGCCGGCAGTTGAAGACTCCCTCCAGCGGCAGTCACTGGCCTTGGCGGCGATCGAAGAATGGCAACCGCCAGGATGGTCGTCTCAACCGTCGTCTGACCTGTCTGAGGCGGCGGGGATCCACGGGAATCGCCTTCGGCCGGTAATCGAGATCCTGCAGCAGTTGGATGGCCTGGTTGATCACCAGGGGTTTGTGGAACAGGTAACCCTGGGCTTTGCTGACTCCATTGTTGAGCAGCCACTGTCGCTGCTTTTCGCTTTCCACACCCTCGGCGGTGATGCTCAGACCCAGGTCGTTGAGCATCGTCACCATGGTGCGCAGCAATGTGCGCGGTGATTCCTCCGTCTGATCGATCCGGTTCACAAAGGCCCGGTCCACCTTCACCATCTGGATCGGCAAGGACAGAAGACGAGCCAGGGAGGAATAGCCGGTCCCGAAGTCATCGATCGCGATCACCACCGAACGGTCGACCAGCTCATTGAGGAAGCGGTCAAAGCTCTCGGAGGTGTCCTGGAACGCATCCTCGAGCAACTCGACCTGGATCCTCCAGCCCGTCGGCAGCGGATTGTCCTCGATCAGAGTAAGCAGCTTCTGGCGCAGTTCCGGGTCCTCCAGCAGAAAACCGGATAGGTTCACGCTCACTGACATCAGCTTCTGGGGGATCGGTGCGGCCAACAGCGGCACCGAAGCCAGGGCCTTTTCGATCACCAGCAGGTCGAGTTCGCCAGTGATCCCGCTCTCCGCCAGCATTGGCAGGAACTGGCCTGGACTGAGTACGGATGTGCCGCGCTCCCAGCGCGCCAATGCCTCAAAGCCGATCGGTTCCCCAGTGCGGAGGTCCACGATCGGTTGCAGGTAGGCATCAAGGGCACGATTGGCGAGGGCATCGCGCAATTCCGATTCCAGTCGGTAGGTTTCCCGGGCGGTGATCCGTGATTCGCCATCGATGAAGCGGAAGGCGCTGCCGCTGGAGCGCAGAGCCATCCGCACAGCCATGCTGCTGTCGGCGAGCATGGCCTCAACATTGTCGTAGTTGCCCTGGAAAATGGCGATGCCAATGGCGATGGCCATCGACAGGGTCTGGGGACCGTTGCGGTAGCTCTGGGTGGTAAAAGCGATGATTCGCTCGGCCACCCGCTGCAGATCCTCCTCTTGAACATCGAAGGGCAGCAGAATCACCAGCTCTGCATCGGTGAACCGAGCCACCGAGCTGCCCTTCGGCACGGATGCGAGGACTCTGCGCGCCCCCTCGTTGAGGAATTCTTCGGCGACGAGTCCACCCAGGGTGGCATTGACCCGCTCGTAGTCGCGAAAGCGGCAGCGAAACAGGCTGAAGGGCGTATTCACGTCCATCGCCAGAATCAGGTCGAGCATCTGCAGCATCTGATCGCGGCCGATCAACTGATCGAGGGAGCCCAGCCCCTGGCGTTTGCTCGACTGCAGGCGCTCGGCTCCCAGGCTGTTGCCCTCGCTGCCGCTCAGCAGGGACACCTGCCGCAGATGGTTCAGCTGTTGCACGGTCAGCGAGGCCAGGAGTCGCAGGCTGTCAATCTGGTCGCTGGAGAGCTGGCGGGGTTCGCGGCTGATGGCACAGAGACTCCCCAGGGCATAACCATTGCTCGTGATCAGTGGAAAGCCCGCATAGAAACGGATGTGTGGCTCACCCACCACCAGTGGATTGTCGGCAAAGCGGGGATCGGCGAGGGCATCGGGAATGATCAGAGGATCCCGCTGCAGGATCGTGTGGCCACAGAACGAGATGCCGCGTGGCGTCTGTTGCTGACCGAGCGGTGCCCCGACGCAGCTTTTGAACCACTGGCGGTCACGGTCGACGATGCTGATGATGCCGATCTCGGTGCCGGCGATGCGCCGGGTCAGCTCGCTGATGTCATCGAAGCTGGGATCCTGTGGCGTATCCAGCACAGCGAAGCTGTGCAGCTCGAGCACGCGGGAGAGTTCGTTGTCGGGAGTCGCTGGCTGCTCCATGGTTGTCAGCGGCTGAGCCGGCTCAGCATGCGGCCGTCGCTCCAGGCCACACGGTTGCGACCTCCCTGTTTGGCGCTGTAGAGGGCCTTGTCAGCCGTGGTGTAGAGGTAATCAATGTTGTAGCCACAATCCGCCGTGGCAGCAGCACCGACGCTGGTGTGCAGGGTGAGGTGATGGCCCGCGAAGTTGAGTCGGCTCATCTCGAGCTGCAGGCGCAGCCGTTCGAGCGCCTTGCTGGCGGCTTCGCGTGACCCTTGGATCAGCAGGGCGAATTCCTCACCACCAAAGCGACAGACCAGGTCGTTGGGTCGGGTCACCGTGCGCAGGATCTCGCCGACGTGAACCAGCGCTTCATCACCGCAGCTGTGTCCGAACGTGTCATTGATCCGTTTGAAGTGATCCAGATCAAGGATGGCGAATACCAGATCGCCACGCCGCTCTTCAGCTTCCGCCAGCAGTTCCTTGGCTTGTTCCATGAACAGGTTGCGGTTCATCAGCTGGGTGAGCCCATCGGTGTGTGACGCCTCCATCAGCCTGGGCAGCAGACGGTGGGACAGCAGCAACCAGACAATCAGGGTGAGAAGGGCGGCGGTGCTGGCACCAATCAGGACGAACGCGATCAGGTCCTGACTGAATTCCACCAGGACCACGCCCGGATCGTAGTTGACGAGCAGCAGCATCCGCTCAGGCCCGAGTCCCAGATCCTGGCGGGGCATCTCAATCGGCCTCACCACGGTGAAGCTGGAGGAGCGAAATTGGAAGTCGTTGGATTCAAGCAGCACACAGTTGTCCTGACCATTGCGGAAACAATTGACGACCGCCTGAAAATCAGCGTCGTTGGTCTCGGACTGGCTGACCAGCGAATCCGTGATCGAGAGGTTGACCCAATTGGGTCTTGACGTATAGGCGACTCGACCATTTCGATCAATCACTAGCATGACGTTCATGCCATCAAGTTCATCTTCGCGCTCACTTGACGTGTAGCGCCGGAATAGCGCCTGTCGGATGGCGGGTGACATGGGCGTGGAAAGAGCTGCTGTCACCAGCGTGCGCACATGTTCAGCGTCTGCAATGACCTCACGGTGCCGCTCCACAAGATCAGTTAAGGCAAAACCGGAGCTGAGAAGGATGGTCGTAATCGCCCAGAATTCGAGCAGCTGGCGCCGAAGGAAGCGGGATGACTGCTTGACGGGTCCGCTCAGATCCATCACCGAGTGCCACTATGACGGTTGACCAGGCTCATGACCTGTTCAATCAGGGTGCGTAGCCGCCCATGCGCCTGCTGCTCGGCCAGCAGGAAGGCTTCGGTTTCGGTGGCCTGACGCCCATCATCGGGCTTCAGCTGCTGACGGAGGGCCTGTCCGAAACGCTCAGCATCGGCCAGGGCCAGGCGGGCGGAGTCGATCTCCTGCTCCAGCTTGTTCAGATCATCCACTGGGATGCCGGCCTGGTCTTTGAGGCTGGTCACATCCACCTGGTTGGCCACGTAGTAGTCGGGGCTTATGCTTTCGCCGGAAAAAATCGGATAGAGGGTGAGGCGATTCCAGAAGGGGGTTCCGTCCTGCCGATAATTCACCAGCTCACCAGAATAGGATTTGCCTTCACGCAGGGCCTGGCGCAGCCGTGCGAGTTCGCGCTGATCGGTGTCAGGTCCCTGCAAAAAGCGACAGTTGTAGCCGATCGACAGATCGCGGCTGTAGCCGGTGATGGTGGTGAAGGCGTTGTTGACGTAGATCAGAGGGGCATCCGGCTTGCGCATGTCGGCGATCGAGATACCGATGATCGAGTCATCGACCACGCTGCCGAAGATGGACAGCTCCTGGAGCTGATCGGCAAGCCGGGCCGCCAGGCTCGATTCGCGCTGACTGGAGTCGATCAGTTTCTGGTTGACGCGTGCCAGCTGCTGACTCTGGCGCTGGAAGACGGCAGTGGCGGCCACGGAGGTGATGCCGAGCAGCCCCACGTAGCCCATCAGAAAGCCGAGGCTGCCGAAGCCGTCGACCTGCATGCCGCGGACGGTGACCTCCTGGATGCCACGGACATCCCCCACCTTCCAGTCGCGCTTTGGTGAGTCTGGGTGGGCGTTGTGGCATTTGACACAGGCGGAGCGCATCAGCACTGGTGTTGCCAGCCGGTAGGAGGAGCGCCCGATTCCGTTACCCTTGAGCTGGGTGAATACCTTCCGTTTCGGGTCAGACCGAAAGGTTTTGATCGCTTCACGCTCGAAATCATCGAGTGGATGGCTCACCCGTTTCGCGAAGGGATAGTCGGAAAGGAATTCGTAGGCGATGCGTCCGTCACTGTGGGCGTTATCGAACAGCGCACCAAGTTCAATCGAGAGGGTGGCCGGGATCGGAATGCCGCCGTGGATGTTGCGGTAATTCTCGGAGTAAACGGCTTTACCATCGGCCGCCTGCAATCGTGAAATCACGTTGTCGGCGTAGTACGAGCGGATGCCGGTCGCCAGGGTGGAGATTTCATCGGCCTGCAACTCCATCTGTGACACCGTGGCGTTGGAGAGCGACGTGAACATCACCACCGGCAGCAGCAGCAGGCTGCCGAGCAGTAACCACAGCGCGGAGTCGGGCTTCCAGAGCCAGCGCAACAGGGCCTTGAACCGACTCAGAACGATCCCCGGGATCAGCGGCGGCATCCGGTCAGATCGTTTCACCGAGTGATCAGTCCACACTTCGCCAAGGTAGCGCCGCCCGGCGCGCCACGCTTGCGGCACGCTCCGGGCGGCGCGCGTTCAGTTGTGAGGTGTCGTCTTGCCGGCTGCCTCGGCTTGGCGGCTGCAGGTCCCGAAATCAATGATCCGCTCGGAGACGCCCGCACCACGGGCCCGGAAGGTGGAGCGGCCATCGGCGGCAATGTGAAGCGTCAGCAGTTCTCCGGGCTTCTCGCCGAAGTGGTCGTTGAGCAGGAACAGTTCGATCCGATGCTCCCCCGCGCCACTCTTGAGCAGTCGTCCTTCGCTTTCCAGTCCGGAGCGGAGCGCCTCGCTGTGGCTTTTGCTGTTCCCAGGGCTGTAACGGCTGACGACAGTCGCCTGACCGCGGGCCCGGGCGATGTGGATGTGGACATGCCCGTTGTTCTGGAAGCGGCAGTCGACCATCTCCAGATCTCCAACCCGTTGGAGGGGCAGCTCGGTGTGTGGCTGGCAGCCGCTCAGCAGCAGGGCCGTGATCCCGAGGCGCATCCAGAGGCTTGAGCGGAACGGGTTCCTGGCGCTGCCGACGGCCTGACGCTGAAGCGGGCGGAGAGCGAGGGCTCTGAAGCCACGGCTGCTCTGCCTCTGCCGGGGTTCCAGACCGGGATCAATCCTTGCCACCGCAGCCATTCAGAACGGTTTGGCGACGCTGGATACCGGGATGCGGTTGATCTGAACCCCGTGCGCTATTGGCCATGGAGTGCTGACCACCTCATTCCGTTGCTTGAAGCTTAAGGGTTGGTGAGAGGCTTGTCAGGGCTGGCCATGGTCCCGGAGCCGTGCGAATCCCCTGGCCGGAGACCCATCGGTCGTCGCGCGATCCGTTCCGTGTCAAACCGATTGCCGATCAGTGCCTGCTCCGCTGTCAATCAGCTGATTGACAGCCTGCAGCTCTGCATGGACCCTGACGATTTCCGGGGCCTGTTCGCCAGAACTCACAGTGCTGATTGGGCCTGCGGAACGGAGAGGGTGGGATTCGAACCCACGGAAGGTTTCCCTTCGCCGGTTTTCAAGACCGCCCAAAAGCATTGCTATAACTGCGTTCTCGGTGGCCTTTGCCTAGGTTTTTGCCATCAGCGTGTCGGTTTGTGTCGACGGCATCGACGCACTTGTGCACGCTTCGTCCCCTGCTGGGCCCATCAGCCCATGCACTGCTCAGAACGACGTGAGCACAGCAGGGGATGCGCGGGCTGATGCCATTGCCAACTGGCACCACTAGCATTGCCATATGGCTACGACTGCTGCTGCATCGCTCGCCGGCCCTGGAGGTCCTGCCCAGGTTCTGGAGTTGGAGGGTGATCGCCCGGCGGATCTGCTCGCCGCGGTCCGTCATGGGCTGCCGTTCACGGCCCTGGAGGCCATCGCCAGTCAGCTCGATCTCCCCACTTCAGACATCGGGGCGTTGCTGGGAATCCCGCAGCGCACCTTCGCCAGGCGTCGCAAGACGCTCCTGCTCAGTCCGCAGGAATCGGATCGGCTCTACCGCCTGGCCCGCACCTTCGCGATGGCCGCCGAAGTGCTGGGCAGCACGATCAAAGCGAGGCAATGGCTGCTCTCACCGAACCGGGCGCTGGCCGGTGAAGTGCCCCTGCAGTGGCTCGACACCGACATCGGGTCCCGCCAGGTGGAGGAGGTGCTGCTGCGCCTGAGCTACGGCGTGTTCAGCTGATGCTTCTCTGGCGAATCGCCCGGGAGATTCATGTCGACTCCGCTCTGGAGGGTGTGGGGGGCCTGATGGTTTCTGGCCGCTGGCACCAGCGCGGGCGACCCATCCTCTACACCGCCAGTTCCGCAGCCCTGGCGGCCCTGGAGGTGCTGGTGCACGTGGAACCGCTGCAGGCGCCTGACGATCTGCGACTGCTGGGCCTGGAGCTGCCGGACGAGCTGACCATCGAGGAGCTGTTTCCAGCGCTGCTTCCTGAAGACTGGCGCAGCGTGCCAGCACCGGAGAGCACCCAGTCCATCGGCAATGCCTGGCTGGAGCGCAGATCCAGCATTGCTCTACGGGTTCCCTCGGTCGTGGTTCCGATGGAAACCAACGTGTTGCTCAATCCACGCCACCCAGAGATGACCAGGGTGCGGATCAGCAGCAACGAGGCTTTTCGCTTCGATTCCAGGTTGCGCTGAGACGGCCAAGTTCAACCTCCTGGCAGCTCAACCGACTGGGTCTTGCTCGTCTTGAACCCAGCAACCACCGCAGGGCTCCGGTCGGCGACGGCCGTCCTTCAGCGTGCCACGGCTGCGCCGTGGCGTGCATCGGCCAGCCGCCGCCGCCCTCCGCTCCGGGGTCGGTGTGGGGGTGGCGGGCATGGCTGCCTCCCGCGGCTGCGGTGGCCTGGCAGTTGCCCCGTGCATGGGCTCGGGTGATGCCCCAGGTTTCCTCGCGCGGCTGCGCGGCTGGTTGGTCATTCACGGCTGAATCTGCTGTGTTTGTTTATCTTTCTCCAGGTCGCCTTCGCATGGCGCGGCCCTGCGTAGATCCATTGCACCGCAGCGGTCCTATCGGTCCTGAAGTGCGTTTGCACTGGTAGAATGAAGGTTGCGCCAAAGGCCACGAGCCCATCGCCTGCGGCAACGAAATCCTCGGACAACTTGCCCCGTTCGTTTGCTCTGTAGCCCATGAGCTTGTCCTCTGCTGCAGTGGCCCAGGCCGCTGCATTGCCTTCCCTTGGCCTCCTGCCGCCGCCGGCGTTGGCCCATCGCTCGGTCGTCATCGTCGCCGCTGGTGGCCGTGATCTCGTCTGGCCCCAGGAGCGCATCGCCTCCGCTCTCCTCCAGCGTTCTGGCGGCCGGCCTGTCCATTTGCTTCTGCATGGTGGGGCCCGGGGCGCTGATCGCTCCATCGGCCGTGCCGCCAAGCAGCTCGGCTGGCGGGTCCAGGCCCTCGCCGCTGATTGGCGCCGCCATGGCCGCGCTGCCGGTCCGATCCGCAATCGTCTTCTGCTGGAGCAGGCCCTGGTGGAGGCCCAGGCCCACACCTCCCCAGCGTTCAGCGCCTCGGTGCTGGTGATCGCCTTTCCCGGCGGGGCAGGCACGGCCTCGCTGGTGCAGCAAGCCCGGCGTTGCTCCTCCCGTTCGCCGGTGCCGGTGGTGGTGATGGAAGTGCCGCCGCCGTTCTCTCCCGAGCCCCTCGCTGCCTGAGCGGCATTGGCCGCCCCGTTCTTCTCGCTCTCCTCTCCTACACGTCGCCATGGCCGTTCTCACCGCCCCCGTCGCTCCTTTCTCCCCGGCTGTCCCTCTGGCCGCCGGGCCCTCATGTTCACTGCAGCGCTCCGGCTCGCTCTGGCAGCTGGGCATCGAGGCCCAGGAGCTCACCACCGCCATCGGCCAGCTGGCCGAGCAGCTGGAATCCGATGACGACGACTCACGTGCCCAGGCCCTCGCCGAGCTGGAGGCTGCCCTGCTGGCCGAGGAAGGCAACAAGCAGGCCCTCGCGGCCAAGGCCGATGCCACCTGCTGGGTGATCGAGCACCTCCGCGGTCAGGCCGCCTACCGGCAGCAGCAGGCCAAGCGGCTCACCGAGCTGTCCCGCTCCGATGCCTCTCGGGCCGACGCCCTCGAAGACTCTCTTGTCCTGGTCCTCACCCGGCTGCAGCCCACCTCCACCCGCTTCTCCTTCCCGAATCACGAGCTGACCTCGCGCAAGTCCCAGGCCGTCGAGATCGACGACGAGGACGCCCTCGATCCCCAGTGGCTGAGCTTCTCCACCACCAGCAAGCCGGACAAGGCCGCCATCAAGGAAGCCCTCAAAGCAGGCACGGAGATCACAGGCGCCCAGCTGATCTCCCGCCGCTCCTGGCGCATCCACTGAGGGGGCCAGAGGCCCCTTTGCAACTGGGGTTCCGGCTTGGCCGCCGGGGCCCCCTTCCCTTCCTCCTCACACCATTGCTTCCATCGCCATGACCGTCGCCGCTCCTTCCGCTAACGGGACCCGCACCACCAGCCGCCCCGCAGCTCCACGCCCTGTCCAGAGGCCTCCCTCGGCCCTGGAGCTGATCCGCTCAACTGACCGCGCCGAGGAGGCTCCAGCAAAAGCCTCGGTACCTTCACCGCCACAGGAAGCCCCCCAGGCTCCGCCTTCCGGCTTCTCCCCCGAGCAGCTCGCCGCCCTCTCCGCCCCCCTCGATCGGGCCAACGTCCGCCAGCGCGAGCAGGGCCGCGGGAAAGTCGCCTATGTCGAGGGGTGGTTCGCCGTGGCTGAGGCAAACCGCATCTTTGGTTTCGATGGCTGGCAGCGGCAGACCATCGCGGTCCGCTGCGTTGCCCAGGCCGAACGGTTGATCGGTGCCAGAGGCACGAGCCGAGACCAGAAGCCCGGCTGGGGCGTCACCTACACCGCTCGCGTGCGCGTCACCGTCACCGCCGGTGGCCTGACACCCCTGGTTCGCGAGGGCAGCGGTGCCGGTCACGGCATCGACGTGGACCTGGGCCAGGCCCATGAATCCGCCCTCAAGGAAGCCGAGACCGATGCCATGAAGCGGGCCCTGATGACCTTCGGGAACCCGTTTGGCCTCGCCCTCTACGACAAGGCGCAGCGTCAGGTCAGCAGTGCTGCGGGCCAGGGTGATGGGCCCCAGCGGCCTGGTGGGCAGCGGTCTTCTCTGAGTCGGCCGGAGGCTGGTTCTCCCGCCGCCGCCGCTGACTC
>Ga0209985_10000394_pt1 | contig 48736 bp, 44 predicted proteins | sample NOAtaG_FD_187305 | JGI IMG/M metagenome (GOLD analysis project Ga0209985, IMG submission 187305) | Freshwater lake microbial communities from Lake Erie, under a cyanobacterial bloom - NOAA_Erie_Diel6S_1000h metaG (SPAdes) (version 2) | ecosystem: Environmental > Aquatic > Freshwater > Lake ... | reverse complement strand
GGTAAGTTTATCTTGCTTTCTTCTCATGTAGCCTCTGCATTTACATTATTACCTTCCGTGAAGTGTTGGGCTTTTGTTTCTTTTGCAACATCGCCCAGGTAAAGTATGCCTCTTATGCAGTTTCTATTCGTAGGCTCGAGAATATGCCTTAAGCTTCCTTCAGATTCGCAGTTGCCCGCGACACCCTTGCTCTTAGCTAATGATATGCACTTCAGCACTCATTCGGGACTTGCACCCTATAGCCAGTAAACATGCCTGACGCACAAAAAAAGCCCGGTGCGACCGGGCTTTTGTAGCAGAAATATCTGATTAAGCATTCTTCCACTTAATGCCACAGCCGATGGCTTTGGTTTTGGTAGTGGTTACCGGCTGGCCGTTGAGCAGTGCATTTACAGCATCCTCTACGTAGCGTTTGGTCACCTGGCCGGCATCTTTCGGGCTATCATCTATCGCACCGATATAGGCTACTTTCAACTCCGAACCCTTTTTGTTCAGCACAAAAACGTGCGGAGTATTGGTTGCGCCAAATGCTTTGGCCACACTTTGTGTTTCATCCATCAGGTAGGGGAAGTTGTAGCCCTTGATCTTCGCGTACTTCACCATTTCGTCAAAGGAGTCTCCTTTGGATATGCTCGGGTCGTTGGCATTGATTGCAATTACCGGAAATCCCTGGTTGGCGAATTTCTTATCCAACTCCTGGATTCTTGCATTGTACGCTTTCGAGTACGGGCAGGTGTTGCAATCGAAGATCACCACAAAACCTTTGGCATTCGGAAAATCAGCCAGGGCCACCATTTTGCCATCAACGCTTTTCAATTTGAAGTCAGCTACCGAATCTCCAACCTGATAGCCGGTTGAATTGGGTGTAAATGCGGTAGCGGCTACGAGCACCATCATCAACATCACGTGTTTCATGTTCATTTTGTTTTAGGGTTTATAATACATCCGCGATCAGTTTTTCCAGATCACCGTCTTTCAATTCCTTTTGCACAAACAACCGTTTTCCGGTTGCGGTATTGATGATAACCGTGGCGGGCAAAGCACCCGACCACCGCTTGTCGATTTTTTCAATATAGGCATTGGGGTCACGCTCATCCAGCATAAGCACACGCGACTTGATTTTCTTGCGCTCAATGAATTTATACACTTTGGCCGGGTCGGGATCGAGATCCAGGTCCAGGCTCACCAAGGTAACGGTTACATCCGGTCGGCCGGCCGACAGCTTTTCGAAGAGGGGCATCTCCTTTATGCAAGGGCCGCACCAGGTAGCCCAAAAGTTGTAGACTTTGACTTTGGTATCGGTGGAGGTCATGTCTTTAACCAAATCATCTACCCCTATACGCGAGGCCGTTTGGCCCACCACCGCCACGGTGGGTGTTGCCGCTAACAGAACAATAAGCAAGAGGCGCTTCATGTGATAGATAAACGTTGGCAGGTTCCCCGAGGGATGCAAAAATACACGAATGGGAGACATGTAATATCCAGCCCCGTTGCCGCTTTAAAAACCCGATAATCAACCAGTTAGAATTGGCCAAAAAATGAGACAAAATTCAATCCACAATTTTTGTCTTTTATCCACATTATCAAAGGGTTACGACTTAATCATCTGAAATACAGATTGTTACGGCCTATTTACTGAATTGCCGATTTGTGGAAAACTTTAAGCAGGATTTCTTCCGGCCCACAGGCCGAGCCTGCTCTAATCTTCAGATATTCAGGCCAAAACAGATGGTTCTATGAGCTTCGACCGTGTAAGAAATCTCTTGGGCATCGAGATTCCCATTGTGCAGGGCGGGATGGTTTGGTGCAGCGGCTGGCGGCTGGCTTCGGCCGTCTCCAATGCAGGCGGCCTGGGCCTCCTTGGCGCGGGCTCCATGCATCCGCAAACCCTGGCCGAACATATTCGCAAATGCAGGGCTGCCACCACCAAGCCATTTGGCGTTAATGTTCCTTTGCTCTACCCGGAGATGGCTGCCATAATGGAAATTCTGGCGGAGGAAGGAGTCAAGATTGTGTTTACTTCGGCCGGAAACCCGGCAACCTGGACCCCCCACCTGAAGTCGAAGGGCATGACTGTGGTGCACGTGGTAAGCAGTTCGCGTTTTGCCCAGAAGGCGGAGCAGGCTGGAGTGGATGCCGTTGTAGCCGAAGGCTTTGAAGCAGGCGGCCACAATGGCCGCGAAGAAACTACCACCCTCTGCCTGGTTCCTTTGGTCGCGGACGTTGTGCGCATACCCGTAATTGCGGCTGGCGGAATTGCCTCCGGCCGGGCCATATTGGCGATGGAGGCATTGGGTGCTTCCGGTGTCCAGATCGGATCGCGATTTGCCGTTAGCCAGGAGTCGTCTGCGCACGATAACTTTAAAATGCGCGTGATTGAATCGCGGGAAGGGGATACGCACCTTACGCTTAAACAACTTACTCCGGTTCGTTTACTTCGAAATGACTTCTTTCAACAGGTGCAGGAGGCCGAGGCCCGGGGCGCTTCCAAGGATGAATTGATGCAGCTCCTCGGGCGCGGCCGCGCCAAACGCGGAATCTTCGAGGGCGATTTGTCGGAAGGTGAATTGGAAATCGGGCAGGTAGCGGCAGCCATTCGGGACGTGCGGCCTGCGGCCGAGATATTGAAGAACTTGTGGGAAGAATATCGCGAAGCCCGGCAAAAAATTGCTTCCGATTAATACCGACCAGGCGGCTGCGCTTACGGGGCGGTTGGATGGCCGCGCCTTAATCTTCTCGATCCATGCCGTAAAGTCGGCATAGGGAATACAATCGACCAGTAACTCCTGGTTGCCCAGTACCTTAATGATCTTATCTTGTTCAAAGGTAGACCAGAAGATCGCCTTTTGCTCTTTCGGCAAAGACGAAATCCGAACGAATCGGATGCCTTTGTAATCCTCTCCCGGGGTTCTCATAGGTTTTTCAGGTGAGTGTTTATGGCGCTCGGATAAAATTGGTAACCCTGCGTTTAATCGCAGCACCGGAAATCATTAAGTTTAAATCATCAAATCGTAATGGTGGGATGAAAAAACTTCTGTTTGGACTGATTTGGCTGGTTCTGGGTTGTGCCCCCGATCGCCCTGCCGCGGAACTGCCGAATGCCGGGTATCATCAGGAACAGTTCAAGGCGTACTGGTATGCCGGCAAAGCGGAAATTACCAGTTATCGCCTCAGTCAATCGCGCTACGGTGAAAATCGCGAGGGCAATGCCGTGTTGATTTTTGTAACCGAGGATTTTTCGCGGAATAAACTGGTGAAGTTGGATAATCACAAGCAGGCCGCGGAGGATAAGGTCAACGTACTCAAGCTGAATTTAACCAAGAATTTCGTCACCGGTATTTATCCGTATTCCCTGATGCTTTCGGTTTTTACGCCCGTAGATCGCGCCCGTTATGAAAACACCTTGAAAGTGACGATGAGTAGCCAGGAGTGGTGCGGCCAAGTGTATAAACAGTTACTGTTGCGTGGGCACCACCAATACCAACTGGTTGGGCATTCCTATTTTGAACAGGAGGGCGAGCAAAATCTTTTGGTTAACGATGATCACCTGGAAGATGAACTCTGGACGCTGGCCCGGCTTGACCCGCGGCTGCTGCCGCAAGGGGAGTTTGAAGTGTTGCCCGGGTTGCTGCATGCCCGGCTGCGGCATGAAGATCTCCGCCCGATGAAAGCCAGCGGCCACTCCGACACCCGGGGCGACACGCTGGTGTATACACTCTCCTACCCCGAATCTGGGCGTGAGTTAGTAATTGAAATGGAGCATGCATTCCCTCATGCAATCCTGGCCTGGCAGGAAACCACAGTCGAAAACGGGAAAGAGCAGGTAACACGGGCGGTGCGCCAAAAAACATTGATGACGGATTACTGGACCAAAAACAAAAATGAATTTTTGCCCCTGCGCGATTCGCTCGGCTTATCTCCCCGCAATTATTGATCATGTTACCCTCTCAACGCTCAAAGTTCTCGTTGCCTAAAACCGGTGTCTACCTGAACTGCGCCTACATGGCCCCTCTGCTCAAGAAAGTTGAGCGAGCGGGTATGGCCGGGATTTTACAAAAGAGAAACCCCATGGCTGTAACTCCGGCCATGTTTTTCGAAGATTCCGAAAAGCTGCGTGCCGAGTATGCCCGTTTGCTGAATGTATCCAGTCCAAAACGTGTAGTCATTATTCCCTCCGTTTCCTACGGACTTGCCTCGGTGGCACGTAATGTTCAGCTTCATAAAGGAGATGAAGTGGTGGTGGCCGCGGAGCAATTTCCGAGTAACGTGTACACCTGGATGGACTTGACTGACCGTGCCGGTGCCCGCTTAAAAATTGTAAGACCGCCTGACGAGTTGGCGGAGCGCGGCAGGCGCTGGAACGAACGGATCCTCGACAGTATCAATCGCCACACCCGCCTCGTAGCGTTGGGCCACGTGCATTGGGCAAATGGCACCCGATTTGATCTGGCCGCCATTCGCAAGCGAACACGTGACGTTGGAGCTTTAATGATCATTGATGGCACGCAGTCGGTGGGGGCTCTTCCGTTTGATATGAAAGCGTTCGATCCGGATGCCCTGGTGTGCGCGGGATATAAATGGCTGATGGGCCCCTATTCGATCGGGCTGGCCTACTACGGCCCGTACTTCGATGACGGTAAACCAGTGGAAGAAAATTGGATCAACCGGCTGCATAGCGAGGACTTTACAGGTCTGGTCAATTATCAACCCGCTTATCAGCCGGGTGCCCTGCGCTACGAGGTAGGCGAGCATAGCAACTTTATATTGGTGCCCATGATGCTGGAAGCTCTTCGACAAGTTAACCAGTGGAATCCCTCGCGGATTCAGGAGTATACCCACAAGATATCGCGTGAAGCACTTGCCATGCTGCGCGCGGCCGGCTGCTGGATTGAAGAAGAGTATCGGGGGAGTCACCTTTTTGGAGTCAGGTTGCCTCGTGAAATTTCACTCGGCAAAGTCAAGGAGGCGCTTCAAAAGAAAAAAATTTCAGTCTCCATTCGGGGCGACTCCATTCGCGTAGCCCCGCACCTCTACAACACGGCATCCGAAATGAAGATGCTCGCTCAAACTATTCTTACTGCCGCATGACAGCCAACGAAGCCCTGATTCATTCGTTCTATGCCACCTTTCAAAAGCGCGATGCGGCAACGATGAAATCTTGTTACCACCCCGAGGTGCATTTTCATGATCCCGCGTTTCAGGATTTGCATGGAGCTGAAGTGGGCGCCATGTGGCAGATGCTGATCGAGCGGGGCGGGGACATGACATTGAACTTCTCGGACGTAAAGGCCAATGAAAACGAGGGTAGCGCAACCTGGGTTGCCCATTATACCTTCTCGCTCACTGGCCGGCCCGTGCAAAATCACATTCACGCGCACTTTCGATTTGCCGATGGCCAGATTATTGATCATCGTGATGAGTTCGATTTCGACCGATGGTTGAAAATGGCGTTTGGCTGGAAAGCATGGCTTTTCAAGTTGCCACCGGTAAGGCAGAAATTTCACCAGCGCCTGCGAACCATGTTGAACAAATTTATCACCCGTAACTTTCGATGATGCGCATTCTGATTTTTTTGCTCCTCTCCCAATGGGCTTTTGCTCAAAAGGAGTTTACACTTGTCATGCTCCACAAGAGACCGGATTTACCCGCTATGCCAAAGGAGGAAGTAGACAAGCTCATGCAAGGTCACTTTGCTAACATGGAAAAACTGCACAAGGAGGGGCACCTCGTGGCTGCTGGCCCATTCGAAGGCGGTGGGGGGATTTTTATTTTCAATTCCACCAACCGGGCAGATATTGATCGTTGGTTGGCGGATGATCCCGGAGTGCAGGCCCAGCGCTGGCGGCTGGAAGTGTTGCCGTATAAACCCGTCATCGGCTCGATTTGCGCGGTTAGCGAGCCGTATCAGATGGTGAACTATTCGTTCATTCGTTTCGTACCTCAACTCACGAAGGATAATCAGCGGGATGCTACCCGGCTGTTCCTCGCGCATCAGGATCTTATTTCGGGCCTGAACACGAACAAGGTGATCATCACGCATGTGCAAGTGGGCGAACTGGAAGATCTTGTAATTGCCGCTGAAGCGATAAACGCAGATCGTTTTGCTACGGACCCGGCTGTTCAGCAGGGCTTATTGGCTGTGGAAGCCGAAAAGTTATTAATTGCCAAAGGTTCGTTTTGCGAGAAGTGATTACTCGGCAACAACTACGGCAAGTTTATCTCCCTTGGCGTTCACCGCCAGCCGTGTGATGCCTCTCAGTTCAGGTGTGGGGGGTATTCCGGCTTCCATCCAGTTCTTACCGTTCGAGCGGGTGTCGTAGAAAAAGAGTTTCGTTCCATCACTCATCAGAATTTTTCCGTCTGCCGTCCACGCCAGGTCTTCGCGGCCGGGCAGTGTGACCGCAATCTCCGAAACCGTATTTTTTTCTGGATCAAACCTCATAATACGCCAGTCGTTTTCAGCTTTTTTCCAGACAAAACTAAGCGCCCGTTCACCGGGAATTCGATGAAGGGAGCGCCCGATGCCCGAGGCAAGGATGGTGTCTTGCCTCGTGGGTAACTGCAAGTAATGCAGTGTCTGCGGTTCACCTAATACAAAAAGGGCGACATGGCTATTGTCGAGCCACACATGGTAACCGACCGTCAGGTTGTTGATCAGCACCTGGGGCTCGCCACCGTCAATCGGGTATTTGCCCAAGTCTTGCGCACCGTTGTCGCGCTGAATGATGCAGGAGAGAAACTGGCGATCGGGTGTAACCGTGGGGGAGTACTCACGCTCTGCCGTGGTGGTGATGTTTGACGTTGTCTTGGTTTTGAGGTTAAAGGCCCGAATGTCCGAACGCCCATCTTCATTGAAAGATGCGTAATACAGCAGGGGCAGTTGCGGATGGAAATGCGGTTGATTGTCGTAACCCGGGTGCCGGGTGGCGTTCACCGGGTTTGAGGCGCTGACGCTGCCCTTCTTGACTTTCAGATCGAGCACGAGAATTTCAGAACCGGATTGCGCTTTCACTAAGCCCGGGAGCAGCACAATCAGCCAAAAGAGTTTTTTCATCAGACCAAGGTAGTATTTTCAGCAGATATGATTTTGGCGTTTAGTCGAGCTGGTTTTGTTCGTAGGCTTTCGCCCGGCCGGGGTCCAATTCGATCAGGCGTTTAAAGATATCTTTTCGCTCCGGATCCTTTTCCAGGGTTTCCCGGTACAACCGCACAGCTTCTTCTCTATTGTTTGCCCGGTCCTCCAGCCAGGCCAGGCGATGCGTCAATTCGGGAATGCGCGAGCCCAGTTCGTATGCTTTTCTGTAATGCGGCATCGCTCCTGAATAATCCTCCAGGGCATAATAACAGTCGGCCTTAAGAAGGACGGCATCAGTATATTCCGGGTTGGCAGTCAAAGCCCGGGTGAGCAAATCAATGCCACTGTTGTATTGTTGTTGCTCGAATTTCACATAGGCCTTTGCGTGAAGAGCTTCGATCATATCGGGATGGGCAACCAACGCCTCGGAATAACAACGATCGGCTGAGGAAAGATTTTTCTGTGCATAATGCACGTTGCCCAAGATCAACCAGGCATTTGCGTTGGCAGGTTGTTGCCGGGTGATTTCTTCAAAAATCTTTTTTGCACGGTCGTAATCACCGTTGTTAAATGCCTGTTCACCCTTTTCAAATTGGGTTCGCGCATTTGCAGACAGGTCTTGTTGTTCTGCCGTGATTAACTGTTCCGAGGGCAATTCAGTGGGGGATGTATCTTCATCACGGTTGCCTACCCAGATAATGATGGTGATAATGAAAAGGCCTCCAAAAACCCATATGATGATATTACCAATCATGGCCTGCTTGTCAATTGGGGCACTTTGGGTCTCTGATTTTTTATATGAAGGGTCTCTTGAATAGATCTTTGGCTCCAGTTTGTGTGCAGTAAAATAACGCAGTACCCAGCAGCCCACGGCAACACCCCATAAGGGAATGGCGATGAAAGCACCCAGTGAGGAAAACAACGCACCTGCCAGTGCGAGCGTCCAGCCTATGCGCCTGTATCGCCTCAGTTTTCGCTCCAGTACTTCGTTATCCATTACAGTTTTTCCAGCAGGAAGTCGGTCATCAACGTCATGAGGTGATGGCGCGGCTTGCCCCCCCAGCCGTGGGGCAGATCGGGGTAGTAGCACGAGCGAAATTGTTTGCCCGCGCGAATCAAGGCGTCTTCAAGTGCCACCGAGTTTTGGAAATGCACGTTGTCGTCTCCGGTTCCATGAATCAGCAGAAAATCGCCTTTCAAATTGGCGGCATGCGTGGTGGGCGAGTTGTCATCATAACCCGAGGCATTCTGTTGTGGTGTTTGGAGAAAACGTTCGGTGTAAATAGTGTCGTAATACCGCCAGTTTGTTACCGGTGCACCCGCAATACCCACCTTGTATACGCCTGCGCCTTTGGTCATGGCCAGCGAAGTCATGTAGCCTCCGTAACTCCATCCGTGCAATGCTATGCGACTTTCATCAATATAATCGAGTGCGCCCAAATGTTTGGCGCCAGCGAGCAAATCTTCGAGTTCAAATTTGCCGAGTTGCTTGTAGGTCATCTTCGCGAATTTTTCGCCCCGGAAGCCGGTACCGCGCGTGTCAATAACCGCCACGATAATACCTTTCTGTGCCAGCATCTGGAACCAATAAAAATTTCCACCACTAAAAGCGTTTAGCACACTGGGTGCACGAGGGCCACTGTACTGGTAAACCAGGACCGGGTACTGGCGTGAAGCGTCAAAGTTGCGCGGCTTGATCAGGAAGCCATCCAGCAAGGTTGAGCCATCGGCACTTTTGTATTGAAAAAATTCTTTTTTCACGATCCCGTATTCGTCCAGCGTCTTTTTTAATGCTTCGTTACTCTCCAACACTTTTACCACGGCATTGCCTTTTGTTTTGAATAAGGTAACCACGAGCGGCTCATCGGCACTGGTATGGTAGTCGATGTAGTATTGATGATCAGGGCCCATGTTGATCGTATGGGTACCCTCTGCGGCCGATAGTTTGGTCTTTCGTTTTCCATCAAAAGACACGGAGTAAAAAGTGCGGTTGAGATAGTTGCCCTCCGTAGAGATGTAGTAAACCAATCTGGCCTTCTCATCCACCGAAACGAGTTGCGTAACCTCCCAATCGCCAGCGGTGATAGGGTTTACGGCCTGCCCGTTCGTGGTGTTCAGGTAGAGATGCTTGTAGCCGCTGCGTTCGCTGGCTGAGATGAAATACTTTTGATCGTGGGTATAAATCAGGTCATCCGTATACTCAACATCAACATAGGTATCACTTTTTTCCTGCTGTACAAAGGTTGCCGCGCCCGTGGCGGCATTCACATGGTAAAGCGTCATTTCATTTTGAAGCCGGTTGAGTGTGCGAACCGAAAGCAACCCCGGGGTAGTGGTCCATTTCACGCGGGGGATGTACCGATCGGTCTCGGTGCTGAGATCTGCTTTTACCACTACGCCTGAATTTACATCGCGGATGAAGATATCGACCAGCGCATTGGCCTCGCCTGCCTTGGGATACTTGAAACGATAATCTTCCGGGTAAAGCTGGCCACGGTTCCATTTCTGCATGTTGTACTCCCGCACCCGGCTCTCATCGAAGCGATAGTACGCCAGGTATCGGCCATCGGGCGACCAATAGAAAGCTTGTGCGAATCCCAATTCCTCTTCGTACACCCAATCGGTTGAGCCATTGATGATTTCGTTGTGCTTGCCATCTGTGGTTACGGGCGTCTCCTTCAGGTCACTGAGGTTCACTACGTATACGTTATTATGGCGCACGAAAGCCGCTCGGGTGGCATCGGGCGAAAACGTAGCGTAACCCGATTTTTCGGTGGTGAGTTTTCGAAGCGATTTGGAGGCGAGGTCATACACGTGGTACACGCCTTTGTATGACCTTCGATAGATGCCTTCGCGCTCAGAGAGGATCATCAGTTTTTTTTCATCTGCGCTCCACTCGTAGTCGTCCACCTCAAGTGAGAGAGCGTCTCCATCCAGCAGTGTTTCCACAGCTTTGCCGGTGGTCACATCAAACTTTACGATCTTATTCTCTTGCAGAGACGTATAGAACTTGCCGTCTTTCATCCAGTTGATGCCCGAAACGCTTCGCTGCAAAAACGTGGGGCGTAGGGTAAAATCATCAATAGTAATATTTTTTTGCGCAACCGCAGGGGTAAGGAAAAGGCAAAGGACACTGACTGTAAGAATTAGTTGTTTCATAAATCAGAATGTAGTTCGAAATATAAAACAAAAAAAAATCGTTCTGTCGGCCGGCAACAGAACGATTGATCAGGGGGGTAGCGAATGCTAATTCACCGTCACATTAAACGTAACATCCAAATCGCTCACACCGTCCGTTGCCGTGGAGGTGGACGTCTTGATGTCCGGCTGATGTTTTAAAATAATTCGTAAGGTACCCGTTGCAGAGGCATTTGCAGTTGTCCAGGAGGTAGTCAGCCCGAGGGGCAATCCTTTGCTGTCAGTGTCGGTGTAGTTGACCGCATCTGCACGGTTGTCAATGTTGCCGTTACCCGCAGGGTTGGAAAAAAGGGGTCCCGTCCATCCGAAAAAGAAAAGGTGTTCGTCTGCTTCTTCTTTCACTTCCAGCCCGATATTGTATTCCTCGTCCATGGGGTCGGCCAGTTCATTCAACAGGCTGATGGATAGGTTGTATGCCGTGTTTCTGGCCAAAGCTGCCGGGCCACTGAATACATAGCTTTGTGGCCCCTCACCGTCCGGGTCGTTTGCGGTGACCGTTATGGCAGTTGTTGAGCCTGTGGGCGTGAAGGACAGGATGACTTTGGTAACGACCTCGGGCACGTTTTCGGGCTCCGGGTCATCATTATCACATCCTGAGAGAAAAACGAGCGCACCGGCCATCAACAACAGGCTCGCCAATGAAAAGAGTTTGTTCTTCATATTAACTTCAATTTTGTTTTGCAACGATGTTGCAAATATAAGGATTGAATCGGGAACGACAACTAAAAGCTCAAATGGAGGCCCAGGATGAAATTTCGGCCGGTTTCATTGGCGTAGTACCTCATGCGGTTGGTATACTCGCGGTAGCTTTCACTGGTAAGATTTTCCCCGGCCAACCGGGCTTCCAGTTTTACGTTTTTGAGTTGCCAGGTGATGCCAACTTGCGCGTGCAGTAATTGAACACCCGCTGGGGCGGCCATAAAATCGAAGTTGCTATCGTTCTGGGCAATCAGGTCGATTCCCTGGGCGGTAGCGTCAATCAGTTGACGTGGAGTAATAACACGCGGAGCACGTGTCTGCATGGCAATCCACCGCAATCCACTTTCGGCATACCAGGAGACCACGCCCTTTTTCCCGGATTCATATCGGATGCTGATATCCGCACGATTGGCCGGGATGAAAATCAGGAAATCATTTTCCTCCACATCGCGGGCTCGCAGGTAGGATAATTTCCCGTTCATACTCCACCGTTCGGAAAGCTTGTAACCGACCGACAGATCAGCACCGGCAAAGGAGGCATTGGTCTGGGTGTAGCGAAAATATGGATAAACACCGCGAAGGCTACTCGTAACACCGCGCGGCCGCAGGTAGATGAAATGCCGGATGTAATTGAGGTAAGCGGCTACATCTAATGTGAGCCGATTACCGGTGTACGTAAACCCACTCACCCACTTGAGGGCTTGTTCAGGTTTTACCCCGCTGTTTTCAAAGGGCACTACCTGTGTGGTTTCCTCGTCCAGCAGCAGCCCGTACTCAATGGCGGCTGCGCTTTGATGCGTTCCGATGCTGTATAACTCCGCCAGGTTAGCCGGGCGCCAGGCACTACTCAATGAGCTGGTGAACGACCCGCGTTTGCCTACGATGCGTTGGGCCGAAACGGTGCCACTGATGTTTTGAAAATGAATTTCCGATCGATAAAGCTGATTCTGAAAATCAAACCCGGCTACATCGTAGTTCCGCAGGTCGGCCCGCAGGCCCGCCTCAACTGTCCAGTGCGTAAGCGTAAACTTTTCCAGTGCAAACAGTCCGATGGCATTATGCGTAAAGTTTGGAATGAACGGGATGGTTTGCGTACCGTCTATTTTCTCATTTACCTGATGCATAACGTTGATACCCCAGTTGCTTTGGAAACGCGCATGGTGTTGGCGCTGCCACTCCAGGTCGAGCGTATGGGTAAAGAGCCTGAACCCGAGTGCCGGAATCTCAACCAGGCTGCCCCTGCGCTGGTCAAACTCGCTGCGCACATTCAACTGAAAACCATACTGCAGCCGATAGTCGTTCTTACCTGCGGTTTGGTGTGCGTTTAACTTGAACAGCGTATGCTGTACATCTTGCCGGGGCGGCTTAATGTCATACGTGAAGGGCATTGTCTGTTGGGGTGGTTCGCGTTCCATGGCATTGGCCAGATCTTCGGCATTACCGGTGGCTGACCCGCGCAAAATGCCAATGTTGGTATTAAAGTGACTGACAAATACGTCTATACCCCGGTTGGCTTTGTGATACGCGGCTGCCAGCGAGAAGCTCTGTTCTTCAAATCCTGTATTGGAAAGCACGTATTCCGGGGCGCGCGAGTCCCCGGCCTTCTTTATACTGCCCTGCGCCCGCCAACCCAGGCCCTTCCACTTTTTGGATCCCCCTTCAACGAAGCCCGAGGTTATCAGCGATCCATTGTTGGACGCACCGATCAGGTGGAATTGTCCCCCCAATCCGGGGTCGCGTGGCAGTTCGGCCGGGTTCACCAATACTACGCCTCCCAATGCATCCGACCCATATTTGATGGCAGCAGCATCCTTGATCACCACCAGGTTACTGGCAATAAATGGATCCACCTCCGGTGCGTGCTCAGCTCCCCAGTTTTGCCCTTCCTGCCGTATGCCGTTATTCAGAATCAAAACACGATTACTATGAAGCCCGTGAATCACCGGTTTGAAAATGGCCGGTCCGGTTTGAATCGTGTTAACTCCGGCAAGTTGGCGTAAAGCTTCACCCAGTGGTTTGCCCATCGTCTCCTGAAGTTCATGCCCGCTTAGCCGATTGAATGTAGATGTGGCCTCCACGTGCGGAGCATGATCTTCCACCACCACTTCCTGAAGAGCTGTTTCGTCCGGCTCAAGCGAAACCGTCAATTGCTTATTCTGGCCTAGCCGGATTTCCTGGCGATAACTACCAAACCCGACAAAGCGCACTTCAATTTGATAATTTCCCTCGCAGAGATTCTTCAACTCGAAGCGACCCCGGTTGTTGGTTGTGGTTCCCGGTCCATTGGGCAACACGACCACCGTGGCACCTGCGAGCGGTTGGTTTTCATTGTCGTAAACTGTGCCTGACAAGGTGAGGATGCACTGCGCATTCTGAGCTAATGAGAGCAAACTCGAAAAGCCGAAAGCAAGAGTAAAGAGATAGCGCACAGATTTTTGCAACAGGGTTGCAAAGGTAAAAAATCAAGCCATCATCCTAATCCAGGATGTCGGATGACTTGAATTTTTGTATAACGTAATAGAGGAAATTGAAATTTAGCGGGTCGGCATTTTCCTTAGCCGGGTTACCATCGTTTTTTGCGGTTGGTTTACCAGGCTTATTCGCGTTGCCGGTTGCTGGACTGATGACAGGCGTTTCGCGAACAGATTGTGGTTTTCCGGATTCTTCCGACACCACTACTTTATCGACTTCGGGAGTTTCGTTTGATTCAATCGGAGCTTCGCGTTCAGGCTGGCCTGGAATGCCCTCCTGTGCAAACGCCACGGAACTGAAAGCCAGCATGGCGAAGAAAAAAAGAATATGGTTTCCGGCTAACTTTACGTCTCTGCGCACTACAATGGTATTTACAGATTACTTTGCGTAAGGATACCAAAAGTAGCGAAATATATGATTCAGTGGGAGGATTTTTCGAAAATCGACCTTCGCGCGGGCACGGTGGTGCGGGCGGAGCCTTTTCCGGAGGCCAAAAAGCCCGCTTTTAAGCTCTGGATTGACCTTGGGCCTGACCTTGGCGTTAAGGCATCCAGCGCCCAGATCACCCGTCATTACACGCCCGAGGAATTGCCTGGCCGCCAGGTCGTTTGTGTGGTCAATTTTGGGCCCAAGAAGATCGCGTCCTTCACCTCCGAGGTATTAGTCACCGGATTTGCCGATGCGCAAGGTGATGTGGTCCTAACCTCGGTAGATAAAAAAGTCCCCAACGGCTCCCGTTTATTCTAGCATGCGGTTTTCTCAACTTGTTGACGTTTGCGGTGGCCATGTGCTGGCAATGACCGAAGATCACGAGGTGGTTTATCTCGCTACGGATAGCCGGAAAGCCATACCATCGGCCGGCACGTTATTTTTTGCCATTCGCGGGCAACGCCACGATGCGCATCGTTTCCTGAACGAACTGTACAAAGCCGGAATTCGTCAGTTTGTGGTGGAGCAAGACATCGATTCAGCCACCTTGCCTGGGGCCAATTTGTTACAGGTGACATCTTCGGTGGATGCCTTGCAACGCCTGGCTGCGCACCACCGCGCATCGTTCCGGGTACCGGTGTTAGGCATAACGGGCAGCAACGGCAAGACCATCATCAAAGAATGGCTTTATCAGCTTCTTTCCGTTGACTTCAGCATCTGCAAGAATCCCGGCAGTTACAATTCGCAAATCGGAGTGCCGCTGTCGGTTTGGCAACTTCAGGATTACCATGATCTGGCGATTTTCGAAGCCGGCATCTCTCAACCCGGTGAGATGGGCGCGCTCGCACGCATCATTCGGCCCACGGCAGGCCTTTATACGAACATTGGCCCCGCCCATGATGAAGGGTTTAAGTCGCGTCAGGAAAAGATCCGGGAGAAGATGAAGCTTTTCCAGTCGGCTCAGACTTTGATCTTTTGCCGCGATCATACCGCTATTTTCGAAGAGGTGGAGCGGAGTTATCGGGGGCGCACGTTCACCTGGGGTGTACATCCGGATTCCGATGTGCACCTGCAGCACTGGGGCGCAGACGGAGCGGAGATTCTTTTTGATGGAGAGGAAGTCAGCCTTGCGTTTCCGTTCACGGACCGGGCCTTGCAGGAGAATGCCCTGCATGCAGTAGCCGTTATGCTTTGGTTGAAGGTAAAGCCTGCCGTCATTCAGAGTCGCTTGCGACAGTTGCGGGCTGTGCCGATGCGGTTGGAAATGAAACAGGGAATCAATCAGTGCCAGCTTATTGATGACACCTATAATAACGACCTCGGAGGCCTTCACATCAGTCTTGATTTTTTAGCCAGCCTACAGAAGAAAAACAAGACGGTGATCTTATCGGATGTTTTGCAGAGCGGGCGCAGTGGTGTGGACTGGGTGACGGAGTTGTCTCGTATGCTGGCCAAAGCCGGTGTCAATCGCTTTATCGGTATCGGGGAAGTGCTTTCGGCAAACCGGGCGATTATTTCAGGTCAAGTGGGTCGTTGTGAGTTTTATTCATCGGTGAGCGCGTTTCTGGAGAAGGTCGACTTCAATCAATTCGACCACGAGGTCATTCTGGTTAAAGGTGCACGATCGTTTCAGTTTGAAAAGATCGTTTCGCTGTTGCAGCGCAAAGTACATGGCACCGTCATGGAGATTGATCTGGAGGCCATGGTTCATAACCTCAATTTTTTCCGCTCGCGGTTGCGGCCGGGCGTAAAATTGATGGCAATGGTTAAGGCGTTTGCCTACGGCAGCGGCAGCGAAGAAATCGGCAATCTCCTGCAGTTTCATAAAGTCGACTACCTTGGCGTAGCCTATCCGGACGAAGGAGTGGAGTTGCGCAAAAACCATATTCGCTTACCGATTATGGTGATGAACGCTTCAGCTGAGTCACTCGCAGCGTGTTTGAAACATGATTTGGAGCCGGAAGTGTTCAGCCGTGCGCAGTTAGAGGAAATGGTTCAGCGGTTGGATGGCCGTGTGCTTAACATCCATCTGAAATTTGATACCGGCATGCATCGCCTGGGATTTGTCGAAGGCGAGTGGTCCATGATTTTCGACCGCCTAAAAGAACTTCCAAACGTGCGAGTAGCAAGCGTGTTTACGCATCTGGCTGCAGCGGATGAGTCGCAGCATGATGAATTTTCACGCGAACAGTTGGCGTTGTTTGAACGGGCATGCTCCCGATTTGAATCTAGCATGGGTTATCGTCCCCTTCGGCACGCATTAAATTCTCCCGGTATTTTGCGCTTTCCGGAGGGACAACTGGACATGGTTCGGCTGGGCATTGGCTTGTATGGCATTAATCCAACAACAGAATTTTATCCGGAACTCAAACCGGTGGCAACATTGAAATCGGTTGTGTCGCAGGTTAAGATTGTAAATGCGGGCGACACCATAGGCTATGGGCGAAGGGGTACTACAGCACGACCCACTACCACAGCCACCATCGCCATTGGCTATGCCGATGGTTTTAGCCGGGCGTTTAGCCGGGGAAAAGGGGCGGTGTGGATAAAGGGCCGACTGGCGCCCGTGATCGGGAATGTGTGCATGGACATGGCCATGGTAGACGTGACGGGCATGGATGTGCGGGCGGGTGACGAGGTCATCATCTTTGGGCCTGAGTTGCCGATTACCGAGGTGGCGGCCCGTATTGACACCATACCCTACGAAATTCTCACCGCCACCAGTGAGCGCGTAAAGCGGGTGTACTATGCGGCAAGTATTTGAATAGCGTTACCTTTCATCGTAAGTGCTTTGGGAATGCAGCGTCCTTGGAAACTATCAACTCATGCCGGTTAACCTGTTTCGTCACCGTTTAGCGATGGCCGTTCGATTTTTGTTAATCATAATCGCTTCGTTTGGCATTCGTCAGGCAGCGGGTCAAAGCATTAAAGAGGAGTTGGTGAGCGACTCCAGTGCCCGTAGCGTGCTCAAGGGAACGCTGCTCATCCCCGAGCATAAGGCGAAGTTACCTGTGGTATTGATCATAGCCGGTTCCGGACCAACTGACCGCGATGGCAACAGCCCGGGTTTGAAGTCTGACTACCTGAAGCTTTTGGCCGAGAATCTGGCGGCCAATGGCATAGCTTCCTTGCGCTATGATAAACGCGGGGTGGCCAAAAGCAAATACAACGGAAAGGAGGAAAATGTCGTTTTTGATGACTTTGCCCTTGATGCGGCAAGTTGGATCGCGCGCTTAAAGACCGATCCGCGATTTTCGAAGATAATCGTCATGGGTCATAGCGAAGGATCATTGCTGGGCATGCTGGCCATACAACGGTCAGCAGCCGATGGGTTTGTTTCGGTGGCCGGTGCCGGTCGACCCATCGATTTCGTATTGAAAGAACAACTTCACGCTAACGCAAACAATCCTGCGTCCTTGATTCAGGCAGCCGATGGCATTATCGATTCGCTGAAGATGGGGCTTCAGGTAAAGCAAGTGCCCATGTTGTTGTCCGGCTTGTTTCGACCGGGTGTGCAGCCGTTTCTTATCTCCTGGATGAAGTATGATCCCGCGGTGGAGATCAAGAAGCTGAACATTCCGGTCATGATCGTGCACGGCACAACCGACATTCAGGTTTCGAAGGCAGATGCCGAAGCCCTGCGGATTGCCTATTCAACAGCTACGTACCAGGAAATTGAAGGTATGAATCACGTTTTGCGTGCGGCACCGGCTGATCGATCCGAAAACATCAAAACCTACTTCCGGCCCGATCTGCCGCTGAAAGAAGAGTTAATCCGAAGTCTTACCGAGTTCGTTCAAAGATTCCAATAGGCCGCGCTCTAAAACGCTCGTACTAGAACTCTTCGATAGTCAAATCAATTAGCCTCCGGTCGACATCACATTTCTTGATGGTTACCATAACTTCATCGCCCAAACGGTATACCTTTTTTCTGCGTCTGCCGATAACGCGGTAGTTTCGCTCATCCCACTCATAGAAGTCGTCCTTCATATCCGCCAACCGAACCATGCCCTCGCATTTGGTTTCAATAATTTCGATAAAAATGCCAAAGTCGGTGACCCCGGAAATAATGCCTTCATATGGCCGCTTGCTGGCCATGCTCATAAACTCCACTTGCTTGTACTTAATGGAGGCTCGCTCGGCATCAGCCGCACGCTTTTCGCGTTCGCTGCTGTGTATGCATTTCTCCTCGTACTCCTTGCGGTTTACGGGTTTGCCGTGGTCCAGGTAGTGTTGCAGCAGACGGTGCGCCATCATGTCGGGGTACCTGCGGATGGGCGAGGTAAAATGGGTATAGTGCTCAAAGGCAAGGCCGAAATGTCCTTTGGCCTCGGTGGTGTATTTTGCCTTCGCCATCGCGCGCACAGCCAACGACTGTAGCACGTTTTGTTCGGGCTTGCCTTCAATCTCATCCATCAAACGGTTGAGCGATCGCGATATGGATTTATCCTCTACCTCCAGCTTATGGCCAAACTGGCGTGCAAACGTGGCAAAGTCCTGCACTTTTTCGGGATCGGGCAGGTCGTGTGTGCGGTAAACAAAAGTGTTCTTTTCTTCCCCCTTCTTCATTTTGTAGATGAAGGTGGCCACCCCGCGATTGGCGAGCAACATGAATTCTTCAATCAACTTATGAGCATCTTTGCGCACTTTGGGCACAACGGCCAGCGGCTTGCCCTTTTCGTCCAGCTTGAATTTCACCTCGCTGGTTTCAAAGTTCACTGCACCTTTTTTGAAACGCTCTTTACGCAGAAGGTGATGCAGGTCATTCAAAATCTTGAGCTCCGCGGCAAACATACCGGTACCGGTCTCAATAACCTCTTGGGCCTGTTCATACGAAAAGCGGTGGTTGCTATGAATCACCGTGCGCCCGTACCACTCGTTATGGATCTTTCCTTTCGAATCCATCTCGAATACGGCTGCAAAGGTCAACTTATCTTCGTTGGGCCGCAGTGAGCATAGCCCGTTGGAGAGCCGCTCAGGCAACATGGGCACTGTTCGATCAACCAGATAAACGGAGGTGGCCCGGTCAAAGGCATCGGCCTCCAGGGCTGTGCCCGGCTTTACGTAGTGCGTTACATCTGCGATGTGCACACCAATTTCATAGTGTCCGTTTGACAGTTTTCTGAACGAAAGGGCATCATCAAAATCCTTCGCGTCCTCCGGGTCGATGGTGAACGTGAGTACCCCACGAAAATCTTTTCGTTTCTTAACTTCCTCGGCTGTGATCTCACCCGGGATGGATTCCGCCTCAGCCGTGACATGCTCGGGAAAGCGAAACGGTAGTTCAAACTCCGCCATGATGGAGTGAATTTCTGCCTCGTTTTCGCCCGTCTTACCGAGGATCTCCACAATTTTGGCTTCATGACTTTTATCGCCCTCGCCCCAGCGAGTCACTTCCACCACCACCTTGTCGTTGGTTACCGTTCCGTTAATGTTTTCCGGATAGATGAAAAAGTCCTGATAGATCTTCTTGAAGTCCGGCACTACGAACGCATAATTCTTCGACAGCTCGACACGGCCCACGAACCGCGTGCGAGCGCGTTTCACAATTTCTACAACTTTACCTTCGGGGTTTTGTCCGGTGCGCCTGTTCAGGAGTTCAACCGCTACGGTATCGCCATGCAGTGCATTGGCCAGGTCTTGTGTGCGCACATAGATGTCCTTGCTGCCCTCCTGCCCGGTGGCGATGTAGGCAAACCGGACATTAACATGGTCGACTACGCCCGTTATGGTGTCTGTTTTCCGGGTTGATGTGTAGCCCCCGTGAGGAAGCTGTCTGATTTTTCCACTCTCTTCCAGGTTTTCCAGAATGGAAAAGAGGTCTTGGTTCAGCGCCTTGTTTTTTGCACCGGCCTTTCGTGCGATTTGCTTGAAGTCGTATACCCGGCCGGGATTTTCATCAAAAAGATTTAGCACCTGCCGGAACAGCGAAGTGTGCGTCTCTTTTTGCTTTTTTTGTTTCTTTTCCTTGAATTTCTTTTTGGACATGGTTAATGAATAAGGTGAGGTGCCAACAAGGGCAACCCTTTGAACTTGAGATAGAGCTGTGCAATGGCCACGACATCACCTACACAGTATTCCGCGATTTTCGACAGATTTTTTTCGTCATAGTAAACACTATTCACCAATGAGCCATCCATAATACCCTTGCTGGTGGGGATGTTGAAGAGAGCGGCCAGCAAATCGAGTGAGGTGTAGTGCTTGTAGTCACCGAATTTCCACATTTCCATCGTGTCCAGGTGGTTTACTTCCCAGGGCTTTCGGCCCGACTGGTTCAGGAGGTCCGGTGGCAGGATGTCGTTGATGAGCATTCTCCGGCTGAGGTAGGGGAAGTCAAACTCCTTGCCGTTGTGCGCACACAGGCGCGTTGAGGAATCCATTTTTTCCAGTAGAGCTTTGAATTCGAGCAAAAGTTTCTTCTCGTCATCACCGGCCAGGTAACGGGTTTTTAATCCGGGTTGGCCCTTTTCGTCTTCGGTGTACTTGCCAAGGGCGATGACAATTACTTGACCAAATTCGGCATAGATGCCGGCCCGGTCGTGGTACAAATCGGCATCGGTTTGCCCTTCTTCCCGCTTGAGAAAGCTCGCTTTACGCGCCCATTGTGTTTTGAGGCGCTCATGAAGTTGGTCGTAATGCTGTACACCACGAATGGTCTCAATATCCAGGAACAGGACGCTTTTAAACTCGGACGTCATGAAGGAAAGATAACGAATCTTTTACACTCAAGAGTGAAGCACGCCCTCCATATCCAGTTCTTTGATAAACGTCAGGTTTTCTTCTTTGATACTCTCGGGTACGAAGACAAAACGTTTATCGTAAATCTGCCGGCCAACATAGTAGCTCACCCAGTATTCGTTGGTGAGGTGAAACACCGCAGCATCAATGGGCTCAATGAGCACCGAGCCGTTTGCCGGCACGGTTTGAAGAAAATGGCGCAGTGTGGAGGTGCGCTGCGGCTCACCATCTTTTTCACCATATCCCTTGCTGGCTACCAGTGTGTTTTCGATCGCAAAGTTGTTATTGTTGATCAGATACACCTTCCACTCCTCCTGATTAACCAGATTTTTCTCGCGCACAACGGCCAACGTCACGTTTTGTACTTCCGGTATTTCAATGTCTTTCTTCATGCTGTATTCAAAGGTAGCCGATTTCGACTCAATACAGGATAAACTCAAATGTTCGGGCAAGTTGGCGTACCAGTTCCTGTTGAACTTCAACCATGGGCAGTTCCCGGTTGAGCTCCTTTTGCATGGAGGTTACCGCCTTGTTTTCGATTCCGCACGGCAAGATGTAGTTAAAATAGGACAAATCCGGGTTAACGTTCAGCGCCAGGCCGTGAAGCGTTACCCAGCGCGATGTTTTGACACCCATGGCGCAGATTTTTCGCGCCCGATCCGGACGTTCGCCTTCCAACCAAACTCCGGTAAAGCCAGGCAGCCGACCGCCTTCAATTCCAAAGGTCGCGAGTGTTTGAATCACGGCTTCCTCCAGTGATCGCATGTAGCGGTGGATGTCGGTAAAAAAATTTTCCAGGTCAATGACCGGGTACACCACCAATTGACCCGGGCCATGGTAGGTGATGTCGCCCCCGCGGTTGATGCGGTAAAAGGTGGCACCCACGGAGGACAATTTTTCAACCGGAATCAGCAGGTTTTTTTCGTCCCCGCTTTTGCCCAGCGTATACACATGCGGATGTTCGCACAGCAGCAGGTAGTTGGGCGTTGGCTGATGCCCACCATCTGTTCGTTCACGATTGTGCTTTTTGATCGCCAGAATTTCCTCAAACAGCCGGGTTTGGTAATCCCATCCGCGCTGATAATCAACAAGACCGAGATGCAGCAGTTGCGTTGATTTATTGGAAACCGGGTTCAAGGTTTGAGTCACCTATTTTACTTTCTCCAATTCGGTTTTCAGGTAAATAATCGGTTCAATGGGCTCGGGTTCAACACCATTTTCTTTGGCCAGGTAGTACGAAATCCAATCGGTGAGGTGTATGAGGTAGTAGTACTGTTCCAGCAGGGAAGCGCCTTCACCAATAACATCAATAATCGGGTTCGATTTTTTCACGAACATGTCGCGGCAGATTTCCATGCGCTTTTCCACGCGTTCGTGGTCGTGATCTGAGTAGAGATAGATTACTTGTAGCATGGGCATCAGGGCTTCGGGGAAACTCCAACCCACTAATTCATTGTGGTTCATTTCCGGGAAGGTGTTCACATGCGCCATTTGCTTGCTGTTCTCATTCAGTTGCTGTTGAAAACGCAACGCCATGGCATGTAGGCGACTGTCGCAGTAGATTACCGGCAATTTGCCCTTTAGTTTTTTAGCAATCAGTTCGGCTTCCGATTGAATACCTTTTTCGCCCCGGTTCAAAAACTCAATCGCGTTTTCGGTTTCTTTGATGTAAGCTGCCCCAATCAGGTTGCTGTGGTACAGCAGCGACAGCAGGGCCAGCATATTGTAAGCCAGCATGGCGCGGGGGCTATCCGAGCCGGCCGGTAACTGAATGTAAAGTAAGTTGTATTCCTTGGCGATCTCCAGAATTTTTCCTCCTGAAGCAATGCAAATCACTTCCGCTCGCTTCAACATGGCTTTGTTGAGGGCAGCGACCGTTTCCTCTGTGTTGCCGCTGTACGAACTGGCAATAAACAGGGTATGCGGGCTTACAAACTGCGGAATGTTGTACGTTTTGCACACGGTAATGGGAATCGGAATACGTCCAAAAGTCAAGGACTCTACGAGGTTGGCGCCAATGCCGGAGCCGCCCATGCCGGCAATCACAATATTGCGAATGTCGCTACCCGGTCGTACAAAATCCAGGGCTTGCCCTAATTTGAGTCCTTCTGCCAATTGCAGTGTAAACGATTCAATGTATTTTTTGGTCGTAGACATGTGTCGTAAATTCCGGCAAAGGTAGGGTGCATGAGCGACAAAACGAAGAAAGGAAAGGCGGGCGAAGATCGTGCAGCTGTTTTTTTACAGGAAAAGGGTTTTGTTATCCGCGAACGAAACTATCGCGCGGGGCGGGCCGAGATTGACCTGATTGCGCAGCGCGACAACTGGCTGGTGTTTGTGGAGGTGAAATTACGCTCGTCCGATGCATTCGGTTACCCCGAGGAATTTGTGGATCAAAAGAAGATCAATCGCATTCTGGAGGCGGCTGTGGAGTACCAGTATCAGATTAACTGGCAGGGCAACGTTCGGTACGACATCGTGTCCATCCGCGATCATGTGCGGCCCCCTGAGGTGGTGCACATTGAAGATGCGTTTTATTGAGCGAATTCAATACTCCTTGTCATTGGAATAAATCTCTTTTCCGTTCTCGTCAAACTCCCTTCTGACATACGGCCGGAATAGTTCGTCAAACGGATCTTTGGCGTAGGCAATTACGCGCTTGCGCTTGCCGTTGGGGTAGTTCTCGATCCACTCATTCACTTTGTGATCCCACCGGTATTCGCCCCGCACCGCCACCTGGCCGTTTTCGTGCAGCAGGTAGTAAAATCCTTCCTTCTCGCCATACTCCATCGGAATGATCTCTTTCACCTTCGTCTTTTTATCGGGGTCGTAGTAGGTCACAATGGACTCTTTCGGCCAGCCTTTGTAATATTTTTCCTTATCCTCCAGTTGATCAAAACGGTTGTGCGCCATCCAACGGCCGTGCTTGGTGCCCTTGTAGAAGATACCTTCTTCCAGAACAGTGCCACCCATCATTCGTTTGTAGGGTCCATGCACCAGCACGCCTTTCTTCTGATCGAAACCGGCCGGGGTGGTCCGCCTGATTTCGCGTCTGGAGAAATCGAACCAATACACATCGCGGACAAATCCGTTCGGCTTCTCGGCTTTTTTCAGATAATAGAAAAGTTCGATCGTCATCTTATCGCCATAGCCCTTGCGCGTGAAGCCTTTCTTGGTTTTCAAACCGTAAAAGACCTTTTTCTTTGGCTTTTTCTTTTTGGTGGGGATGGGTTCTTCGTTTTGCGAGTATAAGTCCAGAACCGTGAAAGGCTTATCCGTGTCGAACGTAAACTGACCCTCCACTGTAACCGGAGTTACCTGGGCCCTTGCTGCACAAGTAATAAAGGCGGCCAGTATCAGCAGTATTCCGATTCGCATTAACGCAAATAACGCAAGAATCGGAAAAATATTTTCAGAAGGTACTCACATGTATCACCTGCTGTCCTTTTCGAAATGCCTGACCACGCTGGTCAATAAAGTCGCCCTGCCGTGAAATGTCCAGCAGCGAGTTCACATAGTCCTCGACCACGTTTTGGCGGATGACGATGGGGGCCCCGTATGTAACCGCCTCATCTATGTACGAATAGATCAACTTCTGAAATTCTTGCCGAAACAAACTGTTGTTGATGAATAGGTCAGCTCCCTCAACCCGATTTTCGGTAATGGCCACTACACCAAGAATGGTGTCGTCCTGCTCAAACAAGTTCAGGAAAAAGTCAACATACTCCTGCTCGGCTCTGCGGAAGGCGCGATTGTTGGCGTGATCGGTATACGCATCCGTGGAACTGTTAACGCCATCACGTTTATTGCTCTTACTGACTTCATCCCAAACTTGTGCCTGGCCGAGGCGGTGATCAATAATGTCGCGCAGGTGCTCGTTGGCCATACCGTAGTATTCCGAAAACTTCTGATCATTACTTTGTCCTTTGTACTTCCACCGACCCTGCTCTACGCAAAACACCGGTATGCGCACCCGCCCTTCACCCGGTGGAATCAACATATCGCGGGCGATTACGCGATCTTGTTTGCCGCCTTGTAAAATTTCGCCCGACATCAAAAACAACGTATCAGTGGACAGGTTCCGTGCGATCAGCGTGTTCACGGTGCCCCCGGTACTGGCTTCGGTGATGACCACCTTGTCGTTGAGCATGGCCTGGTGCAGCGATGTGTAGTAGCCCAGGTTGCCTACTGCGTCACGAAAACCGGCCTTCATCCGAAGGGGTACCAGGCGCAGGTTTTTGAATGTAAATTGTTCCGGGCGATCGTAGTCGGCATAAACAAGTCCGGAGAAGAACGGGAAGAAATCACCGCTGGGTTGGGTTCGATTCGACACGGGCGCCACATCTACTGCAATTTTTACGGAGGGAACACGAAGGCTTCGAATCAGATAGTCGTAAAAGCGCTCTTCCGCGCTTGCGCGGGCAAAACTCTTCAGATCAAGCATCAGTTCTGCTTCGCGCGTAGAGCTATTCCAGCCCGCTGTCGAAAACAAAGCGTTTACTTCACCCTTGTCATCGCTACTGTAGTTGGCGGCAGCTACCCGTTGAGGTGAAGCGGTGAGGATCACCGGAATTTTTGAAACCGGTTGCGCGCCATTTGTGATGGAAAAAACCAAACGACTATTGGCGTTGCCGGTCACCCGGACAAAGGAAGCGGCTGAGCGAATGCTGATTTGATCCAAGAGCTGCTGAAGGCGGGCGTAGCTTTCGATGGCAAGAAAAATGGATTTACCCTGGTAACCGGCTTCTATATTTTCCCCCCAATAGTCTTTGAGCGTCAACAACGAGCGAAAGTAAAAGTCAATGGCTGTGGCCAGTGCATTACTTTGTTCAGCCACTACTGCCTTTTCGAAGAATTGCAAGGCCATGTTCCTTGCCGCTGCCAGATCTTGTTGCTTCTGCGCCTGATAACGGGTTTTGCTCAACCGGTAGTAGACCCAGTAATTTTGATCATCTTCATAACTTGCTACACGCTCAAAATCTTCAATGTCATCGGCAGCCGTGGTTTTGATGTTGGATTCGTACTCTTCCTTGAACTGGTAATTTTTGTCGATCTGATTCAGAATTGATGTGCTGCTGATGGAGATACGGATGTCGCTGACAAGATCTTGCAGGGCATTCTTTTTGGCTATTCCCAGATAGTCGTTCAGACGCTTGCTGGCCGAGCCAATGCCGATGTAATAGCCTTCTTCCGTTGGTTTGTTTGCCACCCAGGCCGGTCGCTCGGGTGTCTGGCCCAGCGCGATCAGGGAGAAAAATAGAAAAGCGAGAGTTAGTTTGGTTTTCATGGTGACAGGGTTTTGAGTTTAACGACCAGCCCACTGGCTTCGTTAGCACGTGCGTGCCTGTGCGTAACATTTTGTTTAACTCCGGCCTGTATGGAACCATGGATTGCCATACCCGGTGGGCAGTTCTTTAAACAGCCCGACCCCCAGCAGCCAAGGTTGGCACAACTACCAAAAAAAAGGACAGAGAAGCTAACTGCCCCCTGTCCGATACGATGGGTACTATGTGAACCTACGAAACCAATTCCACACTTCGCCTGATGAAGTTGGTGAGATCGGCACCGGTGAGCATGTTTTGCGAGAGCAAGCCGAGGTCGTAGGCTTGCTTGGCCAGTTTCACTTTCTGGTCTTCCGTCTCGGCTTTCAATATCTGCTGCATGATTTTATGATTACCGTTGATGGCCACGTTGTAGCTGTCCGGCATCGATCCCATAAAGGGCATGCCGCCTCCGCCCGTGCGGGCCATGTCTTTCATCCTGCGCATCCATTCGCTCATGGTCACCGTAACGGGCAGATCTTCAGGTGACAGCGGCTCGATGGCTACGCTCATGGCCGTATTGTTCACGGCTTTTTCGAAGACGGATTTGATCTGTTCTTCTTCCTCTTTGCTCAATACGCTGGTGAATGTTTCATCGCGGGCAATCAGTTTGTCCGGAGTTTCGCTGTCCACACGCTTCAATTGTGTCTTTTCAAGTTTTTGCTCCAGGTTACTGATGAAATGGCTGTCGAGCATGCCGTCAAAGAGCAGGACATCGTATCCCTTGGCCCGGGCCGCCTGTACAAACGTATCTTGTTTTCCGGCATCGGTGGTATAGAGGTAAACCAGGTTTTTGTCCTTATCGGTCTGGGTTGGCTTAACGTGTTCTTTGTACTCCTCCAGCGTAAAATACTTACGGTCCGTGTTTTTGAGCAACGCAAATTCCTTTGCCTTGTCGTAGAACTTTTCATCGCTGATCATGCCGTACTTCACGAAAATGGAGATGTCATCCCACTTCTTCTCGAACTCCGCGCGATCTTTCGTTAACATCTCCTGCAGCTTATCGGCTACCTTTTTCGTGATGTGCTGGCTGATCTTCTTTACGTTGGCATCGCTTTGCAAGTAACTCCGCGAAACGTTCAACGGAATATCCGGTGAATCCAGGATGCCATGCAGCAGCATCAGGAAATCCGGCACTACATCCTTTACCTCATCGGTAATAAACACCTGGCGGCTGTAGAGTTGAATCTTGTTGCGCTGAACTTCGAAATCGTTTTTGATTTTCGGAAAATACAGCACGCCCGTCAGGCTGAACGGATAGTCTACGTTTAGGTGAATCCAGAAAAGCGGGTCTTCGGAGAACGGATAAAGCTCCTTGTAGAATTTCAGGTAGTCCTCGTCCTTCAGTTCAGTTGGCGTTTTTGCCCACAGCGGACCGGGGTTGTTGATGATCCGGTCTTTGGTAACGGTCTTGTACTTCGGCTTGCCGTCTTTGTCGGTACCGTCTTCTACGCTTTCGTCTTTCGTGCCAAACTTAATCTCGACCGGCAGGAACTTGCAGTACTTTTCCAAAATGCCTTTGATGCGCCACTCATCCAGGAATTCTTCCGAGTCTTTGTTGATGTGGAGAATAACATCCGTTCCGCGCACTTCACGCCTGGCCGGCTTGAGTTCGAACTCGGTCGAGCCATCGCAGGTCCAGCGGGCCGCTTCATTCTCGTTGGCTTTATACGAGCGGGAAATCAATTCCACCTCATCGGCCACCATAAATGCCGAATAGAAGCCTAAACCAAACTTGCCAATAATATCTTTCGCATCGGCTTTGTCTTTAAACTTCTCAACAAATTCGGCAGCACCCGAGAAGGCAATCTGATTGATGTATTTCTTAATCTCCTCGGCCGTCATACCGAGGCCCTTATCGCTCACCGTGATGGTCTTTTTCTTCTTGTCGAAACTCACCTCCACGGTCAGGTCGCCCAACTCTCCGGTAAACTCGCCCAGGGAAGCCAGCTTGCGCAATTTCTGCGTGGCGTCAACCGCGTTACTGACCAGCTCGCGCAGGAATATTTCATGATCGGAATACAGGAATTTCTTGATGATGGGGAAGATGTTCTCGGTATGAATCGAGATGGAGCCTTTTTCTGCCACTTCTGCCATAATTGTTGGAAAAATTAGGTTTAACTACGTAGCGCGGGTGGGATCAAGTATTGTTCCAAAGCCCGGACCGTGTCAGTATGGCAGAAAAAAACCCCGGCACTTGCCGGGGTTTTTAACTATGCTTCCATCACCACTTCAACGGGCTTTTCTTTTTGCCCCAGGTCGATTTCTTCGCCCTCGCGGTTCAGAAATTTGTATTCGGTGATGCCCAGGCTGGAGTCTTTCACCAGATCCACCGAGCGTTTGTATTTCCACCACCATTTGAATCGCTTCGAAAACATGCCCTTGGTGTAATACGCGTGCAGGAACGGATGCACGGCCAGTACGAGTTGTTTCTCGTTCTGTTTCACGAACAAGTGCTCCACCGTTTGCTCAATCAGGTCGGTAACCAAAATGGAAGCCGAGATCTTGCCCGTACCATTACATGTGGGGCACACTTCTTTGGTTACAATATTCATTTGAGGCCGCACACGCTCGCGCGTGATCTGCATCAAACCAAATTTGGAGAGCGGCAGAATCGTGTGCTTGGCGCGATCCTGCTCCATCGCCTCCTTCATTGTTTTCTGAATGAGCTTGCGGCTTTCCTGGCTGCGCATGTCGATGAAATCCACCACAATGATGCCGCCCATATCCCGCAGGCGAAGCTGGCGTGCAATTTCGCGTGCCGCCTCCTGGTTCACATGCACGGCTGTGGTTTCCTGGTTTTCTTCGCGCGTGCTCTTGTTGCCGCTGTTGACGTCAATCACATGGAGCGCTTCGGTGTGCTCAATGATCAGGTAGCCACCACCCTTCAGACTTACGGTTTGCCCAAATGCCGATTTGATCTGTTTTTCGATGCCATACTGCTCAAATACCTTGGCCTTGCTGGTGTGCAGTTTGACGATCTTCTCTTTCTCCGGGGCGATTTGCTGAACGTAGGCTTTCACCTCGTCAAACGCTTTTTTGTCGTCCACCACGATGCTATCGAACGATTCGTTGAGCAAATCGCGCAGCAGGGAAGAGGTTTTGCTTAATTCTCCGATTACTTTCTCGCGGGCTTCGGCTTTCACCAATCGGTTCATGCCTTCCTGCCAGGTGCTGAAGAGATTGCGCAGGTCGCGATCGAGTTCAGCCACTTCTTTGCCTTCGGCCACCGTGCGAATGATAACACCAAAACCGGGCGGCTTGATGGATTGAATGAGGCGCTGCAGGCGCTTGCGCTCCTCGCTGCTGGAGATTTTTTTCGAGACGCTTACAGCATCTGAAAAGGGCACGAGCACTAAATAGCGCCCGGCCAATGACAGCTCTGACGAAAGTCGGGGACCCTTGGTTGAGATGGGTTCCTTTACAATCTGAACGGGGATGAGTTGGTTTTTGGAAAGCTGTTGGGCGATTTTCCCATGCTTATCAATGTCTTTCTCGGCCTGGAACTTGTCCAGACGTCCCCCGGTGATTTTACCGGACCGTACCAACTTGGTGTACTTCTGCAGTGAACTGAACTGTGGGCCCAAATCCAGATAATGGAGAAAGGCATCTTTCTCGTACCCGATATCGATGAAGGCCGCATTTAAGCCCGGTACAACTTTTTTGACCAGGCCCATGTAAATGTCACCGACTACAAACCGGTTGGCTTCATTCTCATGATGAAACTCAACCAGCTGTTTGTCCTTAAGAAGAGCGATCCGACTTCCGCTTTGAGCTGAACTAATGATTAGTTCGGTACTCAAAACTTTAAATGGTTGTGCCCCGACTATGTCGGGGCGGTTAATAAATCAATTACTTCTTCTTGTGGCGATTCTTTCTCAAACGCTTCTTGCGTTTGTGAGTCGCCATTTTGTGCTTCTTTCTTTTCTTACCACTTGGCATACGTAAATGTGTTAGTTTATGGTCTCTACCCTAAGCCATTTGGCCCGGGTTTATCTTAAGTCTTTCAGGTAGGAATCGGCTGCCGCCTGCACGGCAGGATCAGGATCGCGTTTTTTTACTTCTTCAAATTCAGCCTTGGCCTTGTCTTTATCTCCGCCATTCAGGTACGCAACGCCCAGCAACATCCGGGCCTGGCTATTATCCGGTTTGATCTCCAGTAAACGAGCCAGATAGTCTTGTGCTCGTTCATACTGACTGGTTTGCACGGATAACATGCCGAGGTTAAATAGCGCAAACTCATTTTGGGGATCTTTCTGAATGATCTCTTGCAACTTTCGAATACCCTGCATGGGCGGGGCGGTCGCCAGCAGGGTCATGGCCAGTTGGCCCTGTGCATCCAAATCATCGGGCCGCTGCTCCAATACCTGGTTGAGGAAACGCTGAGCTTCAGCGGCCAGCACCTTCTGGCGCTCGGGGTCAACCGCAAAACTGTACGCTTCATAGTAGCGCGCGGCTGCCTGCCGGCACGATTCCAAACTCTTAAAGAACGTTGCCGCTTCACCGGCATACCACGCGGAGCTGTCATATTTGCCTGCCTGGGCGTATAATCGGCTCAACGAGTCGGCAAAAGTAGCACTTTTTTCATTGAGCACCGGCTGTGCCAGGGGCCGCAGCGCGGCAATGGCTTCCGCCAAAGCCATAGGAATATCGCTATGTGGGTCGCCCGGGGCGTTCTGATCCGTCTCACTTTTCAGTTGGCTTTCGTTCTCAACAACGGATTTGGGCAGAAAGTAAAGCCCGGTGCCAATACCCACCGCCACTACCGCCAACAAGATTCTCGATTTCCACATTCGTACTCAGGCAAAACCCTCAGGCTTGCTTCTCGGCCAGCGATTTCACCTTCTCGCTGTTCTTAATCTTATTGATGAAGATTTTCGCGGGCTTAAAGCTGGGGATGTAATGCTCATCGATCACGATGGCGGTATTCCGCGAAATGTTCCGGGCAATTTTTTTCTTACGCTTCTTATTAATGAAACTTCCGAACCCGCGCACGTAGATATTTTGACCATTCGACATGTTGGTTTTCACTATGCTGAAGAATGCCTCTACGCTCGCAGTCACATCGGCTTTATCGATGCCGGTTTTTTCTGCGATTTGATTGATAACATCAGCCTTCGTCACGGTAGGTAGGTTTGGTAAGAGGAGGGCAAATTTAGCTGCCTGCGCCTCATTCACAAAATGAAATGTTTGATTATCAAAAAGATGCGTTAAACTGTTCAAATTGATGCAAGAAGGCTTTCGAATAACGGGCGCTTTTACAAAGTTTCGAACGAATGAATAAGCGAGTTTTTGCCCAGCGCCTGCTGGATTGGTACCATGAAAACCAGCGTTTTTTACCCTGGCGCGAAACCCGTGATCCTTATCGGATCTGGCTTTCGGAAATCATCCTTCAGCAGACCCGTGTAGCTCAGGGATTGCCATACTACCAGAAATTCATTGAAGCTTTTCCTTCCATCCATCATCTGGCAGCCGCCCCCGAGCAAAAGGTCTTGCGTCTGTGGCAAGGTTTGGGATATTATTCGCGGGCGCGGAACCTCCATGCCTGTGCACAACGGGTGGTGCACGATTTTGGCGGCACGTTTCCATCTACCTATACCCTTTTACTTGACCTGCCCGGAATTGGTCCTTACACCGCAGCAGCTATTGCATCTATCTCGTTCGGTGAGCCTGTTGCCGTGGTGGATGGCAATGTTTTTCGTGTACTGGCTCGTGTTTTTGGTCTGGAGGATGACATCACCCGCCCGGCAGCCAAAGCGAAGTTCACCCGGCTCGCTAACGAGTTACTGGCCTCCGAACTTCCCGACCTTTTTAACCAGGCCTTGATGGAATTCGGGGCGCTGCAGTGCACGCCCAAGGCTCCGAAATGCCCGGAGTGTCCACTGGTAAAAAATTGCGAAGCGTTCCGGCAGCAACGCGTTCATGAGTTTCCGGTAAAGAGCAAGAAGGCGGCCGTGCGCCACCGCTACCTCTCGTATATCGTGTTTGCCCATGCCGAAAAAGTATTAATGAGGCCACGCACCGATAAAGACATTTGGCGCGGGCTTTATGAATTTCATTTGGTTGAGACGAAAACCAAGCGCAGCGCATCCGCCATCATCAAAGCAAGCGGTTTACCGCTCGGCCCTGCGGTCGTTGTCTCAAAGCCGGTCTCGTATCAACATTTGCTTTCGCACCAACGGCTCCACATTCAACTGATTCGTGTAAAGCTGACCACGGCCGGGCAGGCGCAGCGTATCCAACAGAAGGTGGGCGGTAACTTTTTCTCCCCCCGACAGGTTGAGCGCTTGCCCAAACCGATCATTATCCATCAGTATTTGCAGGATAGCAAAAGAGCGGCCTCGTAAAAATTGGTAATTTTACCACCCGCCCGTGGCGGCTGAATGAGCAATTTCAAATAATCTGCATATGTCTGGAGTAAATAAGGTGATTTTGGTGGGCAGGCTGGGAAAAGACCCTGAGGTGCGCAACCTTGAAAGCGGGGCAACAGTCTGCAATTTTACACTCGCTACGTCCGAAACGTATCGCGATAAAACAACGGGAGACCGCAAGGAAGTAACCGAGTGGCACAATATTGTGTTGTGGCGCGGCCTGGCGGACATCGCAGCCAAATACCTCCACAAGGGCGACATGGTCTACATCGAAGGCAAGCTACGCACGCGCTCGTGGGAAAAGGAGGGCGTTACCCGTTACACCACCGAAGTTGTGGGCGATAACATGACCATGCTGAGCACGCGCGGTGGCGGAAGCAGCAATACCGAGCGCAGTTCAGGTGGCGCCTACAGCGCACCACAAGAAGAATTTAAACCGACTGCCGATACCGCCACCGATGACTTGCCGTTTTAACCGGTGATGAAGCGTTGGTTGATCTTGGCCTGGGCCATAGCCGGGCTTGTGGTTTCTTCCTGCGAAAGCAACTACCAGCCGAAACCGAAGGGGTATAATCGTCTGGTGTTGCCCACATCGGAGTATCGCATCACTCCGGATTCACTTCCCTATCGTTTTGAGTATTCAAAACATGCCCAACTGATGCGGGATACTTCCTGGATACGCGAGCGGCATTGGGTGGAAATCTACTACCCGGAATTGAAGGCGAACATTCACATCACCTACAAGCAGGTGCAAAACCGGGAGGATGTGTTGCGCGAGTTGATGGACGATGCCTACCGGCTTACTGCGAAACACCAGATTAAAGCTTACGGCATCGATGAAGTAAACGTGCGCACACCCAGTGGTAAAACGGCTGTGATCGCGGAGATTTCCGGAGAAGTGCCCAGCCAGTTTCAGTTTACCATGACGGATTCATCGCGGAATTTCTTGCGGGGTGCCGTATATTTTAACACCCGCGTGGCCAACGATTCGCTGGCCCCGGCAATCGAGTTTATGAAGCGCGAAGCTATGCACCTGATCAACACGGTGGAGTGGAAGAAGAGGTGAGTAATGAGATTGACCATGTCCGGAAGGATGTTTACTTTTGGACCATGCTAACCAAGAAGCAAGTTCTTGAAACTCTTGATCAGTTACCTTCCGCATTTGAGGTGGAAGACCTTTTCGAGAAGCTGGTTTTTCTCCAAAAGATTGAAATTGGCGTTCAACAATCGAAAGAAGGAAAAGCTGTTTCAAAAGAGGAGATGAAGGAGAAGCTTAAAAAATGGCTACTGAAGTAAGGTGGACTCCCCAAGCCTTGGAAGATGTTTCGAATATTGGTGATTTCATCTCCCGGGATTCGTTCCACTATGCCCAAGTTCAGATTGCCCGACTGATCTTTCGAACGGAGATTCTTGAGAAATTCCCGTTGGCCGGTCGAGTGGTACCGGAATTGAACGATCCGTAAATCCGCGAGTTAATTGAAGGCAGCTACCGCATAGTGTATAGGGTTGTTTCACCGGAACTTGTGGATGTCGTCACCATTCACCACGCTAATCGGCTGTTGTCGAATAACCCGAAATTAGTGCGTTGAGGTTTGCTCTAGTTTGATGATGCCGTTGGTTCGGCTTAATTTGCTTCTCTCCAAAAATGGTGCTGCCTGACTAACTTTTTCGAAACCCCGATCGAGTTCTTGAAGGGCGTGGGCCCTCAACGTGCTGCCTTACTGCAAAAGGAGCTCGGCATTTTCACGTTTGCCGACTTAATTCAGCATTACCCGTTTCGTTATGATGACCGCACCCGCTTTTTTTCCGTGAGCGAGATTACCGAAGAAATGCCTCATGTGCAGGTGCGCGGGCGAATCACCAAAATGGAGGTTGTGGGTGCGCACCGCAAAAAGCGGTTGGTGGCGCGTTTCACGGATGGAGCAGGGGATATCGAACTCGTTTGGTTTCAGGGCATCAACTGGACGCTGGACAAAATCAAACCCGGTATCGACTACGTTGTGTTCGGGAAGCCCGTGCGTTACGGCAGCCGGTTTTCAATCGCACATCCGGAGGTAGAACCGTCAACCACCGCGAACAGCGCAGGTGGTTTTTTACAGCCGGTATATCCGCTTTCAGAAAAACTGCGCGCCCGCCATGTCGACAATAAAGTCTTGATCAAGTTGCAACAGCAACTTCAGTCGATGGCTGTGCCCCACGTTCATGAAACGCTTCCCAGCGAACTTATCCGCAAGCATCGGTTGATGGACAAAAAGGAGGCGGTGCAGCAAATTCATTTCCCGAAGGACCAGCAAAATCTGCTGCAGGCACAGACGCGGCTCAAGTTTGAAGAACTATTCTTTATTCAACTGCGGCTCCTGAAGTTGAAATTGGTGCGGCAGGACAAATTTCGGGGCTTCGCGTTTTCGGATGCGACACTGCTGACCCAGTTCTATAATACCCAGCTGCCCTTTCCGTTGACCAATGCGCAGAAGCGAGTGGTGAAAGAGATTTATGCCGACATGAAATCGGGCCGGCAAATGAACCGATTGTTACAGGGCGATGTGGGCAGCGGCAAAACAATTGTGGCCTTCATTTGCATGCTGCTGGTGATTGGCAGCGATGCGCAAGCGGTGTTAATGGCACCCACGGAGATACTGGCCCAGCAACACTTCACCACCCTGAGCCGACTGGCTAACGGGATGAAACTCCCCATCGCCTTGCTAACCGGCTCGGTAAAAAAGGCCGATCGCAGGCCACTGCATGCCGCTTTGCAAGCCGGCCATTTGAAAATTCTGGTGGGTACCCACGCGCTGCTGGAGGAGGAGGTCAAATTCCAGCGCCTTGGGCTGGCCGTTATTGACGAACAACATCGCTTTGGGGTGGCACAGCGCTCGCGATTGTGGCAAAAAAACGCTGACACCTATCCCCACGTATTGGTCATGACGGCTACGCCCATACCCCGCACGTTGGCCATGACGTTGTATGGCGATCTGGACGTATCGGTAATCGATGAACTGCCGAAGGGGCGTAAGCCTATTAAAACGATTCATCGGTTTGACGCTCACCGGCTGCAGGTGCATGGATTTATTCGCGAACAAATAGCGTTGGGCCGGCAGATCTACATTGTGTACCCGCTCATTGATGAATCCGAGAAACTGGATTTGAAACATCTCATGGACGGATATGAGAGCATCACCCGCGCCTTCCCGGATGTGCCGGTTAGTATCGTACACGGCCAGATGAAACCGGAAGCCAAAGATTTTGAAATGGCCCGGTTTGTACGTAATGAAACTAAAATCATGGTGGCCACTACCGTGATTGAAGTGGGCGTGGATGTGCCGAACGCCAGCGTGATGATTATTGAAAATGCCGAGCGCTTCGGTCTTTCGCAACTTCACCAATTGAGGGGGCGTGTTGGCCGGGGTGCGGAGCAGTCGTATTGCGTATTGATGACCGGGAACAAACTGAGTGCGGAGGCCCGCGTACGCATTGATACACTTGTGCGCACCAACAATGGTTTTGAAATTGCCGAAGCAGACTTGAAGTTACGCGGCCCCGGTGACCTGATGGGCACCCAGCAGAGCGGTGTATTGGACTTACTCATTGCCGATCTTGCTAAGGACGGGGACCTCCTGAAAACAGCCCGTGAGGAAGCATCCGAACTGCTGCAAAACGATCCTTCCCTGGCTTTACCGCAACACGCGGTCGTCCGCCAGCAAATTGAGCGCATGAAAAAGTCGGTCGTCAACTGGAGCCGTATCAGTTGATGAGTGGAATTCAATATCTTTGAAATTGTCTTAGCCTGACATGAAGGTTCTTGCCCTCGCGTGGGTTCTATGGTTGGCGTGCTTTTCGGCCTGGTCGCAGGCGGGAGACTTTTACTTATCACATCATGCCCCCGCTGATGACCGCCTTGACTACTTTACCCGCAGCATTGTGCAAAACCGAGAGGGTATTCTCTACTTTGCCAATCGGCAGGGCATTCTTGAATTTGACGGCCGCAACTGGAAAATCATTCAGTCGCCCGGTGCAGTCTTTTCCTTGCAACTGGCCGGACGGAAAATCTTTGTCGGAGGCATTGACGGCACCGGTAAGTTAGGCACGGATCGGGATGGCTTTCCGCAATATCAGCTTCTTACGCAACAGCCGGTGCTCAACCTGGTGGCAACTGATAGTTTGCTGTACCAAATTGCGGAAACGGGTATATCGGTTTATGATGCCATATCGGAAGTTGCACTCCATCAGGTAAAGGCGCCCGCGCAGGTCGCCTGGAAGGGAGGAGGCGTGGCTTTTGGCCGACCCGTAGCCTTCACCTCAACGGCACTGTATTACATCGACCAGCCGGAACTTATCTCAATTCCACTCACCCTCCTGGATGACGAGGAGATCGTTTTTGTCAATGCCTGGGAGGATGGCGCCCCGGTTATTGGCACATCGGCCAATCGGTTGCTGGTGATTCAACCGAATGGTGGTTGGAGAGAAGTCATATTGGAGGATCGTACGTTGCTCAACCGCGTTACACTGGCGACTGCCATTTCAGTAACGCCAAACCTGGCTGCCATCGGCACCGTTCGGGGTGGGGTTATCTTTATTGATAAGACAACGGGGAAAATTCGCGAGATCATTAACTATGAGTCAGGCTTGCCGGATAACGAAGTCTACTGCCTCTTTGTCGATCACGATCTGGGCGTCTGGGTAGCGCACCAATATGGGTTTACGCGAATTGCGCCCGATATCCCGTTTCGGCCGTTCGATCACTACCCCGGTTTGGCGGGAAATCTGCTTACGGTTTTTTCCAAACCGGGGGTGCTTTATGTGGGCACCACGGTAGGTTTGTTTCGTCTCGAACCGGAGTCTCGCACATCCGCTGCTGACATTGACCCCGGGCCAGTCAAACGCTCGCGCACCAAAACCAAAGCAGTTGTTCCCCCTGCGCAACCCTCAGGTTTGCCCGGTGTTGAGGCATTCCGATTTAGCCGGGTAGCCGGAATTGACGGCAAGATTACCCAACTGATGGAAGTCAAAGGTAAACTTCTGGCAGGCGGCTCGGCCGGATTATTCGAAGTCGTGGGCCTGACCACGGTACCGGTATTCCAATCGCCCATCCGAACCATGATGTATTCAGTATCGCTCGAGCGACTGCTGGTCAGCACGTATGAGAATGAAATGCTCGCGCTCCAACCGTTCTCAACGAACTGGTATCGCGAGTTAATTGTAGACTCCATCCGCGATCAGGTTACCCATATTTTCGAGGATCGTCTCGATAATGTCTGGTTTTGTGGAAGCCGCGGTGTGTATAAACTTGAAACGCTCGAGGGTGTAGTAGCAGAGGTCAAGACGGTGTCAATCAAAAATCCTACGCTGAACGAAACGGTGGGCCTGGCCTACGGTTCGGACGTTTACATTGCGGCCTCCGGAATCTTCTACCGCTATCAGCCGGAGAGTAACCAGTTGGTGCGGTACGATTCGTTGCCCGGCCCACGCAAATATTTTGCCTCGGCCGGCAGCTTTTGGTTTAATGACGGTCATGGGTGGCGCACGATTGACAAGCGGCTGCAGAAGTTGAAGCTGGAGTGGCTTTCATTGTTTCCGCGTCTGCGACACCTCGCTCCGGCCCAGGGCGAAGATGCTTTATGGGTAGTATCCGGAGACAACCGGCTGTACAAGTTTATTCCACAGGAAAACACCCCGCCCGTTGCCGAGAAGCACCCGCTGATGCTCCGGCAAGTGCGCACAGAGCAAGCAGCGCTGCCACCCGCCAAGCAAATTTTGGTGAGCCAGGATCAAGGTAGCGTTACCTTCGAGTTTGTTCAGCCCGACTACGTTAGCCTCCAGGCGATGGAATATCGTTATCAGGTGCGCGGGTTATTCAATAAGTGGTCAAGCTGGTCGGCCGGCAATAGCCAGATCAACTTCTCCTATCTGCCGGTGGGCCAATACCAACTGGTGATGCAGGCAAAAAATGTTTTGGGTCAGCAGTCCGTAGCGGCCACGGTTGATTTTGAGGTGAAAGCCCCCTACTGGAAGCGCTCATGGTTTTATGCTCTGGAATTTTTCTTCTTTTCAGGATTAGTGTGGCTGTCTATAAAGATGAGCACGGCCGACAGCAAATACCGCGTAATCAGTCGGCTATTGTCACTTCTCACGGTGGTGCTGCTGATTCAGTTTTTGCAGACTGTTTTGTATTCCCTCATATCCCTCAAAAGCTCACCGGTAGTGGAGTTTTTTGTTCAGGTGAGTATAGCTTTGGTGGTGTTTCCCGTGGAGGCAGCGGTACGAAAAGTAATGGAAAAATCGGCAACCTGAAAAGAGCTATTTTTCCTACCTTGCACCATACCCTAACCTATCACCCGGATGCCTGTGCGTTACCCGCTCCTATTCGCTTGTCTGGTTGTGTGGCTTACTAGTTGCGGCCCCAAAGAAAAAACGCTGGGCGAATTGAACCCGGCTGCTGAAGGTTTTGATTTCGCTAATTCGGATGCGGCCGCCATTGATTTGGCGGACAGCATCATGCACGCCATGGGCGGGCGCGAAGCGTGGGATAAAACGCGCTTCATTTCGTGGAATTTTTTTGACAGGCGAGACCTGGTGTGGGACAAACACACGGGCCGCGTGCGCATCGAAAGCAAGAATGACAGCACGATTTACCTGGTGAACATCACTACGGGTGAGGGCCGTGTACAAATCAAAGGACAGGAGCTTACCGAGCCCGATTCGTTGCGCAGGCAGATGCTTGAGCGCGCGAAGAATATCTGGATTAACGACTCCTACTGGTTGGTGATGCCGTTTAAGCTGAAGGACACCGGGGTCACCCTGAAATACCTGGGCCAGGATACGCTGCGCGGCTTGCCCTATTACAACGTTTTGCAACTCACCTTCCAGAACGTAGGCCGAACCCCTCAAAACAAATACAAGTTGTATGTAGATATCCACGATAAACTTATCCGGCATTGGGCCTTCTTTGAAGAGTCGGCTAACGACACGGCAAACTTTATTCGCCCATGGGACAACTATCAAACGTACGGCAACATTCTGCTGTCGGCAGACCGATCGGATAACGGAGGCCCCAAGCGTGTGAAAGTGGATGAGTCACTACCGGATGCTCTTTTTACTGAATTCTGATTTTTATGTTGATCAACCTGGACTTCATTCCTTCTTTTTATAAAAATTACGTCAAACTGGTGGAGGAGAGCAACGTGATTCAGGCGTTGCGTATCTCCGGCAACCGCATGGTGGAGTGGGTCCATGCCTGGCCGGAGGCTAAAGCTGACTTTCGCTATGCGGACGGCAAGTGGACGGTGCGCGAGGTGCTTTGCCACACGCTGGATGCCGAACGGATCTTTGCTTACCGTGCCCTGCGTTTTGCGCGAAATGATAAAACACCATTGTCTGCATTTGACGAAAATAGTTATGCCCCGGAGGCCAATGCGGCCGGACGCCCGCTGAAAAAGATCGCAGCCGAAATGGTTCACCTGCGCTCTTCCACAGTGGATTTGTTTGAGGGATTTACCGAGGAAATGCTCACGCGCAAGGGCACAGCCAACCAGAATGAAGTATCGGTGCTGGCCCTGGGATTTATTATTGCCGGGCACGAGATTCATCATCGTAGGGTCCTTACGGAACGCTATCAGGGCAAGCCGTGGATGGGATGAGGCTGGTTGTATTCGCGCTTCTGCTGTCGTTGCTGGCCGCCTGCAGCCCCCAGCGGTACGTAGCCAAAGAAATTCGATCGGCTGAAGGCCGTTTTCAGGATCACATCGGTTTCTATTTGTATGACCCTGCCACGCGAAAGGTGCTGGCTGATCATCAGGCCTCGCGGTATTTCACGCCTGCCTCCAACACAAAAATCCTAACGCTATTCGCCAGCCTCACCTTATTGGGCGATTCGATTCCAGCTCTTCGGTTTACCGATCGTGGTGACTCGCTCATCATTTGGGGTACCGGTGACCCCACCTTGTTCTATAACCAGGTTAACGTAAGTAATCCGGTTTATTCTTTTCTCAGCACCACCGCCATGCCCATCTACTTCTCGTCCTCCAACTTTCGCGAAGATCGATTTGGGCCCGGCTGGGCCTGGGACGATTTCAACGCGTCATACTCGCCTGAGCGCTCGGCTCTGCCGGTGTTCGGCAATGTGATTGAAATTCAAGTGGATGAGCAGACTGTACGTGTGGCACCTGATCACTTCCATCAATATGTGCGCGAAGAGGCGGGCAATGGACGTACCCGGGTTGAGCGACTGAGGGGTGAAGCCAATGACGTGGTGGTGAAGCACGGCACGCGAAACGTTCGCGATTGGATCATTCCTTTTCGCGCAGATGACAGTGTGATTGCCCGCTTACTGGCCGATACGTTGAAAAAGTCCATACCGGTTATTGACGAACCGTTACTGGCCAGTTTTCAAACGCTGTGGACCACTCCGGCCGATAGCGTATATAAAGTCATGATGCAGCAGAGCGATAATTTTTTGGCTGAACAGTTGTTGCTCGCCTGTTCCGGAAAAATAGCTGACACCTTGCAGACGCAAATCGCCATTGACTACCTGCTGAAGAACCACTTGAGCGACCTGCCCGACAGGCCCGTGTGGGTTGACGGGTCGGGACTCTCGCGCTACAACCTGAATACGCCCCGTAGCCTGGGCCGATTATGGGAAAAGTTGTTGCAAACCTATCCACGCGAGCGCCTCTTCCCGCTGCTGGCCACCGGTGGGCAACCGGGCACACTCCGAAACTGGTATGTGGCTAACCCACCTTTTGTTTTCGGAAAGACAGGCAGCCTGGCCAACAACCACGCGTTGAGCGGCTACCTCATAACGCGGAAAAACAAAACACTTGTGTTTGCCCTCATGAATGCTAATTTTACGCAAAGCAGCAACGAGGTGCGCACCTGGATGCAATCGCTGCTCACATACATCCGCGATCATTATTGACATGTTGATGAAGAAGTTGTTTTTAGTATTGACCCTGATAGGGCTAGCCATGAGTACGCAAGCTCAGTTACGCGATAGTCTTGATTTTAAGATCGGGCAGATGCTGCTGTTGGGCATACCACGGGCAGATGTGGATACTCTAGTGTATGAAGCCGTACAATCCGGCCGGGTGGGTGGCATCATCTTATTCGAAAAAAATGTCCCCAAGAAAACCAGTGCCTTTGCCGATCTGAAGAAGATTATTTGGGCCTACCAGAAGGCGGCACCCACCCGTTTGTTTGTTGCTATTGATCAGGAGGGGGGGCGCGTCAATCGACTAAAGGAAAAGTACGGCTTCACCCGGTCGATCACAGCCGAGGCCACCGGGAAGGGAAAATCGTTGGACTCTGCACGCTTTTATGCAGAGGCCACAGCGGCAACGCTGGCCGGCCTTGGTTTCAATGTCAACTTTGCGCCTTGCGTGGACGTAGCGGTAGAGCCCACAAACCCGGTCATCGTAAAATCAGGGCGGGCCTATTCAGCCAACGAAGACAGTGTAACCTTTTGGGCGCGCGAGTTCATTGAACAACACCGAAAATTCCGGGTTGTCACCGTACTGAAACACTTTCCGGGTCATGGCAGCTCAACCACCGATTCGCATTTTGGCGTTGCCGATGTTACCCGCACCTGGACGGAACGCGAGTTGAAGCCTTACCAGGCTTTGTTGCAATCGGGTCATGTAGATGCCATTATGAGTTGCCATATCGTGAATAAGAAACTGGACACAGCCGGTTTGCCTGGCACGCTTTCGCGTGAGATACTGAATGGCATGTTGCGCCAGCGCCTGAATTACAACGGAGTTATTTTTTCCGATGACATGCAGATGGAGGCCATCTCAAAGCAATATGGTTTTGAAGAGAGCATTAAACTGGCCATCCTGGCGGGGGTGGATGTGTTGTGCTTTGCCAACAACGTACCGGGCAGTTTGAAACAAAAGCCCATTTGGATTTTTGATGTCATTCGTCAGGCTGTACTGAAAGGTGAGATCCCCCGGGCAAGAATAGATGAGTCGTATCAGCGCATACGAAAGTTGAAAGCATCCATGAATGATTTGGCGGGAGAGCAGTATCGTCAATTGTGGACCAAGGCCATGAACGATAACATTGCCTTGCGACAGCAATTGGAAGCGGCCAAGAAGCCGGAACCTGCATCCAAGAAGAAACGAAAAAAAGATAAGAAATCATGAAAACAATTCGCGTTCCTGTTTTGGTCTTGATTTTATTAGGGTTGTTGCTTTTGGTGTCATTGGGTTACGGATTAACCCAACAGATACAAGCTGAAGTAATTTTACGCGAGGCGCAGATCCAACGAGATATGAGTATTGCGGGACAACGCGAAGCCGAGAGTCAACGGCATCTTGCCGAAACGCATCGCGTGGCGTTGGAGCGTGCATTGCAGGATTGCAAAAAGAGATAGCGTTCTGACCTTAAATTGATAGTCATGAAGTCAGAAAAGATTAGCTTGATAGCCAATGCTGTTTTGTTCTTACTTCTGCTCACGGCTATTGTTTACGCTTTTGTCCAACAAGCGGAGGCCAAGCGACAAGCGGAGGCCGCGGAAGCGAACACGAAACACACAATTGAGGCCTCAATGGAAGCCGATTTATGTAAGAGAGAAGCCGCGGCACTTCAAGCTGAAGCGGCCAAACAACGTGAGTTAGCCGAGCAGCACCTTAGAGCAAGCATTGGCCAGGTGTAAAGGGAAATAGCCCATGGCGCCATTTCACATCCGGCAGCCGTCTGGCACACGGGTGCCCATAGTGGTAAGCGTACCTCACTGCGGCACCGCTTCTCCCGAGGAGTTGGTTTCACAGTATGATCCCGGGTTGATGGCAGCACCCGATGACACGGATTGGTTTGTGCATCAGCTCTACGATTTCGTACCCACCATGGGCATCACGATGGTTTATGCGCACTACTCCCGCTGGGTAATTGATCTCAACCGCGATCCGCAAAGCAAGCCATTGTACACGGATGGACGAATTATCACCGCACTTTGTCCCACCACGGATTTTTTGGGCCACGCACTTTATCGCGATCAGCGCCAGGAAGTGGATGCAACTGAAATTCATCGCAGAGTGGAACGTTACTACACCCCGTACCACCAACAACTGCAACAGCTTCTGGCAGCCACAAAAGAACAGTTTGGCCGCGTGCTGTTGTGGGATTGCCACTCCATTCGCCAACATGTGCCCACTATACGGCCGGAGAAATTTCCCGATTTGATTTTAGGTGATGCCGATGGTACCTCGGCCAGCCCGGGACTGATCGAAGCAGCCCTGCATACGCTTGACCACAGCTCGTACCAGGTGAGCCACAACCACCCGTTTAAGGGCGGTTACATCACGCGAGCGTATGGAAGCCCAACCGCTAACCAGCACGCGTTGCAATTGGAAATGACCAAAGTGAATTACATGGATGACGCGGAGAAGGTCTATGAGCCCCTTCGCGCGGAAAAAATGAGAGAACTGCTCAAGCGAACCTTTGAGCGGTTGATTGAGGTGTTGTAAGTTGAGAATGCCATAACAAACATAGCTGATTGTTGCCAGACAAATATGAGCCTGATCTTAAAGTACTTCCAGTTTTCCGGTCTGCTACAGGGCGAGGGATGGGTGTCCCCAGCGTATGTCGGGGTGGATGAGAAAGGCACCATTCGTTTTCTTTCTGATTCACCGCCAGTCGAGTCGACTGCCATCGAATATGTTGCGGGCTTTGCCCTCCCCGGATTTCAGAATGCTCATTCGCACGCCTTTCAATATGCCATGGCGGGCCTGGCCGAAAACCACCCGGCTGGGACAGAAGATGATTTCTGGACCTGGCGCGAGGCCATGTATCGATGTGCGTTGGCCATCAATCCGGAACAGATGCAGGCGATTGCCGCCATGCTTTACGCGGAGATGGTTCGCCACGGCTATACGCAGGTGGCCGAGTTTCATTACCTGCATCACGATCCGGATGGCCGGCCGTACCATCATCCTGCTGAGATGGGTGAGCGATTGGTGGCCGCAGCGGCTCAGGCCGGCATTCGCCTTACGTTGATTCCTGTTTTTTACCAGAAAGGAAATTTTGGAGTCGATCCCCAACCCCGTCAACGCAGGTTTATCTCCAAAACTTTGGATGAGTACGTTCGCTTGTTTGAGGCTACGGAAGCGGTTGTGCGAAAGCATGAAAATGCATCAACAGCAGTGAGTGTTCATTCCTTGCGCGCGGTTGATTTTTCGGATGTGCAGAGAACGTTGGCGTGGGCACCGGCCACGCTCCCCATCCATCTTCATGTTTCTGAGCAACTGAAGGAGGTCACGGATTGCCTCGCGTACTGCGGGCAGCGACCGATGCAGTGGTTGCTAAACCATGCCGATCTAAATAGCCGCTTTCATCTTGTTCATTCCACTCACCTTGATGACCCGGAGTTGAATGGTCTCGCCAAGTCTGGAGCCAACGTAGTGCTTTGTCCATCTACCGAAGGCAACCTGGGCGATGGTATTTTTCGAATGAAGGAATACGTGCAAAAGGGCGGGCGATGGAGCATCGGCACGGACAGCCACATCGGGCTGAACCCGTTTGAGGAATTGCGAATGATTGACTACCGGCAGCGATTAATTACCCACAAGCGAAACTCGTTTTCAGGGGATGCCGCGCAGTATCTGATCCATGAGTCGGTTACCCGCGGGCGATGGGCGATGGGAAAAAATCAGCAAAATCACTTTGATATCGGTCAACCCCTCGATGCCCTGGTCGTAAACTCAACTGCGCACCTGGCAGCGGCCACTTCGGCCCGCAACCGGCTGGCCACCTTGCTTTATACATCTGACTCCAGCCGCAATCTGGGCACATTGGTTGGGGGCCGTTGGGTCGTCAAAAACCAACATCATCGGGATGGCCACGCGATTAAAGTTGGATTTGGCCGGGCATTGCGCGAACTGGCCAACCGCTGAACCGCTTGCCAAAATTCCAGTAGGTTCTTTTTTTCTTTTTCCTTAACTCTGGGAAATAAATCAAAATTCGTATGAAGCGTTTTCTCTTTTTGTTTTCATTGTGCCTGTTGATATCATCAGCGGGGTGGGCGCAAAAAAGCAAAGCCAAACCGGCTGTGCAGCCTGGCGGCCCGTCAATAAATGCTGATCAGTTTAAGGGCTTGAAATGGCGAAACATCGGCCCCTTTCGCGGAGGCCGTGCCAATGCCATTGCCGGCCATCCGCTGGATGCCATGACGTACTATGTTGGCTATACCGGTGGTGGGATGGGCAAAACCGATGATGGCGGTATGACCTGGCGCAACATTTCCGATGGGTTTTTCAAGGTTGGTTCCATCGGTGATATTGCCGTGAGTGAGAGCGACCCGAATGTGATTTACGTAGGTACGGGTGAGCACGCAGTGCGGGGTGTCATGACCTCCTATGGCGATGGGGTTTACAAATCAACCGATGGAGGCAAAACCTGGAAAAATATCGGCCTCGAAAAAACGCGTCATATTTCGGATGTTGTCGTCCATCCGGGTAATCCGGATGTCGTATATGTTGCTGCACAAGGAACGGTGCATGGCCCCAATGCCGAACGCGGTGTGTACAAGTCAACCGATGGGGGTGCTACCTGGAAACGCGTGTTGTTTGTGGATGAAAACTCGGGAGCATCGTCTCTCACGATGGACATGACCAATCCCCGCATATTGTATGCGGCCACCTGGCAACACAGGCGTTACCCGTGGAAAGTGGAGAGCGGTGGTGCCGGTTGCTCCGTGTGGAAGTCAACCGATGGTGGTGAAACGTGGAATAAAATCAATGACGGTCTGCCCAAAGAGATGGGTAAGATTGGCATCAGTGTTTCACGCGCGAATCCGAATCGGGTGTTCGCCATTGTGGAAGCCGAAAAATCGAAAGCCGGTGTTTATCGAAGTGATGATGGCGGCAAGAAATGGAACCTCATGACCAACGACCAGACGCTGACGGCCCGCTCATGGTACTACATGGAGATTTTTGCTGATCCGGTCAATGCCGATGTGGTGTACGTGCTCAATGCGCCCATGATGCGTTCCATTGATGGTGGCCGTAGCTTTGCGAATATCCGGGTGGGTCATGGCGACACGCATGATCTGTGGATCAACCCAAAAAATAATCAAAACCTGGCGCTGGCCGATGATGGCGGGGGTGAAATTACCTACAACACCGGACGCACCTGGTCGCCCATCAACAATCAGGCTACGGCCCAGTTTTACCGCGTTATTGCCGATAATCGTTTTCCATACTGGGTTTATGGTGGCCAGCAAGACAACTCCTCAGTAGCCACGCCAAGCCGCAACGGAAGTTTTGGTATCACCGATAAGGACTGGACAAACGGACCCGGATGTGAAAGTGCCTGGGTCGCCTTCGACAATCCGAATGATCCACAGTTGCTTTTTGGTGGTTGTTACCAAGGTCAGATTGATGTACTTGACCTGCGCACCGGTGAGACCAAAGATATTCAGGAATACCCGTCAACGAATCTTGCCTTCGCGCCCAAGAAAATGAAATATCGTTTTAACTGGAACGCGCCCTTTCTCAACTCTCCGCACGACCCAAAGGTTATGTATCATGCGGGCAACGTGCTGTTCCGTACCAATAACGGGGGTATGAGCTGGGAAGTGATTAGCCCGGACCTTACGCGCAATGACTCAACTAAACAGGATGTAAGCGGTGGACCCATTACCAATGAAGGCGCGGGCGGAGAGAACTACAATACGATCTATTATGTGATGGAGTCGCCTCACGAGCCGGGCGTTATTTACACCGGCAGTGATTGTGGACTGGTGCACCTGACGCGCGATGGCGGCAAGAACTGGAGCAACGTGACACCAGCCGGTTTGCCGGAAGGCATGATTCACTCCATCGAAGTGTCGCCTCACGAAAAAGGCACCGTTTACATTTCGGCTTCGCGCTATAAGTTCAGCGACTATAGCAACATGACCTACAAGTCGGTTGACTACGGCAAGACCTGGACGAAGATTGGAGCCGGTGTAGAGGCCGATGACTTTATCAAAGTGATACGTGAAGATAAAAAGGTGAAAGATCTGCTTTATGCCGGTTCGGAGCGGGGCTTTTTCATTTCCTACAATGGGGGTGTAAACTTCAGCAAGTTCCAGCTCAACCTGCCGGTGGTGCCTGTTACGGACTTAACCATCCGCGACAATGACCTGGTAGCCGCCACGGCTGGTCGTTCCTTCTGGATTTTGGATGATCTGTCAGCTATCCAGCAAAGCAAAGGCGCATTTGGCGATGCAGTGGTGAAAGTGTTTTCTCCCAAGCCTACCTATCGGTTGTCATCGGTTACCATTCCGGCCTACTTCGGTGATATACCCGGCCTCGGCCGCAATCCGCTGAATGGCGTTATCCTCGATTATTATTTGAAAGAGAAGGCCGATACCGCCAAGGTCACCTTACAGATCATGGACCTGAACGGTCGTGTGATTCGTTCTTATTCAAACAAGGCCGATGACGGTTTCAAGCCCTGGCCGGGCGGCCCTCCCGCCAAACAAACCATTCCCGCTGAGGCTGGCCTCAATCGCTTTGCATGGGATTTCCGCACCGAGGCTTTGACGGGCGTGCCCGGTGTTTTTGTGTATGGCGATCACAGCGGCTATCGCGTTGCACCGGGCAAGTATAAAGCCCGCATTACGTACAAGGGGCAGTCTTCCGAGACGGAATTGGAAATCATTTCCGATCCCCATGTGAAGGCCACAGCCGCGGAGTGGGCGGCTCAGCAGGAATTCCTACGGCAGGCCAGTGAGCAATTTGATGAACTGCACAAGGCCGTAAACCGAATGCGGCAGGTGAAAAAGCAAATCGAAACGTACAACGAATCGCTTAAGGATAATGCGGACGCTAAGGACTTGGTGAATACCGGGAAAGACCTGGTGAATAAAATTGAGAAGTGGGAGAGCAATCTGGTTGAGCCCCGAAGCAAAAACTTCCAGGATGTCATCAACTTCCCAAATAAACTGAATGCAGAGTTTTTACAGTTGCGCAGCGTAGCCGATACGCACGATCCGCGCTTAACCAAAGGGGTGCAGGATCGTGGTCGCGATGTGCAGGCCGACTGGACTCGCTACAAGCAACAGATGAGTCAGTTGATTCAAATGGACATAGGAAACTACAACAAGTTATTCCGCGAAAAGAACATGCCCGCATTGGTGGCAGAACCAAAGGAGCAAGAGATTAATAACTGATTAGTTCGGATCATGAAAAAGGCTGCCATTGGCAGCCTTTTTGTTGTGCGTCAGGCATGTTTACTGGCTAAAGGGTGCAAGTCCCGAATGAGTGCTGAAGTGCATATCATTAGCTAAGAGCAAGGGTGTCGCGGGCAACTGCGAATCTGAAGGAAGCTTAAGGCAAATTCTCGAGCCTACGAATAGAAACTGCATAAGAGGCATACTTTACCTGGGCGATGTTGCAAAAGAAACAAAAGCCCAACACTTCACGGAAGGTAATAATGTAAATGCAGAGGCTACATGA